>ERZ869929.286-NODE-286-length-34327-cov-7.147088_pt1 | contig 34327 bp, 51 predicted proteins | sample MGYA00579312_ERZ869929 | MGnify/ENA primary metagenome ERZ869929 (study PRJEB32216, sample SAMN09231818) | wastewater metagenome | place: USA: Maryland | collected 2016-08-09 | study: EMG produced TPA metagenomics assembly of the PRJNA472060 data set (Reclaimed... | reverse complement strand
CTTATATTTCAATCGCAAAGATAAGAGAGGGCTGTGTTGGGCTGGCTTCGCTTAATTTTGATGGTGCAAGAGGTAGATTTTCTGACAGGCTTGACACGATGTAAAAAATATAGTATAATTTAATAGTATTGATAATATCAAAATAAAAAAGGAGATTTAAAATGGAAGAGCAAAAAAATGAAACAAAAAAACAATATTTTGAACATATAACGGGATGGACTTGGATTCATAGTAATACACTTCCAAAGCCTAAAAGATTTTGTTATGACTGTAAAAGGCGGATGATATTTAAACTACCAAAAGCAGATTGTGCCGCACTTTTCAATAGTAATAAAGAAAATGATGATTGTGAGTACTTTTTGCCAATGCCAAAATTAAGTTTTTTTGAAAAGATTTTAAATTATTTTAAAAGCTTTTAAGGAGTCAATATGGAAGATAAATCAAAGGTTTTTTGCAGCAAGTGCCACTGGTATGGTGGTGATGGTAAATGTGTTGTTAGTGTTTCAAAAACTGTTACAACATGGCTAAAAGAAGAATTTGAAATAGAAAAAAAAGTGTTATTTTGTTGTTGTCAAAACGCCAATAATGATTGCCAGCATTATATGATGTCAGACAGTGTGCGTAAACAAATTTTTTGGAACATTGTTGAACACAATAAAATCAAATGAAAAGGTTAAAAAATGAACAAAGATATTATTAAGCTGTGGGACAAAAATAATAGCAAGGTTTTAGAATGGATAAAAACAGTAAAAAATGATATTTTTAGTTACGAATTGTTGCTAAAAAATACACTGCGCATTATAATTGGCCAAACAGGAATTGATACGTATGAATTGCCATATCACGGCAGGATAACACATATTGATGATGGTGGATATCAAGGGACACTTGTTTTTGTCATAGGAGGCCTTGTTGATATACCAACAATAAACGATTATTGGTATACATACGTTGATTACGGCTCGTGTTCTGGGAGTGATACGTTGCTTTGGATAATTTCAGGCTACGATATGTCTATATATCCAAGCGAAAGACAATCAAAAGACTACATGGCATTATGTTTGCACATGATACAGAGAATGAAAAAACTTGCAGGAGATTGTGATGAGTGATGACAATGTTTACGCAAGGAGAATTGTCGAATTTAACAAATATACCAAAAAAATTACAATACGCTTGGATGTGTGCTACAAGGCTCATACGTATAGCATTGATTTTCAAAAGGGTAGCCATAAAAAGGCGCTGCGTGAAATAGTTGCGTTTGTTTTAAAAAAACACAAAGTAGATTTTGACAAAAAGCATTTTACCGTTCCAGAAATTATACCTGGTTACAACTGTGATTATGTAAAAATACCAAATTCGTATTTTAAAACAAAGGGGTCAAAAACTAGTGATAATAAAATTTGACATGTTATGCTGTTGGTGTGGATTTGAGTTTAAAATCGACAAAGATATGAGCAAAAAAGACCTCGCAGAAAATCCTGTAATAGTATGCAAATGCAAGAATTGTGATGGTAGCTTTAGAAATATGTTTCATTTTCCAAAAGAACATCTTGACACAATGTAAAAATAATAGTATACTTTAATTAACAAAAGGAGGGACTGTGGTAGAAAAAACTAAAATTGTACTAGAGTGTCCATATTGCTTGTCAAAAGACCACATTTTTGTTAAATTGTCTCAATTTGAAAACAGTGGTCAGGATTGCTGCCAAACGTGCGGAGAAGAGTATAAATATATCATTAATGTAGAAATAGAAAGGGTTGAGTGTTTATGATAGTAAAAAAATCGGTTAGAAAAATCGAAGACAAGGCGTGGAAAATGACTATGGATAACATCGGACTTGCGGTTCTTTTTGCCACAAAGCGCCTCGGGCGGGCTGGTTCTATGGATTTTGATGATGGATTACAAGAGGCAATATTGGGATTACATAAAGGTGTTTGTGGATACATAAGTCGCGATATAGACCATGTAAAATTATCGACATATGTAGAGTACAGGATGAGGAGTAAGTTTTCCGACTACTACAAATCCAAAGAAAGGCTGTCGGTTCCATCGTATATTACCGATCTTATTAACACATCAAAGCGCAATCTCGCAACCAAAAACAGGGAGGCGGTAGTGGCGCTGGTTGAAAAATTACTACCTCCCAGGCATTGCGACACTATGGCAATTGATATAGTAGATTATGCAGAGTCAGTAAATGGAGATTCGTTTGTTGATTGTGATACGTGTGAGGCTGTTAATAATCACGATAATATACAATATAACGCAGCTGCAAAAAAAATTATATCATGCCTACTCAAAACATTATCAAACGAGGATAAGAAAATAGTTAAAATGTATTTTGGGTTTGGTGGAATTGATTGCATGATTGCAACAGAGATTGCAAAAAAACTTAAGCGTAAGCCAAAAACAATACGTGATAGAATTAAAAAAATTATCGCAAAATTCCAAGACGAAATATCAAACAACGAAAACTTTTTTAAAAATAAAGATATTGGAGAAAAACTAGAAGAAAAGAAGAAAAAAAGAGCTGTTTGGGACAAAAGGTACAAAGAAAAGAAGGAAAATGCTCAAAAATGTCAAAAAGCACCACAAATATAGGCGTATTTAGTATGGAGCGTAGCCGTAAACCACGCACCAACTAACAACCACGAATTAGCCGTTGAATAACATGTTTAGTGCTTTCACAATTATCACTACAATGACTTCAGCGGCTATTTTTTATCAAAAAAAAGGCATAAGCAATGTCAAAAAACAGATACAACGACAAATACAATGGCCCTGACAAGGCGTGGTCTCTTGTTATGCAAAACTACAAGTATGCCTGTAAGGTTGCTCGAGGAATTGTTGTTTTTTCTGTAGATTTTGATGATATTGTCCAGACTGCCCTACTTGGTATGTACGACGCGGCAAAAAAATATTTAGTTGACAACAAAGGTGTTAAATTTACAACGTACTCCAAATGGCATATTTACAACGCAATAAATTCTATGTACTCTAAATCACGGTATCCTGTTGCTGTGCCTAGAGATGTCTATGACGAGCTAGTTGCAAGACGTTCAGACCCTGACGCACTACGTATATCAGGTAGTAGCGACAACGTTGAGGATTATTATAACACGGCAGATAGTGGAGCTATTTGTAGTGACGCTGCTAATGAGTGTAAGAGGGCGCTAGGGTCAATAAAAAGTGCTCATACAGCAGATGCTATAGCGTTTTATTATGGATTGGGAGAGTATTTTGAGTGTGGTCAACAAAAAAAATACGAGTCTCCAACAGATCGCACAATGGCTGCAAGGGCAATTAAAAAAATTGGGCAAAAATTAAAAGAAACTAAAAAACTAAGTGATTTTATTTAAAAGGACAAATCTTGAAAAGTAAAAAACAAATCGTTAGTAGTGGTATTTGTTTTGATAGCGTAGATGAGATGGAGTTTTACTATAATTTAAAATCTGACAAGCAGGTTTTAAGCGTTGATGCTCACGTAGACATGCCATATATAGGTAAAAATGGCAAAAAAATATTTAGTTTGATATTAGATTTTGTTGTTGCATATAAAAACGGTAGTATCATATACTACGACGTAAAGGGATATACAACATGCGTTAAAATGCGTAACGGAAAAAAAGTTGTGTCAACAAATCCAGCGTGGACACTCTTTAAGCTTAAGCGGAAGCTGATAGAGGATCAATACGGTATAACTATACACGCTATTGTCAACGGAGAAATTTTAAAGGAGCGTGGCCGTGGAAAGTAAAACTTGTGATAGATGCGATTGGTCTGTGCTTGACTGGTGGGGGCCGTATGGAGATATGTGCCCGTGTGAGAGATATCTTGAGTGGGCTAATAAATCACCGTGTAAAGGCATACAAAAAATCAAGGAAGACACATATAAGGGGGTATCGTACGAACAAGAAAAATAAAGAGAAGATAGTTGAAATCAAAAAAGTTTTCTGCGGTCTGTGTGTTAATAGTAAAGAAATATACGGATCTAACGAAAGAGTTTGTATTTTTACTGGACACAAAACTGACATTAACAATAAAAATAATGATTGCAAAAGCTACAAGCAAAAATCAACAACAAGCATAATCGGATATTAAATATGAAAAAACACCACAGAGAGAAAATTGAGGGCAAGATTTTTTGTAGCAAATGTAAATACTGCAAAGCCGATATGTCCACAGGAAGGTTTTTTTGCGGTAGCCCAAAGCTTGACAGAGAAGTTTTAACTTATGACGCCGTTGGATATAGAGTTACAGAAGAGAAAATTGATTGTTTTGACGTAAACGCAAGAAACGATTGTCAGGCATTTATACAAATGAGATAGTTATGAGCAAAACAGAAGACATACTTTATGGTACAATTAGAGACCTAAGAGAACAGGAGGCTATAATGGCACGAAATTTAGATTATTTACATAAGAGAGAGCGTATTTACATAGATATAACAGAAAAATTAAAAAACTAAATTCTTGATCTAAGACTAAAACTGAGTAAAGCAACATCCGATTTGTAACAATATTGTAAAATGAAATTTTATTAGGTATTGACACAAACTAAAAAAAAATAGAAGATTCTGGAGTTTTAGATTAAATGTAAAAGAGGTGTTAAGTGGATATTATAAACATTGACAATGATATTAACTCTTTGCTAACGCACATCAGGTGTGAGCACAAAGAATGGACTGAGCATAACTTTCCTGGCCAACTGTCTCACCAGCCTCTTCTGGGCATTATTGAGGAGATAGGAGAGCTACTAGAGGCGATAAACTCTAAATATAGCGAAACTGAGTCTTTTGATAATGATGATATTAAAGATGCCATAGCTGATATTTTTATTTTTTGTGTTGGGTATATTAACGTTTGTTGTAAAAACTTTTCTATCAACCCAAAAACATTAGAGTCAATGATAATAGATATACAAAAATCTGAGTACGAAGTGTATGTTATTGGATTAATTGCAAAAATGGCTAGGCAACACTTGAAAATGGAGCAAAGGATAAGGTGTGGTATAGATGATTTTGTTTCTCAAAACAACGAGGAGATAAAGTCATTAATTACCGAGGTGATGCTTTACACAGTTTTTTGTTATTACTATTTTATTGGCAACCAAGATATGTCAGGATATCTTAAAAATATAATTGATGTATGGGACAAAGTCAAGGCGAGAGACTGGAAAAAGTTTCCTTATAATGGAGTTGATAGATAATGAATGAAAAAATTTATACAATTACTTTTATCAGTTTGTTTTTAGTTTTGGTTTTTTTGTTTAACAACGCAGACAAGATTTATTTTATATTAAAAATGTTTCGATAGAGTAATAAAAATAGGAGTAGATAGATAATGGATTGCAAAGATCAACACGTTAGTAGATTGCCGGAAAAATTTATTCTTGAAGGGTTAGAGCTAGCTAACGAATCGTCTGTTTTTGGTGTACCGCTCAGTGAGTTGTCTAAAAGAGATTTAATAGCTATTGCTGCACAAGTGATTAAGCTTGAGCGCATGGCAAGAGAAGAGGGAGCAAAGAGGCTGCGGTTTTTCAAGGATTTAAACCAAAACAAAGGATTGATATGAAAAAAACAAAATGGAAGAATTATGTAAAAATGCGCGGTGATTTTTTTAGCCCTACATACAATATTTCCAACAAGATATATGACAATGGTTATGCTATTATAAATACAATACAAACAAAAGAATCGTTTGTTTATAAAGAAAGGCATGAGATTGTTTTATATATAAACAACAAAATGATAAGTAAAAGGTCGATAGATGATTTAAAAAGCGTAAAGAAAGAAATTGACAACATATTTGCTGGCAAGAAATAGATATTAGTATATTCGAATAATCATATATATGAAAAACCGAATATAATGTAGTTATGATGAAATGCATAGATAATGTGGTATAATATTAACAAAATGGTGTAAAAATTATGGGAAAAGATAAAAAACCAGCAAGAATGTTGTCGGAGTTCTATAAGCACCTGAAAAAACAGGAATATAGCCCTATGTATTTTTTTTTGCTTGCCATGGCTGACAATGAAGTGGAAAAACGTAGGTATCTTGGCGAGATAATTATACCACATTACGATAGTGATCACCCCGAAGAGTTGCAGGATCAGCGCAAAAAGTTTGGCGAGGATTATTATGAAAGGGCTTTAAAGGCGATTTTTGACTACTACGGAGTATCAGCGTGGGCAGCAGTATTGCGAGCTGGATCTAAAAATCATTACATACCACAACAACATAATGAGTTGAGTTCTAGCGCTGAAAAGTTTTTAGATTTTGAAAACGATGATAAATTTATACAAACAAAGATGGATATTTAGTATGGACGAAGAACAAAAGCCGATATCGCTTGATGCAACACCAGTTAAAAAGGTTGTTGGTAGGCCATTCTCTAAGGGCATTGACGCTCGCCGTGAGGGCAATGGTAAAAAACCAGGATATCACAGCGCCATACAAAACCTCAAGCGCTACCTATCAGAGGATCAGCTTGCAAGGCAGATCGCGATTGGAGTGCTTCGCGGAAACCTTGATTTTATTAAAGTTGCATGTGATTACATGTGGGGGAAGCCGATACAGCGCAACGAAAATATTAACGAAAATATCAACATCGAAGGCATTGAGATTACTTTAGTTTCAAAGAAAAAGGAGATTGAAGACAATGGAACCGGAAAGACTTCTTAAAGTTATAGTTAATACTCCACCTAGCATTTATACAATAGGGATGATATTATCTAACAATATAGACACGTTTAGCTCTTATGGTGGTTTAATATCTGACAAAATGTTTAACAAGGTGTCGCAAGAGATATTAGATTATATTTATGAGCACAATAGTTTCTACGCTCATGATTAGTCAACTATATCATACCCTGTAATTGGTAGCATTAGCTCTTCGCCGTCGCTTCCAGATCTATCTAAAATCCATCCAATTACAGCAACTTTATCTCTGTGTCTAAAAAATATTACACTACCAATCTCGCGGCTATTGTCTTTGTGTGATATTGCTAATGATAGCCCCCGCTCCCAAGAGTTATCTCTATAGTTGCATGATATTCCGCTCTCTGGCACTCCACCATATCGGTAAGACTCTGTTATGTCAATCTTTGACAGGTCAACGCCATTGCATCCAAGATCATATGCAACATCCATAGCTTTTGTGTAGTAGCAAACCAATCCACTGTCTAATGACTTTGAGTCTTCAAGGCCTTTTTTATTTGCTGCGAGCAGTTTTGTTTTGTTACACATTTTTTACCCCTATGCGATTGTTTGTTTACTCCGTTTGTCTCACTATTAAAGTATACTATATTTTAAACAAAATGTCAAGTGATCAATAAAATACCAATACACGAAATCGTTATATGTAGGAAATCAATCACTTATAACAACAGCTAGTAAGCAGTGGCTTGTACAAGTTGTAAAATATAGCTTAGTGCACACTTATTTGCTCTTGTGTACACCAAAATGTGCTGTTTTAGTCGCGTTTTGGGCAAATCGTTGGTATAATGTGTTTGCACACATCGTGCTCTGCGAACTATTTTATATTAAAACAAATGTCGAGATTGCAAAAGCGTGACAAGCAATGCAACTAGCAAGTGCAAAAAACGCACATGCTATATCTCATTTAGATTACATGATAGGTGATAGGTGATAAATGATATTGAACGTTGAGATGCCAGAATGTTACAGTTACCTATTTGAACCTCATAGGTACAAAGTAGCATATGGTGGACGTGGTAGTGGTAAGAGTTGGAGTTATGCAAAGGCTCTAATAGTACTATCAATGCAAAATAAGCACAGGATATTGTGTGGTAGAGAGCTGCAAAACTCTATCAACGACTCGGTGCACCAGCTGTTGCGTGACCAAATAGAGGCTATGGGTGTGTCTGAGATGTTTAATATCACTAATAAGGAGATCGAGTGCATAACAACTGGGAGCATATTTAAGTTTAAGGGATTACACCACAATATCGACGACATAAAATCGTTTGAAGGCGTGACTATTTGTTGGGTGGAAGAGGCGCAAAACGTGTCTAACGACAGCTGGTCGAGGCTTATACCGACAATATTTAGGACGGACAACGCTGAGTTGTGGATCAGTTTTAACACTGGGTATGAAGATGACGCAACGTTTGAGAGATTTGTAAAAACACCACCTGATGGTGCGATAGTAAAAAAAATCAATTACGATCAAAACCCGTACATGCCAAAATTGCTAAACGACGCAAGACTAGATGACAAGGCTAATAGGCCACAAGAATATGCCAATACTTGGCTGGGAGATCCAAAAGGATATGGTGGTAAAGTGTGGCCTCAATATATTGACACTGACCACCCTAATGGTAATGTGCGTACATTTGATTGGCAGCTAGTGCTAGACACTGCTAATTGCGTTATGTCGTGTGACCCTGCGCAAAAGTATTACTCAGCTATGATTTGGATTGCTGTATTGCCTATCAACAAGCGCGGTAAATGGCCTGATGATTTTGTTCGATGGGTTTACGCAGAGTCACCGGATTGGGGTGATTTTGGCGACTATTTTTACAAGCACCGCAAAGTCACATTATATCCACATGGACTTGATAAGATGAGCGCCGGAATACTTGGCAAAGACTCGGCAGGTGTTGGTTTAAAGTGCATTGAGCGATATATAGACACAAGATTCGCCACTGGTAGTGGTGGTGGTAATTATTGGAGCAATGAGACTATAGGGCTGGTAGAACAATTCAGCAAGCCACAAAACGGCGGATTGGTTTTCAAGATGCCGTCTGTGAAATATATTGACGCGGCAAAAAATGATATAGTTGCAGACCTGTCTTGTAACAGATCACTTGCTGTTACAGCGCTTAACCATCCTAAATTGTTTGTTGCTCCGTGGTGCAAGAATGTTAGATATGCACTGTCAAATCACCGGGTCGAGGAAAAGTCAGAAAAAGAATGTGAGAAGTTAAAAGACTTTTCGGACTGCTTAAAAATAGCATACGCTGGGCTAAAAGATTTTAGGTATAAATCTCCAATGGCACCTGTTGTTAATGATGTTGTTGTAGATTACTATAGTAACAGTGGTGGTAATAATAATTATAACTGGATGTGTTAACAAGGAGATCGAATGTTAAGTGTAACTATGTCTGATAGCGTAAACGTTGATGGGATATATTTTAGCGTGTATATCGTAGACGGAAAAAAATATTTGATCACCAGGGATCAATCAGGTATTGCAATAATAGAGCACAAGCCGTCTCAGTTAGACAATAAGGACAATAAAAAACGATAGTGTAATATAATATTATTACTGTTTTGTGTCAAGTGTTAATTTTTTTTTGTATATTACTCGTATAGGTATGTTTTGTTGTATAATTTTATTGGGGGTATTATGTCAGCTATTATAGGTTTTTTGACTGAGCATGTTGGTAGCTTTATTTCTTCCAGCGCTTTGTGGCCAGCTGTTAGTGCGGTTGTTATAGCATTTGTGCTTAAGGTTGTCAATAGAAACAAGCTGTGGTTTGTCATTAAACCGTCTGCCGTTATTGTTGCAGTAGCTATCAACTCTCTTTTGCTGCGTTTTTTGCCTAAAAAATCAGTTGACGCGGTCGAAAACGGATTGATCTTAACAATCGTTTGGCTTGGTAAAGAGTGGTTGTCAGAGGTTGAGCGTAAAATTTTAGAGTTTGTAAATGGAGCAATTATCATACAAGAGGTAAAGATCGCTACAAAAGAAAAAGAGCGTGACTCCAGGAGATGATTGCACAATACCAGCCTACTAATTGTGGGTTGGTTTTTTTGATTTTAAATATGCGAACATTAATATATACGAATAGGATTATTTTATGCCACTTAAAAAAGGATCTAGCCAAAAAGTTATATCTAAAAACATTAGGACAGAAATGTCTCACGGGAAACCACAAAAACAGGCAGTCGCGATTGCTCTTAGTGTAGCAAAAAAACAACGCAAGGGTAAATAATGCAGATCAATTATAGTAGCGATAATAAAAGTGACAGTGATAGCAAAACTAAGGAGTTTCTGGCTACAGCGAAAGAACGATTTGACTCTTGTCGCGACAGCATGGCAGACATTGTTGATGATTTTAATGATGACATTAAATTTCTGTCAGGCAAACAATGGTCTGACGAGATGTTGAGAGAGCGTAGAGCAGACCGACGACCAGCTATAATTGTAAACAAATTAGAAAAGGCACATGGACAGGTTGTTAATGATTTTAAACAAAATCGTCCATCAATTAAAGCCAGACCCATTGACAATAATACAGATCCTGATACGGCAGACGTAATAAACGGTCTTTTGCGTAGAATACAGTCAAGTGGGCAATACAAAGAGGCTCTTGATTGTGCATTTTACTATGCAGTAGCAGGTGGTATTGGTTTTTTGCGTGTTACTACTGACTATACATCAGATGATAGTTTTGATCAAGACATATATGTAACAAAAATTGATGATCCATGCAATGTTTTTTTTCCTATTGATTTGTGCTCACATAGTGATTACTCTGATGCTCCATATTGTTTTGTTCGTTCAATAATGACGAAAAAACAACTGTCCGAAACATATCCTGACATATATGACGAAACTGATAATTCAGACGATACGGTGGACGTACTAGAGTATTTTTGTGTTGATACCACTCCTGCTTGGCTTATTTTATTAAGCGATGGGACAACACACACAGTTAAATCAAAGCCGCAAGAAGGCGATATTGTACCAAATACAGAGTTAATTGTTGACAAAGTAAGAAAAACTATAATAAGAGAAGTAAAAAGGTCTGTAATAACAGAAAGCGAAATATTAGAGCCTGAGACAGAATGGCCTGGAAAATATTTGCCTATTGTTCCTATTACTGGACAGGAAATTATTGTAGAGGGTGAAAAAAAATATATTTCGCTAATTAGATCTGCAAAAGATCCGCAGTCAATGCTTAATTTTTGGTCAAGCGCTTTTACTGAGCAGATAGCACTTGCACCAAAAGCACCTTTCCTTGCAACTCCTGGACAACTTGAAGGATTTGAAAGAGAATGGTCACAAGCAAATACTAAGAGTTTTTCGGTTTTACACTACAACCCTAAAGATGTAAACGGTACGTTGGTACCGATGCCATCACGTGTGTCACCACCTGAGGTTGGAAGCGCTATAATAACTGGAATACAATTCGCTTCTGACAATATAAAGTCATCTACTGGCATATATGACGCATCATTAGGAGCTGGTGGTAATGAGACAAGCGGACGGGCTATTAATGCACGTCAACGGCAGGGGTCAACAGCTAATTACCATTTTAGCGACAATGCAACTCGCTGTTTGCACCAGGTTGGAAAAATAATTGTTGATTTAATACCTATAATATATGACACTCCAGATAGGGTAATTAGAATAATAGGAGACGACGAGTCAGATAAAGTAATTGTCCTTAATAGATCAAACCCTGATAAAGAAGGACACTTGTTTGATGTGTCTGTTGGTGAGTATGATATTACAATTGACATATCTCCAAGCTATGAAACAAAAAGAATTGAAACCTCAGAAACGCTACAGGCACTAGCACAATCTAACCCAATTTACCACCAAATATCGCCTGATTTGATGGTTGCAACGCTAGATTTTCCTGGCCGCGATGAGCTACAGGCTAGGCTTAAAAAATACCTATCAATGACACAGCCAGGCCTTGTAGAACCTGATAAAACAGAAGAGTCAGATCCAAAGCAACAGATGCAAATGCTAATGCAACAGATGCAGCAATTGGCACAACAATCTGAGCAGATGCAACAGCAGATACAGCAGGATCAGCAAGTAATACAACAAATGGATCAAGTTATTCAAAAACAAGCATCGGAAATAGAAGACAAAGAAAGAGAAGCTAACTTAAAAATAACATTAAAAGACATGGATTCCAAAGTTAAGCTACAGATAAAAGAAATGGATGCTGAATTGCAGCTTATGAAGGCTGAAGCTGACAAATACAAAGAAGAAATAAAGCTATATCACGACGCTCAAAAACACTCGTCGAATATGGCTATTAAAATATGTGACCATGATAAAAGCGTGGATCACAAATGTGAGTGTAAGTCTGACTCTGGACAGTATTCCAGTGACAATAAAAACGTAGAGGAGTAAAATCTATGTCTGAACAAGAAAACATTAACCAAGAACAATCTAATGAGCAAAATATTGAAAACAGCGTTGAACCTGTTGAAAATAGTGCTGTCGTTGACGGTGTTGAGCAAGGCGAAACTCCAGAAGGCGAAGAGCATCAAGCTCCAAAAGAAAGCCGTGTACAAAAACGGATAGACAAGCTGACGCGCGAAAAATACGAGCTGAAAGGAAAGCTTGAGGCGTACGAACGTATGATGTCTCAGCAGCAAGTGCAAGTCGCTAATGTTGAGTCAAAGCCGCAGCGATCTCAATTTGGCAGTGATGAAGAGTTTATAGACGCAATAACCGACTATAAAATAAACCAGAGAGAAAATGCATCAAAACAACAAAGCGCAGTAGCGGCCCAAACGAGTGTAGAAAGTGCGTGGGCGGCTAAAGAGAAAAGCGCTATGAAAGAGTATGAGGATTATTCTGACGTTGTTGAAGATGCAAGCGATGTTAAGATTAATAGTGCAGCTGTAGAGGCTATTTTAGAAAGTGATTTAGGGCCGGATATTAGATATTATCTAGCGAAAAATCCTGATGAAGCAGAAAAAACATTGTCAATGTCTGCTTCTGCTGCCATTAAGCACATCGGTAAAATTGAGGCAAAAATTGAGGCTCAAAAAAGCGCTAAAAAAACCAAAACGTCAAGCGCTCCCCCACCAATCAAACCTGTAAAGGCTGGAGGGTCTAGCTCAAAAGATGACTACTACGGAGACGACGATAGCTGGTGGAAAAAAACGCTAGCAGAAAAACGTAAAAAATAACTTTTAACTTAACTTTTCAGAGGATTATATTATTATGGGTAACACGCGTAACGTTTGCTTAGATGTAACACGAAAATTCGCTGAAGGCTTTTATAGCAACTGCGTAATCGCCAAAAATCTTAACCATGATTATGAGAAATTTTTTGGATCTAACGCTGGTTTTCAATCACAAAAAATTGGCCCAACTCTTAACATTAGAGAACCAAATAATTTTGCAGTCAGATCAACCTGGGCTATGAACCAGCAGGATGTTGCAGAGTCGTATGTGCCTCTGACAATTAATACTGTCCGTGGCGTTGATCTCAATTTTTCTGACGCGGAAATGGCGCACTCTATCGACGACATCGAAGAGCGCTATATCAAACCAGCGGCTCGCCAGCTTGCATCGGAAGTTGACAAAGTGTGTGCTGATTTTATGGCTAAACGTATCGCGCAATCAGTTGCAGCCACTTCGCTTGCTATCCCAACAAGTATTGACACTTACCTTGCGGCTGGTGCGGTCATGAAAGACTCGCTGGCGCCAATGGGGAGTATCCCTAGTTGTGTTTTATCGCCAACAGCAGAGGCAAAAATAATCAATGGCCTTGCAGGTCAATACAACCCACAGGGTAACATTTCCGCTATGTTTGAAAAAGGGCAAATGAGCCGCGCAGCTGGTATGGACTGGTACATGAGCCAGGTTTTGCCAACACTCACAACTGGCACAACTGCTATTGCAGATAGCCCGCTTGTTGGTACGTTTGTATCATCCTCGCCGTCAGAGCTGCCGTACACAAGTGCTACAGCTAGCGGAACTTGGACTGAAGGTCAAACGTTTACTATCACTGGGTTGTATGATGTTAACTACGAAACAAAAGGCGTTTCGAGCCGATTGAAGCAATTTGTAGTTCGGGCACTAAATACCGCGTCAGGTGGTGCTGGTACACTATCTGTATCTCCTAATATTGTTTTTGACACAACCAGCCCATTGCAAAACTGTTACATTGCAGCAGGATCTATTGATGGTGTTGCAATTATTTTAGATGCTCTCAACTATAGCACTAGCGTACCTACTACCCATGCTACAGCGTATAAAACTGGTTTGATTTTCCATCGCGATTCTTTTGCGTTTGGAAGCGTACCATTGTATATTCCAGAGGGTACTGATAAAGCGGCTAAGGTAAGCGTTGAGAATTTAAACTTCAGATTTATTCGTGATTACGATGTCGCGAACGGTCGCTTAATTTCTCGTATGGACATCTTTTTTGGTCTGTGTGCATTACGGCCGCAGTGGGCAGCAAAAATATTGCATGTATAAGTGATTTTTTGGTAATTTTCTTGGTATATTATATGGGCGCTGGAAACGGCGCCTCAACTTAAAAAAAATAGAAAAGGATTTGTAAAATGGCTGAATATCAATACGTTTTGCAGGAAATGGACGATGGAGCTATCATTGGAGCAGCAGCAACGTCTAAGCTCGCTTTTTACGGCGGAACTCCTATTGTCCAAAGATCTGGCGCGGCACAGGCTGCAATCGCAACCACATTGGCGGTAACCACTACCACAGCGCTGTGGGGTTTTTCAACCTCGACACAGGCAAACGATATTGTTACGCTGTGTAATGAGCTGCGGGCACTTGTCGTGGCGCTTAATCTTGCTAAGGGATCTGCTTGATAATAACGTGTGGGGACTTTTGCAGGTCTCCACATTTTTTTTATAACAAATAACCAACAAACGGGTAAAAATGAAATTAGTAATCGCAACGCCCTTTTATGAAGTAAAAGCGTACAGCCCTTACATAACATCTTTACTAAACTCGATAAAAGTTCTTACAGAACTTGGGATAGAGTACGATTATTACGAGCTGTCTGGTGACTCTTATGTTGACCGTGCAAAAAACGCTTTGGTGCACAGGTTTTTACAGTCTGACGCAACACACATCATGATGATAGACTCAGATATGGCATGGGACGTTAAGGGATTTGCTAATATTCTGAAAGCGTCTTTGTTGGGTGCTGACGTAGTAGGTGCCGCTTATCCGTGCAAAAACAATTGGGAGTTTTTCGGATGTGTTCCAAATTTAGTGGATGGATACGCAGTAGGAAAAGAAATAGGAGATGTCAAGCTTGTAGACATGTATTGCATTCCTGGTGGCTTTTTAATTTACAGCCGAAAAGCCTTTGAAAAGACACGCGAAAATCTCAAGTTTTACATAAACCCTTCTAATAATGAAAAAATATTGGAAGTATTTAAGTGCAATGTTGAGCCTTCCGGCGGGCGTGTTGGTGAGGATGTTTATTTTCAGCTGCGCTACAAAGAGTGTGGTGGCAAAGTTTGGTTAGTTCCGGATGTTACAATCGAGCACTATGGCGTTAAGGCTTGGGTCGGAAATTATAATGAATTTATGATTAAAACAGAGCTTGAGGCAAACAAAAAAGCAAAAGACGAACAAGAAGAAATAGACTATTTGAAAAACATGTTAAAGGCTGTACAATAATGATTGTAACACTCGTATATGTTGGAATTGGTGTTGCAGGATTTAACTCTAATCGCGCTATAGGCGACAGAGAAGGATCATGGATTGCTCACGGGGTGTCTCTTGTTGCGTCAAGTGCCAAACAAGCTGGATATAAAACCAACATCATTGACATGCGACAACTTAGCGGCTGGGATGATTTTGTGTCTAAAATCAAATCGCGCCCGTCTGATGTTTACGGTCTATCTGTATCCCCGGTAGATTATAACAACGCAATCAAAGCCATTTATCACATAAAACTATCAGTTCCAAAGGCAAAAATAATTGTTGGTGGCATATATCCAAGTATTTTCCCGGAAGATTTTGCGCTAGCCCAGGTAGACAGTGTTATTTGTGGCGAGGGCGAAATATCTTTTGTAGAGGCTCTAAAAAGCATTGAGCAAGGAGAAGCTTTACAAAAAATAGTAAGAGGTAAAAAACCAAATCTTGACGAATTGCCAATAGTTGACAGAGAAATGTGGGAATATGGCCGAGAAATGCACTGCAATTTTGCTCCTTATCAAAAAACTCCGTCAATAACTATGCTAGCTGGTAGAGGCTGTCCATATAAATGTACATATTGTCAACCAGCAGAAAATAGTGTTTTTGGCAAACCTTTTCGCATCCGATCGGCGGAAAACGTTGTTAATGAAATGGTAGCATTACACGAAAAATACAAATACAAATCCGTTACATTTTGGGATGACACGTTCACGTTTTCTCGTAGCTGGTGCTCTGATTTTGCCGATAGATACGAAAAAACAGGAATTAAAGCAAATATTGCGGCTTGTAGTAGGGCTGATATTATTTGTAACAACGAAGACATGATCAAGCGCTTAGCAGAAGTTGGCGTCAACTGGTTTGTAATCGGACTGGAAAGCGGATCTCAAAGGATTTTAGACCTGATTAAAAAGGGCACCACCGTTGAGCAAAACATACGCGCAGCTGAGATATGCAAAAAACACGGAATCAAAATCTTTGGAACATATATGTATGGATTGCCAACAGAAACGAAAGAAGAGTCAACAGCCACTTATAACATGATTAAAAAAATATCTCCAGAACATGCATCACCGTTTTGGTTTAACCCAATAAAAGGCACAGATATATATACCTATTGTAAAGACAATGATTTGATAATCGACAACAAAGACTCAAAAAGCATTGCAAGAACGGGTGTTTTTGATCCAATTATTAAAAACGTAGACTACGAACACATAAAAACGCTAATGTTAGCATAAGAGGTTGATATGTCAACAGTACTAGATCTTGTATCACGATCGCTCAGGATTTTGGGTGTTATAGCAACCTCAGAGGTTCCGAGTGGTGCGGCTGGAGCCGATGCCCTTGCAACGCTAAACAGCATCTTAGACCAGTGGGCGTGCGAAGGTCTTATGTCGTACAGCTCAACGTCAGGTGTGTACTCGGTGTCGTCTGTAGGGTCTTACACAATTGGCCCAAGCGGTGCGACTATAACAGCACAAAGACCTATAAAAATAGAGTCTGCATATTGGAGAGGCAGTGATGGTATTGATAATAAACTAGAGATAATCCCGTCAGCAAAATATCAGGAAATAGCAATTAAAACCACATCGTCAATACCTCAATACTTATGGTATAACGCAACGTCTCCAAGCGGCACAATAACGCTATGGCCGATACCATCAGAGGCAGGGTCATTAGGTATCACACAACGTACTCAAATAGCAAAATACACAGCAATAACTGACACAGTCACATTGCCTCCAGGGTATGAGTCAGCTTTACACTATGCGCTAGCGTTTGAAATTGCCAGCGAGCACGGGAAAGATCCTGGTCTGTACGAACGGCAAATGATGGATCGAAAAGGAGCGATCAAAAGGGCCAATATCGAGCCTATTTTGCTTGGTGTTGACAACGCGCTACTTGGTGGACACTACAACATCTACACGGATGGTGCGATATGATAATCCCTTTTATTGGCGGGTCAAGTGCGGGAAGATCTATTGCCGTATCATCAGAGCGCACCATAAATTTTTATCCAGAGTCGACGACAGGCGGAAAATCTGATGCGGTGTTAATAGGCACACCGGGACTGGTCAAATTTGCTGAGGTAACGACAAATCTTGGCGCTTGTCGTGGGATGTACGCGGCTGGTGGCGATAGATTTTTTGTCGTCGTTGGAAACCAATTTTGCGAAATATCAAAGGGCGCTGCTGTTACCGTAATAGGTACATTACAAACGATAATCGGGATGTGCTCAATTGCGGAAAATGTTAATCTTACAACTAATACCACACAAATAATGATTTGCGACGGCACGGCAGGGTATATTTACGATTTGGCTACTGGTAATTTCGCGGCTATAACCAGCGCTGGTTATGCTGCGGGTACTCATGTTGTTTACAAAGACGGGTTTTTTATACAGACAAAAACAGGCACAAATACTTTCGTTTATAGCGCACTATACGACGGCACAACATGGGACGCCCTTGATTATTACGCAGCTGAGGGTGGCGCTGACGACGTTGTGGCCCTGGGAAAAATCAACAATGAATTATGGGTTTTTGGCTCCAAATCAACAGAAATATGGGCAAGCACTGGTGACTCCAATAACCCGTTCGCTCGTGTGTCTAACGCCTATATAGATGTAGGAATAGCAGCGCCTTATACAATATCAACTGCAAGCGGTACAATTTTTTGGATAGGTGGGAGCGCGCAGGGCAACAGAGTCGTGTACGCAGCAACAGGATACCAGCCACAACGTATTAGTACTCACAGCATAGAGTATCTACTCTCGAAAATATCTGATATATCAGACGCTGTTGGCTATTGCTATCAACAAGAGGGTCACAATTTTTATGTAATATCATCTCAGCGAGGCAATTTAACTTTGTGTTACGACACCACAACTGGAGTATGGCACGAACGCGGATATTATAACTCGTTTAGTGGTATAAACGACAGACATAGAGCAATTTGCAGCGTTTATTGGGACAACAAAATTATGTTAGGTGATTATGCAAACGGTAAAATATACTACTACTCAATGGATGCGTACACAGACGATAGCAACCCAATCAAAAGGGTGCGGCAAACAGGTCACAGTCACAACGACAGCAAGAGATTGTTTTATCACTCTATAGAGATAGACATTGAGCGTGGCGTCGGTTTGGTATCAGGTCAAGGATCAGACCCTCAGGTTATGTTGCAGTACTCTGACGACGGAGGGTATGTGTGGAGTAGTGAGCACTGGGTTAGTGCTGGTGTTATTGGTAATAGATTTGCGAGAGCTAAATTTAGTAGGATGGGTTCCAGCCGTGATAGGGTTTGGCGTATATCAGTTACAGATCCGGTAAAATGGATAATAATAGGAGCGCGAGCCGACATAACGATTGGAGATAATTAGGATGATACAATTACAACAAGCGCCTGTTAAAACACAGGCGATAGATAGCGGGTCATTGGTCACACAGCCGTGGTCTCGGTGGTACAACGATTTGGTGGCGTGGATAACTAAAAGGTCGTCTATTGCTGCGGTTTTGGCATCACAAAAAAACACCGTTACAATATCTAACTCCTCGGCAGAGACAACACTTTTAACTGCGCAGATACAGCCTGATATATGCTCAGACGACACGGTCATACTTGGGTCAATACGTGGTTGGATATCATCAGATAATCCTACAGCACCAAACCTAGTGATATCTGTAAAAGTTGGCACCACAGCAATATCAACAGTAACAATAGCCCTTGCACCGTCACTCGTTGCTCAGTGGTTTGAGTATAGTTTTGTTGCGAATCTAAGAGGTTCTGGGCGAGCAGGTAAAATTATGTGCAGTGCGTCGGTGCTTGGCGCATTGTCTACGTATCACATACAGGGGTCTCCTCAGATAGCAGACGTTGTTATTGACACAACCTCAAAAAACACAATTACTATATCTGCGCAATTTTCGGCTGCCGATAGTAGCAACGTATTAATAGCGCAAAATGGATACGTTAAAATAGACAATGTGGCGTAAAATTTTGGTATACTACTATATATATAGGAGCAAAAAATATGAGCATATTTAGGGCATTTCGCCAAATAGGCGACGCTATCGGTGATGGGTTTCGAGGCATCAAGAGATCTGTGGGAAATTTAGCCGACGACATGAGCGGAGCAACTGATGCCAGGGAGGCGTCAAAACAACAACAACAGGGCATAATTGACGCTACGGGTAGTATCAACAAATACTACGACCAGGCACGAGCACAGCAGCAGCCGTTGTACGAGCAAGGGATGAGGGACTACTCAACGCTTGGCGATATGATAAGATCTGGTCAGCTCGACTACAAGCCGCAACAATATCAAGACGCTCAGCAACAGCCGGGGTTTAGTTTTGCTGAGCAGCAGCCGCAACAGTATCAAGACAAAGGGTTTACGTTTAATGCGAGCGAAGACCCAGGAGCTGCATATAGGATGCAACAGGGTACAGAAGCAACCAACACATCGGCCGCAGCAAAAGGTGGTGGGCTGAGTGGTGCAACTCTAAAGTCTCTAGCAAGATATGGCCAAAATCTTGGGTCGCAAGAGTACGGCAATGCGTATAGTAGATATCAAGACAGGCGCAATTTTGGTGCACAACAATACGCGCAAAACTTAGGGCAATATAACACAAACCGCAATTTTGCGGCAGACATGTACGGGACAAATTTAAACCAATTTAACACCAATCGCAACTTTGGCGCAAACCAAAACCAGTTGTATAACCAACAAATGCAGGATGTATACAATAATAAATATAACATGTACAGCCAATTGGCAAACACTGGTCTTAATACTGGCGCAAACTTGGCAAATATGACAATGTCACAGGGTGATCAGCTTGCAAATCTTGCAATACAAAGAGGCAACACAAATGCAAGCGGAATAGTGGCACCGGGCAATCTTAGTCGTCAATTTACTGGCAACACGTTGGGGATGATAGGTAAGGCAGCGTCTGTAATAGCGCCTATGTTTGGCCCTGCTGGTGCAGTTGTTGGTGGGGTTGCTGGAGCAATGTCAGCAAACAAATAACAAATTTGGAGCAAAGAATGAATCAAATAGATAATTCGATCCCATTTAAAGCGCAAGGAGTCGACCTCCCAGACGTTGGCGGCATGATACAAAACGCGGTATCAATCGCTGATATGCTCAAGCAGCGCCGACGCCAAGATGTGTTAGACGCAAGACAAGACGTTGCATATAATCAGCAGCAGCAACAGCAGCAAGCCCAGCAACAACAAGCGCAAAAAGATCAACAATCGGCGGCCATGCTAGAGCAACAGGATGCAGCGGCGCGGAAATTTTTATCTGAGAAATTTGACGCAAAAACAAACAGGTTTAATACCGACGCAATACCGGATTTTTATAATAATTTTGATCCAAAAATTGCAGATAAATATACCAAAGTGATGTCTGATAATAACAAATACATGGACGAGCACGACGAGCGGGGGATAACATCTAAAAGCAAAATTTTTGATATTGCTAAAAAAGAAATTGAATTACAACGCGAAAAAGTAGATCATTTTGCGGGCGAGATGTTGGCCGGGCTGAAAAATCCAATCATTTGGGCTACCGCAGTGGCACACGCGAGAGCTGATGGTCAGCAGATACCGGATGGGCTTGAGCAGCTACAGGACGAGGCGCAGAAAAAGGCGTTTGTTGACGAGTATCACAAAATGTCAATGACTGCGTCGGAACAAGAAAAAGCTGACATTGCAGCAGCAGAATCAGAGCACTCGCAAAATATCGCAAAAAGAAAAATGGCGTTGGAAGAAAAACGCATAAAAATGGATGAGCAAAAAGCATCCGAAGCGCTAAAAGCGAAACCAAATCCAGAGCAACGCAAGCCGATGAGCGATACTGGAGCAAAAACGCTCGGTTTGATTAGCTCAGGCATTGACGGAGCGCAGACTTTTTTAGATGCGTTAAATAGTGGAGATATTAATTTCTGGGACACTGGTTTACTTGGGAGCTTTTCAAACCCAGCCGCAAGAATTGCTTTTGACAAGGCAACTGAGTCTTTGGGTAGGCTAAATTCAGGCGGGGCAATAACGACCGACGAAGAAAAGCGATTCAATAGGCTGATAGCCGATAAAAAGAATTTGGTTACAGAAGGCGGTAGAAAAGCTATTGCAAGCGAACTGCAAAAATTTATCCAGCGAGGCCGTTCTACCGGAGATTTAATCTACGGCGGGGATGCTTGGCAGGAAAGTTTTAAACTAACAAAAGGCGCAGTGGGACAAGCAGGGGCAAATGTTATAAAGTCAAAATCTGGAAACACTTACAACCTGGATTAAAAATAAATGGCATTAGATAGCATTAAAAAGCAAAAACTACTAGACCTAATAAACCAAGCAGAAGCAAATGGTGAATCTCCAGAATTTATTCAGTCTGAGCTTATACCGAAATTTAAAGCAATCCACGACACTACAGCAGAGCCGCAACAGCAACAACCATCTCAAGAGCAGCAACTACAACGCCCTGATCCGTCAAAAATAATTACAGAGCCAGTAAAATCATATATTAAAACAGCGTCAGAGCGTGTAGAGTCTGTTGGAAAGCCGACGTGGGCTGGCGGTGCGCTTAGATTAGAACCAGGTACAATAGAAGAAAAAATTGTTGGCATTCCTGAGCGCATGGCAAGGGAACGAATAGGAGCAGCTGCAAATTTGGTTGACATACCAGCTATTGCAGGGGGCGCTGCCTTAAGAGCTGCTGATTTTGCTACTGGGGGTAGAGCTGGAAGGGCAATATCAGGCGCTTTAGAAAAAACAGGAGTATCAAAAACGTTAGCTGATATTGGTGCAAAATACGAATCATTTAAAAACGAATTGTCACCAGCGAGTCAGGCAAATTTAACTCTTGCAGAGAGCGCAGCTACAACGCTAGGTGGAATTGGTGGCATTGGAGTAGGCAAAGGTGTTGTTGCTAAATCTGCATTAGGAGCAGCTGAAAAATCAGCAGTAAGAAGCGCTGAATCACAGATTGGTAAAGCGGCAAAAGAAATTGTTCCAAACGAACCCAGAAGCATTGCAGACATTAAGTACTCAGATATTAAAAACCAAAGAGTCGGCGAAGTGCAACAGGGTACAGGAACTGCTGCTGACATATCAAAGATTAAAGGTAAGCCAGGTCTCCCATTTTTGAAAGACCTATCAGAGTCAGAAGCACGGTTAATGAAAGAACCAAAAGCCCCAAATGGGATAAGTTTTACAGACTATGCTAAACAAGCGGAAATAGCAAAAAAAGACGTAAGGGCAATAACTCCGATGCAACTTGCGGCAAAAAACGCAACTGATGCGTTTAAAGATTTAGATGCAAAAAGAAAAATAGCAGGTGATAAAATATCTGAATTAGTAAAGAAAAATGCAGATAAAAAAATAGATATATCAGATGCAAAAAATAGATTTTTGACACTTGTAGACGAGCGTATTGGTGGATTGAAGTCTGGAGAAATAATGGCAGATCCAAGTGCATCAAAAGCAATAGAAGATATTGGTAACACGCTTCTTAATTTAGGTGACAACATAGATCCAAAAACAGCCGTTACATTAAAGCAAAATTTGAGATCAAAATTAAAATATGATGCAGCAGGTCAGCTTAGACCTCCAAATAAAGTTATGGACGGAATACTTAAAGACGTATCTGGATTAATTGACAACAAATTAGACAATGCAATTACTGGATTCTCTGATGCTAATGCTACATATGGGAAAATAAAGCGCGTTGAGGATGCTATGTCTAGGGCTCTAGGACAAGAATTTGTACCAGGAAGCGGCTTGACAAAACATGGCGCATCAATTATGAAGAGAGCAACACAGAGCAACGCCGATTCTAACATCGGAGATATATTTAGAGAAGTAAAAGATATCACTGGTGGAAAATATGACCTATTCCAGGATGCGCAATATTCTAACATTGCAATGAGATTGAGCGGTGATCAGAGACAACAGATAATGGCTGCTCCATTTGGACAGGTTGTTGGTGGAAATATCACAGGAGCAGCTGCGAATGTGGGAAAAGCAATCGTAGGTGAAGGAAAAAACGAACGAGTAATAAAATGGTATGAAAAAGAACAAGCCAAACACAAAAAACCTACTGAGCAACAAAAGAAAAATCTGATAACAGATGAAAGCGGAGCGGTAGATTTGAGGTTGTTAGGAGTGCCAAAACAAAAAACTAAACTTAACTACACAACGTTAAAAGAGTTAACTCCCGTTGACAAAGTCGGGATAAAATATGGAACTGCAACAAAATCAAAAAAGGAAAATAAATAATGGCTACTCTATCACCGTATATTTTTAACCAATTCTTTACTAATACTGGAGCTCCACTTGCAAACGGGAAAATAGAGACATATGTTAGTGGTAGCACAACACCAAAAGCTACGTATACAGATAGCACGGGTTTAGTAGCAAATACAAATCCTATTATACTAGACAGCGCAGGTAGAGCCGCAATTTGGCTAGACACTGGCGGGTACAAATTTATTTTAAAAACATCTGCTGGTGCTACGATACAAACAGTAGACGGGATTGTTGGATCAGGATCTGGAGATCAAGCTGGTTTTGTATCTACAATTGCAGATCTTAGGGCGCTACCATCGGGAGCGTATGGATATGTACATGTAAGCTCTTACACTACTCTTGGTGATGGTGGTGAGGGTGATTTTTATTGGGACGATACAAGCACAACAGCTGACGACAAGGGTATAATTATTGTGCCTAACTCCAATCCTGCTACTGGGCGATGGACACGGTACATATCGTCTCAATATAAGCATCGGTTTTTTGGTAACACTGCAAATTTTTTGGCATGGTGTGCACTACAAACAACAACTAAAGACATTGAAATTTCGGCAACACTTGACCTCGGCGGATTAACAGCAACAACAAACCAATATATCAATTTTGCAGAATTTGCAGATGGTGCAACAATAACAAACGGTACGTTGACAATTGGGAAAATGACCGCAGATCCAAAGCACAACTGCTTTGCGTCGTCAGCAACTATATCGTTTGCAAGTGGAGCGTGTGAAAATGTTAGGGCGCGTTGGTTTGGTGCCAACTCTTCGGTTTTTGCAAAGTTAATAACAGCAGCAAGCGCAAACGGTTCAGGAATAATTTTTGATGGGCCATATTTTACTTGTACAGATAGTTTTGACTTTTTGAATATACCATTGCATTTTGTATATGGTTGTTACATAACATTGGCGACAACAAAAACAATATCAAATTTTAACCCTATAGCAAAACCAAACCAAAAAATCATAGCAGGGCTTGGAACATTTGAGTACTCAGACAGAGTAACAGACATATATTTTGAGTGGCGTGGAGCGGCTGGAGATCAAACAACAGATGATACAACTATAATTGATGATACGTTGCGTGACTATATCGCATCAACAAACCAGTATAGCGCAAAAAAAATTGTTCTTTTAGGAATGTACAAACGTACAACTACTATAACTATTGCAAATACTATTCAGATAGTTGGTAATGATTTTTACATGCCTGGTGAGGTGTATGGATACCCACAAACAGGTTTCTATTTTACACCTGCAAGCCCATTGAGTTTATTCGACATAGACAAAGGCGCAGCTCCTTCCTATAATTCCAAGATAATACTCAAGCAATTTTTTATCAAGGGGAACAGCACTACAAATTGTAAATACGCAATCGACATGAAACAGATTATGTCTGGAGTGTTTGAAAACATTGGAATCACAACATTTCAAAGAGGATTTTACATAACACAATGTGCGATATGCCATTACGACAATATTTACATCACAGGATGCGATGTTGGTATAGAATACCCTAATTCGGGCAATTTTACACTTGGTGACGTTTGGTCAAAAATGTATATAGTTTCGTGTGGTCAACTCGCAATACTAGGCAATGCAAATAGTTGCGTGTTTAAGGGCAGTTATTTTGAAAACTCTAAAGGTTTTGAAATATCAAAAGAATCTTGCTCTTTGATGTTTCAAGATTGCTCTGCCGAGCAGATCCCCAAACCGACCGATACTGGCATGTTGCACATGTTTAACGTTGGTGTCAGTGGCACAACAGCAGCAGCCGAACAGCACACACTAACTATTAATGGCGGCAAATGGCTTGGCAATCGTAGCTCACCAGGCAGCGCCCTAATGGGAGACTTTATCCACGCCGACTATAGCAATGGGGTAAATGTGACAAATTGCGATATCAGCCAATTTATTTACGCAATTAATTATACTGCCAATACAAAAGATCACTCTGTCAACTTGTTTGGAAACTTTTTTGAAACAGTGACTTACATAACAAATTCTGCGATCCAAAACAAAATAATAGGTGATGTAGCATCTGGGCTTTTGGCTGGCTCTCTGGCTCCTGTTACATATTCTAAATACAACATTTCTGACGTTTTAATATCTCCAGTTGTGCGCTTAAATACAGCAGATGGTGCAGACAACGGTACCTTGTCTCTGTGTGCTGGTGGTGCAGTATCTGATGCTCAAGGAGCAAATGTAATTTTGAGAGGGAACGAAAATGGCAGCGCTGGTACGTCTGGAAACGTAGAAATGCGAAGCGGTGATGTTGCTGGAGCGTTGTATCAACTGTATATGCGAGGCACACTTAGGCTACAGATAGACAGTTCTGGAAACGCAACGACACTCAATAGCATATCTCTCGTTGACTATGCAACTGTTGGCGGTAAAATTAACATGTCATCAGCAGCAGCTGACATAATACAAACAACATCAGATGGTGCAGACAGTAGGTATATATCAATATGTGGTGGTGGTGCAAATAGCGATGGTAGAGGAGCACGGATTAGGCTATTTGGCAACGAGCACTCGACACAACCAGGTCAATGTGATATATCTGGAGGAGCAACAGGGTTTGTTGCGGTTGGTGGCGACACAAAGCTTTCTGCTGGTAATTTTTCGGTAGAAACGGCTGGAAAAGGTATAAAAATAAAAGAGGGTTCAAATGCACGCATGGGCACAGGAACTCTTGTTTCTGGAACAGTTGTAATATCAAATACTAGCGTTACAGCAAACACTCGTATTTTTTTGTCAAGGATATCAATTGTAACGTCAAGCAAGGTTGGCGTATTGACTTACACAATTTCTGCTGGTACATCATTTACAGTTACTTCCGTAAACGACGAAACGGCTGGTACGACAACAGAAGACGTGTCTACATTTAATTGGCTATTAATTGAACCATCATAATAAATAGTTTTTTTTGTTGGGGGGTATGTGTGCTAAAAAAGATAGCTCAGTATAGTGGGTTTTTAATTGCTGCTTGTGGGATACTTATTTCTGTCGGTGTAACAAAAAATAATATACAAGCAACAGAATGTAAAGTATCGGAACATATAATGTTACAGAGGGAAAAGGACAAAACTGTAGACGAAACACTTTTAAAATTGTCATTATCAGTAGAGCGCCTGTCTGTTATATCTGAGCAACTAGATAGGACGTGTACTGAGCTAAGGCAGGAAATAGTAAAAAAAAATTAATACTAAGTAAGCGCTTAAGTGTCAATTAATTGGGGCATTTCTGCCCCTTTTAATCTAAAAAGCATCAATAATTTTTATTGATTTTAGAGATCCTTCTTTAACCATGTTAAAAATCAATTTAACTATTTCTTTGCAATCCCAAATTACTTCTATTTTTTCTCTACAACCACTACCGACACACACACATCCATCAGTATCATAAACTGAGTTACCGCCATGTATTAGTATTTTTGTACGACCTCTAACACCGCATATTTCAACCATTTCTCTTTTAAATTTTGGCGACATTACTATCTCCAAATCATACTCTCCGGCTGGTATTGCAACATCACTACGCTCTAACGAGTAATATCGCTCTGTGTCAATCTGGAACCATCCCAAAATAGTATTGTTTTTGTTGTAGGTACGCGTTATTTCTAACTGTGTATTAATAATTACTCCTTATTTTAAAAGTAAAAATACAAGCTCAACAGCCAAAAGGCCAGTAGCTAAAAAAAACCAAAAATACATTTTGTAATCCAATTGTACCTCACTTGTTTTAAACTTTCTTTTCATAATAAATGCAGTCATTTTTATAATTTATCGAGCTACATTTGTATGTTTCATGCTTTATTATTGGAGTTCGATAGTTACATTCGACCTCAAAATATGGTTTACACGTGTCGTCTCCTGTGTAATTTTCGCAATCCTTGCATCCACATAATGATTGTTTATACTTTTCAGCATCTTCTCTAGTTTTAAATTTGTTAGTAACCAAAAAATACTCCTTTTAGTGGAGCTGTTAACTCCACAAATTGTTTAAAATGGCAGACCGTCAACATCGGTGATTGTGTTGAATTTACCGTTTGACTCGTAATATATCGTAACCTCTTGCCCTTCGCTGCGATGCAAAGTGTCTCTAAAAGTTTCGCTAAATGTTGAGTAAAAAACACCATCAACGCACACCGCGTATTTTGTCCAAGGCTTACCGTCTTTTATTCCTGATTTGGTATCAACTTTAGGGCAAACACATGTTATTGTTGTTTTGCCAGTAACTGTAGTTGCAGACTTTGCTGGTTGGGCATCAGCTATAGGCATTGCTGCCGCACTTGGATCGGGTTGAGCATCATGTACACTTTTAACTGCTGCTCTATTTGGTATAACTTCGTGGCTCTCAGCGTCAGGGTCCTTTTGATCCTCAGTTGGGATGCAAAACACTTGCAGTAGAGCGTATTTGTGTGCAATTGCCATAGCCTTGTTACCCGCTTTGTCTCCGCTATCCATACCAATCCCAACGACTTCTGTTGATATACTAGAGCCGTCGATAGCAAAAAAAGTGTATCTTATTTTGTACCGTTCGTAAAGAGACACCCCACCATTTTTTGTCATTTTTTCAAACGATTCAACGGATAAAATTTCCGACGTTGTAAACAGCTTGCATTCAACAAAAACTGAATGCAACGTATTGTAAACATCATCAATACCGCGAAATTTAAACCCCTGTTGAGCATTGTTGCGATTTTTTGCAATACCGTCTATTTTTGACATTGCAAGGCACATGCTTTCAAAAATCAGTTTTTTGTCTGACATTAAATCTCCTATTGGTGGTTAGAGTGATTATTACAACGAGCGCCACGACGTGTCAATGTAGATCCGCATATTGGGCACTCAGTATGATTATAAATATAGTCAATGTCGTACTCTACAAGCTCTTTAAGCTCTTTAAAAAGTGTCTCGCAATCAATTGTGCGCAAGTGCGCTGACATGTCTTTCCCGAGCATATAATAATCAATTAATTTTGCTGCCATTAACAAACGCCTCCATTTCTTTTTTGATTTGTGGTAAAAAAACTTTAATAGCGTGAAATTCGCAAACCCCCTGAGCGTCTTTGACAGTCTCATAGTGGCTGTCAGGTTGCCATTGTACATGATCGTGTGAAGCAGTTAGACCACACCTGTACACGATGTTCCTAGTACCTCCAAGCCAGCTTTCAGCAGGATACACATGATATACATAGATCCCTATACACTTTGCATCGTAACTATCTCCTAGGACACCAGTAGACCACTTAGACCAAATCATAGCTACTCCTTTTGATCTGTTCGGCGATACAATCTTCATTAATACGTACAACAACAGGATTTACTGCTGGCTCCTGGTTACAGTTTTTAATATCAGATATCATATTAACCAAGTCTGATACAATAAAATCCATCAAAACAAGCGCTTCTGTTATTGTTCTACATTCTGTTGGTTTTTCGTATTTCATACTGACTCCTTTGTTATACTAATCATACCACTATTTACACAAAAAGTCAAACAAACATTGCAACCCACTGATTTTTGTCATTTTTGTCAACAAAGTCAAGGCGAGCCATTACGCTATGTTTTCCGCAATCTTTTTTAGCAAACGTAAATGTAACCGCATTTGTCCACTTACCATTGGCAAGTGTTGGCATATTTATACTTCCATACAGTTTTTTAGCTTCTGTACAAAGTTTTGCCGTAATTTGCATTGAGTTTTTTTCAAGTTTTTCAAGTGCTATCATTTTTTTCCTCCTCTGTGTTTTTTGATACGTTTTACTACTCTTAAATTATACCACTTTTTTCAAATCGTGTCAAGCGCGGCAAATTTTACCGAAACCACTCGTCTCTTATCTGTATGTTTTTACCATCAATATGTGGCTGAAATTCCATTTTTTTGAAATTCTTTTTGTCGAAAGCGCTCGCGTTTTCTGTGAAAATTTTACTTGCGAGCGCCCGCACCATTGGGTTGTCATATCTATCAACCATATCGTCTGGGTAAACACCTGTCCAGCTCAGGCAAAAATCTGCATCCTCAATACCATACATCCTACCGTTATAAATAGCAAAATATACCAACACCGTTTTTTCGTGCCTTGGAGAAAATGTTATCGCCCTTCGCACGTAAATCGGCTCTTCGTTTACCACTTTTTTCTCATCCATTTTTAATCTCCTTTAAAATAGTATAAACAACACACTAACAACAACGCTAACTACCCACACAAAACATACAAAACATACAAAAAATAGATTAAATTTCATAAAATCGCTCCTCTAAAACGATAAATCTGATTATATCACTTTTTTTTGGGACAAGCTCAACAATATGACATAACTCCTTTTAATGTTGTTAAAAACAACTTACTATACAACAAACACAGATGATAGCAAAACCAACAAGCGAAGTAAAACACACAAAAAATAAGTTAAACTGTCTTTGCGTTTTCATGTTCACTCCTTTGTTGGTTAAATTATACTATATTTTCTCGTTTGTGTCAATATTAAATAAAAAATATACATTAGCCATACTGTCCATGTTTAACTTTATGTCATAATAAAACATTGTTGCAGATACATATACTTTGTTGTCAACACCATCAAATGTTGTGTATTTATATTTTTTCCTCATAGGCTTTGCGCATTCTCTTTTTGCTTCCAGCAATAGCAACTTCCTTGCTATTTTTTTTTGTACATCAGATATTATCATACCTACTCCCTTGTTGTAATATTACAAATGCAAAATAAATGCCAAAATTGTAAAAACAGTAAATACCTATACTTACAAAACAATGCATAAAATAATATAAAATATATCGGTAAAAATACCCTAACAAATACATTTTTGGTGTGTAAAAAATACCGATTTTATTTTACATTGTTGTAAGTATGTGTAAAATATAGCAGTTTTTTTTGGCATACTGGTTGTTATAATTAACTATTGACACGATTTGAAAAAAGTGGTATACTTTAATTAACAAAGGAGTGGACTATGAAAAAGATTAACCACGGATCAGAAAAGGAATACCAATTGTTGTGGATATTGCTAGGTAAGGCACAACAAAAGTGTCAATCAATGCAGATGTTGCCAGGGCGTCATTGCTGGTCACAATGTCTAACGTATGAGACTATAAACGGTGTTGATACTGCTCTATTGTGGTATGATGATAGTATTGGGAGTACATCACTTGTCAGATTTGATATAACTAATTTTTAAAGGAGCATTTGTATGAGCAAAGCAATAACACTTTTTGAGTATTGCCGAGAAAATATGTTGCAAATAAACAACTACAACCAAGAAGAGTTTATTAAGTGCGCATCGTACGCATTAAGATCAATTGATGTCAGCAAAGACCGTGTAGTGGCTGTTTTTAGCGATGGCAAGGGGTACTTAGACTTGATATCACACAACGGTCTTGTGGATATGTGCAATTGGTCAGGTGGTAAATAATGTCAAACGCAAAAAAAAATTCAGACGAGTGCCAAGACTTGCCTACACGAATAGCAGAGAATGCTCATTGGCAAGGATATTGGAGATGCGCGAAATGCGAGGATGTTTTTAGTGTACACTGGATAGGTCACACACATTGCGAACACTCTCAAGGAACTGAAAAGCCTGTGTGTAGTGAGTGCTGGGACAAGATGTTGCTGTCTGAAAAAGCATACTATTGTCACAATTTGCTAAGAAAGGATTAATATTATTACAAATAACCATTTTTTAAAAGGAAAAAACAATGAAATTAATTGGAAGGAAAATTATTTTTGACAGTGGCAAAGAGGTTGACATTTTAGGAGATATATCTATAAGTCATTCCGACTGGTACGGTTCGAGAGACGACGTTGCTAAATACAAAAAATATTTTTATTTGGACTATGGATGCGATGGCAGGTTGTGGTCTGATGAGGAGTGGGACGGCGGTAAGTTTGACAAAGAGCACGATGATGATGAAGATGGCGATTGTCAAGAAACACTCACAAACCAAGAGCTCACAGAAATTGCAGAATACTATATAGCTTTATGGCAGAAGTTCCTTGAAAAAGTGAAAAAACAGTGAAAATAAAACATAACTGGAAGAAAGGGAAAAAATTTTATGTCGCATATATCAAGGAGGGTGATTGTGATGCTACTTTCGACGCTCGCAGGAATGATTTTATTGTTGCAAGCAGTTCGCAAAATACTATTTATCACATCAATGAGGATATTAAAAAGTCTTATGTAGTGCCAAAAAAAAGTTGATACGAGGGTGCGTCATTATCTTTACAAAGATGGGTGGCGAAGCATTACATCGGTACAGGCATTTGATAGTGTAGTGTTTTTCTTTTTTTCTGCACCTTACCAAATAGAAAACTCATAATAAAGGATTGCAAGCAATGAAGATACAAAAGAGCTATTTATTTAACGTAGATGTCGCTTTAAAAATAGGAATTGAGGAGGCAATAATGTATAATTTTTTTGAATTTTGGTGTGAGCACAACAAACAACAAAAAATCAATAACCATGATGGTAGATGGTGGACATATAACACATTGGATGACCTAGCAGCGTTTTTCCCATTTTGGTCGAGGAGGCAGGTTGAGCGCATAACAAACTCACTCGTAAAACAGGGCGCCGTCGTTACTGGCAGGTACAACAAAACGCCATTTGACCGCACGACGTGGTACTCACCAAATCTCGGATCGTGTAGTGTCGAAATCACCACAGGGGGACAGCCCAAATCACCAAGCGGTGACAGCTCAACATACGCAAACGGTGACAGCTCAGATCACCAAACGGTGACGACAATACCAGTATTAGACCAACATTATAACCAACATGATAACAATACTAAAACAGATGTCGACAATGTCGCCAGCACTCGTTTAGATTCAAAAAAATACGTCTACGAAGAGATCGACTATTACTTGGCAGATTATTTTATGAGACGCATAGCCTATTGGAATTTTACGTTTAAACAGCCAAACCTAAAAGAGTGGGCATCAGATATAAACAAAATGGTGCGACTAGACAAAACTCCTAGACACAAAATATTTTTGACGATGCATGTAATATCGTGCGATGCAAGAGAACGTTTTAACTGGAGATCAAATATTTTATCAATCAAAACACTGAGAAAACAACTTAATGCTGGGAAACTTAACGATTTACACTCTATCATTTGCAGTATTGGATACGAGTCACCATTGTTCGATTCGTTAGAGTGCTTGACAAAGGTCGTAGGAGGCCGTACAATTGATTATGTGGCCAAGCCAGCCAATCTATCGTATGAGCTGAGACAGCCAGTTTAAAGTGTCTAGCAATTCTCTACAATTGATTTTAACAGGCGGGAGGATGTGTGACAAAAGAAGTTAAAAAAATATATAGCGCTACGGATGCCGAAAGAATAGTTATTGCATCGTGCATATCTAGTCGAAAGGCTCGTGATATAGCTGCAAAAATGTTGAAAAGTGATATGTTTTACGATGTAGTGTTAAAAGGAGTGTTCGATAAGATATTTTTATGCTGTACAGAAGACGACCTTGTTGATATATCAGCATTGTCATATGGGTGCAGTTTTGACTGTCAAAATGTTATATCTGAGCTTGTCGATTCTGTATCATACATAGATATTACTTTGTATGCTAGCGATATTGCGCTGGCATACGCCCGTAGGGAGTGTTATTCCGCATTACATAGCGCTATAAAACGCATAGATATGGGCAAAGATGTTGTTGGTGTATGTGGGTGTGTTGAGGATGTTTTAGTGTCAATGAGGTCTCATGCGAGTATTGGTACGCAGTCCATAAAAGAATCTATGCCATTAATGATGGCGGAAATAGAAAAATCAGTTCTTGGCGAAACAAAGCCAATCAAAACAGGTATTAAATCAATAGATACAATCGAAGGGTTTGGGTTTTACCCAAAGGATTTTTGGGTTGTTGGCGCTCGCCCGAGCCATGGTAAGACGGCATTTATACTTCAGCTTGCGTATGACTGTGCCAAAAAAAATATACCAAGCTTGATAATCTCACTAGAAATGACTAAAACACAGCTTCTTAAGCGGTTTGTTTCGTCTATTACTGGAATTACAACGGACAATATACGTAGTGGAGAGCTATCAAAAAAACAACTAACAGACATTGCCGTAGCTTCTGGAGAATTATCAGCTTTACCTATACACATAAATGATTGTAATTTAGATGCATATGAGATATCTTCCGTTGTTAGGGGATATGTAAAAAGCCATGGCATAAAGATAGTTTTTATAGACTACTTGCAGCTTATAAAAGACAGTAAAAATCATAAGGAGATTCGTCATTTAACAAGCGAAAAGTCAGCAGTTTTAATGAATTTGGCAAAAGAGTGCGAAATCCCAATTGTTTCACTTGCACAACTAGGAAGGGGGGTTGAAAGTAGACCTGACAAAAAACCTTCACTAATAGATCTTAGGGAGTCTGGAAATATAGAGCAAGATGCGTGTGGAGTTATGCTGTTGTGGAGGCCTAAAAGGTTTGGTATTGGAAATGATGATAGTGAATCTTATATTTCAATCGCAAAGATAAGAGAGGGCTGTGTTGGGCTGGCTTCGCTTACTTTTGTTTGTGCAAGAGGTAGATTTTCTGACAGGCTTGACACGA
>ERZ869929.285-NODE-285-length-34379-cov-19.268442_pt1 | contig 34379 bp, 49 predicted proteins | sample MGYA00579312_ERZ869929 | MGnify/ENA primary metagenome ERZ869929 (study PRJEB32216, sample SAMN09231818) | wastewater metagenome | place: USA: Maryland | collected 2016-08-09 | study: EMG produced TPA metagenomics assembly of the PRJNA472060 data set (Reclaimed... | reverse complement strand
CTGAAGCACCATTTACACCGCTGGTTCCACTTGAGCCTGAGGTTCCTGAAGAACCGGAAGAACCAGAAGTGCCATTAGAACCAGAAGTACCAGAAGTACCAGAAGATCCGCTTGTTCCTGAAGCACCATTTACACCGCTGGTTCCACTTGAGCCTGAGGTTCCTGAAGAACCAGAAGATCCCGAAGATCCGCTAGAACCAGAAGAACCAGATGTACCAGATGTACCAGAAGTACCAGACGATCCAGAAGAACCAGAAGAACCAGAAGTACCTGAGCTTCCGGATGTACCAGAAGTACCAGACGATCCAGAAGAACCAGAAGAACCAGAAGAACCAGAAGAACCTGAGCTTCCGGATGTACCAGAAGTACCAGACGATCCAGAAGAACCAGAGCTTCCAGATGTACCAGAAGTACCAGAAGAACCAGAGCTTCCAGATGTACCAGAAGTACCAGAAGAACCTGAGCTTCCAGATGTACCAGAAGTACCAGAGCTTCCAGAAGTACCAGAGCTACCAGAAGTACCAGAAAATCCAGAGCTTCCCGAAGAACCAGAGCTTCCCGACGTACCAGAGCTTCCATTTACGCCGCTTAAACCGCTAGTACCACTCGATCCTGATGTACCACTTCCGCCACCATCGCCTAATCTATTCCATCCATTATTTAAAGGTGGATTATTAATACCATTATAAATCCAAGGATATCCGTCGCTTAATATAGTAACTATCGTACCTATTTTAGGATTAATAGGTAAATCTACGTAATCATTTACCTCTGGAAACTTTATACCATTCTCAGAAACAAATTCAATTAAACCTTGGTTTGTTTTTCTATATCCACCTGACATTATATCTTATGTACTATGCATTCAATTTTACCAGACCATTTAACTTCTTGGAACTGATTTGATGTAAAGGAAAGTTTAACTCCTTTATTAATATTATCTATTTCGATTTCCGATAACCAAGTATCAGTTTCTGAATCTTCGCTAAATATTTCTTCTGTATAATATCCTATCATAGAAATATTTTCAGTATATCTCTTTACACCTGCAGTAATAAGCCTAATAGAACATTTATCTATGGGACTACCTGTAGTATTAATTAAAGATGCTAAAATATAAATTCTGAAATAGTATATATGACCTTCTAAAATATCTAATATTTCAGAAGTATCTGAATATTTTGCATATGAAGGATTATTATCAATCGAAACAGTTTGAAATGTAAAATACTCAGTCCAAGATTCTACATTTTCTTTAAAACTTGAATATGAGAAACTTCCAGGGAAAGCGTTAGAAATATCTTTTGTATAAAAGTTATTATTAAGATAGAAAAGCGGCACAGAATTAAATGAATTAGGAGACTTGAATTGAATCAAAGAATTATCTTCCAAATTAATAGGACTTATGCCACCGCCGATCGGATCCCATTCATCCAAAATAAAAGATTCTGGTGTTGTTCGTCTCTTAGCTCTGTAAAGATTTAAGTAATAAGAGTTTCCAATAACATTTACATAATAAACTATATGACCTTCGTAATAAACACGAAAAGGCTGCCATGGATTGGCAACCGATTTAAAGTTTTCGTCTATTTCATTATTAAATAAAGGTCTTTCTACTTCTTGCCTGTATTTAATATTTTCTGTAAATTGCAAAAATTATCATCTTTTTTTCATGACTTCCTTTATAGTTTTACCTAAAATAGAACTGTCATGTTCATAGCTATTTTCAGTAGCTATAAAATCATAAGGCTTAAGCCTTTTTATGATAAAATAAATTCTTCTATATTCTTCTACAAGAGATTTAATTTTTTCTAAATAATCTTTTTTTTCTTTAGATATTAATTGCTGCCTATTTAAATCTTTAAATGAATTATCCTTGATGATAAATGTATTTCCACATACATCTAGAATAGAAATAGAGTTTGATCCTATATTAGAGGATGATAATTCAAGATTAACCAAAGAAACAAAAAATCCTTCTTTATCCGATTGAAAGTAAAGTTTATATCTATCATTAAATTCTGTAGATATATCTGCGTAAGAAGTAAAAGATTTTGAAATAGATGCGCCACCGCTAAGTCTATCCTGATAAGATAGATAAGATTTGTTTAGCTTGTATCCTAATCTATCTAAATCAAGAATCAGATTAGAAAAAAGTTTAAAGGTGATTGCCTCTAAATACATTTTATTTTATTATATTTATTTGAGGTGCAATCTTTCTATCTTGATTCTTGATTTTAACCAGTTTAAAAATTCAGAGTCGCTTGACTGCTTGTCATATTCATGAATATAAAAAATCTCTCTAATACCAGCTTGATAGATATTTTTAAGACAATTTTCACAAGGAAACAGAGTAGAATACAAAGAACATCCTTCAGTACCTACTCCATTTTTTGCTGCATAAAGTATAGCATTCATTTCGGCGTGAATTTCATTTGAGTTAGACCACTTATGATGATCTTCTCTTTTATCAGGTGTATAAGATTTAAATCTATCTGAACAATTATGAAATCCCGATGGTGTCCCGTTGTAACCCATGCTGATGATTCTTGAGTCCTTTACTAATAATGCTCCTACTTTATGAGAAACACAATTAGACTCTTTTGCTAATTCAATGACAGTTTTAAGAAAGAAGTCATGATTTTTCATTTACATGAAAATATTTAAAGTTGATATTATTTTCATATGCAAATCTTTCTAAATGTTTAATGTTATCTAGCATATCATCATGATATTCTGTAACTTGATATCCCATATCAACTATCTTTTTAAAAGCTTGCAATTTTCTTTCTGGGACATCTCCAATATAGTTTTCGTTAACATCGTTAACTGCATACACCATACTAGGATTTATAGGTATTAAATTTTCATCAAAAAACTTGATGAGAGAATTTTTTCTAGCTCTAGCTGTAATGATTGCTACGGGTTTATTTTCCTTTAAAAGCCTAATAAATTTACTAAACCAAGGTTCAACGGGAATTCCTGCATTCAATATTCTAAGATCATAAAATTCTGAATAGTCTAGAAGTAAAGACTTTTTTCCATGATCTTTGGTATGCTTAACATATTCTTCAAGAGTAAAGTAATGATTGTCTGTATGCTGATGCTTGTATTTGACTTTAGCTGAAGTTTTCCATAAAGTATCATCAAAGTCAAAAATGTAAATTTTCTTCATTTACTTAAATTTAAATCCAGCAGGTTTGTGTCCCCAAATTAAAAGGGACTTAACCCATTCTGTAAGTTTATCATTTCTATAAAAATAAGGAGGATTCATTCGCTTTTTCATACCATTCATTCTCTTTATGAAACTGACTTGATCTTTAGCCCATTCCCATTCTCTAGGAGTCCAATTTTCTTCTGCTGCTTTAAAAGATCCTCCGCGGGGCTTCATTTTAATAATAGCTCTAGCGCTTGCTTTACCGTTATTGATTCCTAATTTGTCAGCATCTTTCTTATTCATTCCAGACGTTTTACCATCTTCACTGTTTAAATAAGATTCTAATTCGGATGCAGACATATTAACTAATTCTTTCCAGTCTTGCCAAAGCTCTTTTCTTTTATTAGCTTCTTTATCTTCCTTATTCTGTTTCTCATTAATGAATGATTCTAGAACTAAGTCTTCTGGAATTTCTCCCTTTCTAACAATGTCAAAAACGACTCTAGGTCTAATGTCAGTTAAAAGCTCACCATCTTCTAGATACCATTTCCAGAGAAATGTCTTAGAATTTTTCATGTAACATCCAACAACTTCATTACCAAGTTCTTTAAAAGTTACAATATTAAAATCTTCCTCTTTGAATGCCTTTTTAAATTCATCAAATTGATAAGGAAACATATCAACAGTATGCTTATAAGGCAAATCAGAATTTTGTTCTTTTATAAACTCTGTAACTTTTTTAAATTTTTTCGATATCATTAGGATTTCAAATTTTTGTCTAATCCTAATTTAATCAAGTGCCTTGCAACATCACTATCTGCGCCTGATTTAGGATTTTCTAAGGGACGACCCCATGTGCCTTTAGCCTTAGTCAAAAAACTATTAACTCTTGAGTAGCCCCATTGTTCTTGATTAGCCCCTGGTCTATGTCCTGATTTCCAGGCTGCCATTCCACGTCTCATTAATATTCTTAAGTACTTGACAGGTATACCTGTTTCTTCTTCTTTGTTAGCAAGTGCCTTTTCTATTGACTCATTATCAATAGGTGAAGTATCACCATTAATTTTTTCAAAAAGAAAAAATTCCTTGTCAACAAATTTATAAGATCTCTCTACAGTCTTTTTATAAAGTCTTCTGTACTTTTTTGTATGCGAAGAAAGTTTAACCTTTTTTTCAGAATACTTATCGCCAGGCAAAGGCTTATATGCTTCTGGATTATTGTCATCCATTTTAGCCTGCTTTTCTGCCTGCTTTTCTCTTCTTTGTAAAGTAGATTTAGAAAGCTTTTCTTTAAGCGATTTAAAATCTAACATATTAACCTAATTCTATGTTTATTTCTTCTAAATAAGATCTAAAAGACTTAAATTTTTCAGTAACAACCGAATCTGTTGCTATTTCTAGAGTTTTAAGATCTTTTAAAGTCATCTTTTCGGAATAATCTGCAAAATACCATATCTTATCAAATAGAAAAATAAAAGATGCATTTTTATTTTTTGCAAACCTAACAACTTCTTTCCAGTCAAAAAAGGCAAAAGTTTCACCATCTGCGTATTTAGTAGTAGAAATAGTATTTCCTAATTCTTCTATTTCACCACCATCTACCAAATCAGTAACTTCGCTAAAGGATTTGTAATTATCATTTAGCTTTTTTGCATCTGATATCTTATCAGATTTTTTAGGGTAAGGATCAACATCACCTCTTATAACAGAAAAGGTATATGCATTGTCTTGTTTATACCCTATTAGTGCGCGTTTTGCCACGATTTTTATTTATTTATTTGAATCTATTCCAATGAATATGGACAATGATCTTTCCATCTTTCATCAAACCAAAATCTTCTACCCGATTTATCTGTACAAGAAAGACCTTTTCTATAAAAAACCCAATCATTAAACCCAATCTTCATTAGATTTTCATATTCGTCAAAATTTAAAGGATTCTTCCAGTCCTTAAGTTGTCCGCCACCTAGAGTATAACTATGCCATAAAATATGGTGACAATATTCAGCAAAATCCGGATGATTTTTTATAAAGATTCTAGCTTCAGTAAATGGATTATCTTCAGTATAGAAAAGAACTGTAGATCTAAGGTAATTACCCATTCCATTAAACCATTTCTGATTCATTAAAACCTCTGAAATGGTTTGATTAAAATCTTTGTGTTCAAGATTAGAATACAGATTATGTTTAAATTCAGGTAAAGATTCCATGATACATGGACTTCTATCAGAATTCCAATTACCCCATCTCCACTTAGCGAATCTTCTAACATCATGCAAATAAAGAGTGCTGCCGTCTAAGGAATCAATCATAAAATGAGAATGTTTAGGTTCTTCTCCAGTTCTGCACATTCCCCAACTACCTGACATTCCCATAGAAAAAATCATAGATTCTGAATCGCCTTCTCTGTTAGTAAAAATAACCTTCAATTCTTTACCTCTTGATTCTGCACTAATACTCCAAAGATCAAAAGGGTCTCTAATAGAAGTTTTAACTTTTGATACTTTTGATTTTCTAATTTTTCTAAAAACTTTACCTTCTGATGAAGAATTAATAAAATCCTTCATAAATCTAATTTCTGGACCTTCTGGCATCTTAACTTAATTTTTTTACCAAATCTTCATATGTAATAATTTCAACACCTAGTTTTGATGCAGTTTTCATTTTACCGCTTAAACTTGAATATGAATCTGTTACTAAATACTTGCAATTTTTATCTAGTTTAGAATGATAGAGATTTTTAGACTTTGTAAACTCTAAAAATTCTTCTTTAGTTTTAAAACCGGCATCCTTAGGTGAACCCGTCATTTCGAATAATATGGTATCATTGCTTAATAATTGTCTTTTAACGTAAGTCACCGATATGCCTCTGGATTCAAGTATCTCAATTAGTCTATATAATCTTTTTCTAATATCAGAATCATATGTAAATTCATTTACAATGTCCTTTGTTAGGCCTTTAAAGTCATATTCATCATCATTAAGATAGCTAGCAATCTGTTTTGCGGCACTTTCACCTAGTCCCCTAACACCCAATAAAAGAATAACATCTTTGTATTCTAAATTTTTGATAGCATTAACCGCGTCGAGTAGGATTTCAAGTTGTCTACCGTCTTTAAATCCATTTTCTAGTAAAAATTGTTTACTGAAATTTTCTCCGAAATAATCAGAAATATTTCTAAAGCCAATATCAAATAACTTGTCAACCATTGCACCGCCTACCCTATCAAATTTTAAAATTTGAATAGCATATTTGATTCTACCTCTAAGTTGATCAGGGCATTCATCATAATTAGTACACCAAATATGCTTGTCATCAAAGACTGTTGTACTACCGCATGAAGGGCATCTAACTGGTAGAAATGGTAGAACTTCTGAGCTTTTCACAACTTTATAGATTTGCGGAATAATATCTCCGGCTTTTGCAACCAATACTTCGGCATAAGGATATGCTCCAAATGACTTCATGAAGCCGTGATTAAAAAGAGTTGCTCGTGATACTGTAGTACCATCAAGTTCAATAGGTTCTAGAACTGCAGTTGGTACTATTTCTCCGGTTGTACCTACATTCCAATCAATATCTTTAATTTTAGTAATAGATTCCTTTGGTGGAAATTTTACCGCAATCGCCCATTTTGGATGATGATCAGTTTCTCCTAATCTAGATCTTACTTCAGAATTTTTAAACTTAATGACAAATCCATCAAGCTGGTATTCGCAGATTTGTCTATATTCTTTCATACTTGTATAAAAGTCATTGAAAACTACAAAGAAATTATCTCTAAATCTAGATTCAAGCTTTGCTTCAATACTATATGGAGTTTTAAAGCCAGCTTGCTTTAAAACTTCTAGCATGGAAGAACTTTTAATTTCACTTGACTTATAGTGCAACTTTACTTCAAATGCAACAAATTCAATATCTTCAAGTTCAAGAGGACTTACTTCATCTCTAGAAATTATACCAGCAACCATGTTTCTAGGATTTTTATTGTCCTTTGACCATCTAATGTCAAATATAGATTTAGACATTACTGCTTCGCCTCTAATTTCAATCTTTTTAAGATCAGTTCCAAAAAGAGAAAAATCAATCTTTTTTGGAACTATTCTTTCAAATTTTTTTGTACAATCAAATCCAATATCACCATCACCACGAGTAACTGCTACGACATTTGAGTCATAACCGTAAATAAGATTAATAGCATTGCCATCGAGCTTTGGTGAGCACTCAAGCTCTAATAAACCTTTTTCTTCTTTAGAAACCCAAGACATAAATTGCTCAATTGGATTATCATTATCAGGAGTATTGAATTTATCTAAAAACTTACTCAGGTTTTCATCGTATACCGATATCTTGTCCAGAGATAGCATAGGACTAATGTGCTTGACTTTTAATGATTTGCCGCCACCTACAATTTGACCAGGCTTATCAGATCCCATTTTTTTCAATCTTTCTTCTAAAAGATCAAACTCAGCGTCGCTCATTGTAGGATTGCCTTCATAATAGGCTAATTTAGCCTTAATATAAAGGGATTCTAGTTTCTTTAATTCTGCGCTCATATTACTTTATAAGATTCAAGTAAAACTTGTCTGTGATTATAATGTTCATTTAGATCTTTTCTGTATTTAAGAAGCGCAAGCTCCTTTGCCTTAGATTCTAATTCAATATCTAAAGCAAGTCCATAATCATTAATTTTTTCATATATCCAGTCTGCGTGCGCTTGCGCTTTACAGCTAGGATCTTCAAATGATTTTCTACAGGAGGAATAATGAACTATAGGAACTATATCTGACGGCCAAGTAATGTAAGCATTATTAATGGCTTCATACTCTGAATGTATACCGCCGCTAAATCTATGATGATGGTAATCAAAGGTGATTGGTATACCAATCAACCTATGCAAATTTAAAAGATCATTGACGCTATATTGACTTGCTTTATCGTCATTTTCTACGACTAAACGAGATCTTGCACCTTCACTGAGCTTTTCCCAATTCTTTGCAAATCGTCTATAAGTGTTTTCTTTGGAATCATAAGATCCTCCTAAATGAATATTGATAGGTGCTTTGTAAGATCTTGGTAAACCTAATAAATCCATTATTTCTGCATGCTTGTTTAGATCAATTATACCACGCTGATTAATCTCTTCATTAGGACTTCCGAGTAGAGTAAAATGTCCTGGATGAAAAGTTAATCTAGCATGCTTAAAGGTTTGATAAAAATCTCCAATTTCTTTAAGCTTTTTTGATATTTGTTCAGCTTGTGGCAATTCTTCAAATTCAAATTCAGACATCCAAGGCCATAAACTTGAAGATAAACGGTAAAGATAAATGTCATTATCGACATTCCATTTAATTACCTTTTCTAAATCTTCTACATTCTTCAGAAAAAGTTCGCCAACTCCTCGAGCCCCTTTTTTTATCATTGTAGATTTAATCATACCGCGATTGGTAGTGATTCCCTTTTCGGATAAAGTCATGTTAATGCATGCATATCCTAACTGATAGCCTCTATTTGACATTGTTTGAATTATAATGCAAAAATAATAAAAATTCTATAAAGTTAAAAATAATTGATGCAAAAAATTACATTTTATATACTCTTCACGAGTCTCAAAATGGTATATCAAGATATCAAGAATAGTTTTCTTTTGACTTCTACTAAGACCTGACTCATAAATAATTTCAGGAGTCGTAAAAATTTCAAAATAACACCTGTCAAAGAATGAATTTTTTTCTTTGAAATCTTGTGATAAAAGTTTTTCTACATTAAACTTGGATTGGCTCACTTACACTAATTTTTTCAATTAGTGCGTTAATTTCTATGCACTTTTTAAAATCTTCTCGCTTTTCAAAAAAACTAAGAGCTTCTGTTAAAGAGGATATCCAGTTTTTTCTAGGATTAGCAAGAGTTATTTTTTGATGATTGTTGATTATAATATTGACAATATGAACTGTGTCTAAGTTTTCTTGCCATGCTTGTTCTATCTTAGTGACATATTCTTCTAATAGAGTTTGATAGTGACTATCAACTAAATGTTCACTAAGATCAAAATAATCTCTAAAATCTCCTTCTACTTTTATAGTTTTTAGATTTTGTTTTTTCGCGTTTTTTCTTGTCTTCGTCATATTGCTTTTTAGATCTTTTTAACCATTTTTCTTCTAGTTCTGATGTAGGATGAATATTCGGTATTATTTGAATCAGAATATCTTTTCTACCACCATTTTTTATATCTATTATTCCTTTACCTCTTAAACGTAAAACTTGTAAGGAATTTGTTAATTTAGGTATCTTAAATTTAACTTTTTCGCCAAAAACATCCAATACACCTTCTCCACCTAAAAGAACGTCATATAGATGTGCTCTATAAAGAATTATAAAGTTATGTTCTTTGTCAAATGAAAAATTTTCGTCATTTTTCCATCTAATAGTTATTCTAAGTTGCGCCTTACCGAAATAATTTTCTATTTCATAAAGAGTTGGTATAATTGTACCAGGTAATGTTCCAGGTTCAAGTTTAAAAGTAATTTTTTCTCCTCTATAACTAAAGTCAATTAAACCTCCAAGATAAATGTCTCTAAGAGCAACTTCTACATCAATATCGTGATAATTAACCCGATGTTCATTTGTAAAATTCCAAGTTTTCCATTCGCCTGATGAATATTCATCTCTGTATTCTCTTCGAGGTTCATTCTTAAATTTAATGATATTTTCATAAGCATCTGTAATCTCAATAAACATTGATGCTGCTTCAGGGGACTTATTCAGATCAGGATGCCATTTCTTAGCAAGATCTCTATATGCCTTTTTTATCTCTTCATCAGAAGAGCTTTCAGAGACTCCTAAAATTCTATAGTAATTCTTCATTGATTTGCCATCCTTCCTTTAACATGACTTCTAATAAGTTCATAAAATCTCCTTCTGTCATCCAGCTGTCATCAACTTCTTTTCTGCCTTTTATTTCACGCATACTAATAAGCCATCTTTCTCCTTTTTTAGAAAAGATTTCTGAAACTTCATATGAAATTTTAGAAGATTTTCGTGTAAGTTTAAAACTTGATACTTTGTCAAACATTTGATATAAATATAGTCAATTTTAAATAAATATTTTAATCATGGTAGAAAAAGATAAAGATTTGGAAAAAATCAGACAATATAAAGGTACAATAGATGACTGGTCAAATGTCTGGAAAAAGAGAAGTAAGAAATTTAAATCTCTTACGGAATGGAAAAAGAAAAAAGTTGAAGAGTCCATTGGTGAAGAAGGTATTATTGTAGGTGGTTACGGTTTAACTGCACCATTTAGCGTACCTGTGTTAATGCCTAGTCCAGCAACTGGTTACGATGCAAAACTTAATCTTGAGTACATACCGCCTGTTGCAGTAGACGACAAAGAAAAACCAAAAGCTTCAAAAGAAGATAGAAGAAAAATTAGAAACAAATTGAAGAAATCTATCATTAACCTTTTAAAGGATGAAAAGTCTTCTACTCTTGAATCTATTAAAGGTGGATTAGCTGATAAAATTAAAACATTTGAAGATCTCTACATTTACTGGAGAGAAAAAATGTTAAAAGATAAAAAAGGATATCCTAAGAGTCTAAAAAAGATATTACAAACAAATTTAGAAATGGGTATCAAAGTAGAAATGGAACATACTGATAAAGAAGAAATTGCAAGAGAAATTGCATTCGACCACTTAATGGAAATGCCTGACTACTATCAAAAATTAAAGGAGATAGAAAAATGAAATTTGATAAAAAGTTTTCATTTCATGAATTAACTTCAAATGCAAACGGAAAAACTAGTGCGTCAGGTGTAGCAGGCTTATTTGTAATCTTAATTAGCGGGCTCAGCTTTTTCATTGGAGCTCTTACATATATCATCAGCGAGCCTGACGCTACAATTTTAACTGAATCAGTATTTTTAGCTGGTATTGGTGCAACTCTACTAGGAGTTAGAAAGGTTCAAAATAGAACCAATCCTGTAAAAGAGGAAAAAGAGGAAATAATTACTAAAGAAGGTTAAACTTCTGGATCATATCCTAAAACTTCAATAGCCTCAAGTTTTTCTTTTTCAAAAACGTATTCAAGTTCAACTAGAGCTTTTTTCATTTGCTGAAAGCCTCTTCTATAAAAGAAAAAGGTTGAGTGCACTGTTGTGTTTTGTGGTACGAAAACAACACTAATGCCATGCTCAGGATGAGGTACTAGGAAAAGACAGCTAGAAGAGTGTACATCATCATCAACTCTAACTATTTTAATATCTGGTGCATATCGTTTACACCATTTTTCTAAAGCTACTTGAACTTCCCATCCACAAAGATTATCGATAAGACTACCTGTAGAAAATCTAGAATCTGCGGTTTCTTGTCCCCATTTTCTTTCTATATAGTCACAAAATCTCCACCAAGTTAAATGTGTTGAATTTTTTAATCCAAGCTTATCAAACTTGGGCAATTTTCTCCACCTAGGAGGATTTTTAATTCTCTTTTTTGATGTAACCATGTTCTTCTGAAACTTTAATCATGTCTAACATTTTCTTTCTTTTTCTATTGAAGACTTCAGGACTGTAGAACATTAATTCAGAATCATATTCATTGATAGCGACGAGTAGATCTACGAGTTCTTCTTGTAACTTCTGCCAATTGGTTTGCGTTTGATTAGGTGCAACTCCATTGATGCCATATTTTTGCGCCTTAAGAGCCATATGAGAGACTTCTCCGCCTTCCTCAGCTATTTTACTGAGCAGCCATTCTTCTTTTGTCATCTTATTCTATGATAAAATCAATCTGTTGAGTAACATTCAGTTTTGACATGTCTAAGGCCTGTGCAGCTTTAATCAAAGCCTCAGCTGCATGTAAAGATGCAATATTAATAACTTCAGATTTTACATGAGAATCCATTGCATTATTAATTGCCTCAATATTGATAGTAATTTGAACAGTTTTTTTCATAATTATTCTTTATAAACAATTATAGAAAAAAAACTTTAAAAAAGAAATGCGTTACCAATAAATTTTACCTTTAACGTAGCCAGATTTTAACTGTTTTCTAGCAACTACATCATTTTGAATTCCGGTGCCTCTAATGTCTAGATCACCTTCTACCTTTAAATCATCTGGTAGAGAAGATGCACCTGAATAAGATATATCTAAATTGCCTTTAACATGTAAACCATCTATTAATCCAAAAAGTGTATATTCATGTACTTGCACGTCACCTCCTACGGTAAGAATCTTACCTATTTGATAGATAACAGAGTCTCCGCTCGTATCATTAACATCAAGAATTATACTACCATCAATTTTAGTATTGTCTCCTAAAATAATCTCGTCATGAAAATTTTGAGCAAGTCTTAAATAGCCTTGTACATGTAAACCATCAGGCAACTTTAAGATATCTGAATCGACTAAACTTAAGTCTCCGCCAATCTTCTTAACAAAATCAGGTAGCTTTTCTTGACTAGGGTCTATTTTACTCATGATAATATTACCCTTACTACCTTCATCAACATATTTCTTAAAAAACTCTAAATATTTTTCAAGTCTTCTCTTTTCGGCTATTTTCTTTTTGTTGTTGCGTTCTTCTTGGCTTCTCTTAGAAGCAAGCTTGATCTTTTTTTCTAGCAAATAATCTTCGTACTTTGTAAAAATTCTTTTCATATAAAAATATGGCCTTTTATAAAACCGCCTCTATCTTCAATCATTTTTTTAATTTCCTCTGCGGTGTACTTGTCTTCGAATGGAGTATCACGCATTTCAAAATCTCCACTTATTTTAAGTCCCTTTGGAATTTCTCTAATTGAAGTGTCTGCTATTCTTAGATCTTCGCCAACCGTTAAATTATCTGGCAATTTTTTAATTTTAGTACGACATATAAGCAAGCTTTTTCCGACTTTAAAATTATCCGGTAACTCTTCTATATCAGAATCCTCTAGATCCAAGGTGCCTCCTATTTTAATACTCGCAGGCAATTTTTTAATAAGGGAATAATTTAGATCTAAATAGTCAGTAACCTCTAAATCTTCTGGCAATTCCTTGATAGGAGTATCCATTAAAAAGAGACTGCCGTCAACCTTTAAGCCCATTGGTAATTCGTCGATGGGCTGCTCGCTAAAATAAAGATCACCTTTACTACCCTTCTTGATATATTCTTCAATCTTTTTCTTGATAGCAATTTTTGATGCATTATGTCTTTGTTCCGCGTCACGTCGCGGAACAAGTTTGATTTTGTTTTCTACCAAATATTCCTTAAATTGTGTAAACATTACCAATAAATTTTTCCTTTTACGTAGCCATATTTTAACTGCTTTCGTGCAACTACGTCGTTTTGAACTCCAGTTCCTCTAATATCAAGGTCGCCTTCAACCTTTAAATCATTTGGTAGAGAACTTGTTTGTACATATGATATATCCAAATTACCTTTAACGTGTAAGCCATCAATAAGAGAAAATAATTCATGATCGTGTACTTGCATGTCACCGCCAACAGTAAGATTTTTACCTATTTTATACAATACAGAATCTCCACTAACATCATTTACATCAAGAATAATGCTACCATCAACGGTAGTATTGTCTCCTAATATAATTTCATCATGATAACCGTTTGCTATAGTTAAATTACCTTTAACATGTAAACCGTCTGGTAACTTTTCTATTTTTGCATTGCCTACATAAAAATCACCCTCTATTAAAAAGTTTTCAGGTAGTTCAGTGATATCTGAATCTTTAAGACTAAAATTACCACCTATCTTTTTAACAAAATCTGGTAACTTTTCTTGTCTAGAGTCTATTTTACTTGGTGTAACATCTCCTTTACTACCACCATCAACATATTTCTTGAAAAAGTCTATGTATCTTTGATTTCTTTTGGCTTGCGCTATTTCCTTTTTACTAAGTCTTTCTTCCTGACTTCTCTTAGAAGCAAGCTTGATCTTGTTTTCAACCAAATATTCTCTAAACAGTGTAAACATCATGGCTCCAATCCTACAATTTCAAAGTATTGTTCATAGACATTTTTCTTGATCTGCTCATCTAGACCATCATAAAAATCAATTTGACCTTTTGGTAAAATACAAATTGCAGAAACTCTTAGAGCTTGCCATGCCTTTATCTTTTTATCTTTTTTGTGAGTGTCTTGTAGCTCTTTAATTTGTGAGAGCTCTTCCATAATTTTTTCAGATCTAATCAAAACATAGTAAAAAGTTACACCATGTGTATAGTAATAATCATCAAAGTGAGATGATGTTGCATATGTAGTACACCATGCAGAATCTTTTTTGCCATCGGCGCACTCTCTAAAATTAAATTTAGAAAGTCCTAATTTTCTAGAAGCTTCATGTGTATGCGGTACGGCAATATAGAGATCATCATTATCGACAATGACTTCATAATCTTCTTCCAGGTCTTTTAAGGAAAGATTATCACCGCTCTGGTTAATTTTATCAACTTCCTTTTTTAAGTCGCCAAAGCTTTTAAATTGATTAATATCCTTCGTCTTGACTTTGTTCTTGCTGTGCAAAACATGGTATTCTTCAATATAGCTCTTAAGATCGCTAGGAGTCAATTTTGCACTAACAATTTGCTTAGCCATCCAACCCACATACTTCTTGGTAGGGGATGGATCAATTTTAAGGAGCTCGTCAAAAGTCTCTTTATCGATATCTCCTTTATCGAGATACTGCTTAGCTTGTTTTTTATTTTCGTTCAATTGAAAAGTGACTACTCCAATTGAGTGCAGTTTATCGAGTTTCATATTTTATTTATTGCAAGATAAAAAATCTAAGGAGCTCTTCCGCCTCCGGGAAAACCGCACCGGCCAAACACCTCTCCGCTGCGAGCGGGTATTTCCGAACCTCATCCCCGGCCAAGAAGATGGTGCCCGCTGAACAACATACATCCGTTTGAAGGCGCTATATAGTAATATTAATAATAAAGATAATCAATGACTACCCAATAACAATCAACATATATACATAGAAGATAAAAATAATCACTAATACAATAACTAATAACATAGACACTACAATAATCACTATAACATAGACTACTACATATATCAATAACTAACAAACTTTACAACTCACTACTCCAGTCTACTCCTGTCTACGTTGTACCTTCGATGTCTCCGCTGTACCTTCGATGTCTCCGCTGTACCTTCGATGTCTCCGCTGGCCTAGGCCGTGAACCAGCACCGAATCAGCACCGGTATATATGGCCGGAGGCACCGGTTCAGCATTCGGATCAGCATCCGGGTCTGATTCGGATCAGTAAACCGGCACATCGGTAGAGGCTTCCGGCATAAAAAAAGAGGCCTTTTCGGCCTCTCTGATTCACGATTTTCGGGATGCTAATTACTTAGAAATCCTTACAGTTTCCATTTCGGCAAGGGCTTCAGAATTCTCCTCGAGTTGCTTGGAGAGGATGATGGCATCTTGCAAGGACGGGGTGAGAACTACGGTCCAGGTTTTGGTGTTCTCCTTGACCTTTACGGCTGCTTGCGCGGTTTCCAGCTCCTGCTTTTTGTCACCTTTCAGAATGATGGTGCTACCGGCCGTGAGTTCGATTACGTTCTCGGGCAGGGCTTCGGCGGCTTCCTGTTCCGAGATGTATTCACGGATGGCCTGTACGATTCCGTCAAAGGCAAGTTGTCCGGCAGATAGAGTACCGTCCTCATTGGCGGCATAGGAAGGAGTTTGGGTAACTTCTCCGGTTTCGGATACCAGGTAGTTGGCGCTCAGGCGAGTGGGAAGACTGGACTGTTGGGCAGGGCAGAGAACTGCTACACGGAGATCGAAGAGATTGTCAACTCTGTCAACCTTGGTGGTCCGGAAACGGTGGGCTGGGATGTTGTACCTTTCGGCGGCATCTCGAACGATGTTGGAGAGGGCAAGTTGACCGAGTTTGTTTACGTACGGTACCTTGCAATTACGAAGGATATCTGCACCTTCGGGAAGTTCAACAACATTCTCGAGGTTGGACATTGCTACTGGAAGAACAATGGCGGCGATTTTGAGGTTTTTCTTTTGCATGATTTTGGTTTTAAAAAAGTGGTTTTGGTTATTGATTATGATGTAAATATATAACGTTATTCTGAGAGTTGGAAATTTTTTTTAACTTTTTTTCAACTTTTTTTCGGTGAGAGGATTGGTTGATTTTGATATACAAATATAAAACTAATTCTCTAAAGGAAAAAATTCGGGCTAAAATTTTTTAAAAATATTTTATACCGATAAGGTCCAGTTCGGTACGAACTTTCTTGGTGAATCTTCCTGATTTGGAAAGGGCTTGGGTAGGAATAATGTGCGGCCCTTGCAAGGAGATGACATATTCGGATTCGGTGATGCCTGCCTCGGAGAGGATTTTTTTGGCAAGGATGATCTGAGTTTGCTTGTTCATTTTTTGGATTGTTTTGATATACAAATATAAAACTAATCGGCTTACGGAAAAACTTTTTTTAATAAAAAGTAAAAATATATGAAAACTCCATTCTGAGCCGGTAGAAGAGTTGGTCGATTTGCGGATCAGTTCCAGGTTTCCAGCCTAGGCTTTGGATGATCGTTTCGATGCATTGTTCGACATTACCCTCGTGTGCTTCGTAGAAATCGTGCGATGAGGTTTCGAGGAGGCGTTGACGGTGCTGTTCACGTTCAGTAGGGTCCTCGATGAATGGATTGAATTTTTCCGACATTTTGATTGTTTTGATATACAAATATAAAACTATTCCTCAAAAGAAAAAAATCCGGCTAAACTTTTTTTAAATTAATTTAGCCAGCTCTGTAGGAAATGAATGGCAGGTATACTGTTGACTTGCCTTACTGCAAGTAATCCGGGTATCATTGGTGAATTTTGTCCATATGAGTCAAGGAAAACGTAGAACATGTCATCTTCGTAACCCTCAAGTATCGGATATTGATCGTCACTGATCTCGGTAACCCTTTCCATGTCACGAATGACGCGATGGTTAAACTTGAAGTCAAAGATAGTGTTGCACGGCCACAGCAAGGGTATTACAAATACAGCGGTGTCCTCAGCAATAAGTTGATGGGCAACTACGAGAACATGCTCGGTCCATTTACGGGTTTTGGTGATGAATTCGAGTTCAACAATATGGCCTTTTTTCATTTGGTTACCCTTTCCCTTTGTTTCTGGTTAGCTATTTCGGTGATTTGTGCTGCATACTTTTGCATGCGGTGGCGGACTAGAGCAATTTGGCGGCTAGTAAGAGGACCTCTCTGAGACCATTTTGCGATGCTGGTGAGACGCTTTGCATCAGATGAGTTGAATCCGCGATTGTTGAAGTGTCTGGTTCGTTCTACTCGACGTTCGTCTTCAGTCTGACGTCGGTAAAGTTCGTTGAGTGCTCTGATGAGGAATGCATCGTCGTGGTTGAGCCAGGTAAGGATTTCGTCTTTGGTCCAAGTTTTCATTTTGGTTGTTTTGATATACAAATATAAAACTAATCCTTTAAATGGAAAAACTTTTTTTACTTTTTTTCCGGTCGTAATTCTTTGCGGATGGCTTGGCTCTCTGGAGCATTTTTCGACGAATGATTTGAGCGAGATGACGCTCGCTCAAACCATTGAAGTCCTTGTCCTGATTACTTTTCATCAGGAAGCTTTCTACGGCTGGACCAGGTAGATTGATGAACTACAGGTGCCTTGATGTTCAACATACGAGGACCGAACTTCTTGACAACTGCGGCCTTTTCAGCATCAGTTCCGTACATCATGATCTGTTCAGCCATGGAGATTGCACTGACTTTACGTTTTTCGTGCTCCTCTTTGTCGGTGGTACGGAGGGTAGATGCATAACCAGCGGCGGCATTACCAAAAAAATCTTTGAACTTTCCCATTTTTTGTTTGTTTTGATATACAAATATAAAACTAATCGGCTTACGGAAAAACTTTTTTATAAATTATTTTTCCAGTTCAGCAAGTGGTTCAACGAAGTAGCTTTCGTCCTTGGTGTCAATTGTCACCGCAGATAATCCGAATTGTTTGATGACGTTGTTTGCCTCTTCCAGAATATGATTACGACCAACTCCTTGGCGACTTTCAACTACCCTGAGATGCAGATGTGGACCTTTAGAGTCCTTGTTGTAAAAGTTCGTGATTTCGAAAAGTTGTGAATTCATATTGGTTGTTTTGTTGATACAAATATACAACTAATTCACCAACGGAAAAACTTTTTTTTACTTTTTTTCTTCCTCTACGCGCGTATATAATATAGGGATGGATTATTGTGCAACGCTGATGCGGACATGATCCGACGCTTGGACCAGCTTATGCACGGTTTTGCTTGCTGCGCCGATAGTCTTGAAGGGAGTTTCAAGCTCTGTCCAGCCACGACTGCCAACGGCCTTCCACTGTACTCGGTAGGATAGGGACCATCTCCAAAGGCCGCCTGTAAGATCCGTTCCTACACCCTTTCTTAGGAGATCCTTTTCGACATCAGACAATGATACATAGGGTCGACCATATGTAAATTCATTCTTAAAGACCCTTTTTCTTTCAACTACCCTTGCCTGCATTCCGTTAACCTCAACTTCAATAAGGCTTTTTTTGATTAGGAACTCTCTACGATTCAGCTTTTCTATTGTGTACATATACGTGCATATATTATCATATTATATTGCTATGCAGCACAAGTTTAGTTAGCTACAATTTGGTTAAGCTTGTTGTAGGCTGTTCGTAACTCAAAGGGTTTCAGCATGTTATCCATTTGATGGAAGATCTCCAAGTACTTAAAGTCAGGATGATCTCTGAGTTCAGCTTGTTTATGTGGACGCATTTCATCAATTTGGGCAATACGCATGTGGTTTGCAATCAACCATTCTATGGTATCAGAAAGCTCGTCACTAAATTGAAGGATATTCCTTTGAGTGTTCCTGAAATACTCAGCAGCCTTTTTATCATGACCTGGACATTGTGGGTAACCATGTACTGGATGATACTTCAAGGTACGCATCTTGAACATGTCATGCATTAAGGCAGTCACAACTAACGCAAGAACCTTGTTGTCAGTTGTTTCAACCGGTCTACTAGTTAGATTGCAGTGCAAAAATTCATAACCAGCAAAATAACATGCACGAATAAAGACCTTGCCAATATGAATAAAGGCGCTCTCCTCCGGATGATACTCAGGACGTTCACGGAGAGATTTGTTCTCCTCTACAATCTTTGCAAATTCAGGGTCATATGGAGCGATGAGGTCAAGGAAGTATTGTAACACCTTTTCACAATCCTCGTCAGAAGAGTCTTCAAAGTCTGCTTCTCCTTCATAGATCTCTTTCAGCTTTTCAAAGGTTACTACAACAAAATGAGTCGTATATATAGCCCATGCTCTAGCGGCTTTGTCGTTAGTTGTGAGTTCTTGTTGGCTCATCGCGTAGTAGGAATATGTTTAACATCAGTGAGTCCATGTAACCATTGATACTTTTGGTAGTTCATCTTGGCCTCATACTCAAAAGTTTCCCAATCTTCTACCATTCGGATCGCCTCTGCTGTAGAATGTAAAGGTAGGCATGGAACTTCTCCATATGGATTGTTGGTTAAACTCATAACAATAAAGGCAGAGCCTCTATGTTCAATTACAGCAGGAACTTTGGAAATTCTCTGGATAACCATGTCAGGTTAAATTAAATTGTGATTGATTAGTTGATATACAAATATAAAAAGAATTCTCTAAAGGAAAAAATCGGTTGAAAATTAATCTACCCTTTTAAGAGTTACAATTGCATGCGTCATTTTACCAACTTTGATATCAAGGTGATCCTGAAAAAGCCAGCTGTGATTAGGATCAAACTCAGGATCATAATCGTGATGACTGATATCATAAGGCTCTTCACCTTTAAATCTTTGAATTTTTTCGATTATGAAAGTGCCTTCTTCGGCACTTAAGTCGTCTGATCCTCCGTGAGGGTTTGTTAGACCAGCATCACGTGCGGCCTGTATTAAAGAATATTCAGTCGCACTTATAATACCGCTAGCTGCGTGCTGCGGCTTGATTGTAATTTCAATTTGATTTGACATTGTTTGATTGTTTTGATATACAAATATAAAAAGAATAATCTAAAGGAAAAAATTTTTAATCAATTTTGTGCAAAATAGTTTTCTTAAAGACTACCCGGCATTCTGTATACGGAGTCTTCAAGTTACCTGTTTCAATTGCGTCATGTATGGGAGATCTGTCTGTGAAAATTTGGTCTCCATAAGTTCGCTTGAAATTCCTAACAATGTACTCATCATCGGCGCTTCTATCCTCTGTCTTTTTCGCAAGGTTAAGACGCTTTTCTGCATCGCTAAACCTCCGCCACTCTTCATGGCTAACAAGAACCTTTTCTTGCTCTACACTACCCCATGGGAAGCAGTATGTGATGTTGTACTTATGAATCAGCATTTTTCCCTGTGAAGATTGAATAGATTGCAATCAGGTTAGACATGATGAAAGGTGCAATAATTACAAGGTTGCGCCAAGCTGGTTGTTCAATTAGAAGAAACCTGTAGAGGTCGTCTTCTGGACCTTGAAATATTGCAAGGTAAAGAATAACAAAGGCTTGTATGGCACCTGCCCCAAACCATCCACTCATAATGGCCTTAGAGATGTCCTTAAATTTAATCACAGCGGTACTTCCTTTCGAAATCGTGAATGCTGTGAATATAGATTGCTGAAAGCAACGTAAGAGTAAAGCTTATCATTGCAAACCAGATAGCTGGACCATCTTCAATTGACCAAGCCATTTTGAAGAAAAAGATAAAGCAGATGAGGCATGCCGTGAAAAGCAGGTAGAAGAAAAGGAGAACTGACTTGAGCATTGTTTGTTTGTTTTGATATAACAAATATAAACAAAAAAGTTTTACGGGTAAAATTTAACCGTAAATAATTTTACCGAAGACGATGTATTGTACAAAGACATCAGCCGTCTCGGCGTCTCCGACGTCACCTAGGAGATTTTGGAGATGCACAGGTTCTTCTTCAGCCATTGTTTTGATAGCCTTAATGAGATTTTCCGAAGAAAGAAAGAGGTTTGGAAGAGGCTCATCAGTACCATATTCAACTATAGTCAAAGGACTTTTCATTGCATAGATGGCCAAAGCTTCTGAAGTTGAGAAGAAATCGCCGCTAGATGCCCAAGGTTGCATGCCAAATTGCTTTGCCTCTTCAATATTGGAAGGAATCATTGAAAAGGCATGAGCCTTATCAACTTCTGCGATTGGAACTTCCAACCAATAGTTACTGCCTCCTTCAAAGGCAGTAATCATAATATCGACAATTTTGTTTTTTGGTAGAATTGCGTAGAGCAACTCTTCAGTTGGATTCAACATTACTTTGTCCATTTAGTGATTAAAAAAATACCAAGGATGAACATTGCTACTTTACCAAGAAAGACTCCAGTAAGCCATATTGCTAGGACTTTGAAAAATGAAATGGTAATGCGAGCAAAAATCATAATTGGTTTGTTTTGATGATACAAATATAAAATGAATTCTCTAAAGGAAAAAACTTTTTACAAATTATTTTATCCTGCTTAATCCTACAGTTTGTACACCTTTAGGTTTATAAGGAGATAAGATTGACCTTCTTACATCTTTACCGCCTAACCAAGAAATAAATATGCCATACTCAGATTCGGTGCAACCCTCAGCCTTCCAGATGGCTAGCCATTCCGATTTTTTGTTGTGATGATCTGGATGTTTTCTATCCCAATATACTCTTAAATCAACTTGCATCTTAGCTTGCATGCTTTCGTAGAAAGCATATTTTTGCGCGCATATATGCATATAATAGGTCTTCTTTTCCTTGTACCAATCTTCAAATTCATCAGGAAGAAATTCAAGGAATTTCATTTCATCAATGTCACCTACACAAATTTGCCATACATTTTTTTCTCCTATATGCATAACATTTTTATGAAGATCCAAGTAACTTGGCATTTTGGTTTTGAATCGGTACCGCTGGACGTGTCCCTTTATTTTGATAGAACCCACAAAGCCTTCAAATTGTGCATCACCTTTGTCATAAACCTTTATCAATTCTTCGGTATACCTTTTAATCTTCTCCTTTAGCGGTAATTCATGTTCTACTCCTAGGTCGAATTTAAGGCTTCTCGGCTGTTTAAAGGGAGTACTCTTGTAGTCATCCGTTTCGATCCAGCCTTCTTCGCATCTTTTCAATGAACCTAACGCACAGAGTTCATTGATATCTCCATAGTCAACTACTATTCTATTGCCTTTGAAAACAATTTCAACTAAATACGTACACAGAGGATTAAGAGAGCTTGCATCATAATATGATAATATATCCTGACCTTTCAGCGACCATAATGAATCAAAACTACCACGACTTGCTACATACCATTTATCATTATAATGAAACACAATTCCAAAACTACCATCAAACTTTTCATCAAAGTCAACATTGAGATGAGAGATGGTTTGTTGATCAGTAATCTCATCGAGAATCTCTTCAAGCTTACAACTAGGTTCTCCATAGTTAAAGAACTTGACGAAGGCGGGTGTAATAACTCTGTCTTCGTGATCCGTAATAAGTCCGCGTGATGCCAGAGTTTCGGGTTGCCATGCTGCAAGATATTGACAACCTCTTGTATAATTCCATATCCTTAAAGGCAGTGACGGGTGATCTCTATATTCAAGAAGTCCTTCTTCTCTGAGTTCATAGAACCTTTTGGTAATAAAAAAGGAAGTTCTTGAATCGAAACCATGTTCAACTCTTTCTTCAAACGGGTATTTTTCTACTACCATTGACAGGGTCTTGTTTTACGAAATTCTTCGGTATAGAGATGTGCATTGTCGTTGTATTTAACAACATCTTCCCACCAGCGGATACCAGCTTTAAGACGAGGTACAGCAAACATTGAAATGTCTTCGTCGTGAACATAGAAAAGAAGATCATTACGACCTCCTGTACCTTCTACTTCACGACCTTCAATTACATCAGGAAGGGTCTTTACTTCAGTATCAAATTTAATTCTAACACCAAATTCATCTTTCATGAAAGACTCAAAGGCCTTTACGGCTTCTTCTCTTGATATTTCTTGACCTTCTTCGACGAGCATTACGGCAGGCCATACACATAGTTGACTAAATTCCGACATTGTTTACAATTTTATAGAGAGTTGGATCTCTTCGAGTTGAACATTCTATCAAATTAAATAAGAGCAAGCATATGCCTACAATGATTAAGATGATAGATTTTGTTTTGTTTAGATAAAAATAACTATTTTTCATCAACGGAAAAAATTTTAGAGACCATATTTTAAAATTTGTTGATGAATGTATTTGCTATGTGCAATCTGCCAAGGCACGTCTTTGCTTATCTGTCCTACTGTTAGATGGAATCCATAGTAGGGTTTTCCGAGACCTAGTACATCTCTGAGATTTTGTGCATCATCCGACTTGACATTGATCCACCAACTCATTGAGTCTGTTCTAATCAACTCAGGGTTATATTCAAATTTAACCCGCTTTTTGTTGAAGGCTTCTCTAAACTCGGCCCATGCCTTGTCATCATTGAACTTATCGTTGATGATAGTAACGTGCGCACCTCTGATAGGAGGGTTAAGTCTGAGGTTAAAGCGGGTGTTCAGAAGCCAACGGTAATACTCATCAATGTCGCACATCAATTTGATATAAGCCGTCTTTTTCCAGCTTGATTGTCTTTCCTGCTTTTTGGTCATAATAGCAGGGTCAATGATCAGTATACCTTCGGCTGTGAACATTACACAGTTCCTATATGAGTGATTCTAACTGAGTAGCCCCATGTATTTTCAATCTGCTTGATTGCATCGTTGCATTGTTCTTCCGTAAAATCAAGAGTGTATCCTTTAAAATAACGGTTGACAAAGAAAATTTTGGCATGATGTGCACTATTTGCTTGAACAAACATTGTATAATCTTCATCATCGTCATCCTTGTCAAGGACAGCAATATCAAAAAGATATACGTCAGTGCCGCTAGGTATACCACCAATAAAATCTTTATCAATTCCTACAAGCAACTTTTTCATTTTGATTGTTTTGATATACAAATATAATCAAGAATTCTTATACGGAAAAATATTTGGAAAAATTTTTAAACTTTTTTCTAGCGGATCTAAACTTTTTGCCGGTTCCTCTAATAATACATACTTGTAGGTTTTGAGATGAGAATGAGTACTTAGCTTAGCGGTACTGGATCAGACATTATCTAACTCTAGACCCAACAAAACCAGACTTATCTACTTTAGACTCGGTCTGGTCCTGTTCTTACGCTCTATTTGCAAAATCAGCTAACACTTTAGCAACAGCCTGACAAGCTGTGTCTCTATTAGCAATCCATTTTTGCATGTCATTAGGGTTACTAATAAAACAAAATTCAATAAGAATGTTCTGTCCTGTAAGTCTCATCCAACCTAGTCTACCGTGATGAGACTCCAATTCAGTTTTAACACCAGGATAAGCAAAAGTCTTGTTACCTACTTTTCTACGGTGTACACCTCTTAAAGGCAATCCGAGTACTCCTTGTAGAGCATTTGCGATTGCTGAAGCTAAGTCAACTTCAAATTGTGTAGGCGTTCCTGGTATTAAAACTTCAATACCTGTTGCGGCTGGAGAAGATGCTGCATTCCAGTGCATGTCAAGTACAATACAATCATTGGTTGTTTTATTACGTAACCAAGTCAATGTATCTTTTAAAATACTGTCATTGCCATCCTGTAATGGAACATGACCTTCTAATCGGAGTTGATTAGCTATTCTGTTTCTTGCATCTACGGTTAGTTCCCCTTCAATAAAACCGTTACCTGATGCTCCGCGGTCGCGACCAGCTCTATTAGAGTGGCCTGCTGACAAATAAATCTTTCTTGGTAATTTGATTGACATGTTTTATTTTATCTAACCCAAAAAGGGTAAGAATAATGTAAAACATCCAATTAAATGCAGGATTATTTAGAGCACCTCTGAGATAAGATTGTATCTTTTATATGGTACCATATTAACTGAGATATATCTTTACTCAGAGATGATATGTTTGAATGCTTCATCAACTACAAAGCTCATGTCTTGTACGGTACCAATGATCGCAGTATGATCGAGTTTGTCCTCGATACTTGACATTGCATAGGAAAGGTTATCAACCGTTGAATGTACAATAGTGAAACCTTCAAGAGCTGAACTAAAGAGATGATCTTTGAAGGCCATGAGGATATCCTCGCGTTTAGCTCTGCCATAATCATACGATTTCGAGTAAAGCATCAGGATCTTCTCTTTGTCATCCAAATAAAACCATCCACCTCCTTTACAGTGGGCATCAAATTTTACTAATTCAGAATGATTATCGACACTGGAACTCATTTTAAAACGATATCCTTCTACTACAAATTTTTGTGCCATAGTTTAAATGTTTTGATATACAAATATAAAAATAATTCTCAAAAGGAAAAAATAAAAAAGCGAGAGATTTCTCCCTCGCCTTCATCAAAACAAATCAAATTTACAGCCCAATGGAAAGGGTTGGTTTTTCTTGTGGAGTCAAGGTCCAAAGGATAGCCAAAGCGGCATCATCAGTACCTCGGTTGTTCATTTTAATGAACATAAAGTGTTCAAGGGCGGTAAGTTCCATGTTCTCAACCTCATCTTCACGTTTAGGTAGGAGCAATATTTCAGCTTTTTCACCGGCTTTCTTTTTCTCGGTAAGCACGAGGTTAACGACTTGCCTGAATTCGGCATACGTGAGAACAAGGGCATTTGCGTCCCTGATACAACATTTACGACGGTCATCTACATCCGCCATACCTTTAAAAAGGTTGATATAGAAAGAGTCATTGGATTGGTAAACGCTTGGGTGAAGATTTTTCCGGAATTCAACAGGAGCAGCTGCAACAAATTCAACTTCACGTTGGATGGCTTCAACGAGAGCAGCATCAAAGGCTTTCGATGTCAAGGCTGCAATATGCTCCTTCAAGGAAGCTTCGCACCTGAGGGTAAAGTCTTCAAATGATTGACCAAGTTCTACACTGCCTTTAGTTGATTCATCAAGGCGTGGCTTTTCGTCGACTTCAAAGTCATCTTCTATTCGATTGACAAGGAATGACCCAAAGACGCGAAAATAGCTTTCGATTTCCGGTTCTTCTTCAAATTCATCATCTCCGTTTTCCCATTCATCCAGTAGGTCTTGCCATTCTTCATAGGTCTCCGAAGTACAAATTTTTACAATTGAACCTTCTTTACCTAACACTATATAAGATTCATCGGTATCCAAATACGACAAATTTAAATTTTCATCTGACGCTGATACGGCTTGATCATTTGAAAATTTAAATTTGTCGTATTGATTAAGTTCAGACAGTTTTACGATTTCAGGCTTTTCTTCTGCCTTTTCAGTAGTACCTGTTTGACCAGGATTTCCAGGAACTCCAAGGCAATTGACTTCCTTTTCAAGGTGACGCTTTTCGATGCGGTAAGTGGCATCTTTATAGTCCTTGATTCTTACTGAGGAAACATTGCCTCCGGAATAATTTACGCTGACAACTTCATAAGAGTTGATGTAACTTGGAAATTCGGTCCTTTCCGTAGCGGTTCGAAGAATCTTGATATCAGAATCTTCAGGGATCTTGATGATGTCTCCCTTTTTGAGCTGGTTAATTTTCAGTTTCATTTATTTGAATGATTTGATATACAAATATAAACAAATTTCACTAAAGGAAAAAATTATTTTTCAAAAAAATGTTGATGGGCATTTTTGTGCCTGCGGATCTTCTCCATGAAATGTTGACGATAAAACCTTCTTTCAAGTTTGAAAGTTCTTCTCAAGAATTCAAAGTGCTCTTGGTCATCTACGTCTTTCTCCCGTGTCATAGCTCGTTTGATCCATTCAAGAACAAGAGCTAAAAAATCCGGATCTTCTACTCTGACTTCAGACGCGGAATTAAGCTCTCTGAGAAGGCATTCTGCGGTGTTAGTTTCAAAGGTAAATTCTATTTTACCGCCTTGATTTGCGTTGTCATTCAGGAGCTTTACTGGACCTTCGACACCCATTACCCATACACCTCTATGAGGGTTGCCTTTACTATCTCCTTGCGGTAGCTCAAAGCTATCTGGATCAACTTCTCTGACGACCATATCCTTTTTAAGATTGGACCAGTTTTTCCCAAGCGCATATACATCAAGTATTCTAACCTCATTCTTAGTTAGTCGGCAGTTCCTGTACTTGGCCATTTCTTCATCAATCTCTTTCTGGATCTTTGCTTTAACATCCTTCAGCTCAGTGACTTGATATGAAATTTCCCAATCATTTTCATAAGAGGTCTTAACCTCAAAACAATCAGAGTAAACACCTGGTCCATTAATATCAACAAGAACATGGTCAGGCATTTCAAGAATTTCTCTCTCCTTTAAAAGATCTAGACTTCTGCTTGAACAAGATTCATGTTCAGGTCCCATTAAGAAACCAACAATAACCTTTGCAGGTATTTTCATGAGACCTAAGGCCTGCTGACGATTGAGATCTGCATAGACAAAGGTTGATTCGTAAGCAATCAAGTCAGCTGAATAGAGAAGAGCTCCTAAGGCCTCTTTGTCCTTTTTGATTGGGTTAACTGCATCTACTATATGAATAGTTGCGCCGGCTTTTTCGAGATTATGCAAGAGCATCCGCATCGGCATATATACCCATGGGCTCTAGCATCCCAGACTTCGTTTTCAAGAACTACTACGTTCTTGATAGGTCCTTTGTGAAATGGTAATTGCATGATTTGTTTGTTTTGATATACAAATATAAAAAGAATTCTCTAAAGGAAAAATATCTTTTAAAAATATTTTCATGCTTTCTCTTTACATCTGTGTAAAGTAATCTAAGAGATATATGTACATATTAACAAAGATTGTGCTTTACTCTGAGATGACTAGAAAGACTAACGGGTTATCTAGATGATTAGCTCAATAAAATTCTAAACGGGACTCCAGATTTCCGGGTCAGGCTAATCTAGAATCAGACCAAAAAGAGCTCCCTTTCAGGAGCTCTTCAGGTTTAGGAAAGCACGATTAGTTTTCTCCGCGATCCAATTCAGGAGCATCAATGCGATGTCCGAATGGGTTAGGAATGTCCATGCTGAGATCGTTTTCTTTGCTGAGGAAATCCCCGGCACGTACAGCTATTTGCGAGCGGCTTCTGTCATCCAATACAGTATTGTGTGTAGCCCATGCAGTCATACCGTTGAAAACATCCCAGATGGTAAATGGAGTGTGGGCTTTACGTTTTACAGCTTCAGTCACCTTGTCCATGTCATAGCCAAGGCGGGCATACGCATTGGTAACTTGGTCAATTTGCAAGTAGGTTTGCAAGTCCTTCCAAGATGTTCCCTGGGTTGAACATATTGCGGCAGCCTTTTGCAATTCCATGTAGCTGGCAGTTGTTTTCATGGCATTTGTGATTCTTTCATCGAATCCTTCAGGTACAAATGCCCTTGCAGCCATTCCCTGCAACCTTACCATGAACTTGGCAATTGCTTCATTACCAATTTCATCCAATCGGAATTTGTCTTCATCCATCATGCCGACTGAACCGTTGGTGCACCAGAGACGGTTAACATAGTTCTGTACCAGGATACCTTTTGGATTGAGGTTCAAAGAGATACCGGATTTGAAAACTTCCGAGCGAAATCCAGGAATTCGCATTTCAACAGGATTGTCGGCAACCAGATTGATTTGCAAATTGCCAATACCATTGACACGGAAATCAACAGGATTAAGATTTTGATGCGAGATAAGGCTCTCAGCAAAATCAACAAAGGCTTCAGTACTGATAGGAGCAGCTCTGTTGAGGATGTGCTCAATTGTCATAGTAATAGGATTACCTACCAAGAAGACAGATTGACCAGTTTCAGCAAGTTTGGCTCGCATAACCTCGATAAAGCTGTTTTTCTGTTCGTCCCCGAAACTGGTTTCAAAGCGGCGCAGGAATGCCTTTGGCAACTTCAGGATTTCGGTGAGTTCCTTGAAGGCAGTCGCTGAAATGGTGAGGTGCTTGGTTTCTCCTTCGGCGCTTGTGATCTGGATAAGATCATTTTTCAAGAATCTGAGAGAAGCCAATGAATACTCGCCCATGAGGAGGTCATTGCCTACAGCTCGTGATTTTGCAAGGTCCCATTTGTCTTGCGAAAGGAAATTTAAATTTTTCATTGTGTAAATTGATTTGATTACAATACAAATATAAAATGAATTCTCTTAAGGAAAAACTTTCGGTAAAAATTTTTTAGAATTCTATAAAATATTTATAGAAAACGGTGCTGAAAGTTTAGAAAACAAAGGGCCCAGTTTCCCAGGCCCTTGATCAAAACAACCGATCCACTATGCAATAGGACCGGCTGAATTGTTATGTTAATTAGGATCAGCTACCTGTTCAGCTGCGGTCGGTTCAACAGGTTTCTTTCCAAAGAATACAGATTTAAAATCAGCTCCTGATTTTTTCATCAGCTCCTTTTCCTTTTTGATATGCTCTTCCATTTCCTGAACTCGGAGATAACGCTCTTCGTCATAAAAGACCTTACCAGTTGAGGTTAGGCTGAAGTAGAGCTTTTTCAGAACATCCCCGCGGCGATTCTTGGAAAACATCAGGTAACGATCCGATTCATCGTTTTCAGGGTTTTCAAATTGAATATGCAAAAAGGCAGTTGTCATGTGCTTCAGCTTGTTCGATCCGACAAAGACACCGCCCTTAGTCACCTGTTGGATAAAGATCGTGCTGGTGTAGGTTTTGGTTTTGTTGTTACCTGCGTTGTGCCTTTCGAAAAGATTCAAAATCCAGTTTTCGGAATGTTTAGCACCAAGTTCGAGGGCCTCTCTGACATGGTCTTGTAATTCAACAAAGGAATCGACAAGAATGATATCCCAACCTTCATCAAGAAGCTGTTCAAGTTCATCGATTACGGCGCGAGGATTGACTGAACAATCAACTTCACCAGGAAACCATGTAGGAACATCTCCAAATTTGGGATAACGATCAGTATACAGTTTCAGGTCAACTTCATTCATCTCAGCCGAGATAAAGAGTGCCTTAACTGGATGATCGGTATTTTCAGATTGTTTTTCGAGCTCGGAAATAATATCCAAGCAAACTGTTGTTTTACCAACACCTGGATCCCCTGTAACCATAATATTGATAGCTCGTGGAAAGCCATTTGCATGGCTAAGGAACTTATCAAGAATTGAATTGGTTTTAAGGGTTTCGAAGACCTTGTCATCGAATTTCCGCTCGTTGATTTTGACTACCTGCATTGCAATTTGTTGTTTTGATGTGTTTGACATTTGATTAATTGTTTTGATATACAAATATACAACTAATCTTTTAAAGGAAAAACTTTTTTTAAAAAAATTTAAAAATAAAATAGGGGACTCTACTGGCGAGTCCCCTTGGTTAGTGTTGCTGCGTCAGCAGCTGCGGCTTTTCCGGCCAAATTACTCGCCGGAATCATTATGTCATTTCAAATCCATTGGCGTATTACGTAATTAGCCAACTTCATCGGAGAATCTCATTGGAGATCTACTCCATAGATGCGCTCAAACATCCATTGCTCTTTTTTACGAATCTGAGCTTTCGTATTATTGAGCTGCTGCCTTTGTTTGTGGATATTGAAGATTCACTTACAGTTCCGTCAATCAATATCCCATAATAGAATTCACTTACAGTTCCGTTCCACTATCAAACTCAGGTTTAATCAATCTCCATCTCATTCTTCATCTAATAGGTACCTACACTTCCGTCTCGCTGAGTCACGGACCTTTCAACTACTTTTACGATTTTGATTGTTTGTTTTTGATATACAAATATAGTAAAAGATTCTTTACGGAAAAAATTTTTTTACTAAAATTTATACATCTGTTGTGATCCCGTCAGGATTCGAACCTGAGACCCCAAAATTAGAAGTTTTGTGCTCTATCCAACTGAGCTACGAGACCATATTTTAAAGTAATCAGAGGTCTCAGAGAATAACCCTCTTAATAATAGTCACCCATGGATGCTATTAAATGGACTTGATTACTTTTGTAGCACCTTGTTTTACAACTCGGTGCTTTCTCTCTATACCAGACAGTACCCTTGTGAAATTACTGGTACCAGTTTAGTTATATCATCACTTGTCCACTCCAATTGTGGAATACCATTAATTTTAGTCACATAAGCTGTAACTTAGAAAGTTCCTATTCCACCAGCTATTAACAGATAAAAAGAGGGTACTTCATTCAAACCTAAACACCTCTTGGATGGTGTTAATAATATGCTTTGTTTGACCGCGCCAGGCTGCATCATGCTATTATCTGTTTGTAATGAATCAAGTGATTTTTCATTGGGACTTCAGGAACTTCACCTGCCTTCTAGTATACATCCACCTCTCAGTTAAGAGTCAGTGGGAGCTTTTTTGCTTTGTCCCAATTTATTTCATGATGTCAAAGAACTTGTTTGATTTTGATATACAAATATAAAACTAATTCTCAAAAGGAAAAAACTTTTTGAAAAATATTTTTACATTTTTTCTAGGGGTAATGAAGGAATCGAACCTTCTACGAATGGGTCTACCATTCTTTACCATTTGTCTTGTACTTCGACTTACCCTTTGTGGGCCCTGAGGGACTTGAACCCCCGACCAACGGCTTATGAGGCCGGCGCTCTACCGACTGAGCTAAGAGCCCTTATATTAATTATTGCATTTTCTCTTCATTGTTTAAACCGATCTTCCATTTTAAATATTCATCTTGAAATTCAAGTAGAAAGCGCTGCATAACAAAGTAGTCATGCTCAGGTTGTTCCTTAAACCAACGTTTAGCAATCACTTCCTCCTCTTCAAGGGTCAACTCCTCTGCAAAAAAGCAGTCAGATTCATCGTCATCCTCAATAAATTCGGCAAGGTGCTTTCTTTCTTCATCGACGTTTGCCTGAAAATATTCATAGACTTTCAAAAAGGCAGTGAGCTTGGCTGGAACAAATTCCGGATTAGCTTTGACAATATCCATTGCTGTAAGCGGCATGCCAACTGGTTGCATATTATCGGCATAAAGCGCTTGCGCATAATCTTCGCGGCCATAAATTGTACCATCAAAAATGCAATCAACAAGATAATCAGGATTGCCAGTGATTGATGGACCTTTAGTAGAACCACCTTCTCCGCGAGCAATATAGAGCTTGATAGGAGTGCCTTTCAGTAATCCTAGTTCGGCAAGATCTGTAAAGTTAATCTTCAGCATTTGTTTTGTTTTGATATACAAATATAAAACTAAATCTCTTACGGAAAAACTATTTTAGAGTAAAAATTTTCAAGTCTTGTATTTGATACTTAACAATTCTTTCCAGTTCTTCTCCTTCGCACTTTACACTTTCATTTACTGAAGAATCCATCCATTCACAAAAAACTGCATCAATGGGATTAATATTTGAACCTCCAAGATCAGCAATAGTTTTAATAATACGATGGACAGTTGCACCGCTATCAATAAGGTCATCGATGATGAGGTTTAAACCTTCATTAAAATCCACATAGGATAAATTATCGTGTCGTTTCTCGGTAGGTTTAGGAATATAGACTAATCTGATCTTTTTAGCAACTTCATTAAAGATTGATTCGCCCAATTCTTCGTATTCCTCTAAAAGAGTTTCCTTAATACTAGGCAGAGCGGATGCGGCTAAAAATGTACCGCTACTTCCAGTAAAAATAATATTGCATTCAATATCGCTAAACTGTCCAAATTTTTCCTTGATGTATCGACCTATTGCTTTACCTAATAGAGTACCTAGATTTAGTGCAATCCAAGCGGTTCCGTGTGTATAGATAGGATATCCTGTTTTATACGTATGGTATACATGAAGCTCTGACACTGAACAGATGTTCTCAGCATGATACGTATCTAGTTTGTTGAATGAATAAACCTGCATTACTTAGTACATTTAGATTTAAGAAAGGTCAATTCTTCAATCAAGACTTTATGAGAGTCTAAAGTTTCCTTAGGGAGGTGGCCCATCTCAATTTCAAATTGTAGAATGTTAACTGTTCCTTGACACGAATCTGCAGTAACATTACCAAAAAGGCGAAAGACTGTTGCTAAAGCTTGTTGCATTTTGATTGTTTTGATATACAAATATAAAAAGAATTCTCTAAAGGAAAAACTTTTTTGAAAAATTTTTCGCCTTTACGCGCGTATATAATAATAGCGGGTCATCTCTTTCCACATATCTTTTCTACGTTCTCTGAATTCTTGCGCGGGTCCCCAAGCTCAATCTAGAAATTTAGAGTACTCTGTTTTCTAACAAGTTGATCAAGCGGTGATATCACCAAACCTCATTAACCCTTTCTGACTAGTTCTAATCAGCCTCGTTAACCTGATAAATTAAACCGGTCAAACGGAGTGTGGTTCTATGCTGGTTTGTCTCTGCGAGGGAGGCCAAGTTTAATCGGATCTAACCGGCCTCCCCAAATCTCAAGAAGCCCCTTTAAGTGAAACGGAGTGTGGTTCTATGCTGGATCTTTCTACGACAACCTCCCGTACGATGCAAAGTTTAAACCGGCCTCCTATTGCCTCCGTGACCGGCCGTCGATTAAACCGGTCAAACGGAGTGTGGTTCTATGCTGGCTATTCCGTCACCGCGTCCCAGCAAAGCGCTGCTGAGTAAAGCCCCTCCATCTCCTCGGCCAACGACTGCCTACCACCTCCACCCGTTCCGCCAACATATTATCATATTACATCTCTTACTAGCACATCTATTATATATAAGACTCTATATAGAGCAATCAAACTAATCACTGAGTGCATCTAAAGAGCTCATATATTATCATATTATATGACTAGACATAGCTTTACAATAATCGACGTCTATATCAAAGACTCCTACAATCCTAGAATCACTGGGTTTATATAAGACTACAACCAACTGGAATGCACCATAGTCTACTGCGCACTCCTTAGCGGCTTTAATTGCATCCTCTATAGAGTGGTTAATATGATATGGTTTAGCTAATAAAGAAAGAGTGCCATATATAGGATGAAAGTAATAGGATTTAAAAGTGTTTTGGTTTGCCATGGTGGTAATTATTTTTTGGTTGCGAGTTATGCGAGGTTGCCTAGAGCTGGGGGTTTCCGGTAGGGAGAGCCAGAGGAGGTAAGGAGTGAGAGCCTATTTGATTTCGCAGGCACTACATGGCTAGAAGGCACTACATGGCTAGAAGGCACTACATGGCTAGAA
>ERZ869929.284-NODE-284-length-34396-cov-7.349873_pt1 | contig 34396 bp, 48 predicted proteins | sample MGYA00579312_ERZ869929 | MGnify/ENA primary metagenome ERZ869929 (study PRJEB32216, sample SAMN09231818) | wastewater metagenome | place: USA: Maryland | collected 2016-08-09 | study: EMG produced TPA metagenomics assembly of the PRJNA472060 data set (Reclaimed... | reverse complement strand
TACGTCAGAGTGTGGCAAAGATGAAAAGCCTTTCTGTCAGTGTAACGATGGAGTAAACACGAAATGAAAAAAATAATCAAATCAGACGATGACATTCAATTCCTTCTGTCCGCGAATAAGATACTTGAAACGATTCAGGGTCAGTTAAAGCAGGAAATCGAGGAAGGAAAAATACCCGGATGGAAGGTAAGAAATCAACCTTTCGGGTTTCGCTGGGACGAAACAAAGCTTCCAGATATAGAAAAACTCCCCGGGGCGGTCATTACAAAAAAAGAAGTATTGACGTTTGCACAGTACAGGGACACAATCGGACAACCCCCCGAGGGTTTGACAGTGCCATATTTTAGAAAAAAATATGAGAAAGAAGGTAACAACAGTGAGCAAAAAACAACAACCAAAAAAACCAGTGAAAAAGGAAAAAGGAAAACCAGATAAGAAAGCGAATAACGTTGAACAAAATCAATTGATTCAATACGATTCGTCAAGCCGTCGTATTGACGTGCACATGCAGAATGTGCGTTTTGTGTATGATCGTATCAATCAGGTTCAGAAAAACGAGTCTGAAAAATATGGAACAAGTTACAAGTTTGTCGCGGGGATTCGATTTACCCCCGACGAAATTTGGGAAGAGATTATTGAGGCCCTGTCGACTCTTACACACAAAAGTGCGGATGAGCGAATCATTTCCGTAGCCGTTGAAAAGGCGATTGAGAAATGGGCGCCAAATGAGGACGGGGAGATTGTTATTTACCCTTCCTCCGGGGCTATCGAAGGGAAAGACGGGAAGTTTACAACGAAATTTCCTGTCTACGTTAAGGGTAACCTGTATGCAGGTTGTTACGTTGATGTGCGCTTTTCTCTAACGCTTGTTGCTCCAAATGAGTCCAGCGTTTATTGTGTGCCTTACCTGAGCGCAATTTCCTTTATGGCAGATGGGGAAAAGCTCGGAATGGAAACGAAAGACCCTTACGGGGATTCACAGACTCTCTCCTCATCTGTTGTTCGTGAAGACGACAAGACAGGGACTGGAGAAGGTGAGAAGAAAAAACCGGGGCTAATCGCAGGTTTCTTTAAGTAAACAGGTATCGGGTCAAGGATCATCGGCCCCGGACGTTATTCCAGTTGCGTCCGGGGCCTTTTTTTTTGAGGAATGAAATATGAAAACGAAATCGAAGACAAAAATTTACGTGGATTTTGAAACTTGCTCGGAAGTAAACATCAAACAGGAAGGGGTCTCGAAGTACGTCTCCCATCCAAGTTTTAAAGCGTATTTGATGTGTTACGCAATCGGAGACGGACAGGTTTACAGTGTCTATCTGCCAGAGGAAACCGGAATCCCTTCGCGTATGCAAGCTGCTATGCGTGGTCCTCATGAATTCGTAGCGCACAATGGCGTAAACTTCGATTCCGTTGTATTTGACAAGATTTTCAAGATTCACACGGGAATGTGGAACGATACAATTTTACGCGGGGCCTATGCAGGGTTCGGTCCTTATCGCTCGCTGGAAAGCTTTGGGGAGCTTACAGGAGTCCGAAAGGACATGGAAGGTGCAAAGCTTCTGGAAAAGTTCTATACGTCAATTGATGGCATGACTGCCGGGGAGTTGAAGCGCATCAAAGGCTACGGGGAACAGGACATTGAAGCGCTTCGAGCACTTGACCGTGTGCTGCCGGAACTGGATGAGGTAGCAATTTTTATCCGTGACATGATCCTGGAACAGAATGCGACCGGAATTAAGGTGGATGAAAAACGTCTGGCATTGCTTCGCCATGTGAAAGATAGGCTGATTGCAGAGACAGAAGAAAAAGCGAAAAAATTTGGTTACTATAAGAAGGGCAAGGAATCTGAATTGATAGCTTACTCTCCTGCACAAATTAAAAAGTTTGCAAACGAAAAATGCGGACTGCCAATCTCTTCCATCGATAAAAAGTCGCTTGCAATGTATGTTACGGAAACCGGAAAAAAATTTCCTGAAAAATTCCAGGAGTTAATGAACTGCTATTCTATTTTGCAGTCAAAGTCCTATGCTAAAATTGATTCGCTGGTTGCAGAAGGAAGCGTCATAAAAGATTTTCAAGTTTTCTATGGCGCATACACTGGACGGCCTGCCGGTCGCGGAATCCAGTTACATAACGTTAAGCGATCTTCTGACGAGAAACCATTTAAAAAAGAGCTGGAAACAAAATCTCAGCTTGGCTCTCTAATCTGGGCCTGTCTTGTCCCTGATAGTAAGGATCAAGTTATCATTCGTTCTGACCTTTCATCGATTGAGCCACGGGTAGGCGCATGGTTACGTAATGACAAAAAGTTAATGAGGGTTTACGCGGATTATGATAGAGGGATTGGAAAGGATGCTTACACGATTTTTGCAGAGCAATGGAAGATAGAGCGGAAGGTAGCAAAAGAAATCATCCTTGGGATTCCTTACGGTATGCGCGGGGAAGCACTGCACAATAAACTCTTAGAGGGGGGAGTCAATACAACTGTCAAGCAGTGCGAAGAGTTTGTAGCCAAGTTTCATCAATCTCAGCCAGACATTACGCTCTTCCAGTTTCGTTTGTGTAATATCCTGGTTTCTGTTATGCGTACAGGAAACTGTCAGACGTTTGCAGGGTGCGAATTTTTCAAAACGAGCTTCAACAAAACGCCAGTGCTCGGAATTGTTTTGCCTTCCGGGCGCGTGAAATACTATGTCCATGCGAGGGTAACGCAAAGAACCGCGAAATGGTCCACGGTTGTCTGGGGCCTGAATAACGTTTTTTATCCGTCCCTGATTTATCAGAACCTTGTACAAATGATTGCCGGTGACGTTCTGTATGAGAAAGCCTTTCAGATTTCAAAGCTTCAAAACGCAAGAGTTGCCCTGACAATTTATGATGAAACGATAACTTCAACGGTCCCAAAGAATCGAAAAGCTATCGAATCTATCATGAATGCCCCCTGCCCTTTCCTTGAAGGAATGCCGGTTTCAGCTAAAACCACGGTTTCAAGCTCATTCTGGAAGGGTGATACCCTATAAAAAAAATTTTAAACTTTTTAAATTTTTTTGCTGGACAAGTCTTCTGTCGTGCGTTAGGTTTGTTTTATGAAGTTTCCTGGCAATCTAGATTTAACTTATTTGGGTTTTGAATTTTCACAGAATGCCGGATGGATTAAAATAGTCCATCCGGGGATTCTAATTGATGGCGGGCTATTGCGGGCAATCGTACATGAAAATGGTTTTCGTTTAATAAAATACGGTGCGCTTGTGAAAATCCTTGCTGACCTTTCCTATATTCCGCTTGTTTCTCAGGTGGAATCGATTCTTGAAAACGAGGGTTTGAAATGAAAACTATCTCAATTTTCTTTCTGGTTCTTTTGTGTCTGGTTCCCGGTTACAGTAACCGGGAACCAGAAATCCAGGACAGTCAGGAGCTAATCGTTTTACGTCTGGTCTGGTGCCAGTCCAACCCAGGTTGCAAGGTAGGCCAACAATGAAAATAAAAAAGAAAAAACTCAGCCCGGAAGCAATCTTGTCTCTTCGCATCCTTGACCCGAAAGGTTTTGGAGGGGAAAAGGCACTTATAATGGAGTCAGGGATTCAAAGTGCCGTTGCCACTGACGGTCGCGTAATGTATGTTTGTCCGTTTCTTTACTACGAAAAATTAGCAGACAAAACAATTAATCCGGAGTGGTTGAAAGATCAGTATTCACAAGCGGATGAAAGGGCGTCCCTTATCCCTCCCGGAAGCCCGACAAAGGTTATTGAAGGTTACGAGTTTTCGTCTTTCATTCTTACCTTTCAGATTCACGAATGGATGGAAAAGCTTACTTACAGAAATTCAGGAAAAATCTTTTTTGAATTCGTAGAACATGAAACAATGGACGGCCGCATTATGTGTACTTCCGAGGAAACAAAAGATTCACTTTTCGCGGTAAATCTCGCATATATTGCGATGCTCGCTGACCTTGTGAAGATAGACGGCAAATACCATAGGGCAATTAAAATCCAGACGCAAATGGACAAGGTGCATGAAAACGCATTGAAGGTAACGTTAGACGGACTGGATGGTGTTCTTTATATTATGCCAATGTATTTGAAAGAAAAGACCAGACGCGAACAGGAAGAAAGAATAAAAGGAAATCGTCCAAAGTGGACAGGGGATTGAAGGAAATGGAAAAGAGAAAAAATTGTCACTTTATTTCTCGGCTATTTCCAAACGGGTTATGTAAAAAATATCCTGATTGTGAATGCGGAAAGGCGGATGAGAGAGAAAACTTAAAGCAATCTCTGATTGAGTTTTCAAAAATAAAAGACTTAAAAGACATTACCATTGACGAGCTTTTCATAATGTTTGGAATTACAATTACAGTTAGTGTCCTCGGATGGCTCATTGCATACACGTATGCGAATTATCGACCAGGTTATCATTTCTTGCTGGGCGGAATTATCGCTTACGGTTATCTGCGCTCCATTGTTTACCGGTTGAAGGTTAAAAAATGAAAGTTTATCTTGTATATCAAATGCAAACTAAATTTGCACGTGCAGAAGGGACAGAGTTTTGCCATGACCCGGAAGGTGCTTTCTATGAGGAAGAAACGTTAATCGCTGTTGTGCGATGCAAGCAAACAAAAGCGCAACGTGAAAAAATAGCTAAAAAATACCCTGATTCAAAAATCAAAATAACAAGCGTTATAGATTTATGAAACTTTCAAGCCTTCTTTCCGTAACTCAAAAACTTGTATTTTCAAAAATCCAATTTGAATCCGGCTGGTCTGAGAGAGAATATCAAAGGGAACTGGCCGCGATCCTGCCGCAGTATGGTTTCTTTACTATGCTTTTTTCCGATTCTCCAGGGAAGCGCATTTCAATTGGTTGTGATTTCCTGGCCGTGAAAGATGGGAAAACGTTTTTCATTGAAGTAAAGCTAGGGAATGAACCCTTGAGAAATACACAGAAGGTTTTGAAAGCGACCGTGGAAGACAGCAAGCAAACGGTATATTACGTAGTGCTTAGAATCGATAGTAACGGGGTGGTTAGCTATGGAGAAAACTGAAATAACGCTAGGAGAAATAACAAATTCTCGGATGCTTCACAAATTGCCAGAAGAGCTTAAGTATCAAGGTTGGTATGTTTACGGGCACTGCACTTTCGATCAGAGAGGGTCCTTTTATACACCGCTTGGTAAGTTTACCAGTTTTGTTGACAGGGAGACTGTTATTCTTGTTTGCACAAAGATGAAGTATAGAAATGATTTCAAAGATTGGGAGGAATATTGCAAGAAGTCTGGCTATCGGTTCGTGAAAGTCATTGAATTTGCGGATGGGATAATAGGTATGGAAGAGGAAAATTATGACATGTCTTTCTAAGTCTCAAAAGCAGGGCGTTACATTCGTAAAATCTGTTTTCAAAAAGTACAGGGCCGCATACCTTGCAGACGTTCCAGGGTTCGGAAAGACCAGGCAAGCACTGGCCGTAATGAATGAAATCGCGGCTAACGGTGAGGTTTTGTATGTTTGTCCAAAATCTGTTATCCATCAAACGCGTGACAATCTGGAATCATTCAAAGGAAAATTAACGTTAGTCGGTTATACTGACTTACGCGGGTTTGAGACTTTTGACCTTGCAAGAAAATTGCAAAAGGAATACGATCTTGTTATTCTGGATGAAGCACATAACATTAAGAACACCTTGCAGGGAGGCGGGCATATAGAGATAAGCGAAAGAACCCTTGATACGTTCGATCAAATGAGGCAGAAGAAAATCAGAAAATCCGGCATGATTGCAAAGCTTGTTGCTCAAAGTGCAGGGACAATCTACGCGACACAGAAAGCAAAAAAGTTTTTGTTTTTGAGTGGAACACCACTTACAAAATCGTTGCAAGACCTGTTTATCTTTTTCAGGATTGCAGAACACCCTTTTGGTTATATGTCGGCTAACGTTTACGATTCGTATTATGCGTATTGCAGGAATTTCATGAATACTTACATGGGAACGTATGGAATCGAGTTTAGCGGAATCAATCAATGGAACGCTGAAAAGTTTGAAAAGGGCGTGGCCGAGGTTGTTTTACGTCGTCTGCATGAGGATGAAACGGAAGAAAAGTTAAAGATTCCAGAACCTGAGAGAATCAAAATAGAGATTTCCGCACCTGAACTTGCAAAGTCTGAGAAAATGATTCTGGACCTTTTTAAGAAGAAAGGAAAAATTCTTGAACCAAAGACGATTGAAAAGCTTCTGAGTATCGTCCCGGGCTTTGAAGATTTCGCAACGTTCCGTCAGGCGATGGGCTATACAAAAGTCCAACCATTATACGACTTTCTTAAGAAAAAGGAATGGAAAAAGTTTATCGTCTTTTGTTATCACAAAAGTATTGCAAAGGAAGTTTCTCAAACGTTAGGCGGGCTCCTTATCACTGGAGGGATGCCTTTGCACGTTCGCGCAAAACGTGTTTCGGAAGAGAACCAGAAAAAAGAATCGATCATTGTTGCAACTTATGGAGCGCTTGGAACAGGGTTTGACCTGAATAAGTTTGACAAACTGCTTCGCATTGAATACGACTGGTCCCTTGCAATGTTTGATCAATCTGAGGGAAGGGTTCTTAGAAAAGGGTCTGGCTTGAAAAGTACAATCGTGGATTTCTTCACAAAGAATGGTCTTGAAAATTACATCTTGAAAAATCTAAAACAGAAAAATAAAGGAATGGAATTACTCAGGAAAAAATAAGACAGAGTCAATCATTTTGTCTTATTGTGAAAAAGGAGTAAAAAAGGAGTGAGATATGAAATACATGGGTGGCAAAGCACGTCTTGCCAAAGAGTTGTTCAAGGTAATGAATTTTGATGATAGCAAGTGTTACATTGAGCCCTTTGCAGGAGGAATGAACATGATGCAGTTTTCAAAAGCCTCAAAGCGTATAGCTAACGATATTCACCCATTCCTGATACCTATGTGGAAAAGTCTCATATGTGGATGGGTCCCACCGAACTATTCCAAAGCAGAGTATGAAAAAATCAGACAGCACCCTGAATCTTTTCCAGCGCATGTAGTCGGATGGGTGGGGTTTAATTGCAGTTACAGTGGGAAATGGTTTGGAGGGTATGCAGGTAATACGAAAACAAAAAATAATACGGTAAGAGATTATCAAGACGAAGCCTTTATCTGCTAACGGCATGGCGGGCGGTAGCAAATTGAGTACGGAAAAACTATTCACGATCAAATAAGACAAAACAATAGCTTCTGTCTGATTTAGAAAAAAAAAAAAAAAAAAAAAAAAAAAAAAAAAAGAGGAGAAAAAATACACGAAAAAATAAAACAAAACAAAAGCTTCTGTATAATAAAAAAAAAAAAAAAAAAAAGAAAAGGAGAAAGAGAAGTGGAGAAAATATCAGTAGAGAGATTGCAAGAAATCCTGCTCAATCATAAATTATGGATTGATTCAGGCTATACAAAAGGCGAACGTGCAGACCTGGGCGGTGCAGACCTGGGCGGTGCAGACCTGCGCGGTGCATATCTGCGCGATGCAGGCCTGGGCGGTGCATATCTGCGCGATGCAGACCTGCGCGGTGCATATCTGCGCGGTGCAGACCTGCGCGGTGCATATCTGCGCGGTGCAGACCTGCGCGATGCAGACCTGGGCGGTGCATATCTGCGCGGTGCATATCTGTGCGATGCAGGCCTGGGCGGTGCAGACCTGCGCGATGCAGACCTGCGCGGTGCATATCTGCGCGGTGCAGACCTGCGCGGTGCATATCTGCGCGATGCAGACCTGCGCGATGCAGACCTGGGCGGTGCAGACCTGCGCGGTGCATATCTGTGCGATGCAGGCCTGGGCGGTGCAGGCCTGGGCGGTGCAGACCTGCGCGATGCAGACCTGGGCGGTGCATATCTGCGCGATGCAGACCTGCGCGGTGCAGACCTGGGCGGTGCAGACCTGGGCGGTGCAGACCTGCGCGGTGCAGACCTGCGCGGTGCATATCTGCGCGGTGCAGACCTGCGCGATGCAGACCTGGGCGGTGCATATCTGCGCGGTGCATATCTGCGCGATGCAGACGGAGAAATAATAGAAATCAAGAAAGCCCCAATCCAGATTTCAAATCTCTACTGGCCCATAACTATCTGGGAAAACCATATACAAATCGGCTGCGAGTTCCATTCACATGAAGAATGGGAAAAATTTGATGATGAACGAATCAAAGACATGCACGACCATGCAACGGAATTCTGGATAGAGTGGAAAACTACATTGCTTGGAATCTGCGAGAAACACCGCAAATAAGACAGAAGAGGGAGTTATGTCAGTAATTTTAGAAGCACTAACAATAGCCATTATATCAATAGCGGCTATCGTTATTGTAATTGTCGTATGGATTGGTTTAACGTTTCATTTTCTTACCAGAAAAGGAGATGAGGAATGAAGCAAGAAAAACCGCACGACATACTGGAAAGATTTTTTCAAAACATTTTCCAGGTACCAACCAACGGTGGAGAAGTTCTTTTATGCGACCGTCCGGGGGGCGAATCCTCTGTTGTTTCCCCCTCTCTCCTTCGCCTTAACGCTGAGACTTTGAATCTGGAAAACCCTATGTTCTTTACTCCGGGAATCTTCCGTCCAGGTTCCATCGATCAATACGGTAGGGGTCGAAACCTCAAGAATTTTCAAGAAATCCACTGCCTTTTTTTCGACTTTGACGAAAAGCATGATTTTTCAAGAAAACGGTTTGAAAAGGTGTTGCCGATTTCTTACCTGTTCCAGCGAGAAAAAAACGCACACGTTTACGTTCTTCTAAACCGCCCTTTATTCCTTGAGGAAGCAAAAAAAGCCTTGAAGCATTTCACCAAAATTTTCCAATGTGATACAGCCCTTTCTCATCCCGCTGCCCTGATTCGCGTTCCGTACACGCGTAGAAGGGACAAACCAGGGCTATACGTTCTTACGCATGAAAACACTGAAAGGCATTCTCTAATATGGAAATAGTGGTCGATGAACAGAAAAAACCAAAGGAGAAAAAAGCCGATGCGAAGAAACGAAAACAGACAGAGGTAATTGAGAACCTGGACGCGGTAAAGGAGCTTATCTTTTCGCGCATCCGTTTTACTAAAGCCGGTTCCGGTCGTTCCTCCCTTCTTTACTTTCTCGCTTTGCGGATGCGCGATTTCGGAATAGAAGAAGGAGACGCCATCTTATGGAACATGGAAGCAAACTCCAAATTTTGCGAGCCCCCGGAAGATGAAAAAGTTGTTTTGCATCAAACGGAATCAGCATACCGTTATGCGGCATACGAACAAGGCCGATACCTGAATGACACGAAACTAGAACCTGACGAAATGTGGCGCGAGGATATAAAAATTTTCAATTCCCTCCTTGATTTCGTTTATTGCTTTTCAAATGAAATCCTGTATGACACAAAAAAGTTAAGAAAGTTTACTACTGTAAATCAGATTAAAAACTTTGTGTCTTTCATTTCAGGGAGCGCAAAAAACTTTGACTATATACTGCGCTACCGTCTACTGTCTGTCGCCGATGACGTTTGCTTTTTCCCTTTCCCTGAGAAGCTTGAAAGTGAGTTGAACTATTACAATACGTTCCGACCAGTGAAAGTAGAAGCGGGAAGCGGGACAGAGGGAATCGAGGAATTTCAAGACCATTGTCGCTACATGTGTAACGAGGATGAAACAGATTCAGAAATCTTTATGGACTACCTATCTGTCTTCTTTACTCGAATCGGAACAAAAAGCAGAAGTGCCGTCTACCTTTCTTCACCTTTTCAGGGAACGGGGAAAAGTCTTTTTGAGTTATTTGCTAGAAAGACGTTAGGCGATACCTACGTTACAATCGCTTCCGGTCGTCAGATAACTCAGGGACACAACGCTTTCATGCTTGATAAGCTTCTTTGTTTTGTGAATGAGCTTGATAAGAACGGAAAATATAGTGCAATGGTGGACCTGAATGTATGGATAACGGAACCGAAAATCCAGATTTCAGACAAGTATATGCGATCATTCATTACGGACAATTTTTGCAATTTCATTTTCTTTTCCAATCCCCAAAACTCATTGCACATAGATGAAAAGGATCGCCGATTTTTCGTACTGAGAAACAACAACCGGCCAAAACCAAAGGAAGTTTACAAACGACTCGTTCAAATTTTTTCTTCTGACCTTAGATGGAACGTCTACGAATGGTTAGCAAAAAGGAATATCAGTCTTGACGTATATGCTCCGGCACCCGGAACAAAAGCAAAAACAGAATTGCAGGCTCTGTCACAATCAGAGGCTATCCTTTATCTTGATGACATGGATAAATCTGGAGAGCTTAACGACATGGAAGGGATAACACCAAGAAAACTTTTAGAGGCCCTCGAATATCGTGTGCCGAATTCCATTAAAAAACAATTGTCACTTAAACAAATTTCAATGTGGTTGACTAACAATCACTACAGGGAAAAAAACGTCTTTGTAAAAGAAGGCGACTCAAAGAAGCATAAACGATTTTTCGTAAAAGATGAGGCAAAAGCATGATTCGTATTCTACCACACATTTTTTTATTAGCGATACTCTCAGGGGCCGAGGGTTTCAGAATTTTCGCTTTCTTTCACTCCCTTACCGGTTCATTTTTCTCAGGGGTGTTTTCCGCTGCCCTTACCGTTTCAATCGTTATCTATCTTGCCTTTTATGACATGGAAAAAACTTCCATCGGTGCGACCATTCTTTGTATTATCCTTTCTTTCGCTTCCTTCCTTGAACCATTTGAAAAGTTGACTGTTACTGATACGGTAGAACTTGAAAAATCTCGTCTTTCCATGCCTGAGTATGAGCCGGAAAAGTATTTGAAAACAGGGATCGGAATTTACTTAGAGCGATACAAAGCAGAAACAAAGCGCGTCCAGGATCATAACCGTATTCTTGACGAAAGAATTCAGAACATCAAAGAAAAGGATTCATCTAAAACCCGTTATATCCTTTTTGCAATCGGCGTATTTACGTTTGCAGTAGGTGTACCTGTCCTGACCCTTCTGGTCGCTCATCGGGCCGCCTTTGAGTTACATACACTGTCAAAAAAGAAAAAAACAGAGGAAGTGATCGGACGGCTAAGGGCTCCGAGCGAACCCGCGCAACAACCAGAAAAACAAAAGATGCGAACGGTAAGCACTCGTTAGGGTGCTTTCATTCCTTCAAGGAGTTTTTTTTCTTCCTCGTTTGCAATCTCTGCCATTGCACTTTTGATAGCTCTTTCTCTTAGCTCTCTTAGCTTCTTGCTTTCTTCAAATTTTGAGTCCATAGTTGATTCAAAATTTGAAATCCTTTCGTCTGTTTTTTCTACGCGTTCCCATTTTCCGGGGGCTTCACAACCTACAGGGATTGAGTCCCCGTAAAAAACTTCACAAACTTTCTGTTCATTGACTCTTATAAACGGCATTTTTTCCTCCTTAGCAATGCGGCCAAATCCATCCGTAAAATTGGACTCTTATGTAAGTAGAAGAGTTTGTGGAATCCGTTGTATATTGTCTAGAAGAATTCAACGGCATAAGAGCTACTTCCACATTTGGAGCGTCCCCCGTAGACCCTGAATTCCATGTTGTGGCGAGAGCTGCCGCTGAAAGGGAGGGAGCTTGATCTACAAGTGCCGCGGGGCTTATTGTAGCATTGTATGACCCCGAATCGTGTCTTGTAGTGGAACGATAGAAAGCCAGAACGTTTCGAGGGGCGTTTACGGCAGTCCTGGTAGTTCTAGTGGTTCCCTGATCAGATACGCTTAAATCGAGACTAAGACTGTCTGAAAGAAGCACACTTTTAGAAAGTGAGTCATGCGTAAACGTTCTAAATACGGTACCTGAAACAAGGGCAATAAATACGTGCTCTGGTCCTATCTTTTCCCACCCATCCGGGATTGTAACGCTGGCACTGTTTGACCCTACAAAATCAATTTGCCCCCCGTTTATCTGTATAGCCTGAATGAAAAACTCCCCGCTTGTTGGAAAGCTCGCCCCCGCTGCTAGCCCCCCCTCATACGCTCCCGCCTCCCTTTCCCATGCACTGGAAAAATCTTTTACAAAAGTGACATCACCTGTTGGAAAGTGTGCGGTTATAGTAAGTGAAACACCCGCAGGAGCACCTGGAGCGTCAGAAGAGAAAGTTAAACGAGGTAAAGGTATTTTTACTGTCTCAAGTGAAAATTCGCTGAAAGATAAATCATAAGCGTTCGCGTTCGTTGTTGCAATGTGAATAAAAACTCTTGTTATCGCTATCGCTGAGGTATTGAACCCTTCAAATTCAAAGTACGTTGCATAAGCCGTTGAGTCGGCAACGTAGCTTTTTTTAACGTTTCCTATTAATTGATTTGAAATTCCGTTACCGAAAAAAATTCGTATATCCCCGGCGTTAAAATCTGCATCCTGACAATCGATTTTCATTCGTAATTTTACGCCCTGAAAAACAGGTATAAAATTAGGCAACAAGAAGGAAATTCCTTCCCCTCTTCTTGATGCAGCGTCTTTTGTAAGAGTCCAAACCCCAGCAGATTCGGTCCATGTAATAGAAGGGGAGCCACCTGTACCACTCCCCGGTGTGTCTGCATCCGCATTCTTGTAAATTGTGTAATCACTCTCTGAAATGAGGTTTCCGATGCCTGTTAGAGAATTTTCTATATTCGTCAGGCTTGTCTCCATGTCTGAGAAATCTTTGTTCCTTCTCATCCGACCGAGACTTTTATAATCAATGTCGAATTCAATTCCTTCCTGAATCGAATTAAACTCAATGAATCCTGACCCTGCATAGCCCGCTTCTTTGTAGTCAGTCCAGAATTCTGTTGCACCCGGTCCTGAAAGACGATCGGTTTTTTCTGTAAAGACAACTGACCCGACAACTTTTGTAACAACGGTTGAAGATGGTGAGGTTTTCTGAATTGCGTTTTTTAGTTTTATACCGTATGCGCCCAGGTCTTCATGATACTCTACGATGCGCCCCGTCTCTGTTACATCTATAGGGTTTCGTGTGTTTGTTCGCGGGTTTAATCTATAATCATTTTCATCTACTGACATTTTGTGTCTCCTACGTTGTTTCGCTTCGCTTGTTCATAGCCTTATTGTTTTTCACGCTAGAAAGAATCGAATTTACCTGACCAGTTATCTTTTCTTGAGGTGGTCCAAACTCCATGTCACTCATTATTTTTCCAGGTGAAAATGTAAGGTTAGCACTCGTAAAATCTAGATCATAATGAACGGCCCCGGCTACACGTAGTTTGAATGTATCAAACAGGAGAACACCAGAAGAAGCTAGCAAATCTATCTCAATAGAGACAAGTTCTTCAATATCAAGATTGAATTCAAGCTGAAAATAAATGTCTTCCTGTGGGAGGCGAATGGAAAAGCTAGATGCAACATGAGACGCATCTATGAAGTGAATGTTTGCAATCACTCCGCGAGCTTCCGAACGAAACCAGCCAGTGAATTTTTTAACGTTATTCGCTGAGAAAGATTTCTGGATTGTTCCTGGAGTAGTCCATTCTACTTTTAGAGCTGAGACACCCTCTGTCCTGTCTGTTGTTGTTTCTATCTCTATTCCCGTATTGCTTGGAATCCAATCCGCTGTTGAAAAAGAATCAATGACAATCGGACGAGTTTTCTTATGATCTATGAAACGCCAGATTCCTCGACGCGGTAAGTCTTCACGGCTACGCAAAGGGAAGTTTTTAAGCTTTGCTGAGTATTTAGGCCATGCAAGCTCGTCCAGCTTCGCTTGAGCTATTATATCACAATCCGCATCGCTCATTAGCGCGTTTACTTCTATTTCTTCAACGTTTACACGGTTGAAAACTGCCTGACTGTCAAGATCGTTTGCAATAGCGCCTATCGTCCAACCGGATTCATTTGAATCAAATTTCCTTAGAACCCTTATCTGATTTCGTATTTCCTGGACGTTTAACGTTGGTTCAAAACCGCTCGCCTTGAAAGGAAGGGAAACAAGCTTTACCGGATCATCAGAAATTTTTTCAAGATAGAAGGAAACGTTTTCAATCCCCCACCTGCAAATTCCCATACCCGCGTAAATGTCTAAAAGCTCTTTGATGTTTGCGCCCTGTAAAATCTGCTCTTCTACGCATTGGACGCCTGTTTCAGTTGTTACTAAATCTGTATTAGATGAAATGCCCGTTTCAGGTGCTACGATCGTCGTAAGAATTGTTCTTACAATCTGCCCTACGTCAACGCCAGCCGGAAACGTCCCCTCCCCGATTGTGTCCTTTAGCAAGTGGTAGTAACCGTATCCGGTGTAAACGTATTCCTTTTGCCCTGAATCCTCAAGTGGTCCAATGTCTATTATCCCTGTATAGACCCTTTCACCAAAAACGTCAAAGGTAAGAATTGATCCAGGTCCGATTATGAAATCAGGAAATTTTGAAAGGGACAGACGAAAGTCACCGTTTCCGTTTTTATTCAATGAGCACGTAAGAGAATTCAAGATACAGCCGGGGCCTTTACTTACTACTTCACCAATCCGGCCCCCGGAAACGTTTCTAATCTGGAGTAAAGGGGCTTCTGTATCAGGAAGGAAAAAAGAAGTTGTATAGCCCCCACCAAACGGAAAGAAACCCTGAGTTTCTCCCTCTGCTACAATTACTTCACGTACTACGATGGCCATAGATCTCTAAACCGCACTGTTACGTTTGCGTTTGTGTTTCCAGATTCGCTTGAGAATTCAATTTCATTTTCTCCTGGCTCAAGTAGGAAGATTGCACTTCCCGGTTCAAAAGAATTTGCTGCGAGCTGTTCGTCATCAAGTACAAATTCTCCTGATTGTCCTATATTTATTTTCAAAACTTGATTGGTTTCAAAAGCGGATGAAATAGCGATGTACTGCTCACCATTCTTGAGGACGAAACCAACGGTAGGGGCAGTAAACTCTAATTCTATCTCAGGATAAACGGGGATGCTTCCGCATTCTACAGTTGTAAGAGTAGTTCCAGTCTCCGTTGTAAAATTCAAATCCTCAAAAAACGAATTGTTCAAAGAGAAAGCTAACGTCAAAACTCCCGCACGTCTAAAGCAGTTTTCGTTGTGGCTGTTTGAAAAGCTCATCAAGGTTACAAGTGCCCTGCGAGGTATAGGAGTATCCTCGTCATCCTGTAAATCTTGAAAGTATAGCGGTCCGTTATCATTCAGAAAAAAAGCAAAAAGGTTTTTTTCCCACTCAAGAAAATCTGAATCGCTATTAGTCGAAACGGTCCAATCAAATGAAATGGAGAAACCGCGAGCACTTAACCTTTTGTCACCTGTGAAAAACGATCCGTCATTCTGAAACTTATCTACCTTCCCGAGTCTGAAATTAAAATTTTCTGTTGAGTAGGAGTTTTCACGGTGGGACATTTTAACACTGTCTAACGTCCATGTGTCTTCTGTATCAAAAGTAAGTTCTGTATTTTTGTTTACAAACTTTATCGTTTTCATGAGACACCAAGATTCATTTTTTGCGCCGCACGTTCGAGGATTATATCAATCATTTCCTCATCCATACGACCGTAAACAACGATCGAACGTTCTCCAAAAATCGGAGCTTCGCGACGTTGTTTATTTTTCTCTGAAAAGAATTCTCCTACCTGGTCGGACGTTTCACGATTCAAAAACATTTCACCACGTTGTGCAGTAACAGACGTTCCACCGTTTACATGTTCGGAACCTGCAAGAACACCCTGCCTGTTGTCAACCATTCCACCATCCCTTGCGAACAGGTCAGCCGGGGGAAGTGGTGGAGGTGTTGAAGAAATAACAGAAAGGGCCGAACCATAAGCCCATGTCTCAAGCGCAATCAGCATCGGAGCGATAATCAAACCAAACAGACCATATTGCATTGAAGACGTGACAGCGTTCATTACACCCATTGCATAGGAAAGCGTTGCCTCCTGTACCCGCATTTGCTGCATTAGCCGGAATTCAATAAGGGCCGCTGCATAATCTACCGCAGCCCTTTCCTTCGCAGCTTTCTTTTTAGCTGCCGTTTGTTTCTCTTCAAATTGTTCCTTGAGGACCAATTGACGTTCTTCAAATGCTTTTGATTCTTTCTCCTGTTTGTCAATAAATGCCTTTTCCGCTGCTGACGTTTGCGATCTTATAGCATCTTCTTTTTCTTTTACCTGGTCTGTCTCTTCTTTCTTCTTATTGTTTGTTTTGTTTACCAGACTCTGTACCTCTTTTTCATACTGCTCCTGTGCATCTTTCGCCTGGTCCCTTGCATTCTGTTCTATAGTCGATTGATTTAAAACGCGTTCGGATTGTGTAACCGCATTTTCCTCATTGGCTAATAGACGTGCATCTTTCTCCGTCTGTATCAAAAGAAGTGTTGCTTCTAATTGCTGTCTTAAGATTTCCTGTTGTGAAGCGAATTCCTGATCGTACAACGCAAGTTTTTCAGCACTGTTTTTTCGTAACAATGAAAGCTGTGCATTTTGTGAAGCATTGAACGCTTCAAGTTCTGCTTTCTGTCTCGCTTCAAAAGATTCTTTCTCCATATTCTGGAATTTTTCAAACTCTTTTGCTTCCTTCGCCCATGCTTCTTCTAGTTGGTTCATCTGAACGTCAAGCGCTAGATTGATAAAGTTTGTTGTCTTCTGAAGAGAGTTCATTTTCTTTTGAAAATTATCTCTCATAACCTGGACAGCTTTATCTACAAGTTTACCAACAACCTCAGTTATCCCACCAACCAGACCAGGGACAGAAGCGCCTAACGTCTTTGACGCCCCCCCTAGAATACCTTCAAGACCAGAAGAAAATTTAGAAGAGAGTTTATTTAAGAAACCTTCAACGCCTGACCCTGAGTCTCCTAGCTTTTGCCATTCTTTTTCTTGATTTGCTATTTGGTCATTTGCCCGCTCAATTGCTGCCTCAAACGCTTTAGCCTCTTTTTCCGCTGCATCGAAGAATGTTTTCAATGCAAGCTCAGACGTGGTTGCAGCGAATTTAAAAAAGTCCTCAAACTCTTTTTCTTCCCGTGCTATCTGGTCTTGTATTATCTTTAACGTTTGCTCTTGAGTTTTCTCGTAAATGGCTAATTGACGTTCTTGCTGTTTTTGTGCAATTGATCCTATCTTTTCCGAAGTCTCCTGGACTATCTGGACCGCATCTTTCCCGGCTTTCTTTCGGTCCTCTGTTCCCTCGTCTAAAAGCTCCCTTTGTTTTTCCTTTGTTACTACAAGATTTCCAAGCGTTCCAACTACTATATCGGACTGATTAGAAAGAGTTTTTTTTGCTGCGTTTGTAGCATTAACCAAGTACTCATCGAATAGCCCTTTCGATTCTTTGACCCATAATTTTAAGCCGTCTAAATCCCCTTCACCTAAGAGTTTAAACCCCTCCGCAAGCTTAGGACCATAATCGCGGGCAAATCCTCCGAGCAGTTTGAATTGTGTTACAATACCTTCAACTGTATTCGTTGCGGTTCTTAATGCGAGGCGAAGCGATGCAGTCAGAGAAGAAACCGCTGTCCCCATCCAATCAATTTCTCGGCTTGAATCTGAAAGCCCTTTGAACTGATTTGTAAAACCTGATAAATCAAAACTATCAAAAAAAGATAAAGCGTTTTTGAACAGAGAAGAAGACCCTTGTACAGCGTCAGCGTTTCTCTGCATTTGACTTTTTATTTCTCCACTTATGTCAAGCCCAGAAACAGAAGCGTTTATCTCGATGGAAGAGAAAGCCCCTTTAAAAATCTCTACTGTGTTTTCTATCGAATCAAAACTTTTTTTAAACTCTTTTTCGTATTTCTCTAACTGATCGGGGTTGTCATCAAAATACTCTTTAAGCTTTAGCAAAGCAGAAACTACCGCCAGAATTCCCGTCGCCTTGGCGGCCATCCCAAGGCCCCTGAACCCGCTTGTAAGCCCTAAAATACCCCCCTTAGCCTCACCAGAAGCCCCTGCCAGCGATCCAAAACCGTCAGCCAATCCTGACACCCCTGACCCGGCATCCCCGACGCTTGCAGATATATCAGAAAGAGTATTGGAAATTTCCCCGGAAACGTTTTCAAGGTTCCCAAGATTGTTAGCTATCCTTTCGGATTCTGCACCTATCGATTGAAATGACTGTTCTGCTTTTTGTAAATACGCTTGAGTATTTACAGAGAACTTTTCAACGGACGCTTGACCTCCCTTTGTGCTTTTCGTTATTTCTTTTTCAGTATCACTTGAGGTTTTCCCAAGCTCTTTGAAAGCCTCATCCGCTGAATCTAATTCCTCAGAATAAAGGTCGGTTGCTAGTATCTTAAATTCGACTGTTCCAGCTTCCATTCTTTACCTTCTTTCTGTGCATCGTCCCTTTCTCTCTTCAATCTTTCGCGTAATAGTTCCGTCTGATTAGGTTTTTTTGCATTATCCATTTCGTCATTCAGAGAGTTTGCAATCCTGACAAGAAGTTGTACGCGTCTCTTAGCCTTACTTATTGTGTCTTTCCCGTGCGGACCTCCAATACTGACTGATTCTATTCTATCTACCTGATCCCCCGCTTCTTTGATTCGGATTGCTTTATGTAGGAGTTTTATTTCCTCATCGTATAACGTCCGATTTCCTATCAAAGAAGGGAGGTAAATTCCATTGCTGGTAAGTCTCAGGACACCGTGTGCGGTTCTGAGGTCACGCTTGAGCTTTTTTTTTCATCCTCTGTCAGTTCTTTTTTCTCTGATGGCCACCATAATTCCTGGACATACGTTAGCATGTCGGATAACGTTTGACCGTTTGCCTTTTTTAGAACGTCAAAAGGAACGTCAGTTACTTTTGATAACTGTTCTGCAAGGGTGAGATTCATTGTCTTCAATGCTTCAATTGAAAATCCTGATATTCTAAGCTCTTCAATCTTCTTGCTGAATTCGTGAAACTCTAGAAGCCTTTCCGGGCTAAGAATGAAAACCTTGTAATTTGTTTTTTCCCCTTCCGGGCCGACAATCGTTAGATTGCCAGCCCACGGAGTAATTGTAAAAACACCTTCCATAGTCTTATGCCAGAAGATCGAAGGTTCCAAAGCCAAAGAAGGTAGCGTTTCCGTCAGCATCCTTTTTTGTTTTGTCAGGGAACGCGCGACCAACGGCCCCGACAAATCTTTGTGTACTTTCATCAAACGTTAATTCAAAGTTTGGATTGAAAGCGACTTTCCAGAGAATGGTTGAATCTAAAGGATCGTCGGAATCATTTTCCAGGCCGACAAGTTTTACAATCTGTACAGGTGTCATGAAATCAGAAGCACGTTTAAACGCTGCTCCATGCCACAAACCTCCTGTTATTGTTGCACTTGGACCGGTTCCAGTTTTACGGAATGTAAAACCAGGCTTCATTGCTTCCCACCTTTCAAGGGTTGCTTGAGCAAGCGCAAATTCTACCATAGCCATCGGCCTTGAATAGAATTGATTTACAACGCCCGCTTGTGCGTAAACAAGATCGGTAGCAGTTACCTCACCGCGTAACGTTACTTTGTCAACGCCCCCCATAAAAAGACGATCGTTTGCACCTGTTCCAACCGTTCCGCCAGAACCTAAATTTTGTGGAATGTAAACACTGGCCGGGCCAATGTCCAGTAATTCCGATCCATACATGCTATCCATTTTTTTCTCCTATCGTTTACTTATAAAATTACAACTAAATTGAACTACTGAAATTCCGTTGGCATCCATCCCGCCGGGGACCGGCCCCGTCTGATTTTTTATATGTGCTTTCTTTCCCGAGTATGTAAAGCCGTTTCCATTTAGCAACAACAAATAACATTCATTGGCAACCGTCATCGCCGTCGCCGGAATAACGTCAGCCGCTGTTATACTGTATGTCTCATCAAGATAATAAGGTCCTACCTTCCCCCTGACTTTGGAAATGAAAACCGCGTTTTGCTTATCTCCCGCTGTTCGATAATTCAAGACAAAATGAATAGAAGGAAATGCAGCTTTCAGAAAAAGTAATAATCCGTCACCCATCAAAAGCCCCCTTGAAAACCTCCTGGTATTTCGTGAGGTTCTTTTGTATCTTTTCTTCCGATGCGAATTGACCTCCAACACCACCGGCTTTCCGGGAAACAGGCCCCGGACGTAATTGGATAAGCTTACCGCCGCGCAAAATCCCCGGCCCCGGCGGTAAACCCTGATTCTGATAGTTTGCATAGACTGCACTGAATCCTAGATTTACACCGTCAGGTGTCGTTTCAATGAATCCAGACCGGCGCAAGAACGCTGTAAGAATAGGCGGTTTAGGTTCCTGATTCTGAAAATCATTCATAACAGCATGACCTACGCGCAACAGGCCAATTTGTTTTTGTTCTTCAATCGTCTTTTTGATTTCTTCGATGCTCAAACAAAAACCTCATAGTGAGAAGGAATTCCGAACCCACCTTTCATATAAGATACGTTTTTTACTACTGCAAGCGTTTTATCGCTATCGTCTGCACTTCCGGTCCCTGAGCCGGTCCCTGTGCCGGTCCCTGTGCCGGTCCCTGTGCCGGTCCCTGTGCCGGTCCCCGTTCCTGGATCACTTACTATGTAAAAATCTCCAGCCTCTGGGATTTTCCCTTTTTCGCTAATGAAAATTTTCAAAGAAGAAACTACCTGTTCACCTTCTTTGTTTAATACGATCCGTTGAGAACGTTCAACGCGAGCCTTTAAAGTCCATTGCTCACGGTCTGTTTGCTCACCATGATCGTCTAACGTATAACGAATAAAAGAAGCTGTCTGATTAAGAAATTGCAAAATCATTGAAAAATTTCTCCTGAGTAATTCTGCAAAACTCTTTGTAAAAACTATGCTCGCCAACTAACGTTATTTTTTCTTTGTACTGTTCAAAAAATTTCATTGAATTTCTTTGCACTGTCTCCGCTGGATGCAAGTACCAATGCGATCCACCATCAAGCCCTAGCACATATATTTTTTTTGCATTTGCAAGCAGAGAGAAACCAATTGCGAGAGAAGTGGAATTACTTCTGTGTGGTGAGGTAGGTGGGTTTAAATGAAGCTCTCTATTATCTATCCTTACTACAAAAATCTTTTCAGGTTCAGGGGCTGCTCCGCTGTACTCAGCACAAATGCAGGGGACAACGCTGGACCATTCCTTACCGCGTTTCGCTTCCAGTTCCTGAATCATAATAGAGTCGATAAAGGCGAAATAATCCGACTCCATATGAAACGTTCCATGATTTACAGCAATCGTAACAATGTTTTCTGTTTTGCTTTTCTTATATCTGTCAAAATCAAAACCGCGCAAGCTTGAACCCCCTGCAAAAATACAAACCGTCTTTCCTTCAAAACGGTTTTCTGTATTCTGGTTTCCAAGATTCAAAATCTCTTTCGACATTGTAAGAGCGTTAAACCTTACTATCGTCCTTTTCCTTCTCACTGGAATTCCAACTCCATTTCATGCAAGCAATTTGGATGGAATGGCGGATAAGCGTCTAACATAGGATAACCACCAAGACCATTCAAAGAAAAAACTTTACCTTCATATTTTTTGCAAATCTCGCTTTGCGTATTGTGGGAAGAAATTCTTACAAGATTTGTCCCTGTCTTCTGTGCTGCCTCTACCATTGCCACACTGTGCGCTTCCGCTGTTTTTGTTCTTACTACTGTTTCCGCATAGCTGTCAACGTTATATGACTTCCCATTTATCTCTATGAATTTCCCATCTTCAAGGTTTTCTTTAAGCTCTTCCGCAAGTGTCTTTACCGCCGGTCTCAAACTTATCTCATTTCTCATGCTTTCAGAAATGATAGACGATATGCGATATTCCTCTATCGCCTTTTGTTGCGTCTCCATCAAAACAAACTCAATTGTCCTTTCACTCGCCCTGGTGCTTGCATCAAATTGTAAAATAGAATCCTCTACCAGAAAACGAGTAGGATCAAAGTCGGCGGACTCACTTTTCAAAAGCTTTCTAATCTGCTTTTCATATTCACTTTCTACGGAATCCGCAAGCCAGTTGTTGAAAATGTTTCTTACAGAGGAAAAGGCTTTCTTAATTGTGTCTACGTTATACGCTCCGCCGTTCTCCGCTCGTTTTACATTTAGCGAATAACGTTTCTTGATAACATCCGCGAAAAATTCCATTTCACTTTTGAAACTCAAAGCGTTATCCCCTGTACTTGTTTCTAAAAAGCGTTTTCCTGAGAGTAGGTTTTACAAAATAGTTTACAAGAAGCTCACCTACACGTTGACCGAATGCCGCATAAAGCTTATTGGTTTTTCCACCGTCAAACGACATTGAGAAAGACCCTAGACCAAAGGAAGCAACATTTCCGGGAATCTGCATTTCTTCATCGCTCAAGCTTTGAAAAGCTAACTCCGCTTGCGCGTAAATCATATTGTTCTCTACTGTTTCAGGAAAAGAAAAATCAGGATTCTCTGAAATCCTCAAGAAAGAATTAGTAAGAAGCTTTGTTTTATCTGCGTCAGAAAGACTTGTCCACGAGGTTGAGTCCAACCTCGTGGATACAAGATAACTGGTCGCCTGTGTAACAGTTCCCCACATTAACGTTATGCGAAACTGAGTTTTTGAGACTGGTTGTTAGAGGCATAAGCCCCTTCCATTGACCAAAAGCTTTCAACGTTTGCAAGGGTCAGGTTGTCAAAATCCATGTAGGAAGTAAGTTCCATTCCTACTGATTTTTGATTCTTGAATCCTGGCAATACCAGAAGCGAATCAGTGATAGTTGAACCGCCCGCTGTATTAGTCAGGAATTCGCTAAACGTTGGAAGTAGTTCAACGTTATACGGAATTCTTGCAGGTTGACCAGGAACATCCTGAGTAGTCTGACGCAACGCACGAACCGCACGACCCCAGATTTTAGGATTAATGAACCATAGAAACTTTTGAGAAAGTGGGTTCTTTACGTAACCGTCTTTCAAACGATCCGCCATAGCATACAATCCGCTCGCAAGCGTCGCAATGTCTTTTTCAAGTTCACCGGTCGCCGTTGCATCCCATGAAGTTGTGTGGCTATTGATCGAGCCAGCAAGAATCTTGTAATAACGTTCGTCACGTTCTGCATAATATGCGTCGCGCGCCTGGATAGCTTTTTGTTGAATGATATTTATTTTTCTAAACATCAAATCATCAAGCTCCCATTGCAACGCTGCACCGTAACGGAAAAGATAGACTTTCTTTTCTGTTCCTTCGAGAATTGCAACCTCTACCTTTTGACCGCGTGGAACCTTTTTGAAAGTTACTCCAGATGTAATATCCAAAATCTCAAAATAGTCACGGTCAGGAACGCGAGCCGCATCAATGAAAGCCTTTTCCCAGGCACCGTCATAATTCGCGGTATCATTGAAAATGCTTTCCATTCCACCATCGTATTGAGGGATTGAAGAACGAGAAAGGGCTTTAAGTCTTTCTTTCTGTTGCTTCTCAGGGCGACGAAAAAACGCTTGCATTACTTTTGAAACGTCTTTAACTGCACGTTGACGTGCGCTTTGATCCGCGTCACGGTTTACGATTGCCTCAAGGGCATCCGCAAATGACCTTTCGTGTTCTGTTGGAACAATTTTATTCAAATCCATTTTACTTTTTACCTCTCTTTTTGAAAATCCCTGACTGTTAAGTCAGGGCTTTGTAAGCACCGTTAAAGCGCATCAAGACTTGTGTGTCTGACGTTGACGCTGGTTCAAGCGCATAACCGCATAACGTTCCACCTGTACTTGCAGTCGAAACCTTATTCGTATGCAGATACAAAAGCGCACCCTGTGCAATCGAAGTACCGCCACCGGTTGTCTTATCCGCAAGCACTGCATCCGCTTCCGCAATGACAACGTACTGGTCACCGTAATTGTCAACGTTTGTATCATCCGGGCTAACTGTCGCCAGAATGAAACCACGAATAGCCCCAACGGTTACGAAAGTTCCCTTTGTAACCGCTGCCGTCCCCATCGCAATTGTAAAAGCGATTGTATTTTTAATACTGCATGCAAGTTCAAACATGTTTTAATTCTCCTTATTTCAAATTTTTTGTGTCAGACGTTAAGCGTCATCCACCCCGAACAGTGAAGCGTTTCCAGAATCAGGTTTTGGTTTTGGTCCCATTTTCTTTTGAGCCGCTGCCATTTGAGTCTGTGCCGCTGCTTGAGCAGGTTCGTTTGTAGAAGAATCACCGAAAATCTTTTTGAATTCCTCAGAAAGTTTTTTCAGCCAATCCGCAACGGGAATCGACCCGTCAAACTCTTCACTGCGAACCATGTAGTAAGTTTTTTCCTCGTCTGAAATGTCCAGTGCTGAAATTGCGTCCGCAAGTTCTTTGGAAATTTCAAAACGCGAAATCACTTTACTTTTTTCTTCAAGCTCTGATTTTACTTTTGTAAGTTCCGCTTCCAATTCCTGGATTCGTTTATTCCCCTTCGCTTGAATAGAATCACGCATTGCGTAAACGTGTTCTTTAAAAAACCGGTCCCCACCTTCAAAGACTACCTTTCCATTTTCTTCCTTCTCGCGTCCGAGTAATTCTTGAAAATCAAAAAGCTGGTCAAATTTTACTTTTCGGGCTCTCAGTTCCCCAACAAGCTCCGAAAATTTTACAGTGCTCAATTCCATTTTTACATTTCTCCTTTCCGCGAATACTGTTCCCAGCTTCTTTGCATTTTCAAATGCAGGCGGAATATCTTCACGTAACAACGCAACGGCCATAACTTGCAACACCTTTTTTATCGTGTTAGTTGTGTCATTTTTTTTACTACTCTCATACTCTAATTCTATCGAACATGAGGGGAATAAACCGCACAGATTTTCATACTCTTTATCGTAACAAACAACGATAATCACCTTTTCCCCTACCCTTGAGGCCCCGACAATAGTTGCGATTTTATAACCTTCCGGTGAATGGCCGTCTAACGCTGGAATTAACGTACCGCTGTCCATCGCCTGACAAATCAAAGAATAGATTGATAAAGTTTCTTTAAGTTCTATGCTTACGTCGATTTCCTTTCCATTCTCATCCGTTACGAGCGGATTCACTGTGTCCGGCTCTACCAGGAAAAAGGCCTCGTACTTTCTATCCGTCCCTAGACTTGCCCTTACAGTTTCAGGGATAAGAGACAGAATATCAATCTCAAGCGTCCCCTGTCTTGCACATAGTATATTTGCTTTAGTCTTCATAACGTTATTTGACCTTCCTTCTGTTTCTTAAAAACTCTGTCATTTGTTTTCTTGCTAACTCTTCGCTTGCGTTAGCTTCTTTTTCTGCCCGATCCGCTTCTTTCTCAGGGTCAATCCCCGGAATCATTTCGCGCAAGGTCTGCAAAGTGATTGCCCCTGTTTGCCACAATGTTACGTAGAACGTAGCAATCGAAGCAATCTGGGAGAACAGAACCACTGGAAGCTTAACCTGTATATCTGTTTTCTTAACGTTAGGAAAGCCCGCTTTATGGCAAGCATCTACTGCCAAATCCCTGAGAAGGTCAGCGAGTACTTGACGTTCATAAACGGTTGTAACGTTTATCATTTCGTGCATGTCTTCCGCTGTTGAACGGTTAGAAAGCAGTTGCGGATAGCCCATCAAATGCAACGGATAGCCGGTAAACGCTGAAATCCTTTGTCCGTGCAATTGGATTTCTTCCGTCAGTGATTTACTTCCTGACCCTGTTGGTTCGTCATAACCAGAAGTTCCAGGGAAAATGATTAGCTCGCCAGTATCTTTCTTGCTTTCTTCCCCTTTTACTTCAACGTCTTTCTTGTCATCAAAAAGCATTTCAGAAATCCATTCAGCATCCGCCTGGTCTTTCGTTTGAATCTTTCTGACAGGGCGATTAAAAAGACGATTGTTTCCGCGCAAATCATTGTAAGCCTGTTCAACAATACTAAAGGAATCCATGATACGCGCAAGACGTGGCGTCACATTATTGTAGTTTTCTACAATGCGCCCACCTTCTCTTTTTTGTGTGGTGGAGAACCGAGCGATAAAGAAGTCTTCAAGCCTCTGTTCTGTTTGATCGTCCTGGTATGTGAGAAGCTTTTTGTCTTCGCTATATTCTACGACCTTGTAACGCGACGAGTAGAAAGGGAGTGTCTTTCCGATTATGTCTTTCCCTGACCCCTCATTATAAACTACAAGCTTTCCCTCCAGCTCCTGATTTCTCGCCAGCTCCCATGCGCCCGTCCCGGTAAATCCTGACTTTTCCGACCAGTCTGCAACAAACGTTTGTAATACCTCAGCATCCGCTATCTTCTTACTTACTGAAAAATTTGCACCATTACCCGATATTGCAGACGCTCGCCAGTTTACACAGAGAAACGCCGTAGCACCTCCTGGGAGTTCATTGTTATATAAAGCGTATAACGTATCGACTGCATCTACACCATTAGCCGGCATAAAGTTAGACCGTGAAACCCTCGCCGATGCTTTAACTTTTCTTTTACTAAAAAAACTAAACAAATTCATTAGTAGGAACCTCGCAATTTTACTCTAGTAGTACTTTTCAAAGCAACCTTAAATGCTCCTGAAGCCGCGTCAATCATATCGTCATGGTCACCGTCAGGGAATTGTTGTGACTCAGAAAGAAAGTCGGTTGTATGCGCTCCATTATTTATTAAATAAACTTTACCTTTCTCAGCGAGGGATGACCACACAAGCGCATTTGCTACCTTATCCCCCCTCGCTTGAACCGACTGGACCTTTACACCGTGTTGTGCGGCAAGTCTTTCAAGATCGCTTTCCGCTGCAAAACCACTGGACCCACCTTCCTTTTCATACGCTAAAAAGCTTCCCTCATCAAACTTAGATTGAAAGTAAAGCCTGTTCTGTTCCCAGGTTCTCTTTCCCCTTTCCATTTCTATGTAATACGTATCACCAACAACGTAAAGCAAGCATGACGCTGTATAGTCAGATTTCTTTTTCACCGTTGCAGCGAAATCAAAGAACCTTATCATCCTATCGTAAATAGCCGGGGGCTTTTCAACGATTTTAAACCATGTCGCTTTGAGAATATTCCCTGCACCCGGTAGAATATCCCAGCGTCCGTTTTTCAATTGCTCACGTTCAACAAAAGGCAAAGCGTCTAACGTTCTTTCATACTCGTCACGATCAAGCATGGTATTGTTTCTCCATGACGCTGGAATATAAGTCCTCGTATAAGAGGTTGTGCGCCCTTCCAGCTTTGTGGTTATCGTGGAATGCTCCCCTGACTTCTTTCCGTTTTTGATCCAATCACACCAACGTTCACTGATCCATTCTTTGCCCGGATTGGAAGCGGACGCAATTCGTAAAGGAATTAAACTACCTCTCTTTCTCCTGAGACGAGAAAACATATAGACATATTGAAATTCTGGAAAGTGGGTAAGCTCATCAAAACCTATGTAGTGGAATTCTTTCGATTGATAATCAAGATGAGCGGTCGAATCGCTCATATGCCCTAACTTGATTTCAGAATTACCGGGGAAACGAAAACTCTTTTCTTGCGCGTTATAGATTCCGCCTAACGCGTGGTAAATTGGATGCGCTATTTCGAGTAAGCCCCCTTTCCCTGTCAGTTGTGTATAATGCTGACGAAAAAGAATCCCTGAAAACTCCGGCTTGTTTAGATGCAGGATAGATGCCAGGACAAGCGCGTACGATTTTCCTCCTCCTGCCTGACCGCCGTACAATCCTTCGTATGCATCATCGAGTACAAACTGTTCCTGTTCTTTACTGGAAAATTTAAGTCTCAATCATCGCTCTCTTGTAGTGCTCAAGGGCCGCAAATACAATTCAGAAGGTGGAAGCTCTTTGCGAAAATTTGGAATCTCATTCACAAGCCTGGCCACCATTTGCGCAACTCTAACGACTTCCATCGCTTCTCTAATTTTCTTATCCACTAACAGCAATGATTTTTGCTTATACATTTCCGCGAATGCTTCCAGCTTCTCAGCCCTTCCTCGTTGGTTCTCATCTAAAAATTTTCTCTGCATCATCCTCGCCCCGCTCCTGACAATGGTCTCTCTTTTAAATTAAAGTGCTTTCTGATTTCGTTTAACGTCCTCTGGTAATTGGTGTTTACAAGATATTCGGAAATGGAAAGCTCACGTGCACACCAGGAGAAACGCTTTCCAAACAAACCAACGCTTTCAAAAATAAACTTGCTTTTCTCATCTAACCTTGACGTTATCCGACATATCTCATTCATTACAACACTGTCTGAAAAATCAAAGTGGACAGCCATTTCTGAAAACTCAAGATAATCTGGAATGAAAGTTACATTAAACCTTCTTTTTTCCTCACACTCTCTGGGCCTTGCAAAACCTTCCTGTTTTCTCAGGCTATCGATAACAGCACCGGTTATATAAAAATAGGCGAAAGAAGTAAAACGCGAATGCTCTGACCGGCTAACGTCATATTTCCTTATGGCTTTCAACAAACCTATAAGCCCTTCTGAAAACAAATCAATTTTATCATACGCAGGGTTTCTGTAAACAGGCATCCTTACAAGGTAGTATTGAACCAATCTCGTATAACGTTTAACAAGTGCTTGCTCATCTTTTCTTTCCCACTCGTCTCTCTCTTCCGATGTCATTCGCTCTTTCTGCTTTTCTTTATTCACTGTTCCGTCTAACCTCCCCTTTTCAAAATTAACAAAAGGACAAATGGCCCTAGGAACAAAACTGCCACGCATAGAACAGCAAAAAAGGCCCGGAGTTTTCTCTTTGTCATTCTCATTTTATTTTTACTCCAACAGTTGGTCTACCGTTTCACATTGCTTCGCGTAAGCAGAGAAAGCTTGCTGCACTGTCAACTCAGGGTGCTCAAGCCAGAAAGACTCAAACCAATCGCACTCTTTCTGGATTTGAAGCTCACGCGTCCGTCGCATTTTATAATTGTCTCTTTTCTTCTGTTTAGCATGTATCGATGGAATGCCAAGCTTAGGATCCCCCGGATGATACAACGGGTCTGAAAGTGGTTTAAGAATTTTCCTATTTACTGATTTTCCCATTTAGTAAAGTTCCTATTGTTTCTCTAAACCTGAATCGAATTTAGTAAACTTATTTACTTCTCTGATAAATCGGAGACCTCTCGCATAGCGGGCCCTCATACTTCCTTTTCTCTCTCTAAATCATCCACCGTTGCTCCATCTTCCACAACCTGACCCTCTGTCTCGATTGGCTCCCTTCCTTGAAAGTCTTCTTTGAAACGCTCAATGACAACTGACGGTAATGCTTGCGAGCTTCCGTCTATCGTTACGCTCAGGTGTGGACGACCTATCACACGATTTAGAATTGTTTCGAGGTTTACAAGCTTTCCTGTCTTGTAGTCATGCAGCAAAGACTTTGCTAAAATTTCCTGGATTCCATTTTCAATTTCCGGGGCACTGCTTTTCTTCTTGCTCTTACTTAGAAGCATTACGCGAATTGCATTGACGCCTTTCTCATGAAACAACGTCAACACCTTATAAGTGTCTTCCATCGTCGCGTTCTTGATTGTGTCCCTATGCAAATTGTGCGGGCCCTTTGGGTTGCGAACCTCACCGGGCTGGACCATTTTCAAATTCTTCAATGAATTTGGATTCATTCGATAGGGCCCGCGCTTGCGCTTCTTTACACTCATCCGCTCACTTACTCACCGTCCAGGGAGTTTTGCAAGCAAAAACCTGTATTTGAGACATAACCGAACTAAAAAGGCCCATGCACATCCAAAAATATCCAAATATCCAAATCACATCCAAATTTCGACCCCCTCATTTTGGATAATTTTTGACCTAAAACGCGTCAAAACCCTACTTTCTCGCAAAATATCCAAATATCCACCTTTTTCACTCTCTATATAGTACTATTATTATATTACTTACTATCATTCTATTTTCTGTATTACTTTACAAAGGGTAAAAAATGGATATTTGGATATATGCGTCCGTTTGGCGATTCAAGGCATTTTAAGCCTAGAAATATCCAGATTTGGACCTTTTTTGAAATTTGGATATTTGGATATTTGGATATTTTCCAGACAGATCCTGGGCGATCGGCGTCGCGTACCTGGCCAATGCCAAAAGTCATTTTTTGATTGATTGTTTCCCGTTTCCGATCATAACGGCTTCCATGTCGATACTTTCAGAAAAAACAAGACTCAACCTTTCAGTCAAAGACGTAATAATCATAGCGATTTCTGCCATAAGCTTTCTCTATTCCCTGTTTACCACTTTCAACGGGCTAACCCTATCAATGGAAAAAATCAAAGATCATGAAAAGCGAATTGAAAGATTTGAGAAACAGACGGTAATAAACCGCGACGTTTGCCGAACGGTAACCCTGATTCAAAAATACACTGTCCCGGTAAACGCTCGCCTTGACCTGGACTGCGAGGTTAAGCCATGATGCTTGAAATCACTTTCAAAGAAAAATATCCTTACAGCAAGAAAGCGACTATCTATGGAATTCGCGGATGCTGTTTTGATTCTGATAAACTCTTCCCGCTCGCTAACACTTTCAATGAATATAATGATACAATCATAGTCGAGAAAGGAAATCGTCTAACGTTATTTACAGGGACCGTTGACCCCGGTGACTACTATACAATTAACCCCATGTTTTACCGTGGATGTGCTCACTTGAAAAATGGAACGTATCTTTATAAGAAAGGCTACCATTTCGGACACCCTGCCCTTGTTCAGGCCGGTCCAGTCAGTGTGTATTGTGATACGAATAGAAATGGAAAGATTGAACTTGTAGAAAAAGAAATTTCAGGTTGGTTTGGAATTAACATTCACGCTGGCTCCGGGCTCAAGTTTATTGGCATGTGGTCTGCCGGTTGCATTAACATTTCTAAAGACTGGAACCATATCGAATGGAAAAAGTTTATTTCTCTTTTTGATGACGTAGAAGAACCAATAGCGGTAAACGTTCTTGATTATGACGGAAGTAAGTCCAGAAAAGTTATGGAGTTTCTTGACGACTTCAAAAAAGAAGTCTTGCAAATCAAGTCCAATCGGTCTGAAATTTTCTACACGATTCGTCCGGGCGATATGTTATCCGGCATTGCTAAGAAATTCAATACAACGGTTCAGCGTATTGCAGAACTGAACGACCTTGTGAATGCAAACAAAATTCAAGCGGGAAAACAAATATGGGTGTAAATGTGAACGTTGAAACGGTGAATAACTACAAATACAAACTGACTGACGGTATCCGTGAGCAGACAACAATCATTGAAGATGAAACTATCCATCTTACAGAAGCTGGAACTTCAAGGGTGCTTGCAAAGCTCTATGCAAACGGATTGCTTGATGTTATGCCGGGATACGCATGGGACGGGGCAAGCGGCCCTGTCGTCCAGACTGACGCAATGCTTCGAGCCTCATGCGTTCATGACGTATTGTATCAAATGATCCGCCGGGGCTTGCTTGATGTGTCCTTCCGTCAGGCCGCCGATGAAACCATGTATCAGGTGCTGCGCCGCCACGGTGTAAGCTGGTTTCGTGCTCAATACGTTTATTGGGCGCTACGTGCGTTCGGTGCAAGTTCCGCGCAACCTCATTCACAGATTTAAGATAAAAAGAAAGCGACCCCTGCACTTTGCCGGGGGCCGCCGATCTTTAACGTTTGCTGGCTTTGTTACCAAAAAAGCCTTGCCTCTGAAAAACTGAGACTTTCAACCACCTTTAGGTTTTCCCTGTATTGTGGCGCATAAGCTCCTTATTGTTTTTCTAGAAAAAGCGCTTCCAGTAGAACAAGATAGTTTACAGCGTCCCCTATTTTTTCGTCTATCCTTTCTTTGGAAATAAGTTTCCCTTCCGCGTCGTCACGGATCATGTCCAAGATCGAAACAAGGTGTTTTGTCATGAACCCAAGACAGGCCTGTGCGTTTGTGACCCCTTGCAGGCTCGCTGCCACCTTGAAATTATGCAATCGGTCATCGGTCGCGTATTCCGTTGCCTTTGAGGCCAGGGTGCTTTGCATCTTGTTAATTCGAGAAATCAAAATCTCGTCAAATTCTTTACTTGTCATGGGGTATAATAAGCGGGCAGGTCAGGAGAACCGTCAACAATAAATTCTACTACACAGCTGGTTAGTGAAATAATTTTAAATTTTTAATCTTTTTTCATGTTTGTGCTTGACGGGTTGGAAAGGCCGTTGCATATTGAGTGCATGAAACAGAAGGAGTTAAGGAAGAAAACAAAATGAAAAAGAAAATTACAGTTCAGTTTATCATGTCAAAGAATCCTTGCTATCCAGAGTCGCGGGTATTGGAGTTAATTGGGAAAGGCAAAACACTGCTCCAAATACTAAATCTAGATATTCCAGAAATCGACCGAGTCTGGGTTTTAACTCGATCCGGTGTGCTTGATAAGAAACAGCAAGTAGAACTTGCGATTCGATGCGCTGAAAGAGTATTGCATATTATCTATGAGAAGAGAAGGTCCGGCTATCAAGCGCCGCGAAAAGCGATCGATGCTGCGAGAGAATGGCTAAAAAATCCGACGGAGGAAAATAAAAGAGCCGCTGCTGCTGCTGCTTATGCTGCTGCTGCTTATGCTGCTTATGCTGCTGCTGCTGCTTATGCTGCTGCTTATGCTGCTGCTTATGCTGTTGCTGCTGCTGCTGTTGCTGCTGCTGCTTATGCTGCTGCTTATGCTGCTGATGCTGCTGCTGCTGATGCTGCTGCTGATGCTGCTGCTGATGCTGCTGCTGCTGCTGATGCTGCTGCTGATGCTGCTGCTGCTTATGCTGCTGCCGAACGAAAAGCACAGATTGTAGACCTGAAAGAAATAATTTCTAGAGATGAGCACTGAAAGAAACGTTTACGGGATCGAAATCGAAGGGACGTTTTCACAAACGTCCGGCGATATGATTCCTGCTCCTGACGAATTCCTTGACAAAAGTCTTGGACAGGTAGAAAGGGTAACACGCGGGGCGCATTCGCTTTTGTATTGTGCCCGGTTGTTGCGTGATAATAAGGTGCCTGAGTATGTGAAGACTTGCGGTCTGCATTGCCGGATAAATGTCCTGGGCCCTCCTACGCTCGCAATGGTGAATCGATGGATTGAATTGTATTGTCTGTATCTGATTCGAGTCGGTCGCTTTCAGGAGTTGGAAAGGTGCTACCAGGAAGCAACGTCCGTTAAAAACAGAAAAGTAAGGTGGGACACAAAGTGCTCAGCCGTTTCTTATGATTCCTCCAGAAATTGTGTCGAGCTTCGCTTGATGGCATCGGGGCCTAATCAATTGAGAAATTTCCTGGAAGCGGTCAGGGCATGGCGAATTGTGGAAGGGGAGACGGGCGAATTGTGGAAGGGAGACGGGCAAATTGGAACAAGAATTAACAGAAGAAGACAATAAGCAGATTCGTGTACTCAGATATTTTACAAATTACGGTCTCATGGTTTGCAAAGAAGCTTGGTTAAAAGGTAGACCAGATTTCAGAGAAGCTTTGAGGATTGCACACGTCCTGGCATGTGAACCCTCGAAAGTAAAAGAAAGATGAAAAATTTTAAAAAGTTATTGACAGGTTTTGTTTCTGTTTGTATGTTTCAATCTGTCGAAAGCATACTACTCATACGGAACACATTACGTGTGCAGGAACCTCAGGTATGTAAGTAGGAAGGAAAAAGGAATGTCAAAAACAAAATCAAAAATGTCTGGCTCTACTACTGTCCGTCCATCTAAAGCGGAAATTAAACGTCAGGAGTTGAACGGACTCAAACTTGTAGAACGTCCGGCAATTGTTACTTTCAATCGCAAGGATTATACTAATGTGGAGTGGGGTGCTTTCTGTCGTGGAAAAAACGTTCTGCCATCGATGGCAGCGCACATCCTGAAACGGTTTGGACTTCTCAGCCAGGAAAAAAAATCTTATACTTTTCAAAAAGCGAAATGAAGCTTTCAGGATCAATTTTCAATCGTGCACTACATTGCCCGGCTTCACTGAAAAGCGAAGGTCAGGTAAACGTCAAGAACGATAACGCGGACAGGGGCACGGCCATCCATGCCCGTATTGCCACGGATGACGCTTTACTTGAGACCCTGACCGGATTCAAGCGAAGTGAGTTGCATGTCGAGGAACAGATTGACTTTCCTTTTGGTCACGGGACGCCGGACGCCTGGGCTTTTGGTCACTATAAAAAAGATCAAAAGAAGACGTTATACGTCTTTGACTGGAAGACTGGCGGTCAATTTGTTTCTGACATGGACGTGGCTCAACAACTTTTCTATGCTTACTTGATTCACAAGAAACATAAAATCTGGTTTGATCGCTTGATCATCAAGCTCTACAACCCGGATCAAAAAACCTGGTCAACGCGCGTTTTTGATTTCTCAGCCATGAAAGAAATCGAGAAAGACATAAAGTTCATTTCAAAAAATCCCAACCTCACGGTAACGGGTCCACATTGTGTCTACTGCAAACGTGCGCTTTATTGTGCGGACCTGACAAAGAGACTTAGAAAATTGATTGGAGACGCGAAGGTATGAAAAAATTGTTACTGGCTTTTACTCTGTTCTCTTTGATCTCTTGCAGCAT
>ERZ869929.282-NODE-282-length-34396-cov-88.110946_pt1 | contig 34396 bp, 37 predicted proteins | sample MGYA00579312_ERZ869929 | MGnify/ENA primary metagenome ERZ869929 (study PRJEB32216, sample SAMN09231818) | wastewater metagenome | place: USA: Maryland | collected 2016-08-09 | study: EMG produced TPA metagenomics assembly of the PRJNA472060 data set (Reclaimed... | reverse complement strand
CAAAACGTTTTGACCGGAATATATAACTCTGACGCGCTATATGGTTCTAGGATCGCTCAAGAAACGCCGGGCGTGTACTTGCGTAATTCTGTCGGCTACTCAATGAAACTCACTACTGGTTGGATTAATTTTGCCAATCTCCAGGGCTATCAAAGAGTTTACAAGCTGTTAGTCCTCGGAACCTTCAAAAGCAATCACACTTTCCGCGTATCAATAAGCTATGACTTTATAGATACGCCCGCGCAAATAACGTCATGGCCAGTAAGTCAAGTGGTTGGTACGCCGTTCCAATATCGAATATTTACCGCACGTCAAAAGTGTGAGTCGATCAAGTTTACGCTTGAAGATCTTGCGCTAGATGGGACTCTTCTTGAAAGCTATTCTCTATCAAACATGGCTTTTGAAATAGGCATCAAGCGCGGTCTTAACAAACTCCCGGCTGCGCAATCAGTCGGTTAATCATTTAAAGAGGCATTTATGCGTTTTTTTGATGCGATATCTCAACCTGGAAGAGACTTCTATACCCCATCGTCAATCAACCCTTTTGGCGGCGGTGGCGTTAATATTGATCCTAATCAAGTAAGAACACCATCGGTTGGTGGCGGTGCCGGTGGCGGCGATTGGAACCCCATGAACCCTTTTGCTGGATTCGGCGGCATGGGTGGCGGTGGGGGTGGAGCGCCGCCGATTTTTAACCCGCTGGCTGATCCAAGAAAAAATCCCATTACAAATCCCGAAGGAGCCAAAAAACAATTTGGCGATATCTGGGATCAAATTACTGGGATGTTAGGCGAAACACGCAAAGATATTTACGGTCAAAACCCGAGAATCGATCCTGATAAAATATTGCCCCCAGGCGGAACCGGTGGCATTACGTCGCCGACTTACAATCCATATGAAGCCCAAGCAAAAGCTTTAGCAGAAGGCAATATAGGCCCAGATTTTACTGCGGCTAATGTGACTGCTGGTCAACAAAATAAATTAGCGCAAGCGCTAGCCGGGTTATACGGCACCGGTTCGGGTGCGGTTACTGGCTTAATTGGTAATCTCCAACAGCAAGCAAAAGGCAATTTCGGACCTGGCGGCTCGCTAGCACAAGCTATGCTTAATCAGGGCCTAAGTCAGAACATTGCTGGGGTTAGATCTCAGCTAGCCAGCCAGCGCGGTCTGAGCCCAGCTCTTGCGGCTAGGTATGCAGCGCAACAAACCGCACAACTTGGCGGTCAAACTTCTCAACAGGCTGGCATCTTGGGCTTGCAACAACAGCTCGCAGCTCAACAACAACTTGGTCAGCTTGGAATGGGTGCAGCCGAGCTGGGCGGTGGCGTAGGCGGTCAACTTCTGACCAAAGGTCGGGAAGCCGATATTGCTCAAGCAACTGCAAAGAGTGACGCCGATTTGAAGAAACTAAACATCTTGGCATCTAGCGATGTTGGTTTGAAACAGATTGCAGCGCAAACCGGACTTGGCGAGGCCGAGCTGAAAGCAAAGATTGAAATGGCCAATCAAGCCGCCGCAACAGGCGACCGGGATCGAATGTTTGATATTTTGGGTGGGATTTTGTCTGCTGTTGCAGGTGCGGCTAGCACCGCTGCTATGGCATATAGCGGTGGTCGTATTAATGGCAAAGCCCCTCATTCAGGCGACCATCCTAAAAACGATATCGTTCCAGCCATGCTATCACCCGGAGAGATTGTTATCCCAAGGTCGGCTGCAAAAGATAAAGCTAAAGCTAAAGCATTCTTAGATGCCCTAGATGGCTGGGAAGATAAGCCAAGCTATTCTAAAGTTTTGAAAGCCAGGAGAGCGCGCAAATGAAACACTATAGACTGTTAAAAGAACACGATAGCCATTTTGATCTTGAGCATGAAAAGCAAGGCAAATTTGTTGTCGCTAAATATGGCTTAGATGACGCTACGATTAAAAAGATTCGCTCTTTTGGCGCGGCTAGATATGCAGAAGGCACAGAGGACGCTCGCGGCGTAAAAGTGGAAGATGCTCCCGCTTTTGCTATGGCTCAACAAAATGAAGATACACGAGCTACAAATGACATTGTAGCTCCATGGCGAAATTATCAAGCCGCCCCGGCTGACTATGTTTCGTCTCCAGAAGAAGAAAATTATCAAATTGCTCAATCTATGAGAGCGCGAGAAGAAGGACTCGTTCCGACAAGGCGCACGCAAGGAGTAAATCTCCCAGAGGGTGGCGACATTATTGATTTAAGCCCCACGTTACAAGGCAAAGATCAATCTGGAATCAAATGGTACGGGCAAGACATTCCCAAAGAACCGCCTGTTGCTGATGTTTTGGCAGCTCAAAGAGGCGAAGAACCGCCCCCATTAGCAATTCAGCCGGGATATGACGTTAACGACGATTATTTAACGCTTCAGCAAACGGGTAAAAAACCGTTTGTTGAAGAAGATCTTTTGCCACAACAACCAAAAGAACAGAAAACAACTGAAGCTAAAGGCATCAAAGACGACCTAAATAAGACTGTTGAAGGTCTTAAAGAAAATCTCAACGCTTTAAGCGACAAGTTTTTAGATTTCTTTTCTAAAAAAGAAGAACAAAAGCCTGTTCCTCAAGAAGTTTTAAAGCCAAAAACTTCTGAGCCAAAAGGCATCAAAGATGATTTCAACAAAACTGTTGAGGGTTTTAAAAGCAACCTAGATTCTCTTGGCGACAAAATTAACAATTTGTTGACTCCAGAATCTCAAGCAAAAATTGGTCAAACTCCGCCTGTTAGCGTTCAAGAAGATTTGAAGAAATCGTATGAAGCGATTAAAAACAATTTCAACTTTTTGTTGCAGAAAGCTGGAGTAGCCCCAGAAGCTCCGAAACCTGGCGCTGTAAGTCCACCTGTAGCAGGCGTTCCAGCTCAGCCTGGAGCTGGCAAACCTCTCCCTTATCAACAGCAAAACCAAAAAGGTTTGGGCCAAGGTCCTGGCGGAATCGTTGTCGTACCGCCGACTGGCACGCAGTTAGCTGGCTCTGGCTTGCCGCAAGACCCTCTTAAAGCCAGTGAAGAAGCATTCAAAGGGCTTAAACAAGCCAATCTTGCTATTGGGAAAATTGAAGCGCAAAGAGAGTTGGATTCTGGGCAAGCGCAGCTTACAGCTCTTAATCAATTACGTGATCTCGACAAGACATTTAAAACTAATTTAAAAAATATAGACGACGAACAAAAACGACTGACCGATGGAATTGTTAATTTTAAGATCGATCCAAACCGCGTTTATGCTCGCATGTCCTCTGGTAATCGCGTCCTCGCGGCTATCGGTTTACTTCTTGGCGGTGTCTCGCAAGGTCTTTTGAAACTGCGAACAAACCCCGCAATGGATGTCATCAATGACACCATCAACCGCGATATTGATGCGCAAAAAGCTAATTTAGGCATCAAGCAATCACTTCTTGCGATTAACTTGGAACGCTATAAACGCCTTGACGCAGCCACCGCGGCTACACGTGCCCAGCTTTTAACTGTAGTGCAAGCTCAAATCAATCTTGCTGCATCTAAAGCAAATAGTGACCTTGCTGTTAAGAACGCGCAGATTGCTAATTACAAGCTTGATATGGAAAAAGCCAAGCTCAATCAAAGCATCGCAACACAAGCCACGATGGGACAAGTTCTTAATACCCAGCAAGGTGTTCCGCCTGAGTATGTGATGCGCTTGCCAGAGGAAATTAGAGAGCTTCTTGTTCGAGTTCCTAATGGAAGGTTCTATCCGGCGGTCACAAAGAAAGCCGCTGAAGATGCAAACAAAGGCTTGCAATCTGTTTCTACAATTAAAGGAATCACGGCTAAAGCAAAGGCTTTGTTTGATCAAGGCGCAATTATGCCATGGGACGTCAAAGAGAAAGGTTTAGCTCAATCATATAGCAGCCAACTTGATCTTGAGATTAAAAACTTGGCTGGCCTTGGTGTTCTCAGTCAAAGCGATTTGGATATTATTAACGGCATGAAACCAGATTTAACGGCTTGGACATTTAGAGACAGAGAACAAGCAAAAATAAATGAATTGAACAGATACATTGATTCGCGAGTTAATAGCTTCTTGATTCAGGCTGTTCCCAACTATTCTCCTGGCAATATCACTGAAACTCCGGTGGGACCATGAAACTACTCAATATAGCAACGGGAACCGTTGAAGAGTTAACGCCGGATGAAACGGCTTTTAGCTTAGCCGCTGGGACGCACGTTCCTGCGAATGATCAAGGCGTTTTGTTCAATCCCAGTGGCCAGCTTGTTTTTGTTCCAAACGACCAAATAAGCGAAGCCGTTAATAAGTACGGCTATGTAAGCCCAGAACCGGAACAGCTACAAAAATATGGGGAAGGTTATAAATATAACAAGCCAGAAATGCAGCTTGCGGCCTTTGGCGCAGGCGCGGCTCGGGGAGCGTCTTTTGGTGCATCTGACTGGCTAGCTACCAAAAGCAAGATAGTAGCTCCCGATACTTTGCGGATGCTTCAAGAATACAACCCCTATATATCGGCTGGGGGTGAGATCGCTGGTATCATCGGCACCAGTTTTATCCCAGGATCTCCTGTCGCTCGTGTTCTTAGCGGCTCTAAGAAAGTAGAAGATACCGCACGTGCCTTACTGGCGGCTAGAACCCCGGCAAAGAGCTTGGCAGGCAAGATAGCTCAACTAGCTGTAGAATCGGGTGTTAAAGGTCTTGGCGGTGCGGTAGAGGGCGCGGCTTATGGGCTTGGTCAATCGATCAGCGAGGCAAGCCTTGGCGATGAAGATTTGACCGCTGAGAAAGTCATGGCCAACATAGGCACCGGCGCTTTCCTAGGTGGCGCATTAAGTTCGGCTTTAGTGCCTGGTAGGCTTGCATTACAAAAATCTCTAAATACGACCAAGAAAGCATATTTTGGGCTCAAAGAATCGCTTCTTGGTAAATTTGAGCCGATCATAGATGACGTAAGCGCGGCTGAAGTAAGAGCGATTGAGCAAGCTGTTCCTGATGGTACTTTTGACCCAACTCTTAAAGGACCTACCGAACAATTTAGGCCAGGGATTTTAACTCGCGGTTTAACTAAACTTAAAGCCATCACAGAAGGTAAAACTGAAAACGAAATCGTTGATAGTTTGCAGCGAGTTCAGGGCACTCAATATATCAGCCCAAAAGATCTTGATATCAAAGCCGCGCAGCTTAGAACTAATCTACAAAACGTCTACGATGAAGTTACAAAGCTATCGGGAAAAATATCAGGAGAGCTACGCCCGGTTGAAACAGAAAACCTACTTGTAGGCGCTCCTGTAGATTTGGCTAAAGCGTCTTTTGAAAACTTCATTATGCGTGGACTTGAAGTTATTCAACAGATGGAATCAAAAGAGTTTCGCTACAATAAACCAATTTACAAAACTATAGAAGATGTCCTAACCGGCATCCTTGATGAAAGCGAAACATACACAAAATCGGCTGACTATTTTAAGGGTTTAAACGAGATCAAACAAAGAATTTTTGAGGCTACTCAAAAAGGACGCCGTTTAAAGCCCGATACTGATATTGATAAAAAAAGCACAATCATGACGTTTAGAGAATATTATTCCGATATTCTCAAAGGTCTTGAAGATGAAAACGTATGGGGTGTTGCGGCAGCGCGTCAACAAGCCTACAACAGAGCTGTAGCGGAACTTTTAAGTTCTATTTCTAACGTTGCCAGCGATCGAAGTGATTTTGCGGCAGCGTTCTTCGAAAAAGGACCTAAAGGAAAAACGCTTATAAAAGCAAGCAAGGTAAAATCATTCTTAAGAATGATTAACGATGACAGATCATCCCGAGGTCGATACGGGATGGCTGAGTTCTTGAATGCCGCTGAAAAGTTCATTCCTCAAGCGGAAGCTACAATTAAAAATGTCCCTTCGGCTGAAATAGACGTCGCAGCTATTAAAGATTACATCAAAAAATCAGCTATGACAGCGACAGAAGCCAAAGACTATGTAAGCTCTTTTGAAGGCGGCATGGGATTTGTCACTGATGTGATGCAGCAAGCCGCGGGTGGTAACTTTGGCGTAGCGGCTGCGAGCTTCTTAAAAGGCATCACTGACCCCGCGGCTGCGGTCGATGCTTTAAGTGTTGTTGAGAAAAAAGCTTCTTCAGTTACCAAAACTATCAATAATGCCGTCAAAACTATATTTGAGAAAGTTCGCCCCACGGCTAAAGGCGCTGGAATTCTGATCGAAGAAGAACCCAAAAAGCGCGCTGAGAAATACAAAAAAGCTGTAGACAAGTTAAATGATCTTACTGACAACCCTGTCGAGTTTTTGAACAAGCTAGAAAAAGCTACAGAAAACTCGTTTAACGTAGCGCCTAAAATTAGCCAAGCTACGCAAATTACCGTGATACGTGCGGTTAATTTCTTGGCAGAAAAAAAGCCCAAGGCAATTCATCAATCGCCAATGGATCAAGAGTTTGAGCCCAGCCAAGCGCAGATGATTAAATACTTGCGCTATGACGAAGCGGTTGAAAATCCTCTTGTCATCTTAAAACAATTAGAGCGCAACAATCTGTTGCCAGAAACAGTTGAAACGCTTCAGATGGTTTATCCTCGGCTATATGCAGAGATTCAATCATCTATCATGGGCGAGATTACCGACAAGATGGCGGCTAAATCGCTCGATCTACCTTACCAAAAAAGAATTGTTCTCAGCAATTTCCTAGGCGTTAATCTTGATAGCACAATGATGCCTCAAATTATTAAACGCAATCAGCAGACGTTGGCTAAACTTGCAGGAGAAGCAAAACAGGAAGAAGCCAAACAACAGCAAGCCATGAGAACTTCACAAGCCGGGCTTGGTAAGGTATCATTAGCCGAACGTTCACAAACCAATCTTACTCAAACAATGCTTAGAGCTTAGGGCTATAACCCTTTTACCCACGAGGAGCTGTTATGACAGCCCGCAAGAATAACCTTGTTACATTTACCTCGCTCGACGGCGGGGATATGTCCGGAAACCTAACCACCGCCTCTACAGATATCCGCTGGCTAGATAACATGGTCATGTATATGTCATGGACGGGTACACCCACCGGTACTTTTACCGTGCAAGTATCTCCAGACAATACAACCTGGTTTAACTTAAACCTTACTCCCTCAGCGTTAGCGGCTGGAGCTGGCGGAACGCACCGAATAGCTCTCAATCAATTACCCGATCCATACATCAGAGCTATCTATACCGCGTCATCTGGTAGCGGCACACTCACCGTCAAAATTGCAGGTAAAATGATATGAGCGATATAAATTATCCTAGCCGACCTTTAAATTCTGCAACCGACAGCGTGACTGTATCGGGAGCTGTTACAACTAGCACCCCATCTGTGGGCGCTACAGGCGCCGCTGTCCCGGCTAGTGCCGACTATGTGGGGGTTAACGTAGGTGGCACGTTAACGGGTTTGACGGGTAGTGGTAGCGGTTTATATGTCGAGGTAAATGCGGCGCTTCCGGTGGGTTCCAACACTATAGGTGCGGTTAGTCAGAATGGACAATGGGATATTACAGATATCACTGGAACCGTATCACTTCCAACGGGCGCAGCGACCGCGGCTAAACAGCCAGCGCTGGGAGTGGCGGGCACAGCCTCTAGCGATGTGATTACCGTCCAGGGCATATCAGGAATGACCGCCCTCAAAGTTGATGGTAGCGGTTCAACGCAGCCAGTATCAGGAACCGTTAACGTTCAACAGCTAACAGCGGCTAATTTAAGAGCTACAATTGTTGGCAACGTTATATCTACGCAATCGGGCACGTGGGACATCAATAATATATCCGGTACCGTGTCATTACCGACCGGAGCGGCAACGGCTGCTAAACAACCGGCTTTAGGCACCTCTGGTACTCCAAGCGCCGATGTTCTTACTGTCCAAGGTGCTTCGGGCATGACTGCCCTGAAAGTAGACGGCAGCGCTGTCACTCAGCCAGTTAGCGGAAGCGTTACAGTTTCCGGTACAGTAGCGGCTACACAGTCTGGCACATGGAATATCAACGACATTTCGGGTACGGTAAGCCTACCGACAGGTGCCGCCACTGCTGCTAAACAACCGGCTTTTGGAACCGCCGGCACAGCTTCGGCTGATGTCATTACCGTACAAGGTATTGCTAGCATGACCGCCCTTAAAGTGGACGGTAGTGCGGTTACTCAGCCTGTATCTGTCGCTGGTCGCTCTAAAGTTCTACTTTATCGAAACGACTATTCCAGCGTTAACGTCACAACTTCAGCTTACGTGCAAGTCGTGGCATCAACAGCCGCGGCAATAAACCGGCTTTATATAGCAGACACATCAGGTTCCGCCATGATCCTTGCTGTTGGCGGCGCTGGCGCAGAAGTAGACCAGCTCTACATTGGACCAGGTGGCTCGGACGCTCCCTATGAACTTAATATCCCGGCTAGCAGTCGAATTTCTATCAAAGCCTTAGATGTTTCTGCAACTTCTGGACAAATAGTTCTTACAGCACTGAGCTAAAGCTCATTATCCCAAAGGATACTGTTTATGGGTAAGCCAATTATTTGGTCAGGCACAAACGCCAAGTTAATTAACTCTGGCGATTTAATTGATAAGAACAACTTATCTCTCACTAACGGCGCTAAAATAACAGTTACTCAAGCAAGCCACGGGTTTACATCTAGCGATGTCGGTTGCCCACTATATTTAAACGGTTCTACCTGGACAAAAGCCATTGCAAGCGCCTCAAACACGGCTGAGGTAGCCGGGTTTATTTACGCTGTAATTGATTCTAATACGCTTAGGATCGCTAGTAGCGGTCAATGCCCAACTGTTGGTGCAAACTTCCTAGAAGGTGGCGGATCACTGACAGCGGGAGAACTTTACTTTCTATCACCTACTACAGCCGGGAAAGTCACCGCTACAGAACCGACTACAATAGGTTCTGTCTCTAAGCCAGTGGCAATAGCTACAAGCACAACTGCGATACAATTTTTCAATATGCGCGGTTATGTTGTCGGGGCTGCTAATGCTAGAACGCAAATCTCTTTAAGCAACAACACCACTAATAACGTTCAAAACGTCACAGCATATGATGCGGGTAATATAACCGGTTGGGTTTATATAGACGCGACAACCGATTATCGTTTTTACGTTTCAATTAGTTGGGCTAAAAACGGCGCAGGAACTAACTGGAATATAAACTATTCAACTGTAGGTGATACTCCGCCAGTTGGGTTTAGCTTTACGATTACATCTGGCGGCATCATTCAATACACGATGCCTAGTGTAACCGGTTTTGTGTCTTCTCAATTCAATTATGCAATCAATGCGCCCGCTGTTGGCACGTTATTTCCGCTAAGCATTGATGGAAGTGCGGTTGTCAGCGGTACTGTAGCAGCGGCTCGGTTGCCTGCAAACCTCAGCGTTACTGAACTTCAAGCTGCAACAACAGGTGGATTAACCTTTAAAAGGTCAGATGGAACTATTTCTGGAACTGTTTCAAATACAAGCGTGTGGACTTTGGGTGGCGCTGGAACCGCAGCTTACGAAGCCGCTATTAAAGTAGATGTGGCTAGCGGAATTCGATCGTCTATTGCTTCTTGGAGTGGAAGCACATCAACTAGAAAGCATATAGTTTTTGAAAATCCCAACGGAGAAGTTGGTTCGATTTCCACAAATGCTAGCGCTACTTCCTACACACCAAGTTCGGATTCTAGGATTAAACAAGATTCAAAAGATTTTGACGGTTTAAATATTGTAATGCAATTACATCCCATCGATTTTGAATGGAAATATAATCCTGGCGAACGGTCTAAAGGATTTTATGCACAAGAAGTTTACAACGTTTTGCCAGAAATCGTTATTGTTGGCAGCGAAGAAGTAAAAGAAAGCGGCTACCCAGTTAGTCCTTGGGGGGTTGATTACAGCAAGCTAACGCCTGTTTTAACTAAAGCAATTCAAGAATTAAAAGCCGATCTTGACGCAGCCAAGGCTGAAATCGAACTACTCAAATCAAAATGAGGATTTTCATAAATGGCTGATGTTAAACTACTTGGAACTTTTGGCGACCAAGACAATAACGATTTTGTTTCCACTGTTGGTGCACAAAGTATTGCAGGTACAAAGACTTTTACCGCCGCTCCTAAAATTCCAAACGGAACAACAACAACTCCTGGAATTGGATTTTCATCCGATGCCGGAACGGGAATAGCTCGGTCTACGTCTAGCCGCTTGGACTTTATTACAAGCGGCACAAACGCTGGTTATTTTACCGGTACAAATTTAGTTGTAAACGGATATATAGCGTTAAATGCTGCGATAGGTAACACATCCGGATCTGTTAGTATCGGATCTACAGCGTATGTAAATATTATTGATCTGAGCACCCTATCGCCAGATGGGTTGTATTTATTCTCAATTAAAAGATCAACCACAGACGGCATTGTTCGTGGAACCGCACAAGTAGTAAAAGAAGGCACATATTACGCCGTTGATGCAATTGCATTAGTTGGAATCAGTCTTCAAATTACAGGAAGCACACTACAAGGCCAAAGAACTTCTGGTTCTTCAATTGGAATGATTTGGTCAATGTTATGCTTGATTGATAGCTAAAAACTTTAATTAAACAGAGAAAATAAACATGTCTAACTCATCATTTTCATCATCTGTCCTAACAATACCGAGTAATGGACTTGGTGAGGTAAACATAAGCACAAACGGAATTGCCTTAACCGACACTTCCGGCTGGACTACAAGTAGCGCGACGCTTGCGAGGTTAACAAACGGCTCGCCATTAGATCCTGCAATCCCCACCGGCTTTCAGGCCGTGTCCACCACTACAACAGCAAGTTACGTGTCAACTGTTGCTCTATCTGTCCCAGTCAGCGTTAGAAACAGAAAATTAAAAGTACAATTTAGCCAAACGCTTACTGATGCAGCTTCTTGGAAAATAGATGTATTTAAATCTGACAATACTACGCGCTATCCGCTAAGCACTGATTCTAGCTCTGTAAGCGTTCTACCAGCTTTTAGTGGTACATTTACGACAACGTTCGACATGGATAGCGATACAGCTATTTATGTGCGGTTTACTCGACATGCTGGCGCTGGTACGAGCACGCTAAATTTCACCAATTTAATTGTTGGTACTGGAATCCAACCTCAGGGTGCTGTAGCAGGTGGATGGCAAAGCATTACAATAACTTTAACCGCATCAACAACAAATCCAACCGCCACAACTACAGGAAGATTTCGTCGCGTTGGCGACAGCATGGAATTATCGGTATCAACCGATACAATAACTAACGTTGGATCTGGCACATGGGAATGGTCGTTACCTTCTGATTACACAATCAATCAAGCACAATTGACTGGAACAACACTTAAGCGTGTTGGGGAAGGTAATTTCTATGATTCATCTGCACCAGCCAACTCTTTATCAGGACCAATTTATGTAAATACGGCTGGTAAGCTAAGATTTTACGCTGATGGATTTGGTAACTTTAGTTCAGGAACAACAGGTTTATCGGCTGGAGCTAGTGACGAAGTTGGTTTTGATTGCGTGCTTCCCATATCCGAATGGGCTGGCTCTGGCACTGTGAATCTGGCGCAGAATGATGTGGAGTATGCATACAACACAAGCGGCATTACGACAGCAGGCGCATCTGATACAACTTCTTTTGGATACGGACCAGCCGGGGCTGCAATTGGTGCAATAGACGCAGCGACGGTTACTGCTGCAAGTGTTACCGTGATGCGGGTGAGATTTCAAACCCCCATCCAACCAACAGACGAACTAATTCTTGAGATTACAAACGCCGAAGGAAAGTGGATTCCAGTAGGACTAACTAATGTTTGTACGTTTGTGGCTCAAGGCGCAGCTAGGTATGGTGCTGGGATTTCTCTGGTATCTGGCGATGCCAATGCTGTAGATGTTCACTTTGGTAACGGTGGGCGAGCAAATTCAAATACCACATATGGACTCGCCGGTGCGTCTTGGAGTAGCTTCACTGGCGGAAGATGGCGTGTCAAAAAAGTTTCAGGCGGCGCCGCCGTCGGTTTTGGAATTGTCACTCCTGGCACATCAGCCGGTTTAGTTTCTGCTTCGGGTTTGCCTGCCAATACGACTGGAAATGCCATAGCTAGCGGTTATGTCGGTGAGTATAAATCAGCGTCATGTTCCGCTAACACTGTAATAAACGCGGCTGCTGATACATATGTAGATATTCCAGGATTGTCATTAACCCTTGAAGCTGGGGTTTGGATGATCAATTACAATGTCGCTATTGGTTTTCAATGGGTCGTTAGTTCATTAACAGCTAACGTAAGCATAGCTCTGACTAATTCAGCCAACGTTGTCCAGCCGTTTTTTATTGGATTTATCGCTCAAAGAATGGAAGCTACAACCAACAATATAACTCAATCATTAAGTAGGTCCGGAGTTCTTGTTGTTCCTTCTACAACTACATATAAAGTTCGTGGTAGAGCAAGTTTAGCGTCTACAAGCACTTCCATATCAGTATTTACAGACACAATTACAGGCGGATTAACCGATCCCGATAACGCGTCCACATTGTACGCGGTTCGTGTTGCGTAATTTGAAACATAAATTAATTATTTAAACGAGGATACAAATGCCGCTTAAATCCGGCTATTCGCAAAAGACTATCAGCAAAAATATTTCGACAGAAATGCACGCGGGTAAACCGCAAAAGCAAGCTATCGCTATTGCTTTGTCCAAAGCTAAAGAGGCTAAAAAGCGCGCGGGTAAATGGCTAGGCGGTCGCGTTGAAGATGAAGCGGGTAGAGCCGCGCCTGACATGCAATCCTGGGATCTCAAAGATCAGCTCCCGGCTCGTCCTGATACAAGCGGGGAACCGCACGTAGCCGAGCGCAAAGCGATGGACTTTACAAATTTCGGCTCCGATGCCCCGGCTGGTCCGGCTTACGATTACAAGTCAGCCCCACAACACAAAAGCCAAGTTCTTGAGTATTTGAAATTTGGCGCTAGCGAAGAATCTTACGACCCAGAAGATGAGATGAGCATCGTGGCAGCTTTAAAGAAAAGGGCAAAAGTATGAGGTTTCTCCAATATAAACCGATAAATAATGTTGACGCTAGTACCGATATTTACAGCGATCCAATTGATATCAGTTATGCCGTAAGTGTTGGTCTTCACTGTCACGTTGCTTCTGGAACCGTAAAAGGTAAATGTTATTTGCAAGTATCTTGCGACCCCATTAACACAACGCCCGGCAATTTTGTTACAATTGGAAGCGGTGCCGATCTAACTGGCTCAGCGCTTGAAGCGTTTGAGCGGCTTGAGGTTACGGCAAATTGGGCTCGCGTTTATTGGGATCACTCTAGTTCAACCGGGACTGTTACCGCACACGTCAAAACCACAGGATTTTAATCTATGATGCAGGGACTTGTTTTAAGCGCTCTCAAGTCAATTCTCAAAAATTCAGAAATTAAAAAAGCGCTATTTGGTGCGGTCGATAGAGCCGTTAAAGATACGAAGACGCCGATCGATGACCAAGCGGCTCTTATGTTCAAAAGTTTTTACGAAACCATCGTTAACGCGCTATGATCGATTGGACCAAACCGGTTACTAAAATAACCCCAAACTTTACAGTCAAAGACTGTCTCTGGCTTCCGCAATGGAAGCGTTTGCACACGCCTACAGAAGAAGAAAAGTCAAATCTAGTTAGACTTTGCGATTTAATGGAAAAAGTCAGAGTCATACTTGGCAATAAGCCGATTATTGTGCACTGTATGATTAGACCCCAAGAGTACAACACGTTAATTGGCGGCTCCAAAAAGTCAGCTCACTTAAAAGGTCTAGCCTGCGACTTCAGTATCAAAGGCGAAAACTGCGACAAACTCCGCGATCTATTGATACCGCACCTAGTCCGGTTAAATTGCCGGATGGAAAATTTGCCAGGTAGTACTTGGGTGCACGTCGATTTAGCTCCTGTAATGACATCACGATTCTTTAAGCCGTAACAAATTTTAAAAAATGGGTGACTAATGCGTTACGTAATAGCGTTATGTCTCTTTTTGTTTGCGTGCGGTAAGGATTCTAAAGTTAGTCCGCCGGTGCTAAAGCCGTCTGTTCCAGAGCTTCCTAAGCCCCCGGCTGAAGGTGGTATTGTCACAGAGCACGGCTTTTTGACCGTAGCTAATAGCAAAGTAGTAGACAAGGATGGTAAGCCGTTTCAGCTCCGCGGCTTTAGTCTTTTCTGGTCGCAGTGGTCTGAATCTTTTTACATCCCCGAAACAGTAGCCCAGCACAAGATTCTTGGCGCTAACGTTGTTCGTGCGGCTATGGGTGTAGAGATGGGTGGCTATCTTCAAGACAAATCTCAAGTCGAAAAAATTGAGACTGTGATTGAAGCTGCCATCAAAGAAGATATCTACGTCATTGTAGACTGGCACGCTCACGGTCAATACACAGACGAAGCCGAAGCCTTCTTCTTGAGCATGGCTAAAAAGTACGGCAAGACACCGCACGTCATTTTTGAGCTATGGAATGAGCCCGTTTATACAAGTTGGGATGCTGTCAAAACGTATAGCGAGATCATTTTAGAATCGATTCGAGATGTCGGCGCTCAAAACCTTGTGATAGTTGGTAGCCCATCATGGAGCCAGCGCGTAGATGAAGCCGCGGCTAACCCGGTTCGCGATTCAAACACGGCTTATAGCGTTCACTTTTATGCGGCTACTCACGGCCAGTGGCTACGTGACCGGGTAGCCGATGCTATGAAGTCCGGGATAGCCATCGTGGCTACCGAATGGGGCACATGCGATGCATCTGGTAACGGCCGGCTAGACTTTGCCGAATCTGAAAAATGGATCTCGTTTTTAGCCGAAAATGACGTCGGGTGGGCAAATTGGAGCTGGTTTGATAAGCCCGAGTCCGCTAGCGCCTTAGTTTCTGGCACTAACCCTCTCGGACCATACAATTACACATTAAGCGGGACGTGGGTTATTCAAAAGCTAGGTAATTAGCTGCGAAGGCAGGGCTCGAACCTGCGACCTGGGCATTAACAGTGCCATGCTCTACCAACTGAGCTACTTCGCATTCGCACTAAATTTCACTGCTTAATTTGCTGACGCGCAAATTCTAGCGTGTCTTTTTGTTCTTGCAGATGCATAGCTTCTGTTTCTTTCAAATAGCTATTCTTTGAATCTTCAAAGACAGCTCTTACCGTATTATTATCTACTGCACTAAAAAAGTAAGCCGCGGCATCTACACAATCGCAAAGCGCTTCTATATTGCTGTATGCTTTGTCCTGATTGATCTTGTGACTGACCACAATCTTATAAAGATCAGCAATCATATCCAATTCTTCTTTTTTCATTTTTTGGGCTTTCTGTAGCGGATTTTAACTTTGCTAGATTCAAGACCTTCAAAAATCTTTTGCAATGCGCTTACTTCTTCAAGAGTAAATGGATAAGCCTCTTGCGTTTCCAGCGAGAGAACTTTCTCCGCGTGAAGCTTTAACCTTTGAATTGCTAACAATTCTTTAACTGTCAAATGAATCATACTTCACCGCCCACGAGCTTCTCGAAAGCTACCATGTCAACAGCTTTTGCAAAATTGTGAGTATTCCACTCAAGCCCATGAAGTAGCTCGATAATGCGGCTAATGTCACCAATAGCCACACCTCGCTTTTCACACACCTTTTGTATAACCCCGCTCCAGTTGGGGTTATTTTTGTCTATCAAGTGTCTCTTTGGTTCAGCCGCAACCGGAGCTACAGTTGCCGCAATTTGAGGCGCTGCCGGTGCGGTAGCCGGGTTTTGCGGCTCTGGCTGCGTCGGCTCATGGTCTACGTCGATGACTTCTGTCTGTGCCATTTCGTCTCTTGTGTAAAGTCCCGACATATCGTTAGGAAAAGCCTTTCTGAGCGCTAAAGCTTCGGCACATTTAGCGGTCATGGTATCTGGCATTTTTTGCCAAAGACCCACGGGCTGCCCGGCTTTGTTCCTTTGGCAGTAGCTTGCGTATTTAGCTATGCCCCATACGACTTCTTTAAAATCTTTCCGTAATACGCCTACTTTTGCGGCAACGGGCGGTTGATCCGATAGCCACACATCCGTCCATTTACCGTCTTCACCGCACCAATAAGGACCTTCCTGACCAGCATACTGATGGCTTCTCTCAGCTATTACCCGCAAACCGTCAATGCTTGTCTGCGTTTGCATGACTTCCCGGCCAAGTTGGGCGTCATAGCGCTTAATCGCATAGATCTGCCGCGTTTCGGGCGACAATCCTGTACGGCGGCAAATCTCTACAAACTGAGCTAGCTCTACCGGGCTAGCGTTCTTGCAATATGTTTGGCGCCACAAGTGTATTCGCGCCTGCGTGATTTCAGAATCCGACGTAGAAATCGTCGATGTCGTTATCTGCTGGTTGTGGTTGTGGTGGTTGTTCAGTTCCATTTGTTGCTTCCTTTTGTGACTTTTCATTAGCTGTCTCGTAATATTTCGACCTAATTTTTTGGAAAGCAGCTTCCTGCTTTACCGACCAAATATTTCTTCTTGATAAATCAGCTACAAACTTTTTTTCCCAGTCATTCATCAAATCTTGCTTGTGTTGAAGCAAAAAAATGAGATCTCTGCGGGGAAAAACTTCTTCAATTGATTGTCCCGGTTCGAGCGGCTGAATCGTTGGCTCAGCCCAAACCCACCCCATAAACCGGCAGCAATCCATGCAGACTTTTTTGCCGGTGACCCCTTCTTTCTTAAACGGACCAGGGATGACAAACTCTCTGTGAGCTTCATCCCCGGCAAAACTCCATTTACAAACCGGATCAAAAGTTGTGCTCATAGCTTTTTTGCTCCAATTTACGCATCGTCTACCTATGTGAAATAAATACTCACAAAATAAAATATTGTGAAGCGTTAATTGGTAACGTGTTTATTTTGCGGATAATTTGCCAAAAAAAATGACGTGCGGTAGACTTCTAGCAAGCCCCACAAAAACCCAGGAAATTATGAGCGCTGCAATTATAGTTGCTGTGTTGCTGGGTTACATCACGCCGATAAAAACCCATCATAGCGACTGCTTAAGTTTAATTTACCGATATCGTTGCAAAAAAGATTGCGCTTCTTTGCAACGTCAGATCATAGTGACTTGTCATATCGAAAATCAGCTTCAGAATCGTAAACTGAATCTTGAGGAGTTCGATGTACCCGCGACTTATAAAAGTCACCCTCATACTGCCTTGGCAACCGCCCCAGGTTGTCGTTGATCGGGAAGTCGCGCGCGGTATCTATCGTCTCCAGCTTAAAGATCGCTATGACCGGCTAATCAATTATGTCGGAAGCGATATCGGATTCGGCGTCAAGCTCTACAAATCGACAATGAATCAATCGTACATCGTCGTAAAAGGGTTGTGGGACCAAGCTATCTATAGCTCTGAGCGCCAGAATCCGACTTCTATCTCAATTCTTGATTTAGAGACTGACGACGATTAAACTTTAGGCATCATCAACTCTAAAATCACGAGATAATAATGTCTGAAGCTAAATTCATTCTAGCTACGATTTTTTACGGCTTTGCAAAAGTGCTAGTGCTTGTGCTCAAGCCAGTGCTTGCTTTTGCGCAGAAGATCACTGATGTAGCTGAGCAGAAAGCTGACAAGAAGCTAGAACCCTTCCGCGAAGCTATTCAGCCCAAGTGAACAAACTAAACTGGGCTTTAGCGGCTTTTATATTTTTGCTGCTATTTATGATGTTTTTGCGTATCACGCTCAAAGACGTGCGGTGGAAAGCGCCCAAATACGAAATTGGGCCTTTCCATACGCCGATTCAAGTGTGGTGCAGCAAAAGCGGCGTTGAGTATCTTGTAACTCAATCCGCAATGGTGCTGCACGTTGACGCCCAAGGGCTACCCATTAGTTGCCAGAGAGTTTAATGATTTGATCTAAAACGATTTGGCTCGGTCGCACGCCTTTTTCTTTTGCATACTCGCACAAAAACTCCCAGGCCCAAGCCGGGATAAAAAAGCCTACACAGATCAAATCTTCTTTCTTTTTCTCTTTTTTAGTCATGATCAGGCTCGATTTTAGAGATAAAGCTGACTTTTTCTGCAAGATGTCCGTAGAGAGCGATTAAAGCCGCATCTACTAGCCCGTCGTGCGGTACGCGGCTACGCTCGGTGGCTAGCCACGTCTCGTCTGGCCAGATTTGTTTAGCGACCCAAAGGCTACGATTTTTTGGGCATTTGCTGCGCGGAGCTTGCTGATGTATGCGCTTAGTCCACGTCCTCGCGGCTACCATGTTTACGATGAACTTTCCGCTGAGCGTACCGAGCAAATAGCCGAAATCTCGCCCGTAAGTGAACGCTGACACGATGCCTTGTTTCGGCATTGTTTGCGCTTCTTCTATATACACAATTTTGACAAATCGACGAGAAAGCCAGGAATCTGGTGTAACGTTGACAAGTAGCGTGCGGTCGATTATCTGGCCATTCTCAAGAATAACTATACCGCCGCGTTGGCCGGGATCAATGCCTGCAATTCGCATGGTTGCCCTTTAGGATGTTGATATGCCTAGCTTTTGTCGAGTATTGCCTAATAAGTTTGAAGGTGGAAGCAAACATTTCGAGGCTATCGAGCCGTGTGACCTAAAGCTCCTCGGCAAAGTGATACAGCGCTACATGTGGAGCCCGAGCGTATTTAAAGACAATCAGCGGTGCTCGGCTAATTTTCTCTATTCAGACTTCATCGGCTTTGACGTCGATAACACTGGCGACGAAATTTATTCGCTAGAGCAAGCCATCAATGATTGGTGTGATTCTGAGTGTATCATCGCGACGACTAGAAATCACATGCGCGAGAAAGTGACTGATAGCGTGACATACCCGCCAGCCCCTCGCTTTCGTATCATCACACGGTGGGAAAGCCGCATTACTGATGCAAAAGTCTATCAGCACACGGTCAGAACTTTTCTCAAAGCTAATCCCCAGTATGACCGAGCTTGCTGCGACGTAGCGCGAATGTTTTACCCGTGCACCGGTGCGGTTTTTGAAAACTACGACGGCTACCGGCAACCCGTGCTTGAACTACCAGAGATCGTAAAAGATCCCCGGCTAGAGCGGCTAGTAACAGCTAAACAAGGCGGCATCGATCCGGCTGTAGAGAAATTTTTAAAAATGGGCAAAAGCTTCGGCGGCGGACGCAATATAGCCGTCTATGTCTCCACACTTACCCTTTTGCGCGCTGGCTACCCGGCCGAAAAAGCCCTTGAACTTATCGAAAAATCACCGTTTAGTAGGGAGCAATTCTCCGAGTACGAGTTATTACGGGCTTACAACAATGGGCTACAAGCGTTTTTGACTGAAAATACATAAAAAAATCGGCTAACCGTGTGGATCGATTAGCCGACTTGGAGACTACAAAAGTAGCCCACAGAGCATGATTGGGTATATACAATGGACGATAGTAAGAGCAAGCACAATCTTGTCGATTTAAAGCAAAAAATAGCTAAAAACCAGCAAAAATCGCAAGTTCTGCAAGATCAGAAAAAAGAAGAAGCTCTACAAATCCCGCCCGGTGCGATCACAAATTTTGTATCGATGCCCACGGAAAAAGGTGAGAAACACCTACCTGTACCGATCAATCAAATTGTTGAATCTATAAAAAACGTTGAAAACCTGATTAAAATAGGGGACACGTTTTATTTAAAAAATGACGGCAAAATTCTCCCGCTTTTGGAGTTTGACGATCTCTTCTCAGCTCTACAAGAGCTAGGGAAATTCGTATTTTTTAAGACGTCGATGGGCTTTACTTCGAAAAAAGAAGTATTTAGCGCTCTACTTCGTAAAGCTCCCGACTACACTCGAATCAGTGCTAATCCAAATTTTCCCAAAGACCAAAATATATACTATGATTGCGATGATATAGAGCCGTTATCCACAGGTGCTTTAGATGAGCTAGTGGCTTTTTTTTATCCTAAAACCGGATACGATAAAGCGCTTATAAAAGCTCTTTTTGTAACGCCCGGATGGTCAAATTCAACCGGCAAAAAGCCGCTTTTTATCATTCAAAGCGATCCGGAAATGTGCGGTGAAAAGGTTAACGTTGGAAAGACAACTTTAGCCAAACTTGTTAGCCGGTTGTATGGCGGATACATCGACCTCAAACCGGCTATGAGCGAAGAGAAAACCGCACAAGCGATTGTCAAATTAGCGCATAAACAAATCATTCTTTATGACAACGTCAAAACCACCGCGTGGAGTTCTGCGTTACTAGAAGCAATGGTAACGGCGGAAAATATTCAAGGTCATTTGATGTATAGAGGTGCGGTATCGATACCCAATCATTTTACGTACATAGTGACGGTAAATGATCCCAGCGTATCGACAGATTTAGCAAGCCGTGCGGTACCTATCTCTCTGGCTAAGCCACCGTCACAAGATGCGGCTTGGCAATATCATGTAGAGAATTTTGTTGACGAAAACCGCGTTAAACTTCTGCAAGATATCGGGCACATCATCTTAAGTGAGAATGTCAGAAAAGACCCTGCGACGAGATTCCCCATTTGGGAAGAAGTCGTATTAAATAAGCTGATAAAAGAAGACGTCAAAGCACACATTAAAGCCGCGCAATCACAAGTAAATTTTGAAAATGATACTGGCTGGCAAGATCACCTGATTGATCAAATGAATGAGTATACGGTCGGCTATCAGCGCATAGAGCGGATGGTCGAGGCTTTTGACCCAGAAGAGCTAAACTGGTGGTTTTCAAGCAATATCTTGCAACGGATGTATCAAGAATTTGCAGGACTAAAAAATAGCCGCATGGGGAAACATCTAGCTAGCCGGGTGAAAGCTGAGATGATGAAACTGACCGGTTGGAAAGTCGAAGAGTTTAGACCCTACATCAATAATGTGAAGCAGCCGCGGGGATATTTGCTTACCAAAACAGGTGCGGTAGGTGCTCAAAAGTTCTATGCTCCGTTCGATATACCGAACATAGACAGGCAACTGAGAGTCTTCCGAGGGTAGCACCGCTTACCATATCCATCAAATACTCTTGTATCAGACCGCGAAAGCGGTCTTTTTTTTATGCGTGCTTTGCTTAATATTTAATCAGCAAATGATGGTTATGGGATGTTATTTGAACCGCTCACCGGTCTGTGGACCACAATTTATCTGGTTTAGCAGTCTAGAAATGGTCTGGTCTTTTGTAATGATATCAGACAGTTGATTCGTTTTAGACCGCAATCCCGGATAATCCATCGAAATCGGACCACAAGTAAATTTCTACTAGCGTAAAGCTCTATATGCGTATCTCTCTCTATCTTTCTTCTTTCTATATATTCTTTCTTTTATAAAGAAGAGGTCTAGTGGTCTAATAGGTATTAAGAAGATAAAACTACTGGGGAAAGTGCAGCCCGGTATGCGTGGTCTAGTTCTGGACTAGCGAATTTATTTTTGGTCTGTGCGGTAATTACTGGCTTTTTTGACGTGCGGTGTGGTAGGATTCTTTCAAACACTTACAGCACAGCGGTTTGAAAGTCATATGCTGATTCTCGGCGCGCTACCACGGCTACAATCGATTCTTGTGTCAATATGGCCCCGATGTAGCCTTCTGCTATCAAGATCGGTTCTAGCCCCATTAGCGGCTCGTTTTGCGCCAAGTCTTCCGCAAGGGGCACCCAACCGCGGCTTGGCCATGCTCGTGCTGTTCTCGCGGCTGAGCAACGTGGCGGCTCTGAACGAGGGCGACTCGGCTTGCGCCGTCATGAACGCGCTGATCGATCACTGCGAACATTTTCCCGACGTTGATCTCGATGACGCAATTTGCCGCGATTTGCGATGGATTCTGGGCAGGAACAAAGATGTTAGTATACTATGTGGTCATGTTAGAATTCTAATCGCAGATAAAAACTCTGAGCACGCAGACAAAGTTATCAAGATGCTCAAGCGAATTGTAATGAGTTAGACAATAGGATCAAAAGGCATGAGCACGTCGCCCGGCTGCCAGTCGTAAGGAGTGTCAGGTCGAGGATCTAATTTTTTATCCCGTGGATGATGCATCGTGCTTACAGCAATCATCGCTCTAGTGCGATCTCGCATCACAACTTTCGCAACAGCGAATCTGTCATGCTTACCGCACATCGCGCGGATGTAATCACCAACCTCGAAATTTTCGGTGTCTGCCGGGTGATCAAGTTTAATTATTCCCTCGCCATCATCCGCAATGCGTCTAATTCGTCCTAGTCTGATGTCACGGCTGAGCGGCGAATTGAGCGAACCTTTAATAATCCGCTCTACAAATTTATTTCGTCGAGCGATGACGAAATTTGCTCCCCAAGCCCCGGCTAGGCAACCGACCCCCACGGCTGTTGCGTGCGTCATTATCGAGAGAATGGTGTCATTCATTTTTTGTCAAAAATGAAAAATCCGGATTTGATTGCTTTCCGGTAGCCGGTTTCATACCCGGCTGCAAACGCCGCAGCGGTCACAATGCATATGACAAAAATGATCCAACCCATCAAAATACCTTGACAAAAAGAGTTTTGTGGGGTGACTTTATTATAATTAAATCAAAATCACCAAACTTTTTAATATTGAAGGTTTGTGGTTTGGGCTTGCACCCGCAGTGATGTGTGGGTGCAAGTTACGAGCAAAAGGACGATAATGTTTTACGAACGCAATCTCAGTCGAAAGTATTTAGTGCTCTGCTCGTTCACTTTCCCTGGCGGGCACAATCAGCTCAATCATTCGGGTTTCATGATCAGCGTCGATTCCTCTGATGACATCATGAAAGAATTTCAAGAAGTCGCTCACGAGCTGAATTATAGACACGCAAAGCTCGTGTCGTTTATCCCCAAGAACAATATTGTTTTTCAAAAAAAGCAGCGGCAAAAGCTAGATTTTTAAGCAGGATACGTAAATGCCAAGACTGGGCGATAAGAAAGTCATAATCGATCCAAAACAGCTTGAGGCTTTCATGCGAATGAAGCCAAGCCTCGCTGATACTGCTGCGTTCTTTAAATGCGGCGAAACATCGATCGCAGATTATATCAGGACAAACTACGACAAGACTTTTCGTGAGTTCCGCGAACAAAATATGGTGCACACGCGCCATGAGCTCATTCGCACGGCTATCGACAAGGCAAGAAAAGGCGACAACGTGATGCTAATTTTCTGCCTTAAAAACCTGTGCGGCTGGTCCGACAAGCCCGAAAAAGAGCAAGACGATGCCGATAAATATAAGCAAATGACAACCGATGAGTTGCTTAAGCTCGTCCAAAAGAAAACGGCATGAGTGAAGATTCAGTCGATATCGTAATACGCGAAGCTCGCACGGAAGATATGGCTTTCTTCTGGTCAAGCGTTTTAAATCATTTTCGGCATAGCGCTTATGCCACCAAGTACATTCCGACCAATCTGTATTTCTGGCACATGCAACGGCAGATCAACAATGCTCTGGCACGGCATGGAAATTTTGTGCGCGTAGCTGCATTGGTGGACGACCCCGACACAGTGATCGGCTATGTGTGGGGAAATACACGTCCTCAGACAATTTATTATGCATATGTCAAAAAAGCGTTTCGGCTTATGGGCATCGCAAAACTCATCACCGGCAAAAGTCTCTACGCTCATAAAAATATTTTTTGCCCATTTTTGAGTTTTGACGGCGCTCGCCTCATCCAAAAATACCCCCAGCTTATTCACAACCCATATTTGATGGACGAAAGTACATGGCAAACTTACCAGAGGTCGCTAAACGACGGCGTGGAAGACCTCCGAAGCCTATTTCAACAGAACTTGTCGAGACAGCATCAGAACTAGAATATGAGGAAATTGATATGACGCCGGAACCCAAAAGCTATGAGTCCACGATGGGACGGCGAGTAAGCCGTGTCGTTTTTCACACGGGTATTCAAGTCGGGATGGAAGTCAGAAATTCACTCGATGAAGTACGAAACAACGTCAAAATGTCTCTTTGTGAGCACGGCGTTTTAATTACTAGAGATAATGGTGAGCAGATGGTTGTGGGCATGGCCGATATCTTGAGCGCAAAACTTGCGTGACAGAACTTGATGAAGCAACTCTTCGAAAGATCCTTACCGAAATAGCGGAACGACCACCGCCGTTTCGCATCGAAGAGTTTTGCTTTCCGGAACAGATTGCGTTCATCCGCGACGAAGCTACGTATAAAACCGCTGTATGTAGCCGTCGCGCAGGCAAAACCATTGCTTGCGCCGCGGATTTGCTAGATACCGCACTGAAGAAGCCCAAAGCGGCTAGTCTTTACATCACCCTCTCCCGGCTAAATGCTAAACGGATCATCTGGGCAGAGGTGCTTGATATCAACCGCACCTACCGGCTGGGCGGTGTTCCACATGAAACAGAGCTAAGCCTCAAGTTTCCCAACGGCCACATTATTTATTTTTCGGGCGCTAAAGATCGCTCGGAAGTAGAAAAGTACCGGGGCTTTCCGCTTGTCAAAGTCTACATTGATGAAGCGCAGGCATTTAGAAACTATATCGCAAGCCTGGTCGATGAAGTCCTGTCGAAATCGCTATTCGATTATGACGGTACTTTGTGCCTGATCGGTACTCCGGGACCTGTCCCCGTCGGCTATTTTTATGAGGCATCGACGTCAAAACAGTGGAGCCATCATGGCTGGACTATGCTGCAAAATCCATGGCTGGAAAAGAAAAGCGGTAAACCGGCTATGGAGCTTATCATGCGGGATTGCAAAAGGATGGGCGTCCTTCCAAGCGATCCTAAAATCCAGCGTGAATGCTTTGGACGGTGGGTGACAGATACAAATAGCCTTGTCTTTAAATACGACCGGGAGTTAAATCACTTCGAGAGTTGGGAACCAAACCAGCGGGCCAGCTATGTAATCGGAATAGACTTAGGCTATGACGATGCAGACGCCATAGCTGTGATTGGGTGGAACCCTTCTCTCACCCACCCAGGCGCCAAGCCAGAGCCCTCAGCTAATTATCTCGTATACGAAACAACTACAAAAAAGCAGGGCATTACAGAACTCGCGGCTCAAATCGGAGCGCTGGTAAATAAATACAATCCAATTGCAATAGTGATCGACAGCGGCGGGCTAGGCAAAAAAATCGCGGAAGAATTGCGTAGGCGTTTTGGCTTGCCGATCAAAAGCGCAGAGAAAAGCCGAAAGTTTGAGTACATCGAACTACTCAATGACGCGATGAGGACTAAGAAATTCTTTGCGCGAGCTAATGGGATTTTCGCTCAAGATTGCTCTTTGGTGGAATATGACAAGAACAAAAGTTCGGGCGATAAATACGTTGTTAGCGATAGTTATCATAGCGATATTGCCGACGCGGTGCTCTACGCTTTCAGAGAGTCTCTCCATTATATTACCGAACAAACAGAAATAGCCGCGCCCAAACCGCACACGGAAGAATGGCTAAAGCTGCAAGAGAAAATCATTGAAGAAGCATTAATGCGGGACCTGAATCAGGACCCGGACGATCCCGTTAACTGGACGCCTACCTGGAGCGCACATGACTTTGACTGAAGTTCAAGAACTCATGTTACTGGCTAAAAAGATCGGCGCAAAAAAGTTTCGATACAGAGATTTGGTTATAGAGTTTGCTGGAAAAGAATATCAGCAAAGCGAATTAGGCGAAGCATTACAAGAGGATATTCAGCCGACTGAGGATCAGTTACTATACTGGTCAACCGATTATCAACCCGACATTAAAGCCTCAGCTCCGGAGTAATATATGCCGATCGACTATAAATCATTTAATAATACAGGACGTGACGCATTAGTCTCGCCCGCGGATTCTTCGCGCAAATGGTGGCTATTAAAAGATGAAGTCGAGAAGGCTCAAGCAATAGTCGGTACGGTCACGAGTTTGGCAAACGGGGATGCCAAACGGCAAACGCAATATCAGATCAGCGCCCGGCTGTACGGCAACAGCAACATTATGGGCATCAACGGCTTGTCGTTCTCTAAGATTCAAAGCACGCAAGCGACATTGAAAGATCGCGTTAGCTATAACGTGATTCAAAGCGTTGTTGACACGCTAGTTAGCAAACTAACCAAAAACAAACCAAAGCCAACTTTTTTGACGCAGGGCGGAACCTGGAAGCTTTATCGTCAAGCTAAACAGCTTGATAAGTTTATTGACGGGATTTTCTATGAAAACGACGCTTATAAACTTGCTACGCAGTGTCTTAAGGATGCGCTTGTTTTTGGCGACGGTATTGTTCATGTCTTTGATGATAATGGCCGTTGCAAAATGGAACGAGTTATTCCTAGTGAGATCTATGTCGATCAGATGGAAAGCTTTTACGGAAACCCTCGGCAAATACATCGAGTCAAGAATGTAGACCGCGGCGTTCTTATGACGCTCTACCCTGAGAAAAAAGACATCATCGCTCAAGCTGATAGCGCTAAAATAGATATCACTGGCACGTTTCAAAATATCGCCGACCAGATCACCATTGTAGAATCGTGGCATTTACCATCGTCAAAAGACGCAGACGATGGCCTTCATACCATCGCAATTGACCGCACGATTCTGCACGAAGAAAAATATACCAAAAGCTATTTTCCGTTTGCCCGTTTTAGCTGGTCTGAGCGCTTGTATGGCTTTTGGGCACAAGGCTTGGCTGAGCAACTTCAAAATATTCAGCTTGAGATCAATAAGCTCTTGTGGGTAATTCAGCGCTCAATGCACCTAGCTGGAACTTTCAAAGTATTTTTGGAGCACGGCTCTAAAATTGTGAAAGAGCACGTCTCAAACGATATCGGCGTGCTTATTAATTATACAGGAACTCCGCCGCAATACGTGACGCCGCCGATTGTTCCGCCGGAAGTCTACGCTCATTTGCAAACGCTTGAGCAAAAAGCGTTCATGCAATCTGGCATTTCTATGCTTAGCGCTACGTCTCAAAAACCGGCAGGGCTTAACTCTGGCAAGGCTTTAAGGGAATACAACGATATCGAAACCGAGCGTTTTATGGCTGCTGGTTACGCTTACGAAAGATTTTTCTTAGATATTTCAAAGCTCGCTGTTTACACCGTCAAAGATATCTTTGAACGTGAAAAAAGTTATGAAGTCGTAATTCCTGGTAAGCAATATCTGGAAACTATCGACTGGAAAGAGATCCGGCTTGAAGACAATCAATATTCTCTCAAAATCTTTCCTGTATCTAAGCTCCCAAGCGACCCGGCTGGCCAACTTCAGACCATCACCGAATACATTCAGGCGGGATTTATCACGCCTAGAGCTGGTCGCCGTTTACTTGATTTCCCTGATCTTGAACGCGCGGAAGATCTAAGCAGTGCTCAAGAGGATTATCTGACTAAAAAGATCGAACAAATGATCGACGAGGGGCTAATTTATCACCCAGAACCAGATGATGATTTGAACTTAGCCCGGGAAATTGCGCTCCAGTATCTTCCATTTGCTAAGCTCAACGGCGCTGACGAAACAAATATTCAAATCTTGCGCGATTTCATCGCTGAGATTGATCAGCTAATTCAACTTGCAACTGCGCCAGAGCAGCCCGCGGCTGAGCAAATGCCGCTACTGCCAGCTATGCCCGAGCAGTCTCCCGAAACGGCGTCATTACCGCCGGGAATCACTGAAAACATACCCGCCATGTCTGTAGCCTAAAGGAGATAAGATGGAAGCCGTCGAAACACCGGTTGAGCAAACGACAGAAGCCCCAGAGCAACCACAAGTCGCAGAGCAGCCAAAAGAAAGCGCCGCTCAGCGTTTTGCTTTTCTAGCTAAAAAAGAATCGGCTTTGCAAAAACAGCGTGCTGAAATCAAAGCCGCTAAAGAAGCGATGGAAGCTCAAAGAGCTGAAATTGAAAAAATTAGACAAGAGATCGAGGCAAGCAAAGCCAAAAAGGGCAGCTACCGCACTAACCCACTTTCTCTTCTGGAAGAGAATGGCCTAACCTATAAAGAGCTTACTGATTATATTTTAAACAACAATACCGTCTCAACCGAGTCTCAGATCAAAGCCATTCAAGAGCGGCTAGACGAGACTGAGAAACGGCGTGAGCAAGAGCGGCTAGAGGCTCAAAAGAAAGCGGAAGAACAGGCTAGAGAGCGCGAAGCCCAAGTCATTCAAGAGTTTCGGTCAGAAATCGCTAGCTATATCAAAGCTAAGGCTGAAACTTTTGAATTGACAGCTCTTTACGATGGTGCAGATCTTGTTTATGATACTGTCGAAGAATATTTTGAAAAAACTGGCAAAGTTCTTTCAATCCCCGAAGCGGTGGACTTAGTAGAAAAGTATTTTGAGAGCCAAGTCGAAAAAGCAGTCAAAAGTAAAAAGCTCTCAAATAAGTTAAGCGCTCCGAGCAAACCCAAAGACGATATTAAACAGCCCGCGCCGACCCGCACACTTAGCAACACTGCATATACGTCAACTACGCCGTCACTTGTCTCGCCTAAAGTCGAATCTGATCGAATGGCAAGGGCAATGGCTGCGCTCGATTTATAATTTTTACCTTTAAAAGGATTTGATCATGCCCACAGTTGGTCCTTATTTAAACCTAACGGCTATGAATGCCGCGCTCAAAGAACTCTATGACGGCCAAGTCGTCGAGAATCTTGTGTATGCGGATAACCCTTTTCTTGCGATGGTCCCCAAGAAAACAGATTTTGGCGGCAAGTATAAGCCAATCCCAATCATCACCGGCGTTTCTCAAGGTCGTTCATCGACGTTCTCAAACGCCCAAGGCAACCAGTCTCCCGTCCAGATCCAATCATTCTTGCTGACCCGCGCAAGCGATTACTCGATTGCCACCATCGACAATCAAACCATGCTTGCTTCGCGCACTGACAAGATGTCCTTCCTTGAAGGTGCAAAACTTGTCATCGACGGCGCGTTCCGCTCAATCACCAACTCCGCAGCTTCCGCTCTCTTCCGTAGCGGAACCGGTACTATTGGTCGCGTTGGTACGATCAGCTCCGGCGTCATCACGCTGACTAACCCGGCTGATGTCGTTCAATTTGAAGTGAACCAAGTTCTGCAAGCCAATGCCACGGACGGCGGCGTGCCTCGCGCAGCACTCGGTTACGTCATTGCGGTTAACCGTTCGGCGGGTACACTTACCGTTGCCTCTTCCGGTTTGGGCGGCTCGGCAGCAACCCCAAGCGGTTGGGTAGGCAATGACTACTTGCTTGTCCAAGGCGACGTTAACGCCAAGATTAAAGGATTGGCAGCTTGGCTTCCAGCCACGGCGCCGACCTCTGGCGACAACTTTTTCGGCGTAGACCGTAGCCAAGATGTTACACGTCTTGCTGGTCTTCGTTACGACGGCACCGCACAAACCATCGAAGAAGCCGTCATCGACGCTTCTAGCTTCCTCGCTCGGGAAGGTGGAAAACCGGACGTTCTGATCACCAACTTTGCAACTTACGCAGCGCTTGAAAAATCGCTCGGTTCTAAAGTTCAGTACGTTGACATGAAAGGCCCGGCTGAGATCGCGTTCCGCGGTATCATGATCAACGGCGCTAACTCGATGATCAAAGTCTTCCCAGACCGGAACTGCCCAGCGCAAACCGGCTACCTGTTGCAAATGAGCACGTGGTGCCTGAACTCGCTCGGCGACGTCCCGCAAATCTTGCGCTACGGCGATGGTTTGGAAATGCTCCGGGTATCTAACGCTGACGCAGGCGAAGTCCGTATCGGTTACTACGGACAGCTTGCAACCAACGCCCCTGGTTGGAACTCTTACCTGGCTCTGAGCGCGTAATTAAAATTAAAAGAGCAAGCGTGCATTGTGTGCGCTTGCTTTTTTTCTAACGAGGAAACCATGGCTAGCAGATTTTTTCAGCAATTCACGCTAAGCCTAAACCATATTCCAGTGTGGCTCGAAGGTTCCGCGGCTATCGGCGCAAGCGGTGCTACAAGCGCATTGAAGGGTTCGGGCATTCTTAGTCTTACTCGCGTAGCGGCGGGTACTTATAAACTTGTACTAGAAGACGACTATAACCGTTTTCTGGGATTTGATGCAGTATTTGAAGCTCCTGTTACTGGTTCTGCAATCACGGCGGGATCATTTGTACCAGGAACTCTCTACGAAATCGTTACAGTCGGCACAACTGACTATAGCGCTGTTGGCCTTGATGCAGGCGTGACCGCGGCCCCCGGTGTTGCATTTGTAGCTTCTGGAGCTGGCTCTGGCACCGGAACAGTCAAAGCCCTTGGCGCTTCTGGTATCTATGCCGTCGAGTTAGCGGGCGACCCGCAGTTGTCGGCATGGACCACCGCGGCTGGCTCGGGAGCAGTTATTTACTTCCTGACGCTTGACGCGACAGGGGCACCGGCTGATCCCGCATCTGGCTCTAAGCTCTATTTCAAAGTCTGGCTTAGAAACAGCAGCGTGAAAGGTAAAGGGGAGTAATAATGATTATTCCTGACCGCAAAAAAGCGGCGACCATCATCATCTCGCATATGATGGACCCGCAAATGCGTGAAAAAGAGCCAGAAAAAGAAGAAAAAAGCTATGATGAAGAGTGTGACGCATTAGGAAAAGAGCTGATTGACGCCCTTGCATCGAAAGATGCAATGGCTGTTTATGATGCTGTAAAAGCAATCTTCCTTAAAGCCGACAGCGAACCGCACGTTGAGGGTGAGCATGAAGGCGAAGAGGAAGAAGAAGAAGAATACTAGGTGCGAGCCTCTAGCGGGTGAAGTCTCAAGCTTTTGGCGTGATATCTTTTAGGTATCACGCTTTTTTTCATAAGGGGTTTTATGAGTACTTTAACTCTTGCTCAGTTGAGGACAGCAACTCGGCAAAGATCCGATATGGTGAACTCTCAATTTGTCACCGATGCGGAATTTAACAGCTACATTAATCAATCGTATTTTGAACTGTACGATTTGCTTGTCAGCAAATATGGCGACAATTACTACGTAGCTCCGCCCCATATCATTACAACTGATGGCACGAATTATCTGTATAACTTACCGACTAACCCAAAATTATATAAGCTTTTGGGCGTTGATTTAGCTCTGTCAAATCAACAAGACAGCTATGTGACGATTAGGCCGTTCGAGTTTATTGACCGCAACCGTTATGCCGTCCCAAACTTCCAAAGCTTTTACGGTCTAACTAACCTTCGCTATCGGCTAAACGGCAATCAGATCTGGTTTACGCCAATCCCCGCGGCTAACCAAACCATCCGGCTATGGTACATCCCGCGCATGAACGAACTCGTATTAGATACGGATACGGTTGATGGGATCTCTGGCTGGACAGAATACATCATTGTCGATGCAGCTATTAAAGCCATGCAAAAAGAAGAATCAGACGTATCCGCTTTGATGGCTCAAAAGCAAATGCTGATTAAGCGCATCGATGCCATGGCCGAATCACGTGACGCCGGTAGCCCCGCAAAAGTGTCTGATAACCTCTATGCAGACTTCTGGTTTCCGACCGGTTCTGGCTCTGGGACAAACTGGGGAACTTATTAATGGCTCGAATGCATAAAATTCAGAGAATCAACACGCCTAATCGCGTTTTGAATATGATTCAGGACAATATTGCAAATATTGTTGAGCCGATTGCATCTTCTCCAATCGTAGATAACGTCATTTTGGAAAAAGTTTCTTTAAAAACGGGTTCCAATTCAGTTGTCCACAAACTGAACAGAAAAGTGATCGGCTGGTTTATAATAAGACAAAGATCTGCTGGAACCGTTTATGACACGCAAGATACAAATCCTGATCCTGAAATTTATTTGCGATTAACCGCAAGCGCTAACATAGTCGTGGATCTCTACATTTTTTGAGGCGATCATGGCTTTAGATAAAACACAAATTCCTATAGCTATAAACGACGGTCTTGATCTCAAAGCCGATCCAAAACAGTTGCAAACTGGCCGCTTATCCGTTTTAGAAAACGGCGTATTTTTAAAAACCGGTCAAATTCAAAAAACAAACGGCTGGGCTCTCAAAAGCCCTTTGCGGCAATCTTATCCAACTGGCACGTTTCAGGATGTCGGTATAGGCATCTCAACTTTCAAATCTAGCTTATTTACGACCGGTCGTAGGTTTGCATGGAGCTACAATCCATCAACAAATACTACGGCTAAAGTAGGGCAATATATCCCGGCTACGGTCAGTAGATTCAACGCGATCAATCAGGATGCCAGAACGCCGTCATGCGTTTATAACCCTTCTAACAACGTTCTGTTCTATGTGTGGGCAGAAATTGATAACAGTTTTGCTTTATACCCAAGCCGAATCAAATATACGGCGATCGACCGCACGACAAACTCTGTTGTTCTTCCAGAGACTTTTTTAGATTACGGAACTAATTGCCGGGTTATTACAAGCAATAACTTAGATTATTATTTAATTGTATATGATCAAATTGCTACTTTTGCGCCGACCACAACTTTAGGTCTGTATGCAACAGCAATCCGCAAAAGCGATTATCTATCGGCTGGAAGCACGATTGTAGATCAAGCAACTTATTACGATTACGGGTTTAACGCTTACTGCGAAAACCCGATGACGAATCCATATGTCATTTGGCCAAGTGGCGCGACCTCGGCTGATACTAAGGTGCGTTATTTTGGAACTTCTTTTCTAAACTGGAACTCTACAGGCGGTTATTTAACTCTTTCCGGGGTTAACTGTAGGTACGGTTCTAACATTACACAGCTTGGCACCAATATTGTTCTTGGTATGTGCGATGGCACGAACCTCAAAGTCCGCACATACAATGCCGCGCTTACAACACCTGTCGGCGCTACCTTTACGGCGATAACGCGCACATCGGCTACCGAGACGCTTTCCGGCGTAATGTTCTGCCAAAACAATCAAAACGCATCAAACCTAGATGTGTTTACGACAGAATATAGCAGCGCTTATGATAGAAATTCGGCTATAAAACGAGCTTTAATCAATGCGACAAGCGTGATAACGCCGTCAGGCGTAATTCCCTTTGTTTATGGTTGCGTTATTGCTGGCAACCCAATTAGAGATCTTAAAAACATAGACGTTTCCGCTTCAATACCTGGCGACTATTATTTGCCAGTCGCGGCTATACAAAGTTTTACGTACCCAGGAACTTCAGACAAAATAAGCGGTATTTACTCTTCATATCTTTTGCGAATCGAACCACAACCCCAATTTTTTCAATCGCCTTATGTTTGCGCAAAATATTATGACCTAAACACAAAACAGCCTAATACGACATTAGCAAGAAATCCTTTTTATATTTCTTATGTCGATGTCGGAAACTATACTTATTACGGTATAATCCCTGAAACGGCTGGAAACGCTAGCTTGTGCTCAATAACTTTTGATCACAGCCCAGTCTTTGCGGAAATAGGGAACAATTTACATGTTTCAGGCGCCTATCTCGGTGTGTTTGACGGGGCAGAGTTCGCCGAACATGGCTTCTTGCAGCAACCGTTACAGCCATATCTTTCCGTTGCACCGCTTGGAACCTCTCTTCCTGCTGGGACATACTATTATCAAATCACGTATCAATGGCAGGATGCTTACGGCCAAGTATACGAAAGCGCGCCATCCGATGCTGTCAAAATCACCATAACAGGCAACGATATAGTAGTGACGTGTCCATCTCTGACGCTCACTAACAAGAAAAGCCAAGTTTATATAGCGATATATCGATCTACAGACGGCTTTACGTTTTATCAACTTCCAAATACCGGAATTAATACGTTTTTCCAAAATTATGCTGGTTTGCCGAGTAAAGATTACACAGATTACATTCCTACGATTAATGCTAACCCCATTCTCTACACATCGGGCGGAGCTGTAAGCAACGCAGCATCCCCGGCTTGTCTTTATGTGACAACGTACAAACGCCGGCTTATTGCAGTGCCGTCCGAAGATCCAAACACAGTTTGGTATTCTAAAGAGATAGTCCCGGCTACAGCCGGTGCGGTAGGTGTCCCCGCGCAATTTGCAAACGAATTTTTGCTTAGCGTAGATGAGCGTGGTGGGATTATTACGGGTGTGATTCAGCTAGACGATAAACTGGTAATCGCTAAGAGCACGTCGATCTCAATTGTTACAGGCGATGGTCCGGCTGAAAACGGTCTACAGAATGACTTTTCTGTACCACAGCTGATTGCCACAGATACGGGTGTAGAGCCTGGACGCAGCATGATCATCATGCCGCTTGGCGTCATGTTCAAATCACCAAAAGGCTATTACCTGTTAGATAGGTCTTTGAGCGTTCAATATATTGGTGCTCCGGTTGAGAACTTTAACGCGTTACAGTGTTTAAGTTCTGTTTTGTTATTTGACCGCAACGAAGTGTGGTTTGGAACGAATACAAATCAAATTATCTACAACTATTATTTCAACCAATGGTCTACGGCTACGTTCTCATACGCTCATGCCTGCAATTACCAAAACGTTTTGACCGGAATATATAACTCTGACGCGCTATATGGTTCTAGGATCG
>ERZ869929.281-NODE-281-length-34415-cov-15.975175_pt1 | contig 34415 bp, 49 predicted proteins | sample MGYA00579312_ERZ869929 | MGnify/ENA primary metagenome ERZ869929 (study PRJEB32216, sample SAMN09231818) | wastewater metagenome | place: USA: Maryland | collected 2016-08-09 | study: EMG produced TPA metagenomics assembly of the PRJNA472060 data set (Reclaimed... | reverse complement strand
TTCCGGGAGGCGATAAATCATTGTTGCAGCAACCTGCGGAGCAATAAATATAGGCCATTTATAATCGAAAAAACGAAAGGTACAATTGATAAGTTCGAAAGGTGCAAATCAACTACCGTTTAAGTAGTTCTCAAATCGAACTCCATATCTACGATGTATGATCCGCTGAAAGCTGTGCCATTCAGCACATTATTCAAGGCTACATTACCATTGGAATATACCGTCAGCCATCCTATATCCGAGTTTGAGTTGTCGTAGACGATAACAAGCTTGATAATTTCCGCAGTTGGGCGATAACCGGTTGGCAAGTTAAATATTACGTTACTCCCTGACATGGCATTACTGGATGTAACACGACCTCTAATTGTCACAGCACCTGTCTCAGACAATGTGAACATCAGCGGACCGCCTCCCAATACATAGTTGGCAAATCCTGATTGAAAGGCTGGTTCTCCAACGCCACCTACGGCATGCCAAGTGTCATATGCAAACAATTTAGTGCGCAGCGCATTTAGCTTATCAATCAGTCTGCCAGAGGTTGGTTGAGCTACAAGATAATCACCAGATGGAACAGCTGCGATAATCTTACCTCTCTTCACATGGTGCATTTCAATTATGCCACCACTTTGTAGGGTCTTACTTCCTGCCGGATCATATGCTGTTTCAATTGACCATACCAAGATCTGTCCTAACGGTGGAGTAGGCACAGTGTGTGCTTCAACGCGTAAGATTTCCCCTTTTAAGCATATCCAACCTTCGGAGCAAGTAGGACCAGTAACTACACATCCTGATATGATGAATGAATTGGCAAATGTGTCTATTCCGAATGCAGACATCGCGCCCTTAATGGCCGCACGAACCGCGTCTTCTTGAAATCGAAGATCGTTAAGGTGAATTGGCACTCCACCGTTGAAATTTGTCTCTAAATGATTCATGTTAATAGGTTTGAATGGTGTATAATTTTCCGGCCACTTTGTATCGATTTACTATCGCTCGAATGTCGGTTTGAGTAGCTGTTACTGCCACAGGAACGTACACGATGAAATCGTTCAAAGTCATGAGCTCGGCAGTATTGTACAAGTATGTTTCTGAACTATCGATTATCCAATTTGCGGGAAAGGCTACAGGAGCAAGGCCTATATTTGCAATTGCACATCGATAAATTGCTCCGTCATAAGCGATACGATCATCAACAACGTATGCAGTTGTTGCATCCCACATATTGTACAAATAATTCGGTTGGCGAGCCTCAGCAACATTGAACAGATAATAGAATCGGTTGTCTGCTACAGTATCAATGTATATTCCACGATTGACATTATCAAACAAATCATTCAGAAGCTTCTCCAGATAAATCGTTTGTCCGTTATGAAGTATCCAGCGATCCTGTAAAGCCATCCATGTTATAAAATCAGCGTGTAGCGATTTAACCGGAGAAATAAGAACTTCCAACCATGTTAAGGATACTACACCCCGCCAATAAGTCGGAGTGAAGTATCTTACGATGTATGACCAATTGATATTAAACACTAGCGGTGTAAGTAAAATTGAGTGACATTGGATAGAGCGGATCAACAACCATGTGACCGGCATTACTTTGATACGATACAGTAAATGGGGTGTAGCCTAATGTACCATATTTAGCTGCCGAGTAATTCCACACCGGGTTAATTACACCCTGCGCAGATTGTATTGCGTCTGTGAGTTTGGTAATCACGAGAACGCCATCAAATGGCAGGTTGCTGATATAATCATTCACAACAGCTTCTACGTTACTCCGAACCGTGGTAAGTGGAATTTGTGCATCATAGTAGATTGTATATTGCAGCTGAAGCAGATCCGCTGATTGGGATATGATCGCCATCGATGTTCCGGGATATCGAATTTGACTCATGTAGCTTTGAAATGCATTCAATTCTACTGAGCTCAATGGCGTAACGACACCACTTACCACCTTGGCGGCTTTGACAAGCACTTGATTTCCATTTTCAATGACAGCGGCACGCTGAACAATTTGTGCAGCCGTATCGACTACGCTGTATTCGAACTTATTATTTTGCCACACCAATTGGTATCCGATTTGAAACTTCAATGCTTGCTGTTGATACCAGCGCGTAGATGCGTAAGGAGCTGCATTTACAATTGATTCAACAGTTGTTTTATATGTATCCCACATCATTTCAAGAAGATTGCTTGAAACCGCAACAACCCAAGCCCACAATCTCCAGTCCGCCACACGGCTTGTACTGGCAACATCTGCCAATAATGTCTGTGATGTATCAGCTGCTGGTTGCAAGCCATTAAGCGTTGCTTGAGAGTCTTTCTCAGCAACTATTGAATCATAAATATCTTGTGTCGTCCTTGCCATGGTAATGTATTATTCTGTGAAAAAATTAGTGAGAAACTTACCAACGATTCCAAGTACAAGCGCAGTTAGTTGAATCCACTTTGCCCACTCGTTCGCTATTGCGCAAGTTGTCATTAAAGCGGATACGGCAAGTAGAGCATCACCCAACTTACGCCACTTAACAGGTGTTGGTTTCCAATAGTTTTTCATTGTGGTTCGATTTTAATTTCTTTCGGCAAAACCGCATCTCTTGACATCGGATTATAACTCATACTTGATTCAGATGCTTTATGCTCCAAATTCTGTATGCGCAAATCCTGTACATCATTGACACCTTTTTGTAACGCGATATATTCACGTAGATCCGACTTGAGACCAAAGTACATTCCACACCAAGCTACAACACCAATAATTATCTTGTGTAAGTCGTTGAGTTGAAATTTCAATTTGTTAACATCAGTCATATTACCAGCGGTTAGAGGTAAGAGTCAATTTGTAGGACATATAATCAGAGTCAACGCAGTTGAATGTTGTTGTTCCTGCGGATCTCAGAAAGAACATTCCAGCAACAAATCCACGGCCTGCGTCGCCTGGAATATTTGTTGTGATTGTTGCAACAAGTGTTTGATCAATGTAGAATGCAACGGAAGTGCCGTCAGCATTAACGATTATATCGAATACTCGCCAATCTGTTGTGCTTGCAGCAATACCGGTGTCAACCGCAGTTTCAGAGTTGTTACGACGCGTAACCGCTTCCCATATTCCGCCGTTAACAGAATGCGTATAACGGAAATAAATTGCGTCGGTAGATTCGGCTGTGTTTGAATCCAAGAATCCGCAGCGCGCCGTGTATGTATTTGTTCCATCCGATAAGTTCACTAACTTAAATCGGTATGTATATCTGAGTTCCCCAAGTCCGGTAAACAATTGATCAACAACGCTTGCGTTTGAAATAATTGATCCGCGTCCTGTGGACGTAGTTCCAAGGTTCAAGCGAATTAGCCCGATTGTCTTGAGTGTTCGGTCGCCTCCGGTAGGAACGCTCCACGCTGCGCCGGTTCCTCCAGTAGCGTGAGTCCATTCAATTGTGTTGGTGGAAGAGGTCATTTCATGGTGCGCCTCAATAATTCTTCTGCCATTATATGAACACGTTTCTATCGCTTCTTGTTGTGTATTTATTGCGGTAATAATTGCATTTACTTGCCCCTGCAACTTTCCAATCGCAACCAATACAGTATCATCAGAGTCAACTACGACATTTAGAGATGTATTAAGTCCATCCAGAGTAGATGCTAGTACTCGCGCGTTAGTGAAATAGAGATTAACAGCACCCTCACTGAGATCATCTGTGTTTTTAGCGGAAAAGGAATTATTAAAACGTGTTGATGTCCAATATAGATTACTTCCTTCTCCAATATCAGAGCTGCTAAGTACAATAATTCCAGTTTGCCCATTAACCGATAGTACTGGTGATTGCGGATGCGGTATAGCAACCCAATTGGTGAGCTGCGTAGCATCCTCCGCTATCAGCACATATGCCATGCTCTGATCCTGACGAATACACCAGTCGCCACGCTGCCCAATAAGCAACAACATTGCAGCTTGATTAACTACAGCTCCGAGGAATTCCGTAATTGCAATGGACGGGATTTGTGACGACGGGATAACACCGCCTACCAAGTCAGCCTTGTTCGCGATCGCAGCATCATACTCCTGTTTACGGACCGGCTCATCCGGATTAACTGCCGCAGGAAGATTACGCAAACGCGTAGTGCCCAATAGATCGAGCAACGATGCGCTGAACCGCACCTCACCACTGTGCTGTATTGTAATACGGTCACCATCTATCATCACTTGTCCCTCATTACTGATGATTGAGGCGATTGAAGGCCCAATAATTGATGCGATGTTCGCAGCACTTAGAGTGAGATCAGTACCCGCAATTAACTGAAGCCCGGCTAAACCACGAACAATTTGCACAACCAACTCATTAAGATCAGTAATGGTTTGTCCTCCGGCAGAGTTACCCTGCGCGAGAACAGAACTGAGATCTTGAGATGAACCCGGGCCAGCGCTCTCAATTGGGTTAGTTGGAAATTCAAGCGTCAACTCTGGCTGTACTATCTCTATATTAATATCGTTCATGCCTATGCTGATTGTGTGACTGCTTTGTGTATGATGAATACCCCGTGCATTGTTTTCGCAGGAATGTTTCCGGAAAAGTTAACCATGACGTCATAGTAATATCTACCCGACTCAGATAATGATGCGGGAGGTATTGTTATGCTGGTTTGTCCGGCAGCTGCGTTTACGTGCGAGGTCTGTACGATACGTACAATGGCACCATTATCGGCATCAGTTAAATGACGTTTAACTGAGAAAATAACCGTCGCTCCCGAAATGCTGATAGCAGCTCCGTTACGTTTTACGTTAATCGGGAATACAACTTGTGTCCCCTGTATTACTTCTAATGTAGGTGATGTGGTCATATTACCCCCTGTGAATAGTCAATCAATATTTCAATTTCCCCGGAATTTACTTCTGACCACGCGCTGTCTACCTCCACACGCACAATTAAGTCTGAATAAGATGAATTGCTTGGTGCAGATATAAAACTATTGGCAAAGCTCTGGCTAGGTGCTCCTGTGAATACGTCGTCTGACAGCAATAAATTATTTGCAGCGACTGACGTGTGATACACGGTTAGTGTTGCTGTTGTGTTTCCTCCTCCAGCAAACGCTGTATTAAGTTTTGTTTTAACACTGCGAATCATTGCTCCGGGAGGTAGTAAACTACTGGAAGCATATTCTGCAATTCGGGCGCTCACTCCTGTCATTTGACTGTAATTGAACTTCACCTTACTGCGCGAATCAATAGTGTAACGTAACACCCACTCTCCATTAGTTAATTCAGCTGCAAAGTCGGTTGAGTAGCCAGATCCGTTTTTTACGTAAAGTGAGCCTTGATACAACACAAGATCCAACTCCTGATAATAATGATCCGTAACATACCCGTTTTGTCCTCCTGGTTGCCAAACTTCAATTTCAGTCCAGGCTAATCCTGTTCCCGGTTCTTCTATATTCAAATTGTTTTCGGAAACGAACAGACGATAGTTATGACGGACAATGTCACCAATACTTGCTGCGGCTCCAGTCCACTTTGCAACACTTATTACGCAAGGTCGTAATGGAAAGGATAACCATTTCGCTGCATTGTACGCTCCGGTCTGCTCCGCGGTACAGATCAGAAAATTACCGTCTTTCACAACAAGTGATCCAATCGGATAAGTTTTAGACGGATCGTGTTCGCCAACATTCAGTATATCTGCATCATCGGATAGATTGGGATAGCTGTTAACGAACTCGGTCAAGATGGTTCGAATTTGCGCAGCCGTAACTGAACGATTGCCTGTGCTAACGATGTTAGTTGTGATGTAGCTAAGAAGGTCTGCTTTGTTCATCAGAAAAAATCTATGTTAAAATCGTCGTTAAAGTCTCCGAACAGTAAATGTTCTGTATTGCTCATTGATACTATTTTCTTATTAGTTGTCGCAAACTTGTCACGCACTTCTTTGTTGAACGTGATGTCAGAGATAACCAAAATAGATCCTGCCGGTAAATACTGATCTGGTCGCGTGACCTGTGGGTTGTCTCGCATAACTTGATAAACAGCTTCGGTGGATCCGTACTCTTGCAGTGCGATATCCAGCGGACATTGTCTCTCCAGTGTTTTAATCTTCCTGGTCATACTCTGATTCGACTATAATATCCGTGTTGTTTATTGTCATTGATTTGATGGACATACCATCGGCTTCAAACTCTTTTTGAATTGCAGAACGCACCTCGTCAGATGTTGCATTGTTCAACAGGAAGTTCATCATACCAACGCCCATAGTAGGAAACTGTTTGAAATCTCCTGGTTCTGCCAAAAGCAGCGTTTCCTGATGCTTGCCAGTACAATCTCCTTTGGCGAAATCACCATTCACGATAACTAAATCGCCAGCTGATCGGATGTAATCAATTACTTCAGCCATGTTTCACCTTCGGGTTTTCTAACGTATTCGTAACTACCGGCTGCAACAATGCAGCTGTATTGTAAGCGGTTGATGAAGCACCCGAATCGATGGCAGATAGTGCTGTAAATCCTGCCAGTGTAGCGGATTTGAGTGTGTTCATATTTTGCACAAGTGCGTCCAATGCGGATTTTAGTTCGGCGTGTTTTACTATGCCATTGTAGGTATCTCCATTGAGCTTAATTTCTCCACTAGCCGAAATCTCAATTGATGTTCCTGAGTCTGTTTTGATCAAGTATGTGTCAATGTCGGAACATGCTATCATCATTGCACTATCTTCAAGAAGTCTAACGCAGATTATGCTTGCGTCCACTTTGGGTATAATGACAATTCCCGCATTGTTGCTATCAATAGCAGATTTCAAACGTATGTCGTGATACACTGGTGATCCGTCGACGGGTTGAACATCGCATGTGTAATTGACACTATCCACACTGATAACCTTGCCGATTACTATTGGCGAACCAACAGTAGAACGAATCATTTTAGCAAATGCGCTGTGTAAACGATCATATCCGCTCATGATGCCCTCCTTCCTAATTCTATCTGCCGCAAAAATCCATCTGATTGAAAAGTCGTTGTAACAGCGTCAACAAAGAACTTTCCGGCACGTTCAGGATATCGATCATCACGCAGATCTACGACCATGCCATGAATAGGGCGCGGCACTCCAAATCCAATGAAGTGTCCACGATATCCATCGTATTTCATCCCAGCGAGCTTTTGTTCCGCCACTGAGCGCAGCTCAGCGCCACGCTTGTTATAAAAGTGTAAAGTAAAAGTGTCTCCTTCACCGTCACCAATCTCAATTTCTTCCCGTGTATTATTCGGCATTATGCCGATCACTTTCACCTTAACTTTCACATCTTCCTGCCTGCGATATTCCAATCCTTCCATTATTGCATTCTTCTGGAAGTGATAATAAATCGTTGGGAGTTTTTCGAAATATGGAAATCCTACATGCAATGTGCCCTGTCTGTAATATACAGTCAGCAAATATTCGTCGCGCAGTTTCTGTAGCGCTTTTGCAACACTTACATTATCAAGGCGGAACGGAGACAATGTAATATCGGGGCATTCAATATTGGCTTGAGGAACAAGATATTCTAACACCTCACGAAGACTAGTTGAGCGCCAGCTTTGACTAACTGTTCTTCTCTTCAGCTGCCACATCTCATCTTCGCAGTGAACTTCTAACGGCATAGTGGGTTTTACACTTGCAACATAACCTCGAAATTCTTCACGAAGATCTCCGTCATATCCAAGTTTAATAAGCACGGCGTCTCCTGGTTGAATTAGCGCTTCAACACGCTTACCATCAGATTGGCGTGCAAGATTCGGGAGTTTAATGATAGCAGTATCCGCGAGATCCTTCCAGCTGGATTTCACTTGCACACTTGCGATTCGATCACGAAACACATAGTTGCCTACCTCGATGTAACTGTTCATTACTACCGCCATTATGCTGTAGGTTTTAACTCCAATTCAAATTCCCTGTCACTTCTTCCTTTTATGATATATGATTGTTGTCCAATAGCACCCATGCTGTCCGGGAACTCCCAAGATTCAATACTGATTAAACTAATGTTGAATATCGAGGTAATGCGACTTGTGATTGTGCGACTCTTTTTTTTCTCGCACAGCGCACGCAGTTGCCTTATAATGTTTTCCGGTAGATTGTCAGGATCGCTGTCATTAACTGCAATTCCTCTGATTGTGATTTCGTAATCTCGCAGCGTCCATTCCTCTTTGAATGTTCCATCAACTCCATTTATTTCATGACTGACGATGTTCTTGCCTCCGCTAATGCTGATAAGTGGTTCATTTGGTAATTGCACTTCATCAATCTTAATTGGCATCATCAATGGAACCCCGAGCAGACCGTAAGTATCAACGGTAATACTCCCGGACGGTAACGGACCTACCGGAAACGGTTCCGGTACCATCACAGATAAATCATTCATCTGTCGTGGCAATGCCACGAATCCGAATCGCTTTTGATATAGTTCAAGTAGATCGATTTGCATTATGATCCGCTTTGTGCCATTGCAACTTCAGCTCCTTGCGTTACTCGCAAGAACATTTCAATAAATTTCTGTTCCAAATCACTTGCGGATTCGGATATGGTTGTAGAGTGAACATTGATAGATTCGTTCAGCTTACCGATATGTACATTTATAATGCGCTGCTGTTTGCCTCCTTCAGAAATGCTATTGGAGCCTTTCTGCAGATTGTTCTTGAGATCGGCAGTGCCCTTACCCCCTTCTGTGCCGGGCGCACCTGGCATCACTGCTGTGTCGCCTTGTGGTGATTGCCCGGGCTTCATCATCTTAGCAAGCGATCCGGATCCTTCAGGTGCAACCAACTGCATCTTACCGTCTACCATCTGCATCTTCATTCCGGTAGCTTCTTCAATGGCTTTCGCATGCGGATCATTCTGCATACTGATTGTCATCACCTTGTCCCAATCACCTTGGAAGATGGCCTTTAGTGTAGAGTAGGCATCTGATATTTTCTGCCAAAGTGGTTCAACAAGTTCCGTCCAAATCCAACTGAGCAGGTCCGCAATTTTTGTAACCACCCACCATATACCTTCAAAAAGTTTTCCGATAGCCCAAACAATATCCTGAACAAGCTCACTGTTGTTGTACCAGTCCATTATAGTTCCTGAGACACCTTTGGCCAATTCAATTATCCAATTAAAGGCTTTCTCAATGTATGGCATGATCTTATAACCAATCTCAATCATGCCACCCTTAATCCGGTTCATAATATTGTCCCACTTCTGACTTGGAGTTGCAGTAGCCTCTAATTGATTATTTAACTCGCCGGCAGAATCACGCACGGAGCCCATGGTAGATTGCAACAAATCCGCATCGGAACTAAGAATGGCAAAAGCATTACGAGCTTGCACATCCATAAGTCCTATACTTTCCAGGTACAATGCTTTTTGCTGGCCGCTCATATCCTTCGTTTTAACTGCAAGGTCCTTGAATATCAAATCAAGCGCACGCATATTTCCTGCATCATCAAATATCTTCACACCTGACTCCGCGAGCTTGGTTGTGATTTCACTCTTACCAAGGGCAGTATATGCGTTCTGAATCAATGTTGCTGAATCAGCTGCTGATTGACCTTTAGCAGTCATGTATGCGAATACACCAGCAGTGTCCTTGAATCCTATCTTCAATGCATCACCGGCCGCAATTAACTGCGGCATGTAATTCGCAAAATCCGAGAACTCCCCAGCTCCTACCTTCTTGGCTTTGAATAGCGTGTCCATGACTTCGTTGGCAGTTGTGTTCTGTTTACCCACGATAGACAATGTTTGTGCAACTGCACTGGACACAAGATTTACATCTGCAAATCCTGCTTGAGCACCTTTCAAAGATGTTTTAAGAATGTCCATAGAAAGACCTGCATCCCCTGTTTGTGATACAATCTTTTCGAATGCGTCCGGGAGCGACTCAATTGGAGCTGTACCTTCTTTACCGAGCGTGATAATCTCATTACGAAGTTTGGCCAGCTGTGGAGGCGCGAGTTGAAGCGTGCCATTGATCTTAGCCATGCCCTTGTCAAAGGACATTGCCATCGTTGTTGATGCAACCCCAAGACCAAGTACAGTCGCCGTAACTGCTGTGGCAGGATTTAATAATGAAGACAAGCCACCACCCATCATGGGCATCATTCCCGATAAGCTTCCGGAGAATGAAGATATCTGCGAACCTACTGATGAGAAGAAGTTAGTAAACACTCCCTTCATTCTCGACATCAATCCACCTCCCTGCGAAGTGAAACGGTTTAGGCGTTCCTGAAGACGCATAAACTTTCCAGACAGACCGTCAGCCTTACCCGCGAGTTTATCCAGATTAGAACTAATCTGGTCCTTCATACGCAATCTCCATTCGCTGAGCTTCATGCTATTGGTGGGTTTCGTTCCGCTTCTTCTTTGCGGATGTATTTTAACTCAGTGTATAATTTTATGATTTCGCCCTCAGTCATTGTTTCGGGATCACGCCTGTAGTAGTAGCGTACCTGTGCGCACATACGCCAAACGAGACCTGTAATGCTCTTTTCATTGATAGCATCCCAGGCCTCGTTTAATCTACTGTTGAGATCCGCGTGCCAGTTATCTGGTGTGATCCCTACAACTTTTCCACGGTGGCATCCGGGATCTCGATCACCTCATCAATCTTGGTGTAGAGACCGAGAAGAATTGTTTCGTTACGTTCGAACTCCGGATCCCAAGCAAGTTTGCAATTCTCCCAGATTGATCGTGAGCTGGTGAATGCCTTCTTACGTTCGGATGCGATAGCGCGTTGGATGTCTTCAATTTTCGGCTTACGCATGTAGGCTTCAAATGAGCTCTGCGGTTGAGCAGGATCACTCACTTTCAACTTGAACACACCTTCGTGTTCTTTTTTCCAGGCGTTGATTTTTTCCTGAGATGGTTTTTCCCACTTGTTGGTGGCGGTTTCTTTCGACATGATATGTGTGTATTGATTAGACGTTGTAGTTGATCTTGAAAATTGCGAGATCCATTTCAATTTCCTGATTAGGATCTCCAGCCTTCATAGACTTCGGGATCTTCTTGAAGCGGCAACCCACCAATTGATCCGTAGTAGCAACACCTCCTTCAGGAGCGTATGATACCGTGATATTGAAAGGAGTCAGATCAGTCAGGTCTTTTCCTGCACTCATGGAGCGTTGCATTGCTTCAAGCAAGCTTTGCAACACCGTCACTTTGCCGGTAAATTCTTTTTTCCCGCGACCCATTGCTACCGGCACTGCTCCTGCTCCGTAAATGTTGGTGTGTTCTTTATCGGAGTTATATTCAATCGCAGTTACAGCGTCTGAAGGGAGTGAACTTCCTGGGAGAATCACTTTGATATCTTCCCATGCATATTCAAAATTGTTGATCATTTTATGCTGCCGGATTAGTGAGAGCGATAGTTACAGAGATAGTTCGGGTAGTGCCGACTGGAGTTACATCCAGCTGTACGGCAATGTTAGATGTAGACAGAACATTCTGATCAGGATCAATGGTGCAGATTACTCCGCTGATTTCTCCAGTCATTTGATCTGCAATTGCAGACTCGATCAAACCTTGATAATGCTTTACAGTTGGCAATGAAAGCTTACCGGTTGTTGAATCCACCTGCACAGTGTCCAGAATTTCGTCAGTGTAAGTTGCCACCGCAATACGAGCTGCCTTATCAACTACACGGGCGTAAGCCAGCTGACTGTAATCATCTGTAATTGGCGCAGCCATGTGATCATCATTGAAAAAGTAACCTGCTTTCTGCGGGTGTTGATGGAAGAACACATAGCCACGATCATTAAGAGTGATCAGGTTAGCATCAGTGAATGTTGCCATTAAAGCACCATTTGAAAGACTGGCACGTGTGATTCCAAGATCACCGTCTTTCACACGACCGATATTCCGGTGTACAGGAATTGCAGCTGCACGACCGAGCGCAATGCCAACCGCAGCGTACTTATTCTTATATACGGCAGATTGTGCCACATCATAATCCTGACCAATCATCACCATTACCTGGTTTGCGTTGGGTCCTGTAGATACGTTTCGCAGATCCGCTGCGCTGGCCACAGTGCCCTGGAAATTTCTACCTTCAATGATTGCGCGGAATGGACGTTTAAATCCAAATTCCTCAGCTTGCAACAATTTGATTTTCGCAATCGCATCGTGCAGATCCTGCTCAAACTGACCACTGAAGGTTGGTGTGTAAGCTCCGTCCGGAATGCGCGTAATGCCAAGCAACTTAATCTCGCCATTGGTCTGGCTAAGAAGTTTTTTAGCGTAGCTATTAGTCGGATCGCACATCTGCGTCATGGTAACAGTCGTTGCGACTACCATCACGTAGAGCTTAGTGCCCTTGGGAACGCGATTAAAGAAGTCAACAATATGCTGATAAGCCATTACGGAATTGGTTGTGTCATATGCTGCGTTGATTCCGTTCGCTTCAGCGTCTGAAGGTGCTGTATAGGGTCCGAGAATGTCACCCAGAGCAAACTGACCGGCAACTGCAACACCAGTTACAATAAGTCCGGCTGTTCCATCCTGACCGGCAAGTACGCGGCCAAGGTTTCCGTTTGATAGTGTAACACTTACGTTAGGGAGTGGAGACATGTTGAATGTGCTTAATGAACTGGTTAGTTATTCTCGGTCGCTTCTTCAGCTTCCAACTTGGCTTCAATCATGGCCTGAAGCTCAGCCTTATTTTCGGTGCCAAACTCGATTCCGAGTTCAGTGCATTTGCTCCGCAGCTCTTCAAGATTCATTTTTGAAATGTGCTTCTCAGCTTTAGCCGGCTTCTTGTTAAGATCCGCGATTTCATTCTGAACATCTGCACGATGCACAGTTGTTACTTTGCGCAAATCAGGAGAGCTACCCAAAGTGCGTGCGTGTTGTTCTGCACTGTGTTCGTTAGTCCAGCATGAACCATCGCTGGTTTGAAAAAACTTATCCTGAGCAGGATTAGAAGCAAAAGCTTCAGCGGCTTTCTTTACGAGTTCTTTTGACATTTGATTTTTCTTTTGGGCATGGAGAGAGATAATACATCTCTCTCCAATCACGCCCTATTGTACACACAAACACAAAACAGTTTCAATCAAAATCAGGTTATGGTTCCTGAACAATCACGACAACGCCATGCGCATCGTTGCGCTTGCGACGTCCGCCAGCTTTTACCTGTGCGGAGTAAACGTCGCCGTAGTACAGTGGGTTGTTGGTGTCTTCGAAAAAGTCTACAGCTCCAAGCGTTTTGGTTACTGCGTTCTTCTGCCAGCAGATAACTGCCTGGTTGTCGCTGATTGCAGTTGCAGCTCCGGGAGCTTTAGCAGCCGGCGTACCTGCGTTATCAAAGATGGTAGTTTCGCTGCGCTCCATGATTGTGAAACCATACAAGCGCATGATTTTGCCGTCTTTCATATCCAGTTCGCCACCCTGAGCTCCATCACGCTTCATCAAATCAGCATCATCCATCAATTCACTGAACAAGTCAGTAGGAAGAAGGGCAAAGCGATCTGTTTTAAGAACTTTGTTCTTATTCATGAGCGTTTGTGCGCGCTTCAAATCCGCTTTGAGAAGCGCTTTACGGTTACCCGTTGCACCAGGTGCGAGCGAGTTGGCAGTAGCCGTGCCGGTTGTGCGCAGGATGTGCGTTGCCGCCAACCCATTTACCCACTTATACAGAATTTCATCTGCAATGCTTTCGCCAATTGTCAAGCGATGTTCTCCCAAAACAGACTCCTGCTTGTCGTAGGAAATCTCCATTGTGTCCGCTTTCGGAATGTGAGTAGGGTCAGTTGAGAACACGTCAAGAGGGTAGGTTACATCTGTATCTGTACGACGTACTGCGACTCCGGGGAATACTGTTCTGTTCTTTACAACTGTAGGTTTAGCGCCAGCTTGCGGAATGTGAACAACAGATCCGTTCAATACGTAGGCTCCATCATCGTCAGCGAAATTCAAAAACTGGTTCTCTTTGAATAGATTATTAATTATGTAATCGACCCATAGTTCAGTTTGCACGGCCATTGCAAGACCGGGCGCACGTTGCAGTTTCGGAAATTCAAGGTCCATGATGGCATAAAATGCACGCGCAACAACGTAAATAGTTGGTGGTGCAGCAAACGTGATAGAGGCAACTGTAATTGCATCGTATCCGGTTGCCATTTCAACACCGGTTCCGAATGCCAGAGCAACGATTGCATTGATCAAGATCAGTGCGAAGGCTTTGAGAAGTTTCATAGTTTAAAAATTGAGTTAATGGATGGTTTACAGGTTGGTTTGGTAAAGTTTACGCCGTAACTACAGCGCCGGGAGTTGCTTTCTTCTTGTTGTACAGGTCTGCATTAGAACGGCTCAAGCGTTCCAGATACGCAACACCTTCAGGATACTTCTTCAGCTCCAGGAATGTTTTGTTCTCAAATGCAGCTTCAGCAGAATTAACCGGATTGTTAAGTTGGGCAACAACAGGCGTATGCACCGGACGCGAATCCAGAGCTTTCTTTGTTGAATCAAAATCGGCAGTTGCCAATTTGTGCCAAGTTTCACGCTCTGCGGCAGTCAGCTTATTGGAAGCGATTGCACCGTCAACAAGCGCATCAACACGCAGCTTTGATTCATTGGTCAGCTGTGTCTTGAGTTCCGATACTTTATTTTCAAGTTCGGTATTCTTGTTAGTAAGTTCGGTGATCTTCTGAAGATTCTTATTGATCGCTTCGATCACTTGTTCTTCGGTGGAACCTGCGGCAAGCTGAAGTGCCGCAACCATTAGTGGCAGGTTTTTCATATCGATTTTTGGTTGAGTCTGTTGTTGTGCTGATAGGCTGATGTAATTGCGGATCGCATTATCATCAGATAGTAACTCCCCTGAGGCGGTAAGCACACGGAGTGCTGAGCCGTTGGATGGCACCGGACATACGCTACATTCAATAAGAATACATTGTGTAACAACTGAACCATCAAAGCCCGGTATATCAGTACGTACTTCAAGAGGAGCAATCGTTATTGAAGCGCCTTTTATGAAACCGCGCTCTACTTTGCCGGCTAACTTTTTAGCGTCCTCATCATCCATGTCAAATTCAGGAGTCGCAATTAACTTCTGATTCTCCACTGTAATATCTGTCCATCTCCCAGGAACAACATTGGGGTTGTGATTGTACAGCATTACAGGATTGGTGCGGAAGGTATCAAGCACGATGCCATCTGTCAGCACATAGAACCCATATGAGTTCTTTGATTCGTCTGATAATATGAATGGCTTCTTCGGCATAATGTATGTTCGTTGAACGCAACAAAATTGAAGTGCTTTGTGAGTGAAAAAAAATACTTGTGTTCCATCCTGTATAATGTAAACCGCTCAGCGACAAATAGATTACATGATACTACACAACTTGTTTCTGTTTGCCATTGAGTGAATCACCTTTGCATCAATGACGACGCTTTCCACTCAACAAAAAAAGGACTACGCTAAGATCCTGTACACTCAAATGGGGCTTCTACAGAAAGAAGCTGCTGTTAAAGCCGGTGTATCGGCTAAGACAATGTCTGCTTGGGTAAACAATGAGGGTTGGGATAAGCTCAGAGCATCTCTTGCTATTACTCGTGAAGCGCAATTGCGGATGGTCTATGCACAGTTGAATGAACTTCAAACGGCAATCAACAGCCGAAAAGAGGGTGAACGATATCCAAGTGCAAAAGAAGCGGATGCGATGGCTAAACTGGCGGCTACCATTAAAGCCCTGGAGACTGATGCCGGGCTTCATGAAACTGTTGATGTATTGATGCAGTTCCTTGGCTGGGTTCGCACAACCGATCTTAAAAAAGCGCAGGAACTTACAGGGCTTGTCGATCAATTCATTAAAGGCAAACTCAGATGAGAGTAGCAGATAAAGATGCTCTGCGCAGATGGGAAGATTTTAAAATCAATATCCATCGAGCGACACCGGTGGATCTTAATGAACCGCCATCAGATAAAGCTGCACGTATTGCTCGGTTGTTACGCAGTCCGGAAGAGTACGGCAAATATTATCTACCTCATTACTGTCAAAGTGAATTTGCAGAATTCCACAGGGAGTTCATGAATTCGGTTACAAAGAAGCAGCGGATATATGTTGTCCGTAAATGGTCCCGAGCTCATGCGAAAAGTGTAATTGGCGGTGTATTGATACCATTGTTCTTAATGTGTAAGGGAGAGTTAAAGAACATGCTCCTGGTATCCAGAACATGGGATAATGCTGTTGAGTTGCTCCGCGCACTGGTATCTGAACTGGAAGCAAACCAGCGACTGATACATGATTTTGGTTCGTTCATATCATTGGATCAATGGGAAACAGGGCGTTGGGTTACTTCATCAGGAGTAAGTTTCCGCGCAGTTGGAGCGGGTCAATCTCCTCGTGGTGCGAGAAATCAAGAAGCCCGTCCGGATTATATTCTTTGTGATGATCTTGATGACGATGAAGTGTCACGCAATTCAAAGCGCGTTGATCAGCTTTGGGAGTGGATGACCGGTGCATTATACGGGTGCTTTGACATTACCGGCGCTGCAAGGTTTGTTGTAATCAACAACGTGATTGCAAAGGATTGCATTGTTCTGCGCGCGTGTGAAGTGGCTGATAATGTTGATCAAATTGACATTTTAACTAAGGGCAATGTTCCGGTTGCCGAACGCACAGCCATTGAAGTGGAGCTGAGAACATGCAGAGATGAGCAACGCAGAAAGGTATTGGAGTGTGCGCTGGGTTACATCAAAACAGGTTACAGGCCATCTTGGGGACGCTTTACGATGGTTGAAGTTGCGTACATGATAACCAAGATGGGTTATCGAATGTCACAGCGTGAGTATTTCAACAACCCCATTTCTGAAGGAAAGGTGTTCAAGAAGGCTTGGATGCAGTTTAAAAAATTACCGCCTTTTACTTCTTATCCATATCCGTTGGTTGCATACTTGGATCCCGGATTCAAGAAAACGAAAACAAGCGATAGTAAAGCGCTGGTATTGATCGGTCTTCATCAATCAGAGTTTCACATCAGGAAAGTTTTCGTTGGCAAAGCTTCAGTTGAAGAGATGATTGCGTGGTGCTATAATATGGACACTTACGTAAAAGAACGTAAAGGCGCGTACAAACTGCGTATGGAGGAAGTGTTTCTTCAGTCATTGCTGTATAAAGACTTCGCGGAAGCCGCTAAAAAACGTAAATACCCTGTTCCTGTAACGGGTGATACGCGCAAAAAACCGGATAAGGACGCCCGGATCGAGGCACTTGCAGGTTATTTCGAGCGCGGACAAGTCTTTTTTGATGAATCTTTAAAGGAAGAGCATCACACCAAGGAATTAATTGAACAGTTCCTCGCATTTGAGCCAGGCGTAAGAACGCTGAAAGATGGTCCGGATGCTACTGAAGGAGCAATATTTCAACTTGTCGAGGCGGTGCAACTGCGTGCGGATGTGCATGTGGGGACCCGTAAGGCAAACAAACATAGAATATGAGCACATTCTGCACTAGAGATGATTATGAAGCTGCAATTCGCGGCAACATCCTTGATGCCATCATTGACTTTAATGATGGTAAACTGGATATAGCAGAGAGTAGGGCAATCAGTGAAATGGGTGGATATCTTAATGCAAGATATGACACTGAGGCAATATTTGCAGCAACCGGCAACGATCGTAATCCGCTAATGGTGATGTACTGCGTGGATATTGCACTGTATCACCTGCATTCTGTATTGAATCCCAAAAAGGTGCCGGATCACCGCAAGGAGCGGTTTGACCAGGCAAAACAGTGGCTTGCCGACGTTGCTGCCGGCATGATAAATCCACCAGACCTACCCAGAATAACGGACGGAAGCCGGGATTATGTGCTATTTGGCAGCAACACCAAACGGAACAACCACATTTAAACACCCTTTAAGGGCGTTTGAATTCAATTATCTCCCCTTGGTTGGTATGTAGGCATATCCCAAGGCATAATAAATCGTTTAAAGCGTTATTTCATGGCGTCCACACAAGGTGCAAAGAAAGGCCGGACTTATATCCCGGTAAACAATCAGATTGAAATCAATACCCTGCGCATGACCAGCCAGGACATTGCGGCATGGAAATCGGCTATTGATGCGGCTCGTAATGTTCTGAACCCGCGTAGAAGGTTACTCTACGAGTTATATGACAACATTATTCTTGACGGTCATCTAACCTCCGTAATGGCTAAACGTGTTACCCACATTACGAATAAGCGGATCATATTCGTAAAGGATGGTGATGAGGGCGCTGTAGATGATCAGGTAAGAGAGTTGGTTCTTGAGCGGCCTTGGTTCCATCAATTCAATAAGTTGGCCATGTCAGCTAAGTCCTACGGTCATGCACTTATCGAGCTGATTCCGGAAGCCGGTTTGATAAAAACAGTGGACCTTGTTAACCGGGCGAATGTTGTTCCGGAGCGAAAGTTCGTTGCGTGGCACTATGCCAATTTGGAGAGCGGGTTTAACTACGAACTGGAGCAACCGGCATCTCAATATTTGGTTGAGATCGGAGGAGCTAAAGATTTCGGTCTACTGCTACAGGCTTCGCAATACGTAATCTATAAGCGTGGAGGATTCGGGGATTGGGCGCAGTATGCTGAGCTGTTCGGGATGCCCTTCAGAGTTGGCAAATATGATCCATACGACGAGAATACCCGACAGAAACTATCTGAAGGCTTGGATGCTATGGGTGGTGCAGGGTTTGCAGTTATTCCGAACGGAACGAGCATAGACTTCCATTCTGCCGCTGGATCCGGAAACACGTCAAGCATATACAAGGATCTCGTATCCATGTGTAACGCGGAAATCTCCAAAATATTCCTCGGTCAGACATTAACTACCGAACAGGGTGATAAAGGTGCGAGAGCTCTTGGCGATGTCCACAAAGACGTGGAGGATGAAATTGGCGTAGCCGATATGATTGAGCATGAATATATGCTCAATTGGGTTCTGAAGCCGAAACTGGAGGCACTTGGATATCCGATTGCCGGAGGACGATTCAAGTTTGAAAAGCTGAATAACGTTCCAATGGACAAGCAGATCGATGTTGCCTTAAAAGTTGCGTCACAAGTGCCGATTGATGAATCTTACTGGTATGAAACGTTCGGAGTTCCTAAACCGGACAGCAGTAAGAAAGCGGATCCGAAAGACGACGATTCGCAAGATCCTGAGGGTGGAGCTGGTCCATCCTCAAAAAAAAAAGCCTGAGCCTGACGCATAAACATTGTTGCACTTTTGACTACCTAAGCCGTCAGGTTCAGTTATCAGACGATCCCTACGCCGGTCTTCCAGAAGATGAACAAAAGTTGATTGAAGCAATGTGGGGGAGTGATGGTAAACAGGTTGACTTCAACACATACTTAAAAAATGTTGCCGAGCTGCGCCGGGCGTTGCAGGAGAAATTGTGGAGTGATGAAGTGACAGCCTATGCCGAGCCCGACAACTTAACTGCAACAATGATGGAAATGAACATCAATCGGTTTTCGTTCATCAAGAATGTGGCGCAGATGTATGAGTTGAATCAGGCATTGAATCAAAGTGACAGCTTCAGTGCATTCCGAAGCGTGGCTGCAGGAATACTGGAAAAGTTCAATAACCATTGGTTGCGAACAGAGTATGATTCTGCGATTGCGGTTGCACAGAACGCAGCTGCATGGAATCGCTTCAAAGCAAATAAGAACCAGTTCCCGTACTTACGATACCAAACGGTGGGAGATCAGCGCGTGCGGGCTTCACATGCAGCGTTGGATGGCAAGTACTTTCGAATTGATGATCAATCTTGGTGGAGTTTGTACCCGCCAAACGACTGGAACTGTCGCTGTGAAATGGTACAGAGCTCTTCTGCACCTGCCGAATTATTGACGGATGGTCCGGGAGCAATGGGTTTGCTTGGCGCTAATTATCGAAAGATGAAAGAAGCCGGATTTGCAGTCAACCGTGGTGAAGTGAAGGAGGTGTTTGACTTGAACAAAGCGTACATACGCCAGTTGCCAACCTCCCGAAATATTGATAAGAACAAATTAACCTACATCGATGCCGGGTTACAACCATTTAAGAAGATTAAACGCACAGGTAAACCCCACGATGAAACAGCCTCACTTGAACAGATTCGTAAACAGTTCGGTGATTCAGCTGTTAAAGTATACCAGGACAAATCAGGAAGGTTGCTAGGGTTGAGTAAAAAAGCATTTGAACAGCATATCAAAACAGAATATACGGGACCTGAAGAACAAAGACACACTTTGTTTGGCTCTGTAAATGAAGTACTGAATGGATATGATGAGGTTTGGTTTAATGAGGATAGCCCGAATCGTTATAGTTATCGTTACATTAAGTTCTACGACAACAGCTCGGTAGTAGTAGTGGCAGAAGTACACAAGCCCGCTGAAGGTGTTGTGCGAAGCGGTAATGAAGAAACTTTTCAAATCAAAACCTGGTATGAAACAAAGGAGAACTCTTCAGATATGAAGACCGATGATAAAAGAAGAGGATTGTTAATAGAGAAAGGTTACTGATACACCCGGCGAGGCCGTACATATATTCCCTTGGGAATTTTCTGGAGCATCAATAACCTTTCAGGGATACAAATATACAAAATCTGAGCCATGAGTAAAGACTTTCCGCATCCATTTGCAGAAGCCGCACGGGAATACCGACGTTTACGTCGCTCATTGCCGATGGAAGTGTCCGTACTCGCATCTAATCATTTCAAGAAGAATTTCCGGAGGCAAGGATCATACGATGAAGCCGGATCCTTTCATCGTTGGAAACCGCGTAAGAATAACAAACGTGGACGCGGACGCGCGATCCTTGTCCGGAGCGGCAGGTTAAAGCGCGGGATTGTGCCATCTCCACTGAATGATACGGCACGCGTTGTTAATGCTGTACCATACGCGCAAGCTCACAACGAAGGAGAAGAAGGCAGTGTGTCCGTTAAAGCACATTCACGAAACAGATATTCGCGCAGCAAAGAAGGTACAGGAGTATATTCTGTGAAGTCGAGAAAGGAAAGAATGCGCACTGTTCGTTCTAAATCCGGAGCGAGTAAAGTGAGAGCATATCAACGTAAAATGAACTTGCCGGCACGTCCATTCATGCGAACTGATGCGGTTTTGATCAGAGCTATTCAGTCAACCATCAACCGAATGCTTCAGCGCGTTTGGGATAAACGATAACAACTATGCAACACGATTTTATTTACCAAGCAATCATGCAGCGTATCCAAGAGCGCGCACAAAGAATCAAGTACATCGATTTATATAACGGACAGCTTGACGCAGATGATCCGGAAGCACTAACTTTTCCGCTACCCGCTGCATTAATTGAGTTTGTTCCGGGCGAAGTGATCAGCTCCGGCAATCGCGTGCAGCGCCAAACACTGGAGGTGCTTATCTATGTTGTTAGTGAACAGCCACAGGAAGCGAACAGTCTGGAAGCGGATAGCGTGCGCAGAGCTGCATTAGAACACGCGCCAACAATGCGTGAGGTTTCGGCTGCAATATGCGGACTCAATAGCGGCAATCAGGCTCCTGTTGGGTTCAGCTCTATGGCGCGGGTAGGAATAGATACGTTCAACTTATCCGGAATGATTACCGCAAATATTATTACGTTCAGAACGTATGTTGATGATCGAACAATGATCAGCGAAACGGAGGATCCTGAAGCTGACGTGGTAATTCAAGTATGATTATCCGTTTACAAACGGCTATAGTTCCCGAATAATTTATCTTCGTAAAAAAACAAACCATCATGAAAGATAAAACTACAGCTGCAATTCTTGCATTCTTCCTCGGCGGTATCGGCGTTCATCGCTTTTATCTCGGTCAGACCGGCCTCGGTATTTTGTACTTGATATTCGTATGGACATTTGTCCCGGCGTTTATCGCATTGATTGATTGCATTTTATTATTGATCATGAATAAGGCTGCATTTGACCGGAAGTATAACGTTGCTCCGAGTGTCACTGTTAACGTGAACAGAAGCGCAGCAGATGAATTGGAAAAGCTTCATCAACTCAAAAATTCAGGGGCAATAACACCGGAAGAGTATGAGCGACACAAATCAAAGATCATGTAACAGAAAAGCCCCGCAATGCGGGGCTTATTCATTTTATAACACGGGCTTTGCCTGACTTTTACAGGCAAAGCCTGTAGTTCTCCGCAACCTCAACACACGAAAGAAATCGTTCTGACGAACTTTCCTTTCTTTCTGCTACCGCATTGCGGAGAACGTCCAGCGGATTTCCTTTTGAAATATAAATCTTCCCCGTCATTTCGGATAAATGATTTCTCTATAACCAGTAAACCATGATGTATAATAAGCAGCTTCACGAGTGCGTGGAGTTCCTTCCAGAAATATTTTATTTTCGCCTTCAAAAAAAATTAATTCTCCTACAGCTACGCCTTCTCTGTCCATCCATAATTCTACCATCTTGTTATACGGTAATTCTGAAATAGGATTTGGAAAATCTTCTGCCGATTCTTTCATTTCTATTTTTTCTTAGTTTTAAGGCATCGGAGAACAACAGATTTGCGTTATTCGTTATTCTTTGCCGACGCACGATTTATATTCAAAAGTTCATTCTTTCGGGCTTTACATTGACTGAGCGAGCTCATCAATCCGCCCTCAATAACGAACTACGCAAATCCGCAGGACGTTAGGCGCAACCTACAGACAACGTCAATTTGAATCCTTGATTCTGAACTGAACAGGCATCTCTTTATTACCTGGTAATTTATCGTAGGTAAACTGCGCACCTGCCAGAGCGGTTTTCGCGTTATCAATAATGTTTCTTGCAACACCATTAATTGCTTTTGCTCGTTCCATTTCCTTTGAGAGTTCGTCTGCAGTTAGGTTTTCATCACTCAATCTTTCCAGTTGAGCGAACAGGTGATTGTTAAGATCTGATAAAGTATTATTAGCCATTTTGAATAGATTTTAATTTACTTTCTAATTTGATTACAAGAGCCATTGACGGAATAATTTCAGCAGGATAGTTGTGCTTGGAGTTTCTAAGCATATTTTCGGTCAAAGAGATCATTTCAAGATTCGACAATACAACATTCTCTGTGTTCCCATCTTTAAAGACAACCGCGAATCCATGTGGTATTGCTCCATTAGCTTGCTCCCAAATGTGCCTATGCAATAGCTCCCATTTACCTAAACCAATACGGATGTACTTGTAAACTCTTCCCGACTTGTCCCGTCTTGAAACAATTATTCCGTCCGATTGTTTTGCATTGTGCGGCAGATTTCCTTTTTTGAACCGAGTTGACTTCGTTCGCTCAATTGCTTCAGCTGACATGTAATCAGTTTGCTTTCGTCCTTTATTCCATGACACATCGCCTTTCTTTCTCTGACTTTCCTTTTTTCTCTGCTCAATAACTTCTTTCGGAATAGTGAGCTTATTTTTATTAAGGAAGTTCATAACTCTTCCAAATGAAATGCCAAGTTCGTTGGCTAGTCTCTTCACAGGCGTACTGAGGTACTCCGTCTTTATTTTTTCAATTTGATGCGCGCTAAGCGGATCCCACTTTCCTTTCGGCATTGCTTTATGATTAATTTAAATTTATTCATTAGTGAACGCTGGTAAATCTTCATCGCGTTCCATTTGTGATATTTTACCACTCAAGTTCTCGCCACAATTAGGACACCACCATTCAACACCAGTGCCTTTACATTCCGCGCATAAGTACTCACTTTCTTCTGGCATGAAGTTAATTGGGTCTTCATCAGATTGATCTATAAAGCCTTCGTTACAAAAAATTTCTGCGCAGTCGCGGTTGTGTAACGGGCAGTGCCCACATTTCGGACAACTCAATTCATAATCTTCTTCGTAATCTGACATTTGTTCGAGTGATTAAAATTTATACATCAAAGGCCTCTGACAAATATTCTTTTCAGCAACACCAATCGAGCGCAACCACTTAGGAACATCAAACGATGGGCATGCTTTCGCAGCGAATTGGTTGTGGCCTGCCCATTGAACGTTGGGATGCTGGCTGATAATTTCATGAACCAATAAGATCTGTGAAGTAATTTGGGCGGGAGTGCGCGTATCTTTCGGTTTCATGTTAACGTCGCATCCACCTACGTATGCGAAGTGTCTGGAGATACCGTTAATACCGAGAGCTCCATTAGTTACTTCACGAGGATCCACGAAGTTGTCATTATTGTTTACAACCAAAGTTTCCCAGCTTCCGCTCAGGTGCTGAATCTTTTCATAACCGAAATGACTCCAGCCGCGACCGGGATACTGCGCTGCAAGTCGGCGAATGTGCCATCTGGCGATATATTCATCCGGCAAAAGATTGATTGATTTATAAACCTTGCTTTTGTAGGTATATGTTCCATTCTTATTGCGAGCTGGACCGAAGTGCATCATCGTTACTTCATCACGGGTTACCTCACGTCCTTCTCTGGTGGCAAGGCAATGTAGAATTGCATACTTGAGTGGTTGCATAGTAAGTGTTTTAAATGATTATATCTCCTGTTTTGGGATCATACTCAAATCCGATTTTCAATTGTCGTGGATCTTCCGGATCTCGAAGAATTGGATCGTCAAACAATCCGGCTTCATTCTCCTGCCAATGATAATACTGATGGCTTGTGCAAATTGGATAACCCTCATCATTATATGTCAGTTCAGACGGATACTTATCATCCTCCAAACTCAGTGTTAGAGATCGCGATAGAATGTCGCACTTTTTGTCAGCGAGATCGCCGGTGTGTAAGAACTTTTCATGTACGCAACTCTCACAGAACATTGCATGAAAGATCATACCCTCGTGCCCATTCGCAGGGCGATACTTATTACTCATGGTTCAGTATTATAAATTGCACCCAACGCTCTGACAGATAAAACTCGTCAGCAACACGCTCAATGCAATATGCATACGAGTGAACGCATTTGCCTTTCGGTGTTTTCTTGTCGATCAATTCCTTGAACCGCTTCACGATAGCATCGTTGCGTTGTTTGATTTTATCCGGGTTGCGTGTTGACATGTTCTATTTCCAATCTACGATCTGACCTTGTTGATTTTTGGTTGGTGTGAATCCGAGAGAACGTAAGTGCTTCCAGTATTCAGACAGCTGCTGTGGAGATAACTTGCGTTCATAATCTCGATCATACCGAATTGGATATTTAGATTTCGCCGGAGCCTGTTGTTCAACAAGCAACTCGTTATAATATTTCACGAGATTGCCTATACTGTAGCGTCCTTTGAAGAGGAAATTATCACTATTAAAATAGCACTTGAGCAGATCTTCATTGATATCGATCTTCTTCACTTTACCCGAATCAGCAGCCGATACTTTATACTTTACGCCGGTAGCCTGTTCGTACATACGGCAGAACGTTGCAATCTTCACATTGCTCGGTACTTCTTCGATCAGTTGTGCATGTATTATGTACATGGTGTGCATCATATCTTCCCGGGTGCGGATGTGTTGTGTGAGATTAAGCCATTGATCCACTGATAAGGGTTTGGTAAGATGAAACTCCAGGCTGAACAGGTTACCGTCAATATATTCTCCAATGATATAACCGTGCATCTTGGGATTGGTGAATTTATACTTGCTCATAGTGCTGCCGTTATTACTCGGTCAATGTTTGCGTAAATGTTCGTGATCACAGCATATTCATACATGTCATACGTAGGATCTGAAGTCTTGATGAGATTGTGCAGCGCAAGTGATTCCTCTACGGTTAAACTCACTTTCACAGTATCCTTCTGAGTGATCAACAGACGCTGTGTCTTCATCCATGCCCGGGATAATAATATTATCAATAGGGCATTGCTTCTATTGCGAGCCGGTTGCAGTTGCGCCGCTGCTCCAAGCCAACGGTCCAGAACCTTCAACTCATCATATGACAATGACAATGTGATGGATTTCGGTATTCGATTCACCAACAACTTATCAGATCCGCTCATAGTTGCTTTTCAAAAGGTTTTCAAGTTGTGTTACAAGGCGAGGAAGTTCTTCGTATGTGTAGTTATTGAATGACTTATGCAGGTATCCATACTTAAACAGCCATGCGTTGAATGTTTGCCAGTTAATCTGACCATCACTCATCTCCCAACCAAGTTCATGCACGATGCTCAAACATTTCTTACGCATCTTATCTGCGGGATCATCCGCATAAAAATTCACCCGTACATTGGAGTTGCTGATATGACGATACTGCATAGCATTCAGTCGGTTAATCAGCAGTTGCATTTCTTCACGGCTGAGATCTGCGCTGCTACTTGTTCTGCCATTACTGAATGAGAGAATAAGATCACTCTTCTGCTCCTTGGTTAATCGCATCTTCGACACGATTGCGTGATACTGATTATTCTGCTTTTGTGTTCTTTTCGGCATGTATATCAAGAATTAAAACCTGTCCGCAGTCCAGTCGTGAAAACGTTCTGCCGCAATTGTTGGATTGAAATAGTCCACCCAATCAGGTATTGGCATGTTCATTGGATTACGCCAGGTGAACAGAGAAATAATAAGTGCAATAATCAGTGTCACTAACGCCAGTACTAAAAACAGGATATCGCCAACTGTAATAAGCGGATGTGCTATGCAGTTGTGAACGATTTTAAAGAATGTTCGTCTTATCAGTTTCATGAGTTTGATTGTTAGGTGAATTATTCGCAGAGGTGGTACATTTCTGGACTGTACCATCCCCCTGCGAACCAGACCAGTCGTCCCAACCACAACTGTGACATACCTCAATTCCGGCAGCGTCTACAAGTTTGCAGTTACCTGTACACTGCGATGGTGGAACCGTCCAGTACTTTCGCCATTCCTCAGTGACAAGTGGTCTGTTATTCATGATTAGATTGATGATAGGTTCAGGGAAATAAGTACCCAATTGTTATTACCGTCTTTCTTGTAGAAGCGCACATACTCACACGTGTCTGTTTCCGTGTATGACTCTTTGAAAAGTGCAATTGCCTTTTTCCAATTGGGATCTTCGTATCGCGTTTCCATTTTGTACAGACGTTGAATCAAACGGATATCATACTCTCCGGATATTTTGCGCTCAAGCAAGGATGCAACAAGGTCGTAAGCTTCTTTATTGCGCCCTTTGATAATAGTCCCCAGAAACTCACGCAAGAGTTTCTCCGCTTCAGTAGCACGCTCATCGAAAGCTTTACGGATCTGTGACGCGAATTCTACTTTCAAGTTCCCGGCTTCATTCACAATATGGAAATTCCCTTTGTCCGATTTCTCCGACTTCGCATATTCCTGCATCTGCGCACGGAACTCTTTCAGGTCACTCATGGCCTGTTCTTTGAACTTCTTCAGGCTGTTACTCTGCACCTGTGCGGATGCGCACAAACGTTCAACTAATATGCTGCGTCGCATTTCATACTGTTTCTTTTCGCGATTGGCAGCTTCGCGCTCTTCTTGTTTCTTGGATTTCAGCAGCTCTTCCAATTCGGCTGTCGTCATTTTTTTTGGGTCCTTCATTTTGATTGATTAATTGATGGTTAACTATTGATTTCAAGTTGGGTTTGTCCGGATGTAACAGTTGATTCGAATATCCTGTAAGGATGTGTTGCTCCGTATCTGCTCTGTGCGACTGCAACACCATTACGTACATGTATCTTAACATCCACCATGTAACGGATTGCTTTGGCCGCTTCTCCCTTCGGATGTCCTCCGCTTCCTTCCCAGGATATGATAACAATTCCTTTACGTGGAAACATCTCATTGAGTATTTTATACTGGAACTGCGTCAGGTTAGCGTATTGTGCTGAGTCGATAACGAAGAACATTGCTTTGTTACGCTTCAACTTTTCAACCATTTCTTCGAAACTATCACGGTCTCCAAACACAATCTTACCGGCACACTCTTCCATTCCTACCTGCCGTATTGCATTTTGTAAGCTCGCTCCCTCTCCCTGTTCGATGGAGTTATAATACACCTTGCCAAAGCCAGACAACATCTTACACATCTTCAATGCAAATGTTGTTTTACCACTTCCGGAAGGTCCCCAGATGATGATTCTGAATCCTGTCTCCACCATTCCGAGAACTTTAATCCATTCTTCAGGAAGAGCTATTGTTTTATAGCGCTTACTCAGGAACTGTGTGACGCCGATTGATTTACCCATTTTACTTTCTGTTATTGTGATTGTGTAATATGTGATGTGTTGGAATGCGAGGAGGAGCCGGAGAGTACCAATGCGCGTACTGATCCTCTAAATTTTGCTTCTTCAGCCTTGTGTTATTCAGCTCTTGAGTTTTTGCTATGAAATCCGGATGTTGCGTATTGTCGTTGAGCCATTCGGATAATTCTTCACAGCGCTGTTCTAATTGCTGTATTCTGGCTTTGTGGCTTTTCTTGGTGTATGCTTTTGCGAGTCTGGACATGGTGGTTAGAATTGAGGTGCTCGTGTGAATACTTCAATCGCAGATGCGTTGACAGGATAATAACCGGATATTGAGAGCGCTTTTTTACTCTGTTGTACTATCATGTCATATGCTTCTTGAAACGCGCGATTGGTTTGATATAAATCATCGGCTGTGCGCTTGTGAAAGATGATGGTTGCATGCGTTTTTTTCATGTAGTAACCCCAGTCCTGAAGTGTCACATACACCATGTCGTCACCGAGCAGCTGATAGCTTGCCTTCAGAGCAATCTTGCGCGCATCAACAACGCTCTGAAATCGATCATTGCCCTTAATCTGATCAACTGTAATGTTGAAGTATTCTGCGGTTATAGACAGAATTACGTTCAGGCGTGATTGAACGAAATGCGGGATCATTTAGCACCTCCCTTCTGGCGATGAATCTCATCATGAACTTCGCCGATCATAATTGCATAGGTATCATCCATCACAATGCGATTCGGATATACGCTCAAGTTCTCGGCGCTGTGCGTGCTATTTAGTAATTGACGGAAGATGTAGCGCTCTTCCCGGCAAATACGGGTAGATTCATCATAACCGATATCATGCAGGAGAATGCGATTGCGGCGATCCCACTGATTGATCCACCACTTCCAAAAGAAACGGCTCTTGCGCATTGCCTGAACAGCATGTTCATCTTCCGGACGCAGGTTTTTGCGTAGATAATCATCTGCACCGGCAATGATCATGTTGTTGTATTCGTTCTCACTGTACTCCGACAAGCGGAGTATAAGCGAACGAACTTGGTCGGAGTTAAGCAGCTTCTGATCCATTTTCCATTTCAAGTCTGATAGTTTCTACTTCATTCTTAACCCGGCGCAGATCGTTGTCAGAGGCTTGCCACACACGATTGATCAGGATCTGATCCGTAACGCCATTCGCGGAACAAATTGCAGCTACGCGCTCGCGTGTGAGTTCGTAGAGCGTTTCCAACTGACCACCAACGCGGCTGTACAGTTCGCGGTAACTCTGTTTCTTCAGACGAACACCCTTCTCAATGCGCTTCTCCAGATACATGGATCCGCACATAACCCAACCACAGCGCCCTTCGAGATGATTATAAAGCGCCAGAATAACACTGATGATATCGTCGCGCAACTTGTCCATCTCATCAACAATGATCAACGGCTTACGCAACTTGGAGAGATGTGCAACAATACCGCGGATCTGTTCCACCACATGAAATACTTCCCCTGATATACCCATTGCTTTACGCAATTGATTCAGAAACTCCTTTTTGGTGAGATAGTTTGCGCATTCGATGTAGAATACGTTATCCGTATGCTGTTGTGCGTACAACTTCAAACTTGCAGACTTGCTCAGTCCGGGATCTCCCACAATCATACGGGCTACACTACGATGCTGTACATGCTTGCAGATATTCATCATCTTGCGTGTATTGCGGTCGTTCTCCACAATAGCCCAGGAGCGTTGATAGTTAAAGTAGTTTGCAAGGATATTCCACATCTTGGCAGAGATGAGCTGATCGTTGTCTTTCCACTTGAGATTCACGACCATTGATAGTGTAGGACCGCTGATCTGACCGATTTTCGTAGCCAGTTTGTTCTGACTTACATGTGCGAGCTGCTGTTTTATCAGCTCTACAATTTGGAGTTTGTCTTGTGTTGTCATAGTTTTGAAGCGATATAGTTATTGATTGGAGATTGATAACTTGTTCAGGACCCAGGGCGACGCTTCCATTCGGAGGCGTTTTCCTTTTCAAGGGTTTCTACTGCACCTTGCAGCATGAAAGGCGAGCAGTAATCGATAACTCCTTTCTGGCCTTTTAATTTGTAAGCTGAGCGGATCTCTGCATAATGATCCACCGGCTTACCGTTGATATGCACTTTCGGCATGCGCTCCGCCAGCTCACGGAACTTCTTCTTGAGTTTAGTGTTGGAAATCATCTGTGTCATATACATCTCGTTTTATTACACTCACTCCATCTACCGGAAATGATTCTTCAGGGACTTTGAGTACCTCTTCAGCATCGTTTAATAGCCCTTTGTTGCCGCCAGACTGCACGAAGAATCCTTTCGTAAGTGCTTCAGCGTCGATGCCGAGGCGTGTTATTGTTTCGCGGTCAGCAAGATTCTTCTGCGCGTGGTACTCGATGCGTTTCTTCTTGTAGGTAAGCAACGTGTTCAGATAGCGACGATCTCCCGCCTTCATATCGCCAAACGCCATAGGAACTGCATTCAGTTCAGGCACGACAAACCGACGACGACCTTCATCTGCAACCACCATAATCTTGCTGAGATCCACCGGATCATAGATTACCTGGTACTTCTGGCCAATGCTATCAGCGAAGGCATCCTCCAGTAACATGTATGTGCGTGTGTGCCCGTTGATGGTAAACTGGATGCCACGATTGGTGAGACGATTCTTGTGTGCGTGCAATTCTCCGAACAGAGACAACCGCAGTTCATCAGTAAGAAGGCGTGCATTGCTGAAGTCTCCGGATTCCCAATCCTGCATAAGACTCTTTCCTGACAATGCGCGCTGCCCATATTTCTGGCGCACTTTGTTGTTCCAAGCCATCATGCATTGATTGATCTGATGAACTACTCCCTGTTCATCCGGGAATGATTGTTTATTGAGATGTATGTGATCAGGATTGATCTGTGTTTTGGCTTTGACGTTGTGCCCGGAGAAATTCGGGAGTAAACGGGCGGTTGTTTTGAAGATGTTGCCAAAGAAAGGTTCAATTACTTTGTCTCGTGCATTACCTACTGCTGATGGTGTGAAGAAATCAGAATTCAACGCGATCTTCTCATACAATTCACGCAGTGCGCTGAGTGCAAAGCGGTCGGTTTTTACTTGATTTGGAAGGCGTCCTGCGGAAACCACAGCATTCTTCCATGCGAGTTTAGCAAGCTCAATTGTTTCTGACTCACCAATGGCATAACCCATTATTGCATCGTTGTACGCATCAATAACCACATACACGTACTTGCGGTTATGATACTTCACTACACTATGGCCTTTTACAACTTCACGACTTTGATAATAGAGCTCAAACGGAGTTCCATCACCAACCCAAAGCTCGCACGGGCGCGACGGGCGCATACGATGGATTACAAAGTCATTCGCATTGCGATACTCCTTGATTCCCAAACGCAGACCAACCAATTGATTCTTCACTTCAGGCTTGGCTACATGCCAGAATACTGCTTGTGAGGTAACGGTTGGCCACCCTTTTTCAACTGCTGTGCGGTTGTACAGTTCGGAAATCTGAACTGTATTCAATTGGTTCGGCATTGCACGCAGCTGTCGGATGAATGCAAGCTGCTGTTCACCCAGCTTTACACGGTTGTCGTTACCCCATTTCTTAGAAACAACGCAACTTGCTCCGGAAGCTGCATATTGGCGGACCTTCTCGCGCAATTTGCTGTATGCTGCCGGCAGTTTAACACCTTCTGACTTGATCAGTTGCTGCATGGCATTATTGAATGTTACCATGTTGTCTAATCCGAGCTGTTTAACGGTTGTAGGTGTGGTACGTGCCATCAGGTGCAGAAACTGGCATGCGCGGATGTACTCACGCTGGTAATTCTCAGGAAGGTGCTTACCATTAGCTAACGTGAAATCACGAATGAACTCCACATCTTCAGGCTTGCTTATCAAATGAGCTTTAATGCTGTGTAGTGCGATGTGCTCATAGGGGTTGCCGTACTTCTCCAGTATCAGTTCTTTGTACTTCTCCTTCAGCGGCTCATACGCAACCAACACACGGCGGGCATCCATCGGGTCGTTCAGGAAGGACCAGCCGTCTGAGGAGCGTTGCTTCGCCATCTTAATGGCTACCTCCGACACTCCGGCTTCCACCAGCTCAGCGAATTCGATGTAGAGTATGTTGTTGAGGAGTTTCACTGTTCGCAGATATGCATTGAAGCGTTGTTTGTGTTCCGGGAGTCGGATTCGAACCGACGTCTCACCATTGGATGCTGCGCTCTGGCCGCTGAGCTATCCCGGATACTGCGCCAAAACCTTAACCATGACTAAAGGCGCAGTAGGTGTTTTAAATGATTACTATTCCGGGATTCTGACAGTTCTCCAGTGTGTGTTGCATCCAGTACTGGATCCATTCAAGGCGACGGAGATCTTCGGCGCTTGGATCAACATCCAGCTCGTCGTCTGTTGTTGTTACCGAACCACGCTCGCGGTAATCGCGCACGGCATACATAACAACACGCAGATGCAGGTATGTGATTTTAGCTGAAGCAGTGTCCGGAGTAAACAGACCGTCCTGTCCAAAGAAAAGGTCGAGCAAACCGGTACGTTGAAGGAAGTAACCCCATTCGTGCTGACGTAAGTGAAGTATGTTCTTGTGCGGTTTGATGGTTACCTGAAGCGTAATTTGTTCAGGTACCATTCCTGCATTGTCCAGGCTGCTGATGTCTCCGATGCCGATAATTGTGTACATGCTTGTGTGTTTGGTGATGGTTACTATGCTGATTTGTGATAAAGAATTTTGTCTTTCAGGCGCTCTGCACGGTCTTTAATGATCCGCTCCATGAGCATGATGATGGTTTCGCTGTAGGCCTTCAGCTTCACCACACGGTTGATGTACTCAGCGCTGATGCCGGTGATGAGCTGTACTTCCATTTGGTCGCCTTGCATCATGTTCTCCTGCACTTCCAATACGCGCTTTACGTACTCCTTAGGCCATTTAGGGTTAACTACCACGCCCGTTGATATTTGCACCTTTCGTTTTTGGTTTTTCGTTTGCATTGTTATTCCTTTGGCGATAATTCAATTATTATTGAATCGTGAGCAAATATATATGCGCGAAATGGTAATATGCAACCGTTATGCGCATAATTCTATGTATATAATTGATATTCAGATGATAAAAATTATGCGCAAAGTGGTAAATGATAGAATTATTGAGGTCATAGAGGCTCTAAACCTCAGTGAATATGCATTTGCAAAGAAGTTAGGTTACGCTAGTAATTCTACCATTCAACGCATAACTACTGCGGGTCCTGATGGGAAAAGGGCATCTCCCGGTTATGAAACTTTAATGACCATTATTGATACGTTCGGAGTTAATCCTACCTGGCTTATGACCGGTGTTGGAGACATGTTCGGAACGATTGAAGGCGTAAGAACACGAGGCAATACAGAGAAGATAATAACTGTTACTCCTTCTGGTGGTAGTTCTATTGTGCTTGTAGATCAGAAGGCTGCGGCTGGTTACGCGCAGGGGATACGTGATGTGGATTACGTGGACCGGTTACCGGCATTTAACTTGCCGGGATTCACGAACGCGACTTTCCGAGCATTTGAAATTGAAGGAGACAGTATGGAACCCACGCTATGGCAGGGTGATTGGATTATTTGCACGCAACTGGAAAGTATAGATCAAGTGCGGGAGGGATATGTACATGTGGTGGTAATGCAGGATGGCAGCATCGTTGCGAAGCGAGCTGTGCGCAACGAGAAAGGGTTGATTCTAAAATCGGACAATAGAGCCTATACACCATATACGGTTGATCTGGAAGATGTGTTTGAAATTTGGAAGGGGGTTGCGCGCATTACCCGTTACATGAGTGCTCCGCAGAATCTTGATGTACGCTTGACAACTTTAGAAGCCAATTTTAATGAGTTGGCCAAGCAGGTGAGTCAATCTTTGCGAAAAAAAACGTGATATGTATACCCAATTGTATACCCAATTGTATACCTAAATCGGGAAAAACGTACACTTTTTGGGTTAGAGGGGTCGCGCTATCCCTTTCCAATCCGGCAACCGGAATCGGTTACACACCCTTAAAAAGTGGCTTAAACTGCAATGGAAAGGCGTTTAACTGCAAATGGAAGTACCTTTTAAGTGCTTTTGAGTAAAGCTTCGGAAATGAACCACCAATTCACCCTAAATGGTAGTATTTATACCTTTCGTTTTTTATCGTCATTTATGTTAAAACCTCTGAAGCCCGCGCCGTTTGTGGGTTTCAGCCGTTTTTGGATGGAAGTGGTAATTGTACCTTTCGTTTTATCCCCCCTAAACGGCAAATGGTCGAAAGCTCTGAACCTAGA
>ERZ869929.278-NODE-278-length-34506-cov-13.179908_pt1 | contig 34506 bp, 62 predicted proteins | sample MGYA00579312_ERZ869929 | MGnify/ENA primary metagenome ERZ869929 (study PRJEB32216, sample SAMN09231818) | wastewater metagenome | place: USA: Maryland | collected 2016-08-09 | study: EMG produced TPA metagenomics assembly of the PRJNA472060 data set (Reclaimed... | reverse complement strand
CATCACCCCTCTCCCCACACGATCTTGCCGCCGCGCTTCTCGCTGGCTGCGCGGAACTTACGGGCCATAGCCTCCGACCACGTTTCGCCCTCGCGCACCTCTTGGTGGAAGCACCCGTCAAACACCTCAACCAGCGGATCGGGCTTGGCGATGATGAAGCGGGCCATATAAGGCGACGGCTTCGCGACAAATGCACCAGATAAACTAGCCCAATATTGCTCCACCGCATCACTCACTTCTTGCCGAAAGGCCTCGTGCTGTTCGAGGGCGCGGCAGAGGGCTTCGTCACTGACCCAACCCTCGCGTTTAACGGCAATCAGTTGGGTTCTTCCCCGCTCTTCCGCCACCTCATTGAGCAGCGCCAGCGCCTTGCGTTCTGTTTCAGTCATCACCCCTCTCCCCACACGATCTTGCCGCCGCGCTTCTCGCTGGCTGCGCGGAACTTACGGGCCATAGCCTCCGACCACGTTTCGCCCTCGCGCACCTCTTGGTGGAAGCACCCGTCAAACACCTCAACCAGCGGATCGGGCTTGGCGATGATGAAGCGGGCCATATAAGGCGACGGCTTCGCGACAAATGCACCAGATAAACTAGCCCAATATTGCTCCACCGCATCACTCACTTCTTGCCGAAAGGCCTCGTGCTGTTCGAGGGCGCGGCAGAGGGCTTCGTCACTGACCCAACCCTCGCGTTTAACGGCAATCAGTTGGGTTCTTCCCCGCTCTTCCGCCACCTCATTGAGCAGCGCCAGCGCCTTGCGTTCTGTTTCAGTCATCACCCCTCTCCCCACACGATCTTGCCGCCGCGCTTCTCGATGGCTGCGCGGAAAGCGTCAGCATCACCCTTGCTGCTGTCGTCGTTGTATGTTTCGCGCAGCGCCTCAACCAGCGGATCGGGCTTGGCGATGATGAAGCGGGCAAAAACCAAGCGAGCACCGCGCAGTGCAGCCTCGCCACGATCATCCAAAACCAACTGGTTAAAGACTGATAGCGCGGCCTCCACCGCATCGCTCACTTCCTGCTGGAAGGCTTCGTGCTGTTCGATGGCGCGGCAGAGGGCTTCGATGAAGCGGTGGTTTGCCAGTGTGTGAAAGGAGGTAAGCGTTTTTTCTCCGCGCTCTCGGCACACCTCGTTCACCAGCGCCAGCGCCTTTTGTTCGATAGTGTCAGTCATGGATCACCTCTTCGGTCAGCACGACCTTCACCAGCTTCATCTTGCAGCCAACGCGCTTTTCGGCGTTTAGCTTTTCCTCTTGGGCGCGGATTAGGCTGTCAAACGTGTAAACCGGCGTGTTGCGGATAGTGCGAACCTGATAAGAAACCTGCATCATTTTGCCCTCCAATTAGCAAACTTAATCTCGCTGTTAATTGCAGCCGCGTAATCGGCCAGAAACCACTGCATATCGCTAGGTAAGCCGCCTTGACGATAACGCCGCAGCATTCGTGCAAGATCGGTCAGGCGTGAACCGGGGCGCTTGCGCATTGCTGCGCGCAATCTACGCTGAAACAACCGGCCTTCGGAGATAACAGCGCGGTCGGTGGCGCTATGCTGGCGTGTTGCCTTGATCTGATTAAGCGTTGGCATTTGCGTCTCCTGCTAGGCGGGCCATTGGCCCTGTTGATGAAGAACCAATAAACCCGCCCGCAGGATATGTAAAGAGGATTTTATGGGGAGGCAGTTTTTTATGCCACCTCCCCTTAATCAAAAGGGATCGAGTCGTCCAAATCATCCACTTGCGGCGCAAACTCCTTACGCATCGCCTGATTGTTCGGATCGACCGGGGCGCGGCCTTCACCGCTGGGCGCGTTCATAATTGTGACGTTATCGGCGCGACATTGGATATACGTTTTGCCGTTATGTTCGCGGGTGGACATTTCGCCAGTCACAGCCACCTTGCTGCCCTTGCGGAGCAGGTTAGCCAAGCCCTTCGCGCCTTCGCCCCAGCGGGTAACGTCAACCCAAATGGTGGTCTTGTTCTCGCCATAGCCAACATTAACCGCAACGCTAAACTGGCAGCGGCCCTTGCCATTGTTGCCTTCCCGGTATTCGGCATCACGCCCTAGAGCGCCAGCCAGTGAAAGATTAAGCATAATTGTCTCCTAAAAGGTGGTGCGCTTCCCAAACATTCCCAGCTAAATGACTATCCCGATCCGGCGCTGGTTAATCCTTCCGGTGCTTGGGCTTCGCTGCGGCGCGCACCTGTCCGCAGTGGAGAAAGGGCCGGATCGGTAACTCGTTAAGCCATGCCTAGCGCGGCCATGTATGCGTCGAGGACAGCTTCCATTTCCTGCCGCTCGTCTGCCCGCATTTTACGCAGCTTGATAACCTGCCGCAGGATTTTGACGTCATAGCCGACAGACTTGGCCTCGCTATACACGTCCTTAATATCGTCCTGAATGCCCTTCTTTTCCTCCGAAAGCCGCTCGATGCGATCAATCAAAAGCTGGAGGCGTTCATCCGTTGCATTAGCCATTTTGTCATCCTTCTGCTGTTAATTCGTCAACCGTGCAGCCAATCCACTTTGCCAGCGTATTGAATGCCCAGTCAACATATGCGGCCCGCTCATTTTCGGGCATTTTGGCGAAGCTGATCGAATTATAATTCTTCCAGACTTCACCGCTTGGCAGGACGGTTTCGGTATAAAGCCCGCGCCTATCCTTCAAGATTGTGTGTAGCATCGTATCGTCTAGCGCGGCCCCGTCAACTATATCCGACAAGGCTTCAGCAGCCTTTGCCAGCACGATCCAATAAAGCGCCATGCGCCCGGCATTGCCCCGCGTCTGCTTAATCTCAATCCGCAGCGGGCTATTTCCGTCAATCGCTGCCAGCGCCTTCTCCGCTGCCGGGTTGGCAGGGCGAAGCGCGCCCAAATGCTTGCGGAATAGCAGGGGCGCAGTTTCAGCCATTGTCCCGCTCTCGCTTTGCATCCGCTATTTCACGCGCCTTCGGGCTTGCCTTGCAATATGCGTCAACAAGTTGGCCGACCGTGCAGCCGTGGTCTTTGGCATATTGCTGCCAGAAGGTGCGCTCCCCGATCTTGTGCTGGCTGGCGTGACAATCCCGGCAAAGACTGACAGTGTTCCAGTCATCCGGCTTTTGCCCCATGCCCGCCCCCGATCCAATGCGAACGTGCGCTACCTCAATTCCAGCCATATCGCCGCAATTGCAGCAAGCGTGCCCCCGCACAAAATTGCAGTGTGCTTGCGACCGCCAGCGCGAGGCCCGCTTAGGCGCTTTCGGAATGCGTTTCGGCAACATTGGACCAATACCTTTCCCGGCGCTCCGGTGTGAATTGTGCTAGGCGGCGCTCCCGATAATCTGGATCAGGCCGCATGGTTTTTTGCAGCCGCTTATTGACCGCCCATTTCCTGTAAAAGCTCAACATCGGCTTTCACTCCATCAAGAAACAATTTCACCTCAGCCTCCAGTTTTGCCAGCATTTCGGCATCCCGGTGAATGCGCTTAACAAACAGGCGCAGGTTATCAGGCAAGCGCGGATCGAAACTCACGAAGTCGCACCATTGCCGATCCGTGCAACGCATCTGCCATTGCATCTGATAGACGTATTTGGTCGGCACTTTGCCGGTGCGCAGCGTATCAATATGCGTGGCGCTATTGGGGCACTTTATCTCGACCAGCCCATCCTCGCCCACAAGGCCGTCCGGGCTTGCGTGAGTGCCCTCAAGGAAAGGATGCTTATACAGCCCCACCTCAGTCACAAATGCGCCAGTGCGGGCCTCGTATGCCAGTCTAGCGGCTTCCTCACTTTCAATGCCGTGCAGCATGGCCGCGTTCTTGAAGCTATCTTCCTGCACGCCAGTTAGACGCTCAACGACCAGCTTGGCCCGCAGGTTGGCGCTGGTTGAACCAAACGCCTTCCCGTCTTTGCTCTTGCTGATGGCGTCAGCAATCTGGGACGCACCCAGACTGCCGCACCGCGCCGCGTGCCATTCGTCGCTGCGCTGTTCAATATCCTGCGTCATGCCTTTACCTTGCTTTCCAGAACCTTTGCCGCTGCGGCATACTTTTCGGGCGTCAGATCGGCCAGAGAGGCAACCTTATAGTGCTTGCAAAGCGCAGCAATGTCGGTGCCCGTGCTATCAATCAGGCCCTGAAGGTATGAAAGTTTGTCTGGGCTAATGACAATAGGCGCTGGCTCTGCATCGGCCCCGCCAGCCATTGCATCAATCGCGTCATGCTCAACAATCTCTAGCGCTAGCATCCAGAGGTAGCGGCGGACGTATGTGTGCTGCGAACCTAGCGACTGGATCGGCAGTTGCCCCTTAGTGCTGGCATCGGCAAGCGGCGTGTTAAGGACAATCGTCGATCCGTCCTCAACGTCAACGATCCGCATGGTCGCAGTATCGCCCGCAAGGCTGATGGTGCAGCTAATGCCGACTTCATCGCAAATCTGAAGCGCGGGAACCAGAAAGTCACCAAGTTCAAAATAGCGATAACCGGCAAACTTGTTATGGCCCGACTTCTTTAGGGGCAGGGCATGGAACTTAATCCGCGCCTTATTAAGTTTTGAGTGAACGGTCATTTTTGCTTTCTCCTAAGCGTAACGGGGGAAGGTGGAACGAAGGGAAACAATTCGCTTCCAATCGCGCTGCATAAGCAGGTTGCCGATCTGCTCTGCCAGCAATTCGTGGTAATTGTTGTGCGCATAACCTGCGCGGATAATAGCCTCGGCTGCATCGCAAGCGGGGCAAGCATCTAGCATATCGTTAAGCGTGAAACCGCAGATCGTGCAATTGTCGTGTGCCATGTGGCCCTCCGTTGTTTGTCCCCACACCATAAAGCGGCATTGACCATTGTAAAGCCCCTTTGTATGTGAACGGCAGATTTTTTTCGGAGTTACCCATGAGCCTAACCAAAATAGCTGTTGCAGCCTTATTTGCTGAGGCCGATCGGCATAGGATCACTATGACGGCCCTAGCTGAACGTGCGGGCGTTACCCGCGTTACCTTGAGCAATTGGCGATCTGGGCGCACCGTGCCGCTGCTGGACGCCTATTTGGCCGTAGATGCAGCCCTGGACGATCTGATAGCCCAGCGCGCCAGTGTCGATTAACGCTATGCGGTTTCGCCGGAATAAATACGGCGCGAAGAAAACTGTCTGCGGGCATGGGCACAAACACGATAGCAAGAAAGAAGCTGCCCGGTGCGATGAATTGCACGACTTGTGGGCGGCTGGTCAGATTGCCGATCTGGTAACGCAGCCGATCTATTATTTCGTGATTGATGGCAAACAGGTCAAACACGAAAACGGGCGGCGCGTTGCCTACCGGCCAGATTTTTCCTACACGCAGGACGGCCAACAAATCGCGGAGGACGCGAAGGGCTTTATTACGGCAGATTACACGCTACGGAAAGCCATATTTAAAGCCCTTCATCCGTGGATCGTGTTCCGCCAGACGTAGGCTTTACACTCAATCGCAAGAGGTATAAACAGTAGAGGCCGGGGAGCGAAGTAAGGAGCGCTCAACCCAGCCTCAACACGCGAAAAAGGACTTCGCATGACACGTAAGACGCTTACCATTAAGCCTGATAGGCCGCAACACACTTCTTTTGATGAAGTGGTTGAACGTATCTGCCAAAACTGCCGTTTATACGATGACGAGCCAAGTTTGTGCAGGAAGCGCCACCCTTACCGAGATCAAGAAACTGGGCAAGCTGTCTGGCCTTTCGTGTCACCATTTGATTGGTGCGGGGATTTTAAGCGCCGCCCAGTGGAGTGAGCGCTATGCACTATTTCCAATTCAACATAGGCGATTACGCCAGCCACACGCGCCACCTCTCATTGATGGAAGATTTGGCTTACAGGCGGATGCTGGACACTTATTATTTGCGCGAAGAACCGCTTCCGGAAAGCGCGAAAGACGTTGCGCGCTTAATCGGTATGCGAGATCAAATAAGCGAAGTTGAGCAGGTTTTAGCTGACTTTTTTACGCTAACTGATGATGGCTGGGCGCATGACCGGGCAGATGCTGAAATCCAACATTTTCGTGAAAAATCAATCAAGGCATCTAACGCCGGTAAAGCGTCTGCTGCACGGCGGTCTAACAGACGTTCAACGGACGCTGAACAGACGTTCAACCAACCAATAACCAATAACCAAGAACCAATAACCAAAGATAATGTTAATTGTGCATCTAGCGATGCACCACCGCAGCCTGATCTGTTAGAAAATGAGGCCGAAACTTCTAACAGTGAAACGGTGTCGGTTTCCGATATTATCGAATACTGGAACGAGGTTGCAGGCCGCATTGGCAAGCCCAAGGTTCAGAGATTGAGCGGAGGCAGGCAGCAGGTTATCAAGGCGCGAATTAAGGAAAACAGTATTGATGACTTCCTGACCGTCTTCCGCAATATCGAGCAATCCGACTTTCTGCGCAACTGGAAGGCAATGGGCTTTGACTGGGTGTTCAAGGCTGGCAACTTCCAGAAAATCCTTGAAGGGAATTACAATTGACCAACGCACTAAAAGCTAGGGCGCAAACGCAACCCGCATTCACTGGCGGACTTGGCGAAACTGAATTGCGCGAATGGTGCTGGGGCTGGAACCAACGTTGTCGGGAAGCTGGCTGGGCGCATTGGTTGCACGTAAGCCGCGATAAGGAAACCGGATCGGTATCGTGCAAGTCTCGCACTGGGGCGGACGCTCTGGACGTAATCCAAATTCTCAACGGCTGGATGCCTAGTTTTCAGGGATGGGATGCCGACCGGCTGGATAGCGAGCATCGGATATTGCGGCACGTTGCCCGCATGGGAATGCCGCAGCAGGAATGGGAGGGGCGCTTTGCCCGCCGAATTGGAGGAACGAATTGATGATTTACGCAGAACGCATCCGCCAGTGGGCGCATGATCGAAACTTGCTGGCTGGCAGCACACCTCAGGCCCAGTTCGTAAAGCTGATCGAGGAAGCCGGGGAACTGGCCGCAGCCATCGCTAGAGGCGATCAGGACGAGTTTGAGGACGCCCTGGGTGATATGTTTGTTGTCATGACGATCCTCGCTGCCCAAACCGGGGCCGATATTGAAGAGTGCATCGCAGCAGCTTGGAATGAGATTAAAGACCGCAGGGGCAAAATGATCGACGGAATATTTGTCCGCAATGCCGATTAACACCGGGCGAAGGCCACCATTGGAGCGGGTTGATATTCTTTTGCGCAACGGAATGGTTGTGCGGAATGTTGACCCGCATCAATGGCGCTGGAAACCCTGGCCGGAAGGGCCTAGCGGAGCTGACATAGTTAAATATCAAAAATCGACCGAATGATGAAAAAAGGGCTTTACACGCATCACGGCCCGATTTAGAGAATGTGCATCAACAGGGGCGCTGCCCCGCCAATAGGAGAACAGCAATGAACTTTTACGAATTACGCCGCTTTTGGGTTTCGCTGCCGACCAGCGAAAAGATGATCTGGCCGCTTGTGCTGATCGGCTTCCCGATGCTGATGCTGGGCCTTGCGGTAATCACCCCATGATAGAAAACGGAACCGACCTTTACGCCGCCCGCAAAGAGCTAGGCTGGAGCCTAGGCGATATGGCTGAAGCTTTACGCCTTGCTCCTGCCAGCGGGCGAGATACAATCCGCAAAATGGAAAGCGGAAAAATTAACGTAACCGGGCCGATCACGGTCGCTGTAGAGGCATTCCTTGCCGGATATATTCCAGAGGACCAATACGATGACGAAGAATTGTAAGCAGCGGGCTATGCGCCCAGTTCCAGAGGACTTCCTGACCTTCGCGCCGCTCAAGCCGCAGCGGCTGTTAATGAAGCACTACAAGGCTTCATACGGGACCGTGGCGCGCTGGCAGAAAGAAACCGGCGTCCCGCTATGCCCCTCACCGCCGCCACCGCCAGCCAAGCGCCGCCCAATACCGGATTGCTTTGCCGACCGCGTTCGAAATAGCTACGTCCACGATCTGGCCCGTTATTACAAAGCCTCCGATGAAACGGTGAACAGGTGGCTCAAGGAGACCGGGCTTAAGGCTGGCAAGACCGTCCGCACGCGGGGGCTTGATAAAGCTGGGCGGCCTTATGTCGCCAAAGTGTCAGGCTTTAATTCCAAGTCAATCTACGACGAAGCCGCTGACGTTCTGCGCCGGGAGCGCTGGATCGTTTACCGCTGCACGCATAAGGGCATATACCTCAAGAGCGGTAATCACTGGCGGATCGGCAACCTTGTCATTACCGGCGAAGAACTGCTTGAGCGCGCAAATCGCATTCGCAACAAGGCCGCTTAGTAAAGCGCGCTTGCCAAATAGATAAAACGCATTTACAGAAAGAGAAACCAAGTGAGCATTACAATGGACGATGCAAAGCTGCGCGAAGTTGTCGCTGATGCCGTAGCACTGACGCACGGCAACCCGCTATTTATTGCGCAGATTAGGGAAGGCGAACAAGATGACGGGCCGTTTATGATGAGCGCCCGCGCTGTTCGCGCATGGTTTTTGGATCAGCTTATTGCTGCCGAGCCTGAATTGATCGACGAATAACTAAGGCCAAAGCGATGACAAGCAAACTAACAGGCGGATCGTCCAGCTATTACCGGATCGACGTAAGCAATCCAATGCAGGGGCATCCATACAGCGCCGAATGCCTAGATATTATCATGACGCTGAAGATGGACTTTGCCGAAGGTGAGGCGATACGCTTAATTTGACAAATTAGCGAATTTCTGCAAATTATACGGGCTAGGAAGCTGTTAGCGCAGCGACCTAGCCCTAAACATATACGAGAAGGACGCTCTCGAATGTCTGCAAATTCCCTACCCGACCTAGAATATATTCGTCAACGCCTACATTACGATCCACTAAGCGGAAAGCTTTATTGGAAAGCTAGGCCGGATAACCCCAAAAAATGGAATGATCGTTATGCCGGTCTGGAGGCATTCACGGCAAATCATGGCTCTGGGTATAAGGTTGGCGCTGTAGACAGTAAAAATTACTTGGCTCATCGAATTGTCTGGGCGATCCATTATGGTGAATGGCCTGATGGCGAAATTGACCATATTGACCATGATCGCGCAAACAACAAAATTGAAAACCTGCGCTGTGTGTCTCGCGTAGAAAACTGCCACAATATGTCGGCATATAAAACCAACACTAGCGGCGCGACAGGCGTTTATTGGTTTGGGGCTAGAAACAAATGGAAAGTTGAAATTTGGGTGGCCCGCAAAAAAATTCACATTGGATATTATGAGGATTTTCATGAGGCGGTAACGGCAAGAAAACGGGCTTCAGAATATTATCGCTTCCATAAAAATCACGGCATTCAAATTTCAGGAGCGGCATAATGACCATTAAACAAATTGGCGGAGATCATTATGCCACTAAAAGCATCCAGCCTTGGGATGTTATGCAGTCATGGTTTACCCCTAACCAATTTATTGGCTATTTGCGTGGCAATTGTATAAAGTATTTGGCTAGGTATCAGGACAAGAATGGCGTGGAGGACTTGCTAAAGGCCCGCCATTATCTTGATAAATTGATTGAGGTTGAAGGTGGCCGATAACATTTTGAATTTTCAAGAAGGCCGTGAAGCAGCAATGGCTGGCAAAAAGCGTGATGCCCGTAAAAGCGCCGATTGGCTGGAGGGTTACGATCAAGTCAAGCGCGCAAAAGATACAAGCTATCACAGCGATTGAATTAAGATTTCTCTGGAAGCCGGAGTGGTTGCAAACATAAAGGCAAGGCACACTAAAGGGGGCTTGACCCGACTTAGGCTGAACCAGAGACTGCACCAAGGTTTGCCGCTTTGGCTTGGCGCAGAAGTAAAAGCGGATATGACCTTGGTTGGCCGTCGATCAAGGCGAGATAAATGCTTTCGGTGTAACCGGGGGTATAGGGCGGTCCAGTTTAATAAGGATTGATCGGATGACGTTGCAGATTGATTATGAGCGGGTTGATGCTCTTTTGCCGTATGCTGCCAACAGCCGCACCCATAGCGATGCGCAGGTGGCCCAGATCGCGGCAAGCATTAAAGAGTTCGGCTGGACTAACCCCATCCTGATCGACGGCGATAACACCATTATTGCGGGGCATGGTCGGCTTCTTGCGGCGCGCAAGTTGGGCATGGAAGAAGTGCCGATCATTGTGTTGGATCACCTCAGCAAAGCCCAGCAACGCGCCCTTGTCATTGCCGATAACCAACTGGCCCTAAACGCTGGCTGGGATGCTGATATGCTCAAGGCCGAGATTGAGGGACTTAACCTCGACGGCTTTAACTTGGACCTTCTTGGCTTCAGCGATGACGAACTGGCTAAGTTTCTGGACAATGGGCCAACCGAAGGGCTGGCCGATGAAGATGCGGTGCCTGAAGTGCCGGAGCAGCCAAAGACAGTGCTTGGTGACATTTGGGTGCTGAGCAATCACAGGCTGATGTGCGGTGATAGCACCAGCATTGACGCTGTTGAAAAGCTCATGGATGGTGCAAAGGCTGACATGGTGTTCACCGATCCTCCTTATGGTGTCGAATACCAATCTAATATGCGGACAAAATCTGCAAAGTTTGATGTGCTGAAAAACGATGATCAATTCCTAGACATTGCTCCCATCATCGAAGCGTGTTCAACTGGATGGGTATTTGTATGGACAAGCTGGAAAGTGCAAACGCAGTGGATCGACCAATTTTCCGCTTTTGGTTATCCGACAAACATTGTCATCTGGCATAAACCGGGTGGCGGAATTGGCGATTTGAAGCGCACATTCTCAAGCGACTATGAGGTTGCATTAGTTTGGCATCGTGGCGCTGAACTTGCTGGAAAGCGTATTGGAAGCGTTTGGACAGTCAACAAGGATGGCGCATCAACATATCTGCATCCAACACAAAAGCCTGTCGCACTTGCTGTTGAGGCATTGGACAAAACCACTAGGGCGGGATCATCTATTTTGGATCTTTTTGGCGGATCAGGCTCAACGCTCATCGCTTGCGAAAAGACCAATCGACACGCCCGTCTCATGGAACTTGACCCGAAATACTGTGACGTAATCATCAAGCGCTGGCAGGACTTTTCTGGTATGAAGGCTGTTCATGCAGAAACCGGAGAGCCGTTTGATGCCCCACGTTAAGCTAACCGCAAAGCAAGAAGCATTCTGCCAAGGCATCGCTGATGGCCTAGGGCAAGCTGACGCTTATCGGGCCGCTTATGATGCCAGCGATATGAAGGATAGCACAATCTATCCTAAAGCCTCTCGCATGATGAACGAGGGCAAGATCAAGGCAAGGATAGATGAGCTTAAAGCGCAGGTTGCTGAAAAGCAGCTGTGGACCCGCGAAATGTCGGTGAAGGCATTGGTTCGCGCCTATAACGAGGGAAACAGCGCGGCCAAGGTTTCTGCGGTTAAAGAACTAAACGCTATGCACGGCTATAACGAACCGGCCAAGCTATCCGTCAATGTCCGCGCCCTAGGGCCGATTGACGATGAGGATTGGCTTTGAGTTTTACAGCCGCCCAGAAAGAATTTGTCTATAGCACCGAGCCATTCCCCGCTTTCGTCGGCGGTTTTGGTTCCGGCAAGACTGCGGCTGGCATTGCGCGGTTAATGCGCCTCAAGCGCTATTGCCCCGGTCAGGACGTTGCCTATTACCTGCCGACCTATCCGCTGATCGAAGATATTGCTTTTCAGCGGTTCCCGGCGTTGTTTGAGCGCAACGGCATTCCGTTTAAGCTGAACCAGCAGAAGGCGGTGCTAGAAACTGATTTGGGCCGGATCATCTTTCGCAATATGGAGCAGCCCGACCGGATCGTCGGTTACGAAGTCGCGCATAGCATCGTTGACGAATTAGACACGTTGCCTGTCGATAAGGCCCGCGCTGTTTGGAATAAGATCATTGCCCGTAACCGGCAAAAGGCGATGACAGTCTCCGGTAAGGCGGTGCGCAATACTGTTGGCGTTGTGACCACGCCTGAAGGCTTCCGGTTTGTCTATGAACAATGGGTAAAGAAACACGCGCCGGGCTATCACCTGATCCGCGCCAAGACCTCAGAGAACGCCGCTAACCTACCGGCTGATTATATCGACAACCTGCGCAACACCTATTCCAGCAGTTTGCTTGCCGCGTATTTGGAGGGCGAGTTCGTCAACCTGACTGCTGGCAGCGTCTATGCCGAGTTTGACCGCCGAGCCAATATGACGCTCGAAACAATCCAGCCGGGCGAACATATCCACGTGGGCATGGACTTCAACGTGAATAACATGACGGCGGTTGCCATTGTCATTCGCAACAATAACCCGCTTGCGCTTGATGAGGTGACGCAGGTGCGCGATACGCCCGCGATGATCCAAATGCTCAAGCAGCGATACGCTGGGCACCCGGTAACGGTTTATCCTGACGCTTCGGGCGGTGCGACCAAATCAGTTAACGCCAGCCTATCAGACATTACGCTTCTGCGGAGCGCTGGGTTTACAGTTCTGGCTCACAGTAAAAACCCTGCCGTTAAGGACCGCGTGATGGCGGTAAACCAAATGATCCATAATCAGGGCCAGCGGCGCTTGCGGATCAATCCCGACAAATGCCCGACACTGATTGAAGGTTTGGAGCAGCAAGCGTATAATAAAAACGGCGAACCGGATAAGGCAAATGGCCTAGATCACGCTGTTGATGCGCTTGGCTATATGATTGCTTACAAGTTCGGCATTGGTCGCGGCTCCATTCAATTCGCACAGCTTGGCGGTATTTAGGCAATACTTTGCCCTAGCTTGCGATATGTGCTAATAACTGCCGAGCGCGCTTGAATAGGATTAGCCATGTCTGTCACTAATCTGCATAAAGAATACGACAAGCATAAGTGGCAGTGGAAGCGGTGCCGCGATGTTATTGCCGGTAAGGATGCACTGCTGCAAAACGGATTGAGCCGTGAGCGGTTCACTGGTTCGCTTTACAACCCCAATTTCAATGTTGATGTTTACCTGCCGCGATTGGTCAATCAGACCGATCAGGAATACATGGCTTATGCCGACCGCGCCGGTTTCTTTAACGCTACGGGCCGCACGCTTGATGCGCTGACTGGGCTTATCTTTGCCAAGAACCCGCAATGGCAGCTTCCCAGCGCGATTGAGCGTTACGCCGATGACATTACGCTGACCGATACTAACCTGCGCGAATTTGCCGAGCAGATTGTCGAGCAGCAGATTGCCGTTGGCCGCATTGGCATCATGGTCGATTACCCTGCCGATGCGCCGACCAATATCAGCATTGCCGCAGCCGAGGCGCTTAACCTGCGCCCCTTCCTTCGTTGGTATAGCGCCGAAAGCATCGTTAACTGGCGCACCACGTTTATTCGCGGCGTTGAAGTGCTGACTATGGTTGTCCTGAAGGAAACCGTGGCAATCCAGCAGGACGAGTTTACCAGCAGCGATGTTGATCAATACCGCGTGCTTGACCTGACGGAAGAGGGCTATCGCGTCCGCCTTATGAACGAGGACGGCGCTCTGCTTTCCGAAGCCTACCCGCTTCAGCGCGGCGCACGGATGCGCTATATCCCGTTCATTGTGCTTGGGGCCAATAGCGCGGCGACCGAAGTGCAGAAGCCGCCCCTGCTTGATCTGGTTGAAACCAATATCGGGCACTACCGGAATAGCGCCGACTATGAGCATGGCTTGCACTTCACCGGCTTGCCCACCCCGTATGTTGCTGGCGTGCAGCTGCAGGACGGCCAGACGCTTTCGGTAGGCTCAATGAGCGCATGGGTATTCCCCGACCCGGCTGCAAAGGCTGATTATCTTGAATTCAAGGGTGACGGTCTAGAGACGCTGCGCAATGCCATGAAGGACAAGGAGCAGCGCATGGCTGTTCTTGGTGCCCGAATGCTGATGAACGATACGCGCGGCGCTGAAAGCTATGGCACTATGGAACTGCGCACCGCAGCGGATCGGTCGCTGCTTGCGTCGATTGCCCGCGCTGCATCGGACGCCCTCGCCAAGGCCCTTAACATTATGGCCGAATGGGTTGGCGCACCGCAGACCTGCACGTTTAGCCTGAACACCGATTACGGCGCTGGCAAGTTGCAACCGCAGATGATGCAGCAGCTTGTTTCGGCTTATCAGTCTGACGCCATCCCGCTTTCGGTTCTGTTCGACAACCTGCAGCGCGGCGAAATCATTTCTCAGGCCATGTCGTTTGAGGAATACGAAGCGCAGCTGGACGATGCCGGGCCAAGCATTGACTTGGACTTTGACAACAACGACAACAACGACGATGGAGACAACGCGGCGGAACAGGGCTTGATGCAAGCACTCCGCGCTAGGCTTGGTGTCTGATGGCAATCACCGATCAGGTAATCACCACCATCATTGATGCGGTGGCCGCGCTAAACACGCGCGTTGATGACTTGTCGGCGCAGAAGGCTATTCCCGGCCCGCAAGGTGAGCCGGGGCCGCAAGGGGAGCGTGGGGACGATGGGCGAACGCCAACCGACGAGGAAATTAAACTTGCGGCTGCTGAATGGCTCTCTGCCAATATCGCCCAGCCAGCAGATGGTGAGCGAGGCCCTCAGGGTGAGCGCGGCGAACGAGGCCCAGCCGCAACCGAAGATGAAATTGCACTTGCGGTTGCTATCTGGTTTGAGGCGAATGCTGAAAGACTGCGCGGCCCTAGCGGTGAGCGTGGTCCTGTTGGCCCTGCTGGGGCTGACGGCGTTGATGGTCGTGACGGCTTGCGCGGTCCTGCTGGCAGTGATGGTGCTAATGGCGCTGACGGAACGGGCATTGCGCTTATTGAGCAGCGCGATGAAAAAAGTTTTTGGATCACGCTCACGGACGGGCGCGAATTTGAAATAGAGCTTCCGGTCGGCAAGGGTGGCGGCAGTTTCTTTTATAGCCCGCCGCAGCCGCAGCTGGGCGCATTCTACAGCCTTGAAGACCAGACCGATGGCGTAAACAACGCAACGCCCATGCGGTATGAAGTCACGCAAATTAGCAAGGGCGTGTTTGTTGAAGATTTAACCAAGATAACGGTTAAGGAAGCTGGAACATACAATATCCAGTTTAGCGCGCAGTTTATTAATCTGGACACTTCTGAGCATGAGGTTAGCATTTGGCTGTCTCAGAACGGCGTCAATGTTCCGGCTACGTGCGGCGACTTCACGGTTCCGTCAAAGCACGGCAATTTTAACGGCCACACTATTGCGGCATGGAATATCTTTGTTGAGGCTGGTCGCGGCGATTACTTTGAACTTTACTGGTCGGCACCTTCGTCGCAAGTGTTTATTGAGTTTGCTCCGCCGCGCACTACGCCTGTTCGCCCAGCTATTCCTTCGGTTATCCTAACCGTCAACCGAGTTGACCCGATTTAATGAACGCTTCAGATCGCCTAGTGCAGCTAATGGTTATCCGGCAGCTATTGCTGCAACGGCTTATCGCTGGCGAAGAGCGCAAGCTAACCAAACTGTTCGACGATATTGCCAAAGAACTGCGCCGCAGCCTTCAATCTGGGCGCGAGTTGACGGAATATCAGGGCAAGCGGCTGGACAAGCAGATTGCCGCGCTTGCGCAGGTTGCTAAGGTGCCTGTGCCTAAGCTGGGCGACCTGCCGCTGCTTGAGGCTGAATATCTACAAGCGGGGCTTGAGGCGCTTGGGCTTACCGAAACTGCCCTGCCAGCCCGCAGCACGCTTGCTGCAATTGCTGATGCGTCATTGGTGCAGGGCGCAACTATTGGCGATTGGTTCTCGCGCCTAGCCAGCACTCTCCGCTTCGACATTGAGCGGGCCGTTAAGGTTGGCGTATCGCTAGGCCAGACCAACAAGCAGATTGCCGATAACATTATTGGCATGGGCGACAAGGGGCCGCAGCCCATTACTAAAGCCCGCCGGGACGCGATGGCGATTACTCGCACCGCCGTTCAAACTGTTGCTAATGATGCCCGCCTGTCGTTCTACGGCGCAAACCCTGATTACATTAAGGCTATCCAGTGGGTTTCAGTGCTGGACAGCCGAACAAGCGATATTTGCATTGCTCGCTCTGGCAAAACGTGGTCGTTCCCTGACTTCAAGCCAATCGGCCACAGCATCCCTTGGAATGGTGGCCCGCCCGCGCATTGGTCCTGCCGCTCAACCGCTATCCCGGTGCTAAAGACGCTGCGCGAAATGGGCATTGATCGGGACAACTTCCAGCAGACCACCCGCGCTAGCATGGATGGGCAAGTTGCTGCTGACATTACCTTTGATGAGTTCCTAAAGGGCAAGCCGAAAGAGTTTGCCGATAGGATGCTTGGCAAGGGCCGCGCTGAATTGTGGCGCGAAGGCAAAATAACGCTATCCGAATTGCTAAATCAAAAGGGCCAGCCGCTAACACTGGCGCAACTTGCTGCTAAATACGGCAAGCCCGAACTAGACTAGTCATTATTGTAATTAATGTGCCTTTCTGTTAAAGCACTTTAATCGTCTGCGAAGCCGGTGGCGGAACAGCGAATAACCCTGAGGGTAAATAGTCCAGAGGACAAACCAATGAGTGATGACATCGAAGAACTGAAGGCCGCAGTGGAAGCACTCACAGCCAAGAACCGTGAACTGCTAGGCGAGGTTAAGGTCGCCAAGGCTAAAGCACGTGGCTCTGAAATTAATCCAGAGGATTATGCCGCACTGCAAAACGAGCTTGAAGCTGCCAAGTCCAGCCTTGAACGGATGGCTAAGGATAGCGGAAAGCAGCTAGAGGGGCTTAAGTCCGCTCTGGCCGAAAAGGATAGCGCACTGCAAAGCTACCTGATCGACAACGGCCTCAATGACGCGATGTTGAAGGCTGGCATTCGACCTGAGGTTATGGGCGTTGTGAAAGCAAGGCTCAAATCCGAAGCGAAGCTGGTTGCCGATAACGGGCAGTATTCGGCGCTCTTTGGTGACAAGCCGCTTGTTGAAGGCGTGACGGCTTGGGCATCTAGCGATGAAGGCAAGCACTTCGTTGCAGCCCCGGCTAATTCCGGTGGTGGTGCCAACGGTTCACAAAGCAACGGCGGGCAGCCAGTGCCGAAAGGCAATTTGGGCGGAGACCGTTCACAGCGGGCCAACGCCATTCGCAATATGTTCCCAGAACTGAACTAAGGAATAAGTTATGTCCCTTTCGCAGATGCAGGTTTTTAACCAGTATATCATGCCCGCGACCATTGAGACGCTGGCTCAGATGGTTGAAAAGTTCAACGCCAACAGCAACGGCGCTATCCGCCTGACCACCGAAGGTTTCGACGGTGACTTCTATCAGGAGAGCTTCTTTGCTGCCATTCACTCGGCCCAGCGCCGCGTGGACCGTTACGCCGCTCAGGGCACGCCTACCGCGACCGATCTGACCCAGAACACCACCAATGCCGTTAAGGTTGCCGGTGGCTTTGGCCCGATCCGCTTTGAGCCTTCGCAGCTGACTTGGCTCCAGAAGCCGACCGCTGAGGGCATTGAGGTTGCTTCGCGTAACTTCGCTGAAGCCCTGCTGGCCGACCAGCTGAACACCGCTGTTTCGTGCCTCGTGGCTGCTATCGCCAATCAGGGCGCGGCAACCACGGTTGACGTTTCGGCCACCGACGAAGCCAGCTATGCCACGATGAACTCGGCTCACGCCCTGTTCGGTGATGCGTCCTCGTCGATTGTCGCTAACGTGATGAACGGCGCTCAGTTCCACAAGCTGATCGGCCAGAACCTGACCAACGGCGCGCAGCTGTTCGTGGCTGGCAACGTGCAGGTGGTGGATATTCTGGGCCGCCCGGTTATCGTGACTGACGCCCCGGCTCTGTTCGCAACCGGCACCCCCAACGTCAACAAGATCCTCGGCCTCGTTGACGGCGCTGCTATCGTGTTTGACGGCGGTGACGTTGTGTCGAACATCGACACCAGCAACGGCAAGACCCGCATCGAAACCACGATGCAGGTGGACTACAGCTTCGGTGTGAAGCTGAAGGGCTACAGCTGGGATATTGCCAACGGTGGCAAGTCGCCCACCGATGCCGAACTGGCCACCGGTTCCAACTGGGACAAGGTTGCCACTTCGATCAAGAACACTGCCGGTGTTCTGGCGATTGGCGAAGCCTGATTAAACGCTCCTTAGGGGGCAATTAACAGGGGGAATTAGGGCTAGGCCGTGGGTTTGGAAGTCACCCATAGCCTAGCCCTTTCCATAGGAGGATAAGATGGAACGTCCGGTCTTTTATGAGCCGCACCCGGTAAGCGCAGAGCGCAAGGCTGAATTGGTGGCGCAGGGCTATCGCATCATGGATGCAAAGTTTGCCCCGGCTGATGCAGTTGCCGCAGAGCCTAAAATCATTCCGCCCGCTATTGAGGGCCACGAAGAAGTGGAAGCCTTTATTGACGAGCCGATTGATGCTATTGTCCTTGAGGCTGCTGAGGCACCGAAGCCCCGCCGTGGCCGTAAGAAGAAAGCGAAGTAATGGCATTCGTTCCCGAAACTGGCGCAGGGCTTTCCAACAGCAATAGCTACGCAACTGTTGCTCAGGCTGACAGTTACTTTGCTGATCGAGGCAATGCTGATTGGGCCGCGCTTGATACTACCGCCAAGCAACAGGCACTAATCAAGGCGACCGACTTCCTTGAGGCGACCTATCGCAGCGCGTGGAAGGGCTTTCGCGTTTCAAGCACTCAGGCGCTTTCATGGCCACGCGTTGAAGTCGTGGCTGACAGCTTCCCCATTCCCGCTAATATCGTGCCGCTGCCGGTTGTGTATGCGTGCGCAGAATTGGCAATCCGATCCACCACGACCACGCTGCTTGCCGATCAGGGCCAGCAGGTTAAGCGCGAAAAGGTGGACGTGCTAGAGGTTGAGTATCAGGACTATTCTGACCCGACAGAGCGTTATCCGGCTGTCAATCGCCTTCTGCTGCCTTTCCTGCTGTCCACTTCTGCTAGCGGCTTTGCTCAGGTTCGGGTGATCCGCACATGAGTAACATGGCTGCCACTGCATCGCGTTTGCTGACCCGCTACGGCGAGACTGTAACGGTCAATGCGCCCGATACTGGCGGCTATAATCCGATTACGGGCGCTCCGGGCGATAGCGAACCCGGCGCTTTATATACCGGCAAGGGTTATCCGGGGCGTTATCAGAAGTCCGAAATTAATGGCACCACCATCCAGAGCGGTGATGTTCGCCTTGTGCTGGAACTAATTGCAGCCCGCCCGCAGGTTGGTTGGTCGGTCACGGTTGATGGTGAGACCTATCGGATCATGGACGTTAACCCGATCCGCAAGACTGCGGCAGATGTTATCTATATCTGCCAGCTAAGGGCCAACTAATGCTTGAGCGCGGAACCCTGCTAATGTTTCCGGTCAAATGGGAAACTGGCCGCTTAGATAGCATATTGAACGACAGTTACGGCAACCTGATCGCTTACGTTGTCGAAAAGGACGATGGAACAAAGGTTGCCATTGATATGCAGGTCGTTGAATTGCTCGACGAGTATTAATGTGGTAAGTGCCGATTGATTAAATCTTAAAGCTACGAGGTCGATCATGGTTCCGTTTCATAGTTCCAAAACTGTTAAGTTGACCTCCACCACTTCATCGCAGACGGTTGCGGTGCCAGCGGGCTTTGATGATATTGTCATTTACAACGGCGGCAACTATCCGGTTTACCTGAAGTATGGCGCTTCGGTTGCTGTTCCGGTTGTTGGCACTTGGACCGATAAGCTGATCTGCGTCCAGCCGGGCACGACCCAGACCTTCAACAACCGCGATGGCGGCGGCACGCTGGCTTACATTGCTGAAACGACCGGCGGCACGCTTATCCTTTCGGTTGGGGATGGCTTCTAATGAGCCTTCGCACCCGCTTCTTTCTGCGCATTCGCGGAATGATGCTGGCTAACAACAGGCCAACTCAGCCGCCCGCGCTAGTGCTGGATTTTCTTGCTCAGACCTATGAGGTCAATGTGCCATGACGGCTTATAACTTTTCGCAGCTTATCGACTTTACGCGCACTTCGTCGGGCACCTTTACGGATAGCACCGGCAAGATTGCGTCTACCCCTGCCAGCAAGAACCTCCTGACGTTCACGCAGGAGTTTGACAACGCCGCGTGGACCAAGACAGACGTTGCCGTTTCTACTAACAGCACCGCCGCGCCCGACGGCACGACCTCCGCCGATACGATTACGGAGGGTATTGCGCGGACGGCGTTCATCTCGCAGGGCGTGACCACCACTGGCGGAGTAACGTACGCCGCATCTATTTTCGTTAAGCGCGGCAACACCGATTGGCTCCGCCTCGTGTCCTCGGATGGCACGAACGGCTACAACCTCTGGATCAACACCGCCACGGGGGCGCTCGGCGGCAACTCGACGACCGGCTCAGGCGTCTACGTATCCTCGACGATCACCGATGCGGGCAACGGCTGGTACCGCGTCACGCTGACCGGCTCAAACCCGCTGACCACTAACGGCATCCGGGTTAACTCGGCCACCGCGAACCTGTCCAGCACCCGTGTTTCTGGCGCAACATATGCCCTCTGGGGCGCACAACTCGAAACCGGCTCAACCGCCACCACCTACACCCGCAACTTCGGCGGTCGCTTCCCGCCCCGCTTCGACTACGACCCGATTACGCTGGCACCCAAGGGGCTGCTGATCGAGGAGCAGCGGACGAACTTGATGCTGCGGTCGGCAGAGTTTGATAACGCAAGTTGGCAGAAGGTGGCAGCCACGGTCAGTGCGAATGCTGCCTCCGCGCCAGACGGGATCAACTCGGCGGATGCAGTGGTGGAGGATGCTACTAATAGCGTCCACACCATCTTTCAGGACCCTGCGATTGCCGCATCGACCACTTATACGTGGACTGTCTATGCCAAACGCGGGGCCGGATCGCGCAACTTTTACCTTCAGGCAAACCTGAACGGCGGGACAGCTGGTGCGGGCTTTGCTTGGTTCGATCTTGGCACCGGCGTAGCAGCCGCTCCGGTGGCGCTAATCGCCCCATTTACCGGCGCTTCCTCTTCAATGACGCCTGTCGGAAACGGCTGGTATCGTTGCTCATTCACATTCGCGACTAACGCTGGCAACACTTCCGTTTCTTGTTTCACGTCTATCTATAACGGTGCCCGCGTTTACACCGGTGATGGCACGTCCAGCATCTTCATCTGGGGCGCACAACTCGAAGCCGGTGCCTTCGCGACCAGCTACATCCCGACCGTGGCCTCACAGGTCACGCGGACGGCTGACGTTGCGACGATCAGCGCGCCGAACTTCTCGTCGTGGTTCAACGCGAATGAGGGTGCATTTATCTTCAGCGGAGACAGTGCTTACGGCAACGGCGGTTTTATCGGGAGCACTCCGACGACCGGTGCGATACTGTATGGCAACAACGGCGCGGCTCGTACCTTCAACGGCACGAACTTTATCGGAACGGCCAACGCTGCCACGGTCAACACTCGCTTTGTTGCCGCGCTGTCGTATTCACTCACTGGGCGGTCGATTGTCCTCAACGCGGGGACAGTTTCTACCGACGCAAACCTGATCCAGCAGCCCACGGCAATCACGCTGGGCGGCGCATTTGGCGGCGGCTACCTGAACGGCCACATCCGCAGCCTCGCCTACTACCCCACCCGCCTCACTAACCAACAGCTACAGGCGCTCACGGCATGACCGACCTATACTTAAAAGCCGCCACCCAAGCCGACATGAACGCAGCCCTGATCGCTGCCGGTCTGGCTTACGAGAAGACGAAAACGCCATTGATCGGCTACAGCTACGAAGGCGTGATCTACGACAAGAGCGACCTCCCGCACACTATGGAGTGGGACGAGGAGCTTGGCGAAGATATGCCAGTCTACCCGGACGGCATCGAAAAGGTGTACGGCGATCCGGTTACTCACTTCCTGCCCGCGCCATTCGTCAACCTCGACGTTATCGGCCCGATTGTTCGCATTGTCGGTTACGATGAAGAGGGTGATCCGATCACTAAGGAATACCCCGAATGGCACGTTAACGTTCGCTGCGCTGGTTTGACCGAAGAACAGGAGGCAGAACTAGCCTTTGCAATGATTGTTCCGCCAGAAACTCCTTATCGCGTTTGGGCCTGATATGAGCAACGCCAGCATTCGCGCCGCACTGGCGACAAAACTTAACACGCTGGGGCTTCCCACCGCATGGGAGAATAGCAACTTCAAGCCTACCGCTGGGCAGGTTTATGTTGCCGAAACGCTATTGCCTAATGAAACGCTATCGGTCGGCATTAGCAGCACTTCGGCAGATAATTTTGGCGGCATTTATCAAGTTTTGGTTTATGCCCCGGCTGGCGCAAGCAAGGGTGCCGCTGTTGCCGCTGCGGAACAGGTTGTGGGCGCATTCCCCAAGGGTGCGTCACTGACGTATGATGGCGTGACGGTTCGCGTCCTGCGTACCTCTCAGGCCCCATCGCTTATGAGCGGCGACCGCTACGTTATTCCCGTCTCAGTGACGTATCGGGCCTTTGCGTGAACTTCGCCGCTGAAATAAGCACGTTTGGCGTTAAGACGAAGGAGCAAATGGACTTCTTTGTTTTCACCATTTGCACCGAAATTACCAACGGGATTGTGCTGAAGACCCCGGCTGATACTGGGCGCGCTAGGGCAAATTGGTTCCCTAGTCTTGATGTTCCAAGCGGCAACATCACCACCAAAACGGACCTTGCTGGATCTGGCGCAATTGCTTCTGCCCGCCCATTGGCAGAGCAAGCTGCTGGCCGCGTCTTCTACCTGACCAATAACCTGCCATATATCCGGCATCTGGAATACGGCCTTTACGGGAACCCGCAAGGTTCGGCCAATGGCCCTAAAACTATTGGCGGCTTTTCTAAACAAGCACCGGCTGGGATGGTTCGCGTAACCATCAATGAAGTAGTCCGCGCCTATAGTTAGACTTTTATCTTGCGTTGTGATAAATAGTTCGCGGTTACGTAACCTAGGAGCCGCTTATGTCTGATGTTGTTTCTTCTGTTGGCACGGTTGTTTCCGTTGCTAATGCTTCGCCCGCTACTTATAACGTTGCAGGTTTTGCCGCGCTTTCGTGGTCGCCCTGCGGCGAACTGGCTGAACTGCCTTCGTTTGGTGCTGAAGCCGCGCTGGCTACCCACACCCCGCTTGCTACCGGCATTGTCGCTAAGCGCCGTGGTTCGCTGAACTATGGTTCGGTTGCGCTGACGATGGCTATCTCGGAAGCCGATCTTGGTCAGGGCATCCTTCAGGCTGCTGCTGAAGCCGGTGCTGGCGCTGATGCTCAGGTTTCGGTCAAGGTCGAACTGGTGAACGGCGAAATTCAGTATTTCACCGCTCAGGTCATGTCGTATCGCACCAATGTCGGCAACGCTGACGCTATCACGATGGCCGAAGTAACGCTCGAAATTGACAACTCCATCGTCAAGGACTGACGATAGAATAAGCTAGTCGGGGCTGGTTCGTCATCCGCCAGCCCCGGCTAGACCGGATGACAGGGTGACGCATAAGGATGAACAATCATGGACCTCAGTTTGCTTAAGCCTGTTAAGGCTGACAAGGGCGCGACTATGGAAGTCGTTCACCCGGAAACGGAAGAAGTCATTCCCGGCATGACGATCACGCTGCTGGGGCAGGACAGTGCCGTTTATCGCAAGATGCAGCTTGCCAAGCAGCAAGTAATCCTGAACCGCATGGCAAAGGGTAAGAAGGTTGCCGACCTTGACGCGGAAAAGCTAGCCGAAGACACTATCGACGATCTGATTAAGTTGACCGTCAAGTGGTCGGGCTTCCAGCTTGAAGGCAAAGACCTTGAGGCAACGCCTGATAACTTCCGCATGGTTTACAGCGATTGGCCGTGGATCAGGGAACAGGCGCAGGAGTTCGTCGCAAGCCGCGCTAACTTCTTTCGCTGAGATTGAAGCCGCGCTGACGCTCTATGTGCAGCAGTCGGCTTGGTTAAATACAATCCCAGAAAAGCATAAGCAGCCTAGGAGGGTTATGAGGGGGGATCAGCTTCCCCCTCTAACCTTTGGCGCTCACCTGATCGAAATACTGTTTGAAATTGGCCCGATGAAGCCCGCTGGAATGGGCGGCGCTGTTGGCATTGATGAAACAGACCTGCACGCTTGGCAGTGCAATCAGGGCATTGAATTGACCGGCTGGGAGGCCCGCACACTTCGTCGGTTATCGCGCGAATATGCGCATATGCTTTCACAAGCATCCGATCCGGCTTGCCCCGCGCCATATGTGCCGGAAAAGTATATTGATGAAGAAAAGCGCCAGAAGATTGCGGACGCAATGAACAACTGGGCCGATAAGTTAAATCAACAGCGGAAGCGATAACTTGCTAAAATTGCCATTTTAGGCCATAACGCATTAGGCATTGGCGAGGTATACAGTGGCTGATCTAGCGACCCTAAAGATTGCAGTAGATAGCCGCCCGGTTGAAGCTGCGGCTAATGACCTTGATGCTTTGGCTGCAAGTGCTGGCCGCGCTGATAAGGCCGCTGCGGGGCTTACCTCGACCGCAAAGACCACTAGCGCCGCCGCTGCCGGTATGAGCAATGCCATGCGTCAGGCTCAGGCCGCGCAGGAAGCCGCTGCTCAGGCGATGGGCGGTGTTGCCGGAAGCGGTCGCCTTGCTGGCCATCAAATCCAGAACCTTGCCTTCCAGTTTCAGGACTTGGGCGTGCAGTTGGCGTCTGGCGCTCCGCCGCTAACCGCCTTTATTCAGCAGGGTTCGCAAATCAGCGGCATTATGATGCAAGCGGGCATCGGCGTTGGCAGCCTAGCCCGCGAAGTGCTGGGCATGATTACCGGCTTCCTGCGGGCGCATCCCATCCTGCTAGCCGTTTCTGCTGCTGCTGGCGTTGTCGGCACTGCCATGAACTTCATGGCTTCCGATATTTCCAAATCCACCGGCGTTTCCGTGACGGCAATGGACGTGCTTTTGGGCGCATTTGATGTTGTGCGGAATTACGTTGCCAATGTTGTCACTCAGGCTTTCGCCTATTTCGGGACAACCGCTGGGGCCGTTTGGGAAAGCGTGGTTGCCACTACGCGCCGGGCGGTCAATATCATTATCGGCATCGTTTCGGTTATCCCGCGCGCCGTTATTGAAGCGTTCAAGGTTATTCCAGAGGCGATTGGCAAGCTAATGTCTGGCGATATTGCTGGGGCCTTTCGGCTTACCGGGCAGTCCATTGCTAAAGTGGCATCTGAAACCATCAACCGCGATTACATCGGGCAGATTGGTAAATCTTTGCAGTCGGCAAGCGTTAACCGTGCTCACCAGCGTCAAGCAAATGAGGCTGGCAAGAGCACTGGTAAGGCCGTAGCACAAGGCGCAGCCAAGGCGCTTAAGGATGAGTTCGCTAAACTTTATCCGGACGCATTGCGGGACATTAGTTCGCAAATGGGCGGCGTTAATCCGCTCGTGCCAGCGGAAAGCATTGACGAAATTCTTGAGGCCCAATCTAGGGCGCGTCTTGAAATGCACGCCAAGGATGCTGCCGCGCTGCAATCCAATATCGACTTTGCCACCAATGCGGCTGCGGACATTGGCAACCTGATCGGCGGCGCGTTTGGTCAGGGCGTGAAGGACTTGGCAACTATTCTCAGCCGAGACTTCCCGAAACTAACCGGCGCGCTTGGCGATGCATTTAAGGGCATTGCTGGAAAACTTGATGGTCTTCTTGGTAGGCTTGGCACTAGCCTAAAGCAATTGGGCCAAGGTGCTGCGATTGGCGGTGTGGCTGCAAGTGCTACTGGCGGCTCAGGGCTTGGCGGAAGCATTGGCGGTGCAATTGGTCAAGAGCTTGGCACTAAGGTTCTGGGCAAGGCGCTAGGCTCGTTCGCTGGCCCGCTAGGCGCAATTGCTGGCGGGCTTCTTGGTGGGCTTATCGGCGGGATGCTCCGCAAAACCAAACAGGCATCTGCAACTATTGCCAGCATCGGCGGTCAGGCTGTTGTCAGCACGATTACCGGCAATAATGCGGAACTTAAGGGTGCCGCCAATAACATGGCAAAGGGCTTGCTTAAGGGCATTGCGAATATTGCCGAGCAGCTAGGCGGAACGCTTGGCGGCGCGGTTAATCTTTCCATCGGCCAGCGCAACAGGGACTTTGTGGTTGACCCTACCGGGGCCGGTCGCACTAAGGGTGCGGGCGTTATCAACTTCGGTCAGGATCAGGCCGCAGCCGTTGCCTATGTGACCCAGCTTGCCATTCAGCAAGGCATCATCACCGGCATTAGCGCGGGTGCGCAGACGCTGATTAAGGCTGCTGGCGACCTTAACGAGCAGGTGCAGAAGGCGCTTAAGTTCGATCAGGTGTTTAAGGACTTGCGCAAGGAAACCGATCCGCTTGGCGCAAGCCTTGACGATCTGGCTTCCGAAATGGCGAAGCTGAAGGCAATCTTTGACGAGGCTGGTGCATCGGCTGAAGACTATGCCAAACTTGAGGAATTGTTCGCCGTTCGCCGCGCTAAGGCAATGTTTGAGGCTGAGCGCCCGCGCCGCGAGTTGGAAATTGCGTTGATGGAGGCGCAGGGCAATGCTGTTGGCGCACTGGCTGCAAGGCGTGCGCTTGAACTTGAAGCCACGGACGCAAACCTTCGCGCCATCAAGGAGCAAATCTTTGCGGCTGAAGATGCTGCAAAGGCCAATGAAGCCGCTGCCCAAGCCCAAGCCGCAGCAGCCGAAGCCGCTGCCCAAGCCCAAGCCGCAGCAGCCGAAGCCGCTGCTAATGCTCAGGCAGAGTTTGCGCAAAAGGTTGCGGATGCCGAAGGCGTGTTGCGCGATGCGTATGAGCGCGAAAGTGGCGTCCTGATCGACGCAGCCCAGAGGTTCCGCGAACTGGGCAAGGCCCTACGCGATGTTTCCCGCGATATTGGCGCGATGATGGGCGTTGGCGGAACTTCCGCTGGCAATCTGCGCGGACGGTTCTTTAGCCTTGCTGCATCGGCCCGCCTTGGCGACACTAACGCGCTTGAAGGCTTGCCCGCTCTGGCCCGCGAATATGCAGACCTTGTGACTGAAACGGCCCCGGATCGCCTTAGCATGATCCGCGAATTGTCGGCCATTCAGGAACAGACGCTTGCGGCTGGTGCGGTGGCGGATCGTCAGGCTTCGGTTGCCGAAATGCAGCTTGCAGCCATGCAGGAGCAGGTCGGTTCGCTCATTACGCTAAATCAGACCATGATGACGGTGGCAACGGCAACCCGGCAGTTGGTGGCCCTTAACGGCGGCACCCCGGCCCCAGTTGCATCGTCGGCCATTAATCAGCCCAGCGCAGTGTTTGACAGCAATCAGGTTATGACGGCTGGCAGCAACGATAACGTGCGCAATGAAGTTAGCGCGCTGCGGGATGAAATGAAGGTAGCCCTATTCCAGATCGCTAAGAATACTGGTAAGGCATCGGATCAATTGCAGCGGTGGGACGGCGAAGGTCTGCCTGAAGCAAGGGGCTATTAATGATTATTGTCACCCCCACCCAAATCACGCCAGCCAAGTTTGTTAGCAGCACTGCGGCAATCAGCACGCGGGCCAACTGGTCTGCCGTAACTTCATACGTCACCGGCAACGAAGTTTATTATAACTTCAAGGACTGGATCGCGCTGGCGAACAGCACAAACGTCACGCCGGGCACGGATGCAAGCAAGTGGCTCGAAATTGGCGCGTCGAACCGCTATGCTATGTTTGATGGCGTTATTAATAACGTCACCACGGCAACTACAACCCTAGATGTTCGGGTAACTCCGGGCGCTGTTATCAATTCCGTTTCGTTCTTCCAAGTCACCGGAACTACCATTCGGGTTCAAATGATCGACCCGGTGGAGGGTATTGTTTATGACGAAACGCGCTCTTTGCAGGATAATACTTTTGTCGTTGACTGGTATTCTTATTTCTTTGAGCCAGTCGGCTCACTGAGCGATATTAGTTTTAACGACCTTCCGGCATACGGCAGCGCGGATATTCGCGTGATTGTCAGCGCTGGCACCGGCAATCCGGCAATCATTGGTGAATGTGTAATTGGTCGCCAGCGCACGATCGGTGCTGCAAACTTTAACACCAGCGTCTCTATTCAGGATTACAGCCGTAAAGAAACCGATCAGTTTGGCAATATTTCGGTAATCACTCGGCCCTTTGCCAAGATTGCCGATTATGATGTTACTGTTGAGACTGCTTCTGTTAATTATGTGCAGCGAACGCTTGCTGATATTCGCACCACGCCAACGGTGTTTATTGGCGACCCCAACCGGCCCGAAACTATCGTGTATGGCTTTTACCGCAATTTTAATATAGTGCTGTCAACGCCAAGCATTTCTGATTGCACGATTGAGGTTGAGGGGTTGGTCTGATGGCATATCCGCCTATTTCGCCATTCCCGCCCGCGCCCAGCGAGGCGTCACCGGAAACCTTTTCGGTCACTGCGGACGCATTCCTTGATCCAATCCCTGATTTTTGCGCAGAGGTTAACGCGCTTGGCGATTACGTTGACGATGCAAACGCCGCGCTTCAATACACGGCCAGCATTCGCAATGGTGCCATAACGCAACTGGTCGGCGTTTATTCCGGCGGGACAACCTATCAGCCGGGGCAATGCGTCTTCTACAACGGCGGCTTTTACGTTGCCTTAAATGTTCTTGATGGAACTAGCCTCAAGCTGGACTTCATCGGGGGCAGCTATATCGTGCAATCTGGCTTGCCTAAAGATGGGGCCGATTGGAAGCAAATCTGGACGATTGACGGGGGCTTCTTCTAATGCCTTATCCACCTATCAGCACCATTCCAAACCCGCCTAATCGGGCGCAGTCACCGGCCACATTTAGCGCCGATGCTGACGCGTTCCTTGGCGACCTCCCTGCATTTGGCGAAGAGCTAAATGACTTTGGCGATTATATCGACGCGACCGGCGTTGAAGTTGAAGCCGCTTATGCTCTCGGATCGTCTGCGCTGACCAACTATAAGGGCGCGTATTCGGCTGGAACGACTTATCAGATCGGCCATTCCGTCATTTATCTTGGCGATTTTTGGATTGCACTGTCAGTAAATACTGGCGTTACCCCTGTTGAAGGTGTTAATTGGACCAACATTTCTATTATTGACGGCGGGACATTCTAAGATGGCTAGCAAAATCCAGATTAAGCGCGGCCTGTCAGCTAACCGCACCTCAATCGTTCCGGCATCCGGTGAACTGCTTTTCACGACTGACGATAAATCGGTTTATGTTGGCGATGGCAGCACGGCTGGCGGCGTCCCTGTTGGTCGGCAACAATATGAGTTGATTAGCACGGCGACCGTTAGTGGTGCCAGCACGGTAGATTTTACCAACCTCTCGTCCGCTTATTCTCAATATCTTGTAGTTGTTACAAATATGGGGGTTAACCGCTCTGGCGGATCATTTGTTGGCATTCGCGTTTCGCATAATAATGGCGTTACGTTTGAAACCACCAGCTATAATTTTACAACGCTTGTTACATCTAGCGCACCAAGTGTAGATGGTGGCGGAAGCACTTCTGGCTCTGAAATTGGACTTGCCCTTATTTACGAGCAAGCCCCAGCTTATTCAAATATCGCCTTTAGTATTACCGGCGCGGGCGTTGCGGCTGCTACCACCATTGACGGGTATGGGGCGACCTCAAACGCATCCGTTAGGTTTAATGGGCGGCGTAACGTCACAACTGCGGTTAATGCCGTGCGCATTTTCTCTGCGTCAACTTCCCCCGCGGCTACGTTTAGCGGCACCTTCCGGCTTTATGGGATCAAGGCATGACCGATATGTTTAAAGTCGTGAATGGCGTTGAAATGCCACTTAGCGCCGAAGACATTGCGCAGATGGAAGCTGACGCGCTCAATGCCCCGGCACTGCAATGGGAAAGCGTCCGCCTAGAGCGCAACGCTAAACTTGCCGCAAGCGATTGGACGCAGTTGCCTGATGCTCCGGTTGATGCCGCTGCATGGGCTGAATACCGCCAAGCCTTGCGTGATGTGACGGATCAGACCGATCCGTTTAATATCGTTTGGCCCACCGCGCCGGGAGCATAATCAATGTCTGATCAGCCGCATGAAGTGCAGATTGCCTTGCTCCAAAAAGAAATCGTCGATCTGACTGAAAAAGTAGCTGATCTTTCTAGCGCAGTTTCCGGCCTCGTTGATGCTTGGAAAACCGCATCTGGCGTTGTTGCGTTTATCAAATGGCTGTCTGGTGCCGTGGTGGCATTGGGCATTCTCTGGACCGCCTTTAAAGTGAAGATTGGCGGATAATAGGATGACATATGTTTTCACCACCGCTTACCAAAGAGACGCTTGCCGAAACTAAAGCGGCATATGAACTGCACGGCTCTATCATTGGTGCAGCTAAGGCCCTTGGAATTGCAAGAAGCACTGTTCGCCATCGCTTGAGGGTGATGGGCGAAGATCGCGCACTGACGGAAGCCGCGCCGGTAATTGCTCAGGCTGAACCACTTCCCGATCCGGACCTGCCGATTGATGCTATTCTGGCACACCGCCGGGCGGCGTTTGAGCGAAAGCACGCGCACCACAAGGCGAAGCGGTGGCGGAAGTATCATATCCCCACCAAGGGGCCTTATGCGCTAATGTTCTTTGGCGACCCGCACCTTGATGATGATGGCTGCAATCTGCCGCTATGGGATGCTCACGTTGATCTGGCCGCCAATACCGATCACCTATTTGCGGTTAATATAGGTGATACTACTAACAACTGGGCCGGTCGCCTTGCCCGCCTTTGGGCAGAGCAGAACGCCAGCGCGGAAACTGCCCGCAAGCTGGTTAAGCATTATCTGGCAGAGCGCGGCATCCCTTGGCTGCTTTGGCTGTCAGGCAATCATGATATGTGGGACGGCCCGGTTGGTCGCGCAGTGTTTGAAAACCACGCGCCAGAGTTTGTCACGCTTGAAGACTGGCAAGCCAAGGTTACGCTTGTTAGCCCCTGCGGCAATGAAATCCGTTTGTGGGCCGCGCATAACTTTAAGGGCAATTCGATCTGGAATAACCTGCACGGCCTTGAGCGCGCTGCCCAGATGCAGGATTGGGCGCACCTTTACGTTGCCGGGCATCACCATGACAGCGGGCTTCGGCAGGGCGAAAATACCCATCGGCATTTCGTCTATAACCTGATGCGGGTTCGCGGTTACAAATACATGGACCATTACGCAGACGTTCATGGCTTTGGCGAACATGAATATGGCGCGGCTGGGGTTGCGATTATCGACCCGCAAGCGGACGCCTTGAACAAGGTGACTTGCTTCCTTGATCCGTTCGAGGCGGTCGAATTTCTTAAGTTTAAGAGAGCGCGTTATGAAGGGAAACTTTGACGCTTGCCTTGCTGAAGTGCTGAAGCACGAAGGCGGCTTTGTAAACCATCCTCGTGACCCCGGAGGCATGACAAATCTGGGCGTCACCAAGGCGACCTATGAGGATTGGGTTGGGCACGCTGTTAACGAGCGGATTATGCGCGGCCTGACCGTCCAGCACGTTAAGGCGCTATACAAAGTCCAATACTGGGATGCTGTTCGCTGCGATGAACTGCCTGCTGGCCTAGACCTTTGCGTGTTTGACTTCGCGGTGAACGCTGGGCCTAATCGGGCTGCGCGGTATTTGCAGAACATGGTGGGCGCTAAGGCTGATGGTCAGATTGGCCCGCAGACGCTTTCGCTTGTGACGCAATTCGTGCGCGGGCGCAGCAAGACCGAGGCGGTAATGGTCTATCAGGACGCCCGCACCGATTATTACAAGCTGCTGCCCACTTTTGGCACCTTTGGCAAGGGCTGGCTGCGGCGCGTCCGTGAGGTTGAAATGGCGGGCGTTGTGATGGCAAGGCGTGCGCAGTGACTTGGCGGGAGCGCCTTGCCGCATTTGAGAAGGCCGCGCTCAAGTTTATCCGGCGCTGGTGGCGTCCGATCACTTGCGTCTGGATTGCCGGGACTATGGCGGTTCATGGAGTTATCCTGCCCCTGATTGGCAAGGAAACTGACCTGACCGGGCTTTCTCTGCTTGTTACAGCGACCGCTGGCGCATTTGCAGTCCGTGAGTTTGGCAAGATTAAGGGCGTGAGTGATGCCGATTAGCCCGCTGCATGGTTATATAGGCGCAGGGATTGCCGTGGCGGCGTTTCTGGGCGGCTGGACGGTTCAGGGGTGGCGCTATCAGGCCCGCGAGGCGGAGGCGCTGGAAGAGGCTTATTCGGCGCGTGACGAGGCCATCGCCCGCGCCAATGGGTTGGCGGCTGATTACGAAATTGCTGAAGCGGCCCTAAACGAATATAGTCGATCAACTCAGGCCAAAGTGAGGGTTGTTTACCGTGACCGCAAAGTTTCCGCTGATTGCGCTTTGCCTGTTGATGCTGCCAGCTTGCTCGACGAGGCCCGTAATAACGCCAATTCCGCCATTACCGGCAAATCTGGCTCAGCCGTGCGCGGTGATACCGGAGGCCCCGCTAAGTGACCCGGAGCGGCTTATCTGGGAAATTGATCTAATGACGGCTTATGCCGATTGCGCTGTTAAGCATCGCTTGACGGTTGATGCTTGGCCGAAGGGAAAAGACTGATGGCGGAAAAGAAAGACCCCCGGCTGAAAGCGGCAGGTGTCGAGGGCTATAACAAGCCAAAACGGACGCCTAGCCACCCGACGAAAAGCCATGTCGTTGTCGCCAAGGAGGGCGATAAAGTTAAGACCATCCGCTTCGGGCAACAGGGCGTTTCAGGTTCGCCGCCTCGCAAGGGCGAGAGCAAAGAAGATAAGCAGCGGCGTGCATCGTTTAAGGCCCGCCATTCCGACAATATCGCAAAAGGCAAAATGTCCGCTGCCTATTGGAGTTGGGTGGAAAAATGGAAGTAAGATTATGCCGCTAATCAAAGGCTATAGCGCCGCCAGCATTTCGGAAAACATCCGCCGCGAGAAAAAGCGCGGCAAGCCTCAGAAGCAAGCGGTGGCAATTGCACTGTCCGTTGCCTCTGAGGCCAAGAAGAAGGCCCGCAAGAAGCGCTAACCGAAAATAGCGTAATAAATTACGTAAAGCCAGCCAAGCCCGCCTTGCAGGATGGCCCACAGGATTGAATGGTTGACCGACCAGCTAATGGCTGCGGCAATTGCAATGCCCAGCACGGTCCAGCTTTGCCCTAAAGTCATGCCGCTTCCTCCGTTACATAAAGTTCAGCCAAGCGCAGATATAATTCATTGACGCGTTTCTTATAGCTAGCATCGCGTTGAATGAAATTGTCCGCTTGCTTGAGTTGATAAAGAACTGTGGTGTGGTCCCGATTGACGATCCGCCCGATCTGAGGCGTTGTTAGCCCGCGCATTCGCAACGCTTTGGTTAGTGCATAGCGCGGCAGCATGAGAAAATGATATTTATAGGGGCCAATCAAATCGCGCGGGTGAATATTAAACATCTTAGCCGCCAGCAATACGCGCGTGTCGGTTGGGTTGACTGGCTTGGCGTTACTCATCGCTCTTTCCCTTAATGATAACTTGAATTTCGTAATCATGCCCATCCAGCTTTAGCGGAAACCGGGCAAAGCAATCAGGCATGAACAGGCGTAGCTTTTCCGCGTCTGCTATGATCCGATTGCCTAAATAGCTGGCAAGCTCATCCTCCCTAATTCTGTCAACCACGCTTATAGTCCCCCGCCTCAATTGCCATTGCCGCTTGCGTCATGCCGATGCGCCGGAACCATTTGGCTATACTTAGGGCCTCAGACCTCGCCGCCTCGCGCATTTCAATTTCACGCTGCGCAGCCTTTGCTTCTAGCGGGCTGTCAAACCAAAACACCTCGTCCTGATCGTTGATCCAGAACCTGCCTTCAAGGTCGCAGAAATTGATGGTCATTGCTTCTTTTCCAGTGCGCCAACCGGGTAAATCTGAACCGATCCGCGTTCCGCTTCACTTTCGACGGCATAGCCTTCTGGTGTCAGGTTGGTGGAATAAAACCCTACGACACGCCCAGTCCAGTTGCTGCCTTTGATCTTAGTTACGCGGTCGCCTAGGCGATAGCGCCAATGTTCCGGTGGTGTCATTGCTTCTCTCCCAGTGCGGCGCTGCGCCACGGCATACCCAGCACCTCTCTTGCGTAGGCATCTGGAGTGCCAATCCACTGGCCGAGCGCCGTGTTCACCTTGATGCACCCGTTTAGGGATAGGTTGCCGATATTCTCCAACGCCTCACGCAGCCGATCCACCTCGCCCTGAAGGGCTTCGATGTGGTCGGCTATTTCTTCGCAAATGGGTTCGACAACAATCTCCCCATCAGAGCATACGGTAAGCCAGTCCCGCAGCCACTCCACCAGATCACCGCTGCGGCTTGTGTCCGTGTGCTTGGGGTTAGTCATGGGTGGTGTCCCTCTCATACTGCCAAGTGACGCGGACAGCCCCACCCTCAAGGTCAATCACACCATTCGTGATGCCGTGCCTGCGGGTAAACCACGGAGCCATCCTGCTCCAGCTTTCCTTGACGGCATCTTCGAGTTCAAAGCCAAGCTCGCGGTTATAGTCGTGCGATAGGCAGACTGTGATTGTGCAAATCTCGCGCCGCATCACCCCTCTCCCCACACGATCTTGCCGCCGCGCTTCTCGCTGGCTGCGCGGA
>ERZ869929.277-NODE-277-length-34647-cov-4.294953_pt1 | contig 34647 bp, 51 predicted proteins | sample MGYA00579312_ERZ869929 | MGnify/ENA primary metagenome ERZ869929 (study PRJEB32216, sample SAMN09231818) | wastewater metagenome | place: USA: Maryland | collected 2016-08-09 | study: EMG produced TPA metagenomics assembly of the PRJNA472060 data set (Reclaimed... | reverse complement strand
GATCTGATCAGCGGCGAATCGTCCTCCCATAGCTCCGGTTTGACGGGGCCGGTAGCGAACCGGATGACGTTCCCGGCGAACTCCTCGGCCTGCCGCAGCTTCTCTCGCAGTTCGTCCGTCGCGGCTCGTTCTGCGGCACGACCAGCAGCGAACCACGCGCGGGCCTCGTCTGCCCGCATGACTTCCGCGCCGTTCAGCGACGGCGACTCATCCGTGCAGGGCGACAGTTGCCGCGGCGATCCGTCCGGCGGGTCGCACGTATCGCAGCCTTCGCAGAGCCACGCGATGTAAGTGCGCGGCTCGGGCGGGTTGCGTGGTTCGTCGTCTACCGGGACGGGTTCGGGGACAGACATCACGCGCACGAACCCCACGTCATGCCGTCGCCTCCAGCGCGACCTTCACGACCCGCCAGTTGATCGACGGGTCATCGAACACGACACGGCAACACCGCGCGATGCTCTCGTGAGGCATCCCCTCGTCACGCAGGCGGCGCATGAACTGCGCCCGGAACTCCGGGGTGTCGCCGCGCAGCCGGAACTTCGCGCGCTCCGCTGACAGCCGCGCGTTCCGGCGACGGCACTTTGCGTTCTGCCGCTCCGCGTACCCCGGGTCAACCCACGCGCGGATCGTCACGAGCGACGGGACCGTCCCGTGACGGCCCTGAAGGATGCGGCGAATCCCGACCGGGTAGAAGCCTGCCTCGGCGAGCTCGCGCGCCTCGGCCATCATCGACGCCGGGTACCGAACCGGAGCGGTCGTCATGCCCCGATCCTCCGTTCCTCGATCGTCCTCGCCGCACGCTCACCGCGGACCTTCTTCAAGCGCATAACCGCGCTCAGGTCCCGGAACTCCGTGACCGGCGTCGGGTGCTCCAACTCGTAGGCCTGATCCGCCTGACCCGCCTCAATCCCCGCGCACTCCGGGCAATGAAGGACCCCCGTCGACTCCTGCACCAACGTCATCGGCGCCGGCCTGCACTCGCACACGTGCTCACCCCTAGCGATGTAGTCCGCGACGATCGCGAGCGTCGCCGGATTGTTGTCCAACCGCAGACGGTTCTCCGTGTCCGGCCCGACCCGCTCCGACTTCCGGGACAGGAGGCCGAGGATGTCCGCCGGCTTCGGCGGCTCCGACGTCCCACCCGCCCAAATGTCCAGCGCCGACAACACCGACGCCGGATCGCGGTCGCCGAGCAGCTCCAGCCACGCGAGAGACTCGTTCCCCGACATCACGGTCTGCGACCCGTAGCGCTGGAAGCGGTTGAGGATCGCGCTGAACACGCGCCCCCAGCCCATCTCCGACAGCGTGTCCCGATCCCCCGACGTGAGGGCGCGGATCGCGTCGGCTTTCCGCTCCGCGCTCACGACGGGTCGATCATCCGGTCGAGCAGCTCGTGCGCCGACGCCTGTAGCGACACCTTCGTCGGTTCGAGTGCGGCCCTGGCTGCGGCCCCGGCTGCGAGTGCGTACCTGGCTGCGGCCCAGGCTGCGGCCCCGGCTGCGTCCCAGGCTGCGGCCCAGGCTGCGGCCCCGGCCTTCTTCGCCTCCGTTATCGTCGGCTGCGCCGCCGCACACGTCTTCGCCGTGATCGGCGGCAACGCACGCAGCGCCGCGCTCGACTCCTTCACACCGGCCAGCTCGAGCCATGCTGGCGCGCACTCCCTCACCAGCCAGTCCGTCGCGATCCACGCGCGCTGCTCGTCCTTCCCATCCCCAGCAGTGCCGATGACACGCGGCAGGTACGCCTTCAGCGCCTGCCTGCCGTCCGCGTCGAGCGCGTCGTTCCACTGCCGCAGGAACGCGCCGAGCACCGGACTCACGCACGACGGATGATCCGACCACGGCTCGCCGGCGATCCACGCCGCGGCCTCCATCACGCACATCTTGTCCTGCGCCGCCTGATGGCCGCCGGCTTCGAGGACCAGGCCGTCGAGCTGGTCGAGGCGTTCCTGAATGATCGCGACGGTCACGCCGCACCACCTTCCATTCGATTGTTGGGGGAGGGCTGGCCGGCTCCTGCGTTGGCGCCCTCCCCCCCTTGAAGTGCCACGAGGTTTGAACCCTGGGACTCCGGGTCGGGTCGGGTCGGGACGGGACGCGCGGAGTCCGCGCGGAATCCGTGGCTTTTTGCCTTACGTATGCGGTCCTTCTCGCGTTTGCTTTCGAGTTGCTCGCGGGATGGGTTGAAGATGAGGTAGTCGTGCACGAGGTATGCGCCGTCTATGGTTGGGTCCCAGAGGCCGCATTCCACGAGCGTCGCGACGGCCTTTCGGCGGGCGAGCGGGTGCGGGATCATGTCCTCGATCCACTCCGGGTCGACGCGGCCGTTGAGCTCGTGTTGGGCGCTGTTCGTGATCGCCATGACGTGCAGTCCGATGCACGCCGGGTATGCCTTCCACGCCTTGCGGACCTTGCGGTTCCCGTGGAAGCGGTCGTCCAGCTTCGCCCAGCTCACGCTGCGGTCCTTTCGCCCGTGATGACGCGCAACGCGGACACGATGCCGCCGGCGGCTGTGACGGCCGCGGCCTGCTCCTCCACGGTGAGGACCGGGAGCACGTCGAGGGCGCCGGCGTCGTACGCCTGGTGGTGGCGGCGGCACAAGCCGATGATGTGCGGCGCATGGTCGCCTGCGTTCGGTGCGAGGCTCCTCGGGATGACGTGCGCGCGGTCGGTCGGTGCGGCGCCGCACACGCGGCACGTCGCGTCGGTGTCGCCCCATCGGCGCGAGCTCGGCGAGAACAGCAGGCGCGGAGCGCGCGGCGGGGTGCGACGACGGCTCGCGCGCTCGTTCGCCGCGAGGCGCTTCTTGTCGATCGCGCACGCGCGGGTGCAGATGCCTTGCGGGACGCCCTGCCGGACCTTCGCCGGGTCGTACCAGCGCTGGCACACCTTGCACTGGCGGTTCATGCGGCGCCCCGGTAGATCAGGCTGCGGTACACGGGCTTCCCCGACCCGTGCGACCGCACGGACGGGCGGACACGGTCAGTCTTCGCGCAGTACCCGAGACGGATCGCGCGGAGCACGACCGGGCCCAAAGCCCTCGCCTCGTGTGGCTCGTCAAGGCCGGTGAGCGCCCAGATGTCATCGCTGTGCCACTCCTCGCGGAGCAGGCAGACGGTGCGGACGGCCTGGAGTGCGCGGTCCTTCCACTCGGGGTCCGCATGAGTGTCGACCTGCTGGAGGGCGCGGTCGCGGTCGGCGAGTGCCTGCTCGATCGTGAGTTGCACTACGCCTCCCTCAGCTTCAACAGCGTCCAGAGCTCGTCAGCAGGGAGCGCCGCGAACCACTCCGTGCCATTGCGCTTGAACACCACGACCGGAATCGTCAGCGGGTCCGCATCGCGAGCGGCCTGCTCCAGCGCCCGCCAGATGTTCAGCTTCTCGACGCACTTCACTTCGATGGACACGCCGGCGGGCCCGGTGACGTCGCCGCCCCCGGCGGAGCCGGAGTCGAAGTTGCGGCGGGCGTTGGGCCACCACTTGCGAAGCTGGTTGACGACGGCGGCCTCAGCGCGCGAGCCCTTCCGTCGTGACATGGCGCCCGTCACGCGGCGCTCCTGTACCCGGGGGACGCGGGGGCGTCCGACTGCCCGCCACTCGACCGAAGGTCGATGCCGCGGGACCACTCGATGATCCGGCCGAGATCCCGCCGGTCCGCGTCAAGGCGGCGGAGGTTCTGGAACGCCGCCTCCCGCTGCCCGCGCGCAAGGTCACGCTTGTAGCGGAGTGCCGCGACGTCCGGGTCGCCCTTCGCGAGCGACTCGCAGGCCGTCCATGCCACGTTGTCCGCGTGGAGCTTCGTGATCTCCTGCGACAGCAGGATGCGGTAGTCGCGCTCCGCTTTCGCGAGGTCAGCGGACGCGCGAGCGAACTCGCTGCTCGCGTCGGCCTGTTCCTGTGATGCCTCGCGGCGCGCCTGGACAGCGCCGAGGAAGTCGAACGACTGCGTCATGCCTTCGCCGCCTTCCTGAGCGCCCCGTTGATCCGACCAGCCCTCCGGTACACATCCAGAGCAGCGAAGAAATCCTCGTGATCAAGCTCCACCGGGATCGCGCGGTGAGACCCGTCCTCGGCGACCTGCAAGATCACGCCGACCTCCGGGGCCTCGTACCCACTGATGAGCGCGAGGTGCGCGTACGCACTGAGCTGGACCGCGAACTTCGCGGGGACATACCCCGACGTCTTCGCATCCACCACCGCGAGACGACCATCCCGCAGCCTGCACAGCAGGTCCGGGCGGCCAGCGACACCAAGCTCCAGGTCAGCGACCAGGAACTCCGACGCGATCACCTCCGGCTGCTCATCCAGCCACCACCCTGCGACGCCCTTCGCGTACCCGATCTCCTCGACGGTGAGGTCGTCGAACGCCGGGACCGGCCGGCCCTCCGCGAGCGCGTGGAGCGCGTGGAGGTGAACGTTCGACCCTCGGCGGGCGGCGTCGTCCTTCGCGTCCGTGTACCGCAGGCGCGCGTCTTCGAGCGCGGCGTCCACCGTCTCACCGGACCGCAGCCACGACAGCGCCGAGCGGATCTCGTCCGGGTCGTCCAGGCCGAGCCCTTCGGCCGCCAATGCGGCGACGCCGTCGCGGGTCAGCCGCGCAGCCCACGACATGAGACCGTCCGGGCGCCAGTCCATCGGGGCGATCACCGTCGTGACCCCCGCGAGGCGGCCGACGCCCTTGCCGTCGTCCGTCACGTCACGGAAGTACCTGTGCGACGGGTCGTGGTAGGCGACGGTGTCACCGGACGGGAGCGTGTGCAGTTCCCACCCCGCGGGGATCGTGCGAGCCGTGGTCATGCGACCACCTCCGCATCCGCGGGCTCCTCAGCGGCCTTGCGCTCAATCCACTCGCCGACCTTCACCGCCTGCGCCTCCGTCAGGATCGTGAGCGCGTCCGGGGTGATCTCCCCGACGTCCGACCCGGTGAGGTGCGCGACCGCGAGTTGCAGCCGATCCGCGATCCCGACGCGCTCCGTCGCAGCGATGATCTCCCGCGCCATGTCCTCGGTGATCCGCTTCTCCTCGACGGGCTCGTCGACCGCGACCGACTCCACATCCGCCGGCGGCGCAACCTGCACCGGCTCGTCGACCACGACCTCCCCGCCGATCTCCCCCGGGCTGTAGACCCGCACCCCGCCCGTCACCTCCGGGCAGTACCACGCCACCCCGTTCGACATCGCCCGCGCGAACAGCATGTTCCGCGGGTACTTCTCCCACGGAGACTTCGGCCGCACCAGACCCGCGAGCTTCGCGTCGTCGATCGTGAACTCGGACTCCCCGAGCTCCTCCCACTGCGCGCCGCGCTCCCGGATACGGAACACCAGCTTGCACACCTCGGCCGTGTGGACGGGCTTGCGGAAGTCGTAGCGTTCGCCGTCCGGGCCGACGTACCTCCGCAGCATCGACGCCTGCAAGTTCGCGGACAGTTCCGGCTTGCCCTCGACGATGTGGATCTCGGTGAGCGCCTGCGTGGCGCCGAGGCCCAGGTCGCGGCCGAACACGAGCTTCGCGAACGCCTCCGTCTCGACCTTCGCGTCCTTGAAGAACCCGGAGCCCGCGAGGTGCGAGGCGAGGCGTTCCAGGACGGTGATCTCTCCTTGGGTGTAGCTACCTACGTCCGTAGGTCGTGTGACGATGTCGGTACTCATCAGGGTCTTCTCCTGTTGGGTCATGCCCCGGCGCCGTTCACGCGGCGGTCGGGGCCGTTTCGTTGTCGACCAGATCGCGCAACGCCAGATCGCAACGACGACGCGCGAAGTCCGCGGCCATCCCCGCCATCTCCAGCGCCAACTGACGCTCGACCATGTCCTCCGCCACGAGCGCCTGATCGCGCAGGACGGCGGCGAGGCCGGTCCAGAGTTCGATGGTTGCCTGCGCGGTCATCGGCCGGCCCACCAGTCATGCGCCATGAACACCGCGCCGCCGAACGCGACAGAGACCCCGGTCACCGCGACCGCCTGCAAGAAGATCGTGTAGAGCACCCGCTACCTCCAGCCGATGGGAATGGAAAGGCGGGCGCCGCGCACCGGGGGGCACCAGGAGGGAAGGTGCGCGGCGCCCTTTGGCCGTCCGATGGCCACGGGGACGCCCCGGCCGTCGAGCAGGCCAGCGCGGTGCCGGGGCGCCCCCGTCGCCGTCGAACCGTTCACGACTGGTGCTCCTTCAAGAGCGCGTCGGCGTCCAGGAGCATCGCCCGCGAATCCATCAGCGCGAGGAGGGCGCCGGACCGCAAACGGTCGCGGTCCTCGGGCAGGGCGACGTCGCAGTCCGCGAGGTCCGCGAGCTCCTTCGCGAACACCGCGGCTTCGTACGCGTCGGCGGCGTCCGCCGCGGCCTGCTCGTGCACCGACAACACGGGCGGCTGGAACTCGCGGCGCCAGTCCGCGCGCACGTCCCGCACGAGGATGAACGTGACGAGCAAGGCGAGGACGACGCCGGCGGGTGCGACGACGAGCGCAGCGAACAACGTGAGCACGTCGGTCATGCCGCCACCGCGGTCAGGCCGAGCGCGTCGCGCGTGTACGACTCCGCGCTGATGACCGCGCCGTCGCGGTCGATGACGTGCGGCTTCCCGTCGACCGTCGCGAAGATGCTGCCGTCCGCGCGGTGCGACGGCGTGGGGTCGAGCCTTGCGAGGACGCTCTCGCTGTCGGACAGCAGAATCGCGATCCGATTCAATTGCAGAAGGTTGGCGTGCATCAGGCCGCTGCCTCCTCGTGGTCGGTGTAGAGCCACGCGATCGTCACGTCGAGTGCTGCGGCGAGCCGCGGCATCGTGGTCGCGGCGTCCGGGAGAACCCGGCCGCGCTCCCATCGGGACACCGTCATCTGGTCCATCCCGAGGAGCTCGGCGAGCTCGCGCTGCGCGAGGCCCTTCTCGTCTCGCGCTGCCTTCACGTTCTCGCCGACGACCTGCTTGATATGCCGATTCGCTTGACTAGGCATCTTCTGTCGGGCATCCTTGCACATCATGCCTAGTCACGTCAAGTCCTTTCCCGTGCCTGAAGCTCCGCACGCGCAAGAAGCGCGCCGCGTGCCTGCGGCGGCTGTGAGAACGACGAAAGCCCCCCGCGCCTGTTCGGCACGAGGGGCTTCAGGTCCGCGGTAGCGGCGCGGGTCAGTTGCGGCGATGGCCGCGAAAGGATGCAGTCCACGTCCCCTGATCAGTCGGGAACCGGAACGCGAGGATGCGCCACGCACGACGCGCAGAGACGGCAGTCACATCGACGGTGCGCGGGGCGCTCGGCCCGGCGTCAGTCTGCCGCAGCAGATGGCAACGCTTGACGTGCGCCGGCAGGATCTGGCGGGGAGCGCACACCCACCACCAGCCGCCGCCGTACCGGTCCCAGGACTCCCGCCAGCCGATGCGCGGGTTCTTGATCGCCACGCCGCCTTGCGCGGTGGTCGTGCCGAGGGCGGTGATGCCGCTGTCGCCGCTGTCGTGGAACCCGATGTGCGGGTCGTTGCCGAAGACGGATGCGGGCCCGCGGACGGTCGGCCATCCGGCGTGCGCCGCGCCGGCGAGCGTGAGCGCGCAGACGGCGGCGAGGAGGAGCGCGCACGCGAAAGCGAGCGCGCGAGTGGACGTGCTGACTGATCTGCTCCAGTCGTGAGGGAAGCCGCGGCGCGGTGCCGGGGCCGGACGCACGCCGCCAGGGCGTGCCATCGCCCGTCAGGGCGGGTCAGCTCGGGGAGGTGTGCAGCGCAGCCCACGCGGCCAGGACACCGACGAGGCAGCCCATCGTCTGCACGTACTCGTCGCACGCCCACGACTCGCCGGCGTCGAACCACGGCCGGATCACGGTGATCAGGAACACGCAGTACGAGCGCGCGTCGGCGAGCTCCTGCTCGATCTCGACGCGCCACTGCGCGATCGTGCGGCCGCGGATGCCGCCGGCCCACGCGCGGCTGTCCGCGTACCGGGTGATCGACGCGGCGGCGTGCGGGACGCTCGCCGCCTCCGCGGCCATCGCCGTGAGGTGGTGCTCGTAGGGGATGTCCCGGGCGATCTCAGCGACGATCGTGCTCACGTCTTCCAGTCCCATCCCTGCCACGTGACGCGGCCGTTGCGGTACTCAGCGAGGTCGAACCGGTGGGTGCCGTCTTCCCACGTCGTGACGGTGCCCCAGCCGGGCTGCCAGTCCGGGCCGCCGGGGGCGTGCCCGAGCCCGTCGCGGGTCAGGGCCATCGTTCCCATCTCGGCGGCGGTGAGGGTGACGGTGCCGTACGGGCCGAGCGACCTTTTCGTGACGCTGGTCAGGCCCTGGCGGTGCGTGTGCCCGACCGCGACGTGGTAGGCGACGTCGTCGAGCGTCTTCAAGGCGGAGACGCCGGCGCCCTTCGCGACGCGCCAGCCGTGCATCGCGGCGACGCCGGGGTGCTCCCCGGTCGGCGCGCTGATGACGACGAGCGACCGGTGGTATTCGCCGGCCGGTTCGTGGTAGCGGATGCCGAGCTCGTCGAGGCGGCAGAGGAACGGGATCGCGAGGAGCGGCCACCGGTCGGGTTCGCCGTCGTCGGGGTGCGGGTCGGGGCGCTTGAGCTTGTACGCGGCGCGCAGGTGCTGCAGGACCGCGGTGCGCAGCCGGGCTTCGTGGTTGCCGTCGAGCCAGTCCCACTCGCACTGGTCGCCGGCGGCCTTCACCTGCGCGCGGGTGCCGTCATAGCACGCCTGCAGGGTGGGGTTTGCTTCGCCGTCGTGCTCGGGGTTCGCGAGGTACTTCGAGAACGTCGCGAGGTCGAGCTGGTCGCCGTTCTTGATCGCCCTGTCGGGCTTGAACTCGCGGAGCCACTCGAGGAACGCGGCGGCCAGGGCGGGGTCGTGGTGGGGGTAGTGCTCGTCGGGGATGATCACCGTGAGCCGCCGGCCGTCCGGTGCCTGCCGCGGCGCGCGGGGCGGCGCCTTCCAGCCGTCGGAGCGGACGGGGAGGAGGAGCCCGGTGCGCGGGAACACCTGGAACTTCACCTGCCGCATGTAGTTGGCGGGGTCGCCCCACCGGTTGATCACGGCGGGCCCGGGCAGCCAGTCCTCGGTCGATAGGCCGTTCTCGCGCATGAGCTCGCCGACGTTCCCGAGCTTCGCGGGGTCGTCGAACTCGATCGTGCGGCCACCGGCCGGCGGCGCGGCTACCTGCCCGAGCGCGTCGGCGCCGGCGTTGACGCGCAGCCGCGCGGCCTCGTCGAGGATCCCGGCGCGCCGCAGCGCGGACCGCAGCGCCTGGCCGGTCACGGGCTCACCATCGGGGAGCCGCATCGCTGCGGCTGTCCGCTCGATGTTCCCGGCGTGCGCGGCGAGCTGCTCGAGCAGCTCGTCGCGGCCGGGCCACTCGCGCGGCTTGCCTTTCGGCATCAGTGCGCTCCGGTCGTGCCTCCGGGGGTTAGGCGACGTCGCTCGGCTTGGACACCACGAACGCCGCGACAGCGGTAAGAACGGCGGTGACGATGCCGGTGACGGAATCACTCAGCGACGGGGCGATAACACCGCCGGCGACGAGCGCGGCGAGAACTGCGAGAACAACGCCCTTCAGCGCGGCGATCTGCGAACTAGACATGGTGGGTCTTCCCTTCGTTTGTTGCCGAAGATAAAGATTGCGTAGGGGTCTTGACAGACCATGCTTAGGGGTCTATCTTTCTTCTTGTGAGCGGCGCACCCAACACCACCACCGACAGCGGCACAAGCCGCGGAAAGGAGGCCACCATGGCCCCCAGCTTCGAGTCCCAGGTCCGCGAGTTCGCGGCCGAGTTCAACACTCCGAACGTGCGCCGCGCACTCGCACTGTGCGAGTCGGGTCGCCTGACCTGGGAGCAGGTCGCCAAGCTGTTCGCGGCCAGCCTCCGCGAGGGCTTCGAGGCGGTGGGCGCATGAGCCCCGAGGCGATCTGGAACGCGCGGCGCACCGACGCCGCGCGTATGACCGCCAAGTGCCCCGGCTGCGGGCACGACGGCTGCCGCGTCATCGCGAACTTCCAGCAGGCGACGCGCGCCCAGCCGGTGCGGTTCCTCGGCTACCAGGGCTTGTGCCCCGACTGCGGCGGACCGTTCACCGGCCACATGCCGTTCCCGGTGGCAGCATGAGCGCCGCCGACCACGCCGCGCTGCGCGTCCGAGTCATCGAACTCCACGACGCCTACGAAACCGCCGAGGCGTCCGCCGAAGGACTCCGCACACAGCGGAACGCGGCGATCCGCGACGCGCTCGCGGCAGGCGTGCGGCCCATCGACCTTGCGAGGGCGACCGGCCTGACGCGCGCACGCGTCACGCAGATCGCGCAACGGGACTAGCCGTGGTACTTGTTGCGAATGGCCGTGAGTTGCGCGGCCCGGTAAAAGACTGCGAGCCCCAACAGGAGCCGCCACGGGTACGACGAGCCGGGGTCGTCGTGGTTGCCGCCCTTCGCGCCGAGATCCGAGTGACGTAGGACGCCGGACCGGATGACGGTGCCGTTCTGGTTCACCTGCCCCTGACGGATCGGGATGCCGTGCTTGCGTGACCACACGGCGATCCACCGTGCGGTTTCGCGAACCTCAGCGCGCGTCCACGTATCGCCGACCATGCCGACCTGCTCAACGCCCAACGACACGCCGTTGAAGCCGGCGCAATGCCAAGCCTTCTCCGCGTCGGGGACGTACCGGGCGCTATGCCCGTCCGCGTCCGTGCAAACGTGCGACGACACCTGGGCGGCGGGGTTCTGGAACCACTCGCCGATAGCGGCCAGGTCCCGGTCGCCCTTGTAGTTGTGCGACTGCGTTGCGTGAACAACGATGAGTAGTGGCTTCGCGCCGTTGCGTGAGCTTGCGAACGGGCTGATCTTCCGCACGGTGACGTGCGGGAACCTGCGGACCATGTGAGCCTCCTACGGGGCTAGGGTTTCCGCGCGAGCGCGCGGGTTACTTCAAGGGCGGTCTGCTTCGCGATCCCCGCCAGGACTTGCCGCGGACGCTTCACCAGCTCCAGCAGCAAGAACCGTGCGAGCCACGGCAAGTTCATGCCGCCCACACCCTCGGAGCGCGCCTAGCTTCCCGCTCCCGGTTACACGCCTTGCATTGAGGGCGCGACGGGTACGTGTTGTCCGGGGTCATCAAGTGACGGCCGGACCGGCAGGAGCGGACGCGCGGAGCATCCGTGAGTTCGGCGAGGGCGCGCTTACGGCGCTGCAACGCGAGCTGGTCGCGCGGGCTGCGGAGCCACGCGTCGAACGCGGCGAGGTACTGGCGCATCGCCGGAGTGACCTCGAAGTCATCCACGGGTTCATGCGTGGTCGACGATGAGGAACGCGATCACGGTCAGCGACGCGCACGCCCCGACGATCGCACCGGCGGCCTTCCAGATCGCGCCGCGCAAACCATTCCGCACGGCCTCCGTCGCCTCATCCTTGATCCGGTCCGCTTCGAGGTTCGTGACCCGCCCGTTCGTCTTATCGACCTTGCCCTCCAGGCGCGCCACGTCCGTCTTATCGGCCTTCTGGTCGACCTTGCCCTCAAGCCGTTCGAGGACGCCGAGGATGGTGCTGATCTGATCCTGTGTCATGGCGGGTTCCCGGGGTTAGCGCAGGAGTTCTGCGCCGAGGACGGACAAGAGGGCTTCGAGGGTGTACGCCGTCTGATCCAGGGTCAGGGTCATCGTGCGCGTGTCGTGCTCGTACGAGGTCGCGATGATCCGCCTGGGACCACCAAGCGAGTTCGCGTTCGTGTCCGTCAGGTCGATGAAGTCCCCCGCACGAATGCGACTGACGGGCCGCGGGCCGGCGGTGTGCTCCACCATCCCCGTCAAGCTCACCTCGCCGCGGCGCGACGGCCGCGTGAGAATCTCCTCCAGGTACACCGCGCCGAGGTTCGTCGCCCCAGCGACCGTGTTCACGTCCGACAACGTCAGGAGGTCGTACCGGGTCATGCCATGCTGGTTCACCGGGTTCGACTCCGACACATCACCGAGGAGCGCATCGGTGTGCTCGCACATCGAACCGACAGGGCCCACCGACGACTGCCGTCCGGACGGGTCAGTGAACGTCACGACCACGCCGTTGACGGCGGTCTTCAGCGCGGGCCCGTCGAGCTTCAGAGCAGCACCCTCATCCACCCGGGCCTTCCACGTGAGGCGGTCCGGGTCGGGGGCGCGGAAGTAGAACCTGCGGCCCGGGGGCTCCACACCCCACGACTTCAGGTGCGGCGCGTTCGCGCGCTTCACCATGTCCTCCGGGACCGTGGGCTCCAGGAACGCGAACTGCGAGATCACGGTCGACGTCGTGTCGATGTCGCCCAACGTAAGCTGCGGCGCGTACTTCCCGATCAGGTACGGCAGAATGTCCGACGCGGTGTACCCGGCGTCCGGTTCGGTGCCGCGCTTCGTCAACCCGTGGTTCCCCGCGACCGCGAGGGACGTCCAGTTGACCGCGCGCAACTTCGGCTGGCCGGCGGTGCCCTTCGCTGCGGAGTGGTACAGGAACACGGACGCGAAGTCACGGGTCGCGGTCGTGGCCGAGAGTGTTCCCGTCTCGGGTCCGGGACCGCGGCGGTTCCCCGAACTGTCGATGCTGGAGAACGTGTCGTCGTCGGACAGGTACGCGCCCCACGCCCAATCCGTATCCGCGTAGTCCGTCGTGGACGGGATCGACCACGCGTAGTACAGGGAGCCGATCGGGATGCCCCCGGCGTCGTACACCGCTTGGCAGAGAGGCCGGTTCGTTGCTTCCCAGATGTCGGTGTCGAACCCGACTTGCAACGCCTGCGAGCCGCTAGCGTCTCGGACCACTTCGGCGGCGGGGAGCGTCGTGAAGCTCGCCGCGAGCAGCGCGTTCTGGCGGGTGAGACCGATGCCGTTCCACTGGCGAAGGTCGATGTCGCGGATCAGTTCGCGAGCGTCGACACGGTCCCTGAGGGACGCGACCCATCCCTCCGCGCCGGGGGTGACGCTGTACGTGTCGTCGTGCTGGCGAGGGAACTGCGCCATCCGGCCTTCCCACACCACTTCGCCGCCCGGGCCGATGACCTCGACGCTGTCGAGGAGGTTCTCGTCACTGCCCCTGAGGTCAACACGCCGCAGGAGTTCGCACGAGAGTTCCTGGTCGCCGCCGGGATCGGTCGTCGAGAACCGCAGGCCAGACGGAACGAGCGCGTCGTCGAGCTCGTCAGGCCCCCACCGCGTCGTACGACCATCGCTGTGCGTGATGACGAGCGACAGTCGTGCGGCGGCGTCCGAGTCGACCAGTGACACGGTCGGCACCGTCTCCGTGACCGCGCCACCGCCGATGAGGGTGACGTCCCACGACTGACTCATGGCTCAGGGACGTTCAGATACAGGGGGGTCGCCCACACGGTCCCGCCGATGTCGTCGACGGTCGGGTCGGACCCCGTTTCAGGGAGGCCGCGCGTGTACCGCGCGATCATGCGGACCGTCCCGCCGACGTTCGACGCCGGGATCTTGAAGTAGTCGCCGCGGTAGTCGCCGGCCTTCCCGAGCGCGGTTCCGGCGCTGTCGTATCGCCGGAACCGGTCGTGGTAGACGGTCGCCTTCTTCCCGGCGAACACGGCCGCGTCGACGCGCGGCGTCCACGCGATGAAGTTGTCGTACTGGCGGGTCTCCGCGGTCGCCACCGGATGCCAGTCGATGAACCCGCAGTACCCGGACGCCAACGCGCCGCCGACCGCGAGCACCGAGTCGTACCCGTCGAGACTGAACCCGAAAACACCGTCGACGCTCGCGATCCGCGCGACCCACGTTCCACCTGCCGACACGCGGAGCATGATCTGCCAGTCCACGCCCGTGTACCCGTACGTGACGAGGCCCGGTTCGTAGAAGCTGCTCAGGGTCGTCGGGGTTCCAGCAACGACCTTCTGAATGAAGATCGTGTCCTGGCTCGGGCTCCAGTACGCGGCGAGGAAGTTGTCTTTGTCGACGATGCGCGCGGCGGCGCCCTGCGCCTTGCCGTACGTGCCGAGCTTGAAGTCGATCTGCGACACGGCCTCGGCCATCGCGCTCGTACCGGACGCGTAGACGAGGCGCCCGTACCGGATGTCCGTTGCGGTGTCGCTGACGGCGGTGCGCTGCGCGACGCCGCCGGTGACGGTGAAGTCGTCGGTCTCGTACGCGGACGCGACGGTGCCCCACGTCCCGCCGCGCGGCAGCGTGTCGGGAGTACCGGCGACGATGCTGCCTCCGTACGATCCGGAGGCGAAGTCGTCCCACGCCCGGTACGTCGTGATCGCGGTTGTCGTCTGCACGGCGCGCGCTTCGCCGTACCCCTCCAGGACCGGGAACAGTTCGACGTAGTCGACCGCGACGTCGTCACCCGTGAAGGTGGTCTTCGCGATGATTTGCGCGTCCCAGCGTTGCGCCCCGGACGTGACCTTCTCCAGGGCGACCTGTCCGAGGTTGCGGTACACGAACCCGGCGCGGGAGGGGCCGATGATGGCCGCCTCGTTGCGCGTGTAGTTCTGAAGGTCGCCCTGAGCCCACTCCAGCGCGACGCTGACCGAGCCGCCGTTCGCCGGGGTGTACATGCGGGCCCACACGTCGTACGTGCCGATGTGCGACGGGTACGCGGTCCCGGACGACGCCATCCCCATGATCGCGGCGTACGCGGTCGTCAGGGTGCCCTGGTTCAGGACCGTGCCGCTGACGGCACCGGACACCGCGAGGGCCGTCGACCCGTTGTACGACAGCCGCGACGTCCCCGCGAACTGAAGCGACGACACAGCCGCGGTGCCGAGGTACCCGGCGCACTCCACGCCCCAATGCAGGAACGCCTGATCCGCGCTCGCGGCCTCCGTCACCTCAAGGCGGCCGAGCGCCGGAACATCACCAGCGGGGGCAGCGAACGAGAACACCGCCGCAGGCAACGTCGTCTCCGAGAACGTCGCGACCTGCACCTCCGGGCCCCTGCCAAGCGGCTTGCACAACAGCGTCACCGAACACGTCGCGCTACTGAAGTTCGCGAACAAGTGATCCGCCGGCACCACGACGTCCGCGTCGAGCACGTCGAACACGATCACCTCACCCGTGCCGAGCGTCCGCTTCAGGGTGCCGCGGTACTGCGACAGCTTCCCGATCTTCCGCTGGAGCAGCTTCACCTGCGCGAGCATGTTCGTGCCGAAACACCGCACCTCAAGCTCGATCACACGGTTCTTCCGGCCCGACTTCACGACGCGCTCATAGTCGGTATCCGGGCCCGACGACGTGATCCGGCTGCGGTCGGCGAGCCCGTACTTCTGCGACAGCACCTCGATGCCAGATGCGGTGTCGGTGAGGGTGAGCTGCGAGTTCCCGGAATCCTCCGAGGTCGGATCCAGAACTATCGTCTCAGCCATCTACCAGCCCGCCATCACGCCAGGGACCGGCGTGGACGCTGTGCGCCCGACGCCCTGCCCGATCTCACCATTCATCCGGCCGACCACCCACTTCCCGAACGCGCGCAACTCAGCCTGCGACGTACCCAATGCCTTGCGGGTCTCGTCAAGCTGCGCGCGCTGAATGTCCATCTGCGCCTGCAACGCCGCCGTGTTGTCCTGCAACGTGCCATCGAGACTGGAGATCGCGTCCGTCGTGCTCTTGAGTTCCGTCGCGACCGCCGCAATCGCGCCCTGGTCCCCGGTTGCCTGCGCCCCCGCGAGCGCCTTCCGCAGGTACGCCTCCTTCCGGCCCAGGACCGCCTTGTCGTCGCCCTTGTCCGCGGTGAGGCCCGCGAGCGCGAGGTCCGCGGCGAACGGATCGACCTTCCCGAAGTTCCCTGCGTAGTTCGACTCACGCGGCAGCGGCACATCCCCCGACTTCCCCATCGTCTCCACGGTCGGCGCCTCGTACGACTGGTCGCCGGCCTGCTGGAGGTCACGGTTCACCTGCGCGAGCTGGTTCAGCAGCGCGACACGACGGGAGCCCTTCGCCCTGCGGAGTTCGCCGAGGATGCGCTTGCGCTGAAGTCGCAGTCGCGCGATGCGCGCCTTCTTCGCGGCGTAGAACCCGCCCGGGTTCTGATCGTCCTGCGCGATGTCGCCGCGCGTCTGGAACGTCTGCGCAGACGTACCCGCATCGCTGATGCGCTGGTCGACGCGCTGGCGGCGGGCCTGCTCCTTCTTCGACGGGCCCTTCCCCTTCGCGAACCCGGGGACGCCCATCTCCTTCGCCATCGCCGCCCACCGGCCACGGTACCTGGGCTCCGTGGGGATCACGTAGTCCTGCGCGCCGAGCGCCATCAGCGTCGGCCCCGTGACCATGCCCCAGCCGTCGCGGGTGTTGCCGACCCACTCCGGGCCGCCACCCTCACCGACCAAGGCGACCTCAGAACGCCCGGGTCCGCGGCCCGCCGCGTCACCCTTGACCTTCTTCGTCACCGTCGTGACCGTCACGGTCTTCGACGCAGGCAACGACCCCAGCGCACCCTTCACCGACGCGATCCCCGCAAGCGCCTGCGACACGCCGGCGCTGATCTTGACTTCCTTCTTCGACGGCACCTTCCCGAACGCCGCCTTCGCCTGCGCCGCGCCCTCCGCGGCGCCCTTCACGAGGATCTTCGCGTACTTCACCGGGATCCCCAGCGACGTCAACGCCTTGATCTTCGACTTCGCGCTGTCCGTCGACACCAGCACCCGCGCGACCTTCGGCGGAACACCGAGCGACACAAGCTCCTTGATCTTCGACTTCGCCGACCCGGTCTGAGCGATCACCGCGATCTGCTTCGGCGACAACCGCAGCCCGCCGAGCTCCTCCATCTTCCGGCGAGCACCGTCGATCTTGTCCCGGGCAGCCGCCGCGTTCTCACCCAACGCGCGGAACGCGCCACCCGCGCCCGGAAGACCCTGAAGGCCATACCCGAGATCCGCCGCGGCGCCAGCGATCCCCGAGAACAAGCCGAGCACCGCGGACCCCGTCCCCAGGATCTCGCGCATATCGCCGACCATGCCACCGAAGAAGTTCCCGCCACCACCGCCGGCGCCATTCGCCTTGATCGTGTCGGTCTTCCCCGCCAGGGCGTCCAGGGCGTTGCTCATCCCGGTGAGTGCCTTCACGGCGCCGCCGGTGTCGATCGAGTCGATCGCGCCCTGAATGCTCGACTTCGCGCGGTCCCACTGGAAGCTGATGCTCTTGGCCTGCTCCTCGAACGCGGTGTTCGTCGCGCCCTTCGTGTTCCCGAACGCGTCCAGATCCTGCTTCGCTGACCGCGCGTTCTTCCCGGTGAGTTCGAGGGCCGCCGCGGCGCCGCGGACGTCGGGGAACAGCTTCTGGAACGCCTCCTTGTTCCCCCCGGTCGTCTCCCGCAGGCGTTGCAGGGCGCCCTGAAGGGAACCGGACTTGCGGACGAGATCCTCGCCCGTCGCGACACCCAGCTTCTGGAGTGCCGCCTTCATGGCGTCGGACGGCTTCACGAGCGCGACCATCGCGCCCTTCATCTTCGTGAACGCCTCCGCAGGAACCTCACCCTGCTTCGTCATCGTCGAGATCCCCGCACCGACCTGCTTCAGGCCGACACCGAGGTTCGTCGCCCACGGCAGCACATCACCGATGTTCTGCGCGAGATCCTCGAACGACAGAACGCCCCGATTCACGGTTTGGAACAGGTCATCACTGACCTGCGCCGCATCGGAAGCGGGGCGCTTGTACGCATTCAAGATGGCCGCCACAGCCTTCGTAGACGTGGCGGTATCAGTCAGGCCAGCAGTGGCGGCCTTCGACGAGGACTTCAGGATCAGCATCGACTCCGACGCGTCGAACCCGGACGACACGAGGTCGTACAGGCCGTTCGCGAGGGTCGTCGGGCCCTGCGCGGTCGTCCCCGCGAGCTGCGTGACGCTCTTGCGCAGCTTCTTGAACTGGCCCTCAGACAACCCGGCGATCGAGTTGACGTTCCGCATCGAACGATCGAACCCGACCATCTCGCGGCCAGCAGCAGCCGCAGCGATCCCCACGCTCGCCAACCCGAGCGGGCCGGCGATCTGCTTCATGCTCGACTTGATCGACGACTCGACGCGCCGGCCAGCAGCATCCACCTGGTTCAGGCCGCCAATCGCGGACGACACGCCGGTGGCACGGACCGCGACGATCAGTTCTGCTGCTGCGCTCACCGGCTCACCCCTTCCTGCTCATCTCGCGGGCCTGCTCCGCGGCGAGCTCGTCTTCCAACAGGAAGATCTGCCGCCATCGCATCCACTCCAGGTTCGGCATGCCCCTGCGGGACTGCCAGACCGTCATGTGCAGCTCCCGCGCGATGCGAAAGCACATCGGCCCCGGCAACGCTTCCAACGGAAACGAGGTTGCGCGGGGCAGGTCGAACAGGCGGCTACTCGGCGCCTCCGCGAAACGACGCGCCGGCATCACCAATGCCAGACAGGTCGCGGATCTTGTCGTCGATCGCCTTGATCGCGTTCGGGTGCTTCCGGTTCAACTGCGCCGCCCGGTCCTTCGTCAGGCCCATGCCGCGCCACACCAGTTCGATCTGAAGCGTGGCGAGGTCGAGCAGGCCGTCCTCATCGGTGGCCGTCTCGGACGCCTCCACGACCTCCTCACGAGACAGGGCGCGAACCTCCACGCTGCCGCCCCACTCGGGGACATCCAGCGTCGCCTTCGGCAGATCGTCAACCTCGATGATCTCGTCGATCGACAGGATCTTCGCCGGCTTCTCCGCGGCAGACATCATGCTCCTTCAGTCGGTGGCTCGGGGTACTGCAAGGGCGGGCGCCACACAGGGCGCCCGCCCGGGAAGTGCTGCTAGAGGACGGCGCGCGTCACAGCGCCGATGACCTGGAACTCCGCGGTGAACTTGTTCGCATCCCCGATGTCCGAGGAGTCCGTGTAGTTCATGCAGATCGCGGTGCCGGCGTACGACACGTTCGACGACGCCGTCCCCGCCGGGTAGTACGTGAACGTCCGCGCCGTCCCCGCCGTGTAGAGCCCGGACAGGTACCCGTCCACGGTCGGATCCCAGATCCCGGACAGCGTGAACTTGCCGTCCTGCCAGCCCTGGATGTACGTCTTCGCGGACGCCTGGAACGTCGTGGTATCGACGAGGTCTGCCGAGCGGTCGAGGCCGCTGCCGGTCAGGTATGTGGAGACGTCGCGAGTGGTGCCGCCCGAATCTTCGAGCTTGAACACTGACGTCCGTCCATGGCTGAAGCTCATGGGTGTACCTCCCCTTTCAGGGGTTCATTGGACTACTGGATGAACCCGCTAGAGGCGGGCGAGGCCGGCGTGGAAGCTCGCGCTACCGCCGGTCATGGTGTACACGCACCGCGTGTAACGGTTCACGGTTCCGCTGGCAGCGATCCGCTCGCTGACCCGGGGGTCTGCCGTGGTGACATTCGAGAAGGTGATGAGGTCGACATACGTGGAGTTGTCCGAGGAGTGCTGGATCTTCACCGCGCACGTGCCGGCGCTGATCTGGAAGTTGTGCAGGTACCCCGCCGCGCCGTTCGTGGTCGCGGCCGAGTTGTCGACAACGGTGGCGGTCCCGGACGTGTTGTAGGCGAGGGTGCGCGCGTCACCGATCGCGAAGTGACTCACGACCGGCTCCTTGCCGATGCTCGACTCGCCCTCCAGGCTGTACGTGACCGCCTCGTTCACGTCCGACCCGAAGTTCCAGCCCGTCTCGGTGCAGAGTGTCGCCCACCCCTTGTTCCCGACCGTGTCCCCCGCCGGGTAGTGCGAGATGCACAGGGTTCCGGCGCCGTAGTTCTCGTCAGCGATGTCCGAGCTGACTGCGGCGTACCGGCCGTCAGCGGTCCCCGACCACAGGCCGTTCGCGGACACCTTCCCGGACTTCAGGCCGCCGAGGAACCGCTTCTGCGTGTTCTGGAACCCCGTGATGTCGACGAGCTCGTTCGTGCCTTCGGTGTTGACCTGCTTCGTCGTGTCGGACAGGTCGAAGCCGCCGACGAGAAACCGAGCGGTCCGGCCGTGAGAAAAGCTCATGGGTTACTCCTTCGGCTTGATCGCGCCGAGGGCGATCAGTTCAGGGATCGAGTGCGGGTCCAGGTCCGACACGACGTCGCCGGGTTCGGCGCGCTTCTCGGGCGGGTAGTTGATCCCGACGAGGACCTCGTATGGCTTCTTGGATGCGGGCTTGTCGGTCACTGCACTCCGATCAGGTACATGGCACCAACGTGCTGGTAGGTGCGGCCATCAGTGGTCTCCTCGTACTCCACGTCCTGCTCCCGGCGCATCACCATCAGCGACCCGGTCGTGAGCGTCAGGGAGCCATTCGTGAGCAGCGCGTCGACACGCTCCGCGATCTGGCCCGCCACCTTCGCGCTCGGCGACTCGGTCACGGCCTTCACGAGGTACACGTTGTCGTCATAGGCTCGACCGCCCATCGTGTACCGCGGGCTGCCGGCCTGCTTCTGGAAGATCACGTACGGCAACGCCGCGCCCTGCGGCGCAACCTTGTCGTACACGCTCGTCGTCGAAGCGAGCAGACCGACGAGCGTCGCGTCACCGGCCAGCTTGTCGTACAGCCCGGTCTTCACGGCGTTGACGTTCACTGCATCACCTGACGCATCGCAGCCTCAAACGACGGACGGACAGCCTCAGCGGCGGGGACCATGTACGGCTGCGCGCCCATCTTGTACGTCCCATACTCGACGTAGATCGCGTACTCAGCCTGCGCGACCACATCAGCAGCCAATGCGCCGGCGGGCCGGGCTTGGATGCTCGACCGCAGGTTGCCGGTGTCGTACGGCGCGTTGATCTTCCCGTGCGCCTCAACGTCAGCCGCGGCCTTCGTGACAGCAGCCTGCGCCTTCGGCAGTGCGGCAGCGGTAATCGCTGGGATGCGACTGGTCCACATGGGCGACCCTCTCCGGATGACGACTAGTAAAGGAGCTAAGGGTCGCCGGACCGGGCCGCGTTCCGCTCGGCCCGCCAGGATCTGGACGACTGAGGGCTAGGCGATGGCGCCGGGATGCGCCGCATCCCAATCTTCACATCGGTCCAACGCCCGTTCCTGCTGCTCCGTGAAGAACGGTTTGGGCATTTCCTCGCGAGGGTCCCCGCCACCGCAGCGGTAGCAGCACGCCTCATGCTCACGGTTCAGGTCGCCACACAGGCAGCGCCAATCGCCGCCCAGGATCTGATCGCTCATGCCCTGACTATACGGGAATCTTCCAGCTCATGCAATTGTCCGTGCCATGACGCGGCGGGTGATCTCCCAGCCGCGCGGGGCCTTCACGCCGAGCACCTCGTACGTCACGCCGTTCACGAGCAGCCGGTCCGTCTGATTCACGCTCGTCGCATACGGCAGCGTCACAACCCAATCCGCGAGGGCGCGAGTCCCGTCGCCTCGCAGCACTTCGTTGCCCTGCGTCGTCTGACCGGCAGGCGAGACGCGGCACGTCGTCGTCACGCTCGTGGCGTACGCCTCCGTCCTACCGCCCTGACCATCGCTTGTCAGCGTCCGGGCCCGCACCACGCACACATCCGGCAGGGCGAGCTCGGCCTCCTCGCGCATGTCCGTCAGCTCCGCACCGGTGAGCATCTACAGCCCCAGGGTGCGCCGCTGGTTCGCCGTCATCGCACCCGTCCGCCGAATGGCCGGGTTGTCATCGACCACGTTCAACTGCGCGACGCGCGGCGCGGAACTCCTGCGCAACTCGCGAGCGCGGCCGGTGAGCATCTCGTACGCCTGCGACCGGTCGAACTGCTGGTCGTCCGTCTTGAAGTCATAGGCGGTCTTCACGTGCGACGCCCACGCGTCCAGCACATCAGCCGCCGCGGCGGTCAGGTCGTACGCGAACCCGTAGAACTCAAACGGCGGGGCACCGGTCTGGGTGGTGGAGAACTCCGTGAACCCGTCGCTGCTGACCGTTACCGTCCCGGACGGCACCACACCAGCGGACGTCATCACGCTCCAGTCCGCGGCGGTGCCACCCGTGGCGGCTGCGGGTTCGATCATGCCGTTCACGCGCACCGCGGCCCGCAGGTACTGCAGGCTGCCGCCGCCGGCTAGGACCGGTTCGGGAATCCAGTCGATCTGCCCAGCGGTGACGTAGGTGCGGTTGCGGTCCAGGCGCTCGTAGAGCTGCGCGTCCGTCCAGTACGACGTTGAGCCGACCGTGTATTCGGTGGTGGTTGCGGCGATGAGGTCGCGGAGGGTGGTGACGAGCGAGTCCATCTAGCGGCCCCCACGACGTCGCGGAGGTCGGCCAGGAACGTCGACCAACTCGTTCGGGAGCGTCGAGTCCTCATACGCCCACACCGCGCGCAGTTCGGTGTCGCCGGGCCGCAAGTGACAGTCGACGCGGACGCGCTCAAGCGGCACCATGCGCGCCTGCTCGCCTTCGCCCTCCATCCGGAACGCTGGGGCGGCGCCGACGATCCGGCGGCCGTCACGGCCATCCGGGTCGGGAACGTCGATCTGGACGCCGGCGAAGAGGCTGGCGTTCGGCGGGGTAAGCGTCACGGACCTCATGCGTTGCTGCCCTTCGCGAGCACGACCGCAGTGTGCATCTGCTCCGTTGGGAACGACCACTGATCAGAGCCGCCCGGGTCAGTGCGGAACCGGAAGCGGTACACGCCGACCGCGAGCTTGTTCCCGCTCGTCCATGCGAGCGTCGGGCGGGTGTTCGTGGGGCTATCAGCCCATGCCGCGGTCTTCACGATCTCACTGCCACCGGTGATGTTCTGAAACGCAACGGAGACCGTGACGCTCGGACGCGGGCGAACCGACCCGGTGGCGTCCTGAAGGGTTCCGGTGAGGGCGGGCTTCATGTCGTCCTCGACGATCACGAAAACGGTGCTGCTGGATTGAGCCATCAGGAGGTCTCCGTTTCCATGTCCAAAGGCGCGAGGGCGCTCAAGACGTCGAGCGGGGCGAGAACACCGGAAGTGTCCAAAGGAGCAAGTACGTTTGAGATGTCGAGCGGCGCGACGACCGCAGCAGGGTCAAGGGGCGCGTAGAACGGCCGGGTAGCGCCCTCGGCGAGCACCGTGGCGGTGAGGTCGTACCACACTGCTTCGCCGACCGACTCACCGTCGCCGTACCCGCTGCTCACGCTGTCGCCGTACCCGGCGGCGCTCCCGTCAAGCAGGGAGACGTGCCACGCCTGCGCAGCGGACGCTGACCCGTACCCCGAGCTCGTGTTGTCGCCGAAGCCCTCGGCCGGCTGCTGCAACAGCAGCGTCACCGGCCACGACTGCGCGACCGTCGCGTCACCGTACCCGGCGCTCACATTGTCGCCGTACCCGGCCGCGGGCACAGCCGCGAGAAGCGTGACGTCCCAGGTTTGCGGCATCAGACCGGCACCCCGATCTGCGCAGTCAGCGTCGTGCCAGGCGCTACGGGCGACACGCGCAAGTAGCCCGAGGTGTCCCCGGCGGGAATGTCAACGGTAGCCGCCCACGTCGTTCCGTCCAAGCTGACCTCAAAGCGGTTAGCGTCCGCGCCGGCGAATCTGACGAGCCCGCCGCCGGGGCTGGAGAACACCACCGCTGTCTGCGTCGGGGACGTCGCGACGACCCGAACGATGATCTCCGTGTCGATCTGCTCAAACGCAGTGGACGCGGGGTCGACGGCGAGTGCCGCGGTGACGGTGTACGCCTCCGCATCGCCGTACCCGGCGCTAGTCGAGTTGCCGTACCCGGCCGCGGCGCCGGCCCACCCGGACGGGGCGGTGAACGTCGCGAAGTACGCGACGCCGTACTGCGGAGAACCGAAGTTCTCCTCTTGGTACATGATGCCGATGTTGCCATCGACGCCCGCCGTGTCATTCAGAACGACGCCCTGCCCGTAGCAACTCACACCAAGCGGGGTGAGCGGCATCGTGGTAGCGGCCGACCACGTTTCGCCCTCGTCCCACGACTGGCGCCACTTCGTCGGCCCCGAAATCTCAGATCCGGGCGATCCAACGACCGACCGGTACCCGACGATGATGTCACCCTCCGGGCCCACGACCTCCATCGGACGGGACGCAGATGACCCGAACGCCTTGACGGGGGTTCCCCATGTCAGGCCGGCGTCGTCGGACCAGTTGATCCACATGCCATAGTCGTCGGGCTCGGCGAGCGGGACTTCCTTGACGCGCGCCATACACGCGAGGCGCCCGGACGGCAGCCAGAACAGCGAGGCCTCGGCGAACTGCCATCCGTCGACCAGTGGGAACGGGACGCCGCCGTATTCCTTCCAGGTGATCCCGCGATCGGTGGACCTGACGAGCGCCTGCCATGCCACGCCGCGAACCCCGCCGGTCGGGGTGATGCCACCCGCTAGCTGACGGGGGACGACAGTCAACGGCGCGAGCACGGACTGGTCCGCGAGTTGTACAAACCCGCCGGTCATCTCCAGGTCCTGCTCGCCGCTGCCGTCGCGGCCGTAAATGTTCCAGTCGCTGTTGTCGGCCCGCTTGAACCGGACGAAGTTCGCGGACGACCAGGTGAGGCCGTTGTCCGCACTGGTAGCGGTGTAAAGCTGCTGATACCAGTTCGGATCGGGGCTGCTGAACGACGTGAACCCGACGTCCAGGTTCCCGGACGCAAGCATGAACGAGCCGCTGCCGTCAACGAACGAGCGCAGCCAGCACTCCTGGATGCCGTCGCGGAACCCCACGCGCGACTGCCGCGTCCAATTGGCCGCGATGAGCGGGTTCGCGCCCGCAGGGCACCGAATGAAGGCGTTGGTGTTCGCGCCCGTGACGATGCCCAGTTCGCCGAGCGGGGTCTGCGCCGTCATGTACAGCAGGTCGCCGTTCGGGCACTTGGTGAGGCCCGAAAACACCGTGTACTCGGGGCTGATACCACCGAGCTTGCCCGTCGAGATAGCGACGGCGCCCACGGCTGTGCGCGCACCGGCCATGTGTCGGCCCCCTAGGTGTTGTAGAGCCGGACGGCGTCAGCGCTCCAGCCGACCGCCGAGCTCGAGTAGAGGTTCGCGCCGAGATTCGACACGAACAGACCGAGGCCGCCGCCGGTCGTGACGGCCGAGTCGGTGACGCTGATGCGCTGCACACCGTTGATGTACGCCTTGATCGCGGTGCCGATCGCCTCGACGCGGACGGTGTATGTGTTCCCGGCAGTGAGCGTGCCAGCGGCGTAGGTGCCGAGCGACGTGTAGGAGCCGGCGACGACCTTCGCGAGCGTGAGCGTGCCGTCGGTGTTGAGTACGGCCCGGTACTGGTTGCGCGCTGCGTGGCTGGCGCCGGTGTTCCGGCAAGCGACCATGATCGACGAGCCGTTGACGGTGTTGACGTAGCCGTCGACCTCGCCGGCGCAGTCGTTGTTCGACGAGCCCGACAGCCATGACTCGACCGTGGTGTCGATCGGCCCGCCCGACGTGACGGTCGCGAGGACGCGGTTGCTCTTCACCCGCAGATCCGACGTGCTCGTCGGGTTGTAGGCCGTCGACCACGTCCCAGCGCCACCAGTCGGAGAATGCGACCCGATCGCCACGCCATCGGTGTCCGCGAACGTGTCCTGCCGGTGAACGTTGCTCGTCGTCGTGTCGTCGTCCGTGCCCCACCCAGAGTCCGAGTAGCGGCCCGACCCCTCCGCCTTGACGCGGTAGTAGTAGCGCGTCCCCGCCGTCAAACCGGTGTCCGAGTGCGTCGTGACGTTCGCGGCCTTCGTCGTCAGGCTCGACCAGCTCGACCCGTCCGGGGACCGTTCGATCGTGTACCCCGGCGAAGCGTCCTCGTTCGACACGTTCGTCCACGACAGGTCGATCTGCGAGGAACTGACGACGGTCGCCGTCAGCGTCGGCGTCGACAGGGCGGCGATGGCTGTGTAGGTGCCGTTCGTCGTGAACGACCCGGACGTCGAGGAGGCCGCGGTCGTCTGCTTCACCTTGATCGGCACGTTCACCGCGTAAATCTCCGGTGCGGTGATCGGCTCGTCAGCATTCCCGTAGTACGTCGACCCGCCATCGAAGCTCACCTTTAGCTCCGCGGGAACGTCGAACGACTGATCGCTGCTCCAGTACCCGTCATCGCACCTGATGTGCGCGTCAATCGCCGTATTGAGCGCCGTGATGACGAGCGGGTTCCCCGACGAGACGAGCGTCCCGTCCGCGGCGCCCGTCGTGCCGCCCGTGACGATCTTCAGGGCCATCAGATCGTGATCTTCTCGCCGATGCCGGCATCGTTTACGCGGATCTGCTCACCACTCGCGAGCACCACCGCGGACGTGAGGGCATTCCACGACGTTTGCGCCGTGCCGCCGGAGCTCGCGGTCGTGAACCGGAAGTGCGAGATCGTCCCGGCCGACGAAGCAGCAGCCGACAGCAGCGGCGGCGACGCGACGTCGATGCCCTTCCGGGCGTACGTCGTGAGATCCGCCGCGGACTCCAGCGTCACAGCGGTAGCCGCGACCTTGCTCGACACGGTCGAACCGTTCTCCGACCACTCCACGTGCGTCACCGACGTCAGGGCAGTATCGAGCGCCGCGCGAGCGCGAGCCATCGTCAAAGCCATCAGGAACCGTCCTACTCGTCGTCGTCGTCGGAAGATGTCGGGATCGGCGGGATCGCCTCATACGTCTGAACAGCCGCGTTCAACAACCCCTCGACCGTCCACCACGGAAGGCCCTGGCCGTCAGCGCCGGCGTTCTTCATCTGGAACCAGCGCTCCCCGTCCTCCGAGAGCACTTCGGCGATCACGACGTACTGCGTGACCATGCCGTCCGGGAACAGGTCGTCAACGCTCACGACAACCGGTCCGTGACCGCGATCAGGAAGTCCGCGCGGTCCTCCATCGCCTTGCGGCCCGTGACACGCTCACGGCCGATCGTGCCGCCGAGGTGCGTGAAGCAGTAGTCGCGCCGCACCTCCACGCGGAGACCCGAGTCGCGGGCGAGGAACGCGAGCCAGTCATCCGAGTAGTAATGGATCGGAAGGCACATGTCCTTCGTCCACCACTCCCGCGGGAAGAACGGGATCTCACTGACCGTCACCGGCGCGCCGTCGCGCAGTTCGCCGAGAGTCATGCCGCCGCCGAACGTGCCGCAGTTCTGCAACCCACCATCGGTGTTCAAGATCCTGGGCGCCGGATACACGCCCTCCTCAGCGGCCGTAACCGCCGTCTCAAGCCATCCCGAGTGCGGGACCATGTCATCGCACCCGAGCAACAGAAAGTCCCCGGAGGCGAGGTCCGCACCGACGTTCCACGCCTCGCCGGCGACGCCCTTGTCCTTCACCAAGATCCACTCGATCTCAGTGCCAGACGATGTCGCCTTGTACGCGACGCGCGTCTGCTCCTCAAGGTCCTCACGGCCAGTGAGGGTCGGGACCACCACGCTGATGACCATCAGATCACCACCGGCGTCGGCACCGGAAGAATGAACCGCGTCCGCATGTTCCCGCTCGCGCGAGTCTTCGACACGATCTCATCGCGGTAGTTCCACGCCGTCAACAGGAAGTAGTCAGGCTCCTCGCCCTCAGGGCGCACCTGGATGCCCGAGCCGGGGAGGTAGCGGCCCTGCTTCGCCGGGGTGGAGTCGACGCAGTACGCGACGTGATCGGACGTGAGACCCGTCGAGTTCAGGAGCGTGTTGCCCTTCGCCGTCGCCCCGTACGTCGCCACCGTGCCCTTCAGGCTCGTGATGAGCCGGAACAGATCGCGGCGCCCGCGCTCCGCGACGTCGGCGAACCGGTCGAGGGTCTCGCGGTTCAGCATCACGGACTCCTGCGCGATCAGCTTGCGAACCATGTCGGACCGTTCACCGGACCTGGCGGCGACGAACGCCACCGACCCGCCGTGAACGGGGGAGCGCATCGCGTCGACCAGCTTGAGGCCGTGGCGTTCCAGCAGGCGCGCCACAGCGGTCGCGCTGAAGTAGAACATGTGCTCGCCGTACACCTGATCCCACTCACAGCCGGCGAGCGTGTCCATCAGATATGCGTTCTCGATCACCACGCGACCCCGATCGCTGATCAGGAGCGCGGCGGCCTCCAGCATCGTGTGCGGCGACGGATTGTGCGCCAGGCAGTGACGGAGGAACACCGCGTCCTGCGGCCCCTGCCTGTTCTTGATCCCCGCCGCGACCTGCGGGGTGAAGTAGTCAGCGACCGTCAGCGCGCCACTCAGGTTCGCCTTGACCGCGATCCTCTTGGCCGGCTCCACACCGATGACCTTGTGGCCGTGAACCATCAGGCGGCGAAGGAACAGGCCGTTATTGCTGCCGGCCTCCACCGTCTTCGCGTGGGTTCGCAGATGCCCGTGCTCCTTCAGGAACTTGAGCAGCGCGTCGTAGTGATCGGTGAGCGACGGCGTGTCCGGCGTCTCGTACAGGTACTCCCCGTACAAGTCCTCCGGTGATTGCGTGTCGCGGAGTTGCACGCACGTGCAGGCGGGGCACCACTGCAGCACGAGCGGGAACCGCTCCTGCGTGGTCGGCGTCGAGGTCAGCCGGTTCGCTGGGGGCTGCGAGCCGAGGTCCATGAAGTCTTGGACGGGTGCGTGACACAGGCGGCAGGTCACAGCGCTGTGACCTCCACCACCGGCTCCGCTGCTTCAAGCTCGGGTTCGGGCTCGGGGTCGCGGTGCAGCTTGTCCTCCAGCTCCGCGAGGATCGGCCGCCAGTGCTCCGCGAACACCCTGTCCGCGTCATAGTTGAGGGCGAACTTGCGGCACTCGTCACGCAGCTTCTGGTTGCCGCGCTTCTTCCACGCGCCCTCCAGCGCACGGATCAGCGCCGGGACAGAGGCGGTCTGGCCCCACGACTCCTGCGACGTCCAGAACCGCTGACCCTCCACCTTCCAACCCGGGCCCGCGAGCTCGCGCATCGCGGTCCAGTCGTTCACGATCACCGGGGTACCGCATGCCTGCGCCTCGACGACCGGGATGCCGAACCCTTCGCCCAACGCGGGGTTCAGGAGGACGTCACACGCGCTGTAGACGTACGGCATGTGCTCCGCAGGCATCCCGAGGATGAACCCGCGGTACTGATGCATCGGGACCACGCTGTCAACGTCGATGCCGCAAGCCAACGCGAGCTTCACAAGGTTCACGCCATCGACCGTGCCCAGCACCTCCGTGTGGAGGTAGAGCAGGGCTTCCGGGTGCTTCTTGCTGAACGCGGCAAACGCCTGGAACGCCTCTGAGAATCCCTTACGGGAAGGCGTCCCCTTGTTCGCCGCGACCATCCCCACCACGAACGACTTCTCATCCGGGATCCCCAACCGGTGGCGGGCGATGTCGCGATCCATCGGCTTCATGAGGTCGGTGTCGATGCCGTGCGGCGCGTACCTGACGTTCTGCACCCCGGCGGCGGTCAGTTGGTCGTAGCCGTTGCGGGCCATCGCGATCGGCGTCCCACCGATCTTCGCGAGCGCCTGCACCACGCGGTGCGGGACCGGCTCGTGATCGACCGGCGTCCACATCGCGACGTTCGCCTCTTGCAGGAGTTCCGTGGGAAGCACCCACGCGTCGACCAGCGTGATGATGAGGCCGTCTTCCAACCGGCCGAAGTGTTGCTCCGCGTGAGCGGTGATGACGTCGTTGCCGTACGGGTGCATGCCCTGCGGGTAGACCGGGATCCCCTCCCACACCTGCACCGACCCCTGGAGCCCGTAGAAGGCGCTGATGGCGACGTCGTGGCCCGCGTCACGCAACCGCAGGGCAAGCTGGTTGCACTGCTGTCCGTAGCCGGTAGCGGCCCATGGAGCGTTCGGGGTAACGAATGCAGGAGAATTTTCATTCTGCCCGCATTCGATGCTTCCCCCCCTTCGGGTGCTGCGTCGTGGCTCGACACATGATTCATGTGATCCTCCGGTAGCGGTGAACCCATCGGGACCGTGCATTACAATGCAGGGTGATGCCGAAGGGTGAGAACAACCGCAAACTCAGCGACGCAGATCGCGCCGAAATTGTGCGGCTCTACTCGACGCCCCTAGACGACGGGACGTGGCTCGGTACTACGTCAATCGCAAGGCGGTTCGGCGTCGCCGTACCGACAATCGCCAGAACACTCCGGATCGCCGATGTGAAGCGCCGCTCCGCGAAGGAAGCGCACTCGGGCGGCAAAGCCTGCAAGCCGGTGAAGAACCTCCCCGTGGGCGAGGCCCCGGCCTGCAAGTGCGGCTGTGGCGAGGACACCGCCTGGAACCGCAGGAAGAACAGGTGGAACGCCTACGTCGTCGGGCACTACACGCAGCGCCTCCACCAGAACCCGTCGTGGGAAGGCGGCTCATCGTTCGCGCCATACACCGACGACTGGATCATGGTGTCCCGCGTGATCCGCCACCGCGACAACTACACCTGCCAGCGGTGCGGGGACGCGCGCGGCCGGCGCGGCCTACTGCACGTCCATCACGTCGACTGCGACAAGCAGAACAACGACCCGGCGAATCTCGTCACGCTGTGCCCGCCGTGTCACATGACAACGCACCGCGAGCTCGGATCGCTCTAGGCGACCACCGCCTCAGCGACGAGGCTGCGAAGCCGGTCGTTCAGGAGGTTCGCGTCCAAGGGGCGGCCGACGAACCGTTCACGCCACCCGTTCGCCTCCACCGCACACGCCGTCTCCAGCGCGAGCGGATCACCAAGGTCGTGCGGGTACCGCATGATCTCCCGGTACCGGTCCCACGACCGCACGGGGAACTGCACCTCACCGGGGTTCTCCGCGTCGTTCATCGGCTCGACCTGATGGAACGACACCGAAGGCCTCCCGCGCGCCACACTCATGCTCAGGAACGTGCCGTGAGCGACAACAACGTCCGCGCTGTCGATGTGATCGACCGGGTCGACATCGGCCCGTACGAACGTGACGCCGGGTTCTTCCCACAGGCCGTTCTCAGCGAGCGTCCCCATGTACCGGACCACAAGCGGACGGCCCGTCTGAAGGAGCGTTCGGAACGCCACCTCGTTCGCCGCCTTGTCCCGCGGCGCGAGCCAGCCGCTACCAAGCGGATGGATCGGCGCGAACAACACGCGCTCACCACGCGACGGCCTGAACCGCCTGATCCCGCAGAACGAGAAGCCCGCAACCAGGATCGGCCGCGGGTACCCGTACGCCTCCATCACCATGCGATGCCCCTCACCAGGGACGACGCACAAGTCGACGGGGTACGGCTCATCCAGGCCGTCCCAGCACGTCAGCGCGTTCGCGCCATGCGGGTACAGCACGATCCTGGCGCCCGCCTCCGCGTACGCGTGGATGACGTCGCGGTACCCGGGACGATCGATGTCCAGGTCGATCAGCAGCACATCAGCGCGCTGCCCGAGCGGCACAACATCCCAGCCCTTCGCCGCCAACGCTTCGACGTACGGCAGGCTGTTTCCTCGATGGTCGCGAACAGCGACAGACGGCATGGTGGCTCCAGACGTGGCTCGGGTATGGGTGGCTGACCCGCACAAGGGCGGGGGTGTGCGCGCCGGTGGCCCGAGCCACCACCGCCAACCGGCGCGCACGACGAAGAAGGGTGGGCGCCCCGCCGAAGCAGGGCGCCCGAGAACTACGAGGTCGGGAGCTGCGTGTCCGACTTGAGCTGGCAACCAGCCTTCGGCCGCCACACACCCGACGCGTACTTCGTCGTCAGGACAAGCTCGTCGCCACGACGCGACGCGTCGCGCTGCTTCTCCAGACGCGGAGCGCGCCGCCAGTCCAGCGCAACCGCGGACGGGCTGAACACGCCCTGCGTGACCAGGGTGCCCGCGGTCAGGTTCGCCGTCGTGAAGATGCTCAGGTCACCGAACGTGCCGACGTACCAGTTGCTCTTCACCGCCTCACGCAGAGACTCTGGCGTGTTGGACACGGTGGCGTTCGCGGGGCTCACGGCCTTCGCAAGCTGATGCCACGCGTTCTCGTGAATCACCGCGATGTACGGGCCCGGCACCTTCGTCGCCTTCAGCGCCGTACGAGCAGCGAGCAGATGACCCCACGTCATCGCGGTGCCACCACCCGTGTTGATCGTGCCGCCGGTGAACGAACTGAACGTGCCGAGGAGGTCCGACTCGACCTTGTCCGCGAGGGACGCGCCGAGCTCGATCGAAACGTCCGCGAGGGCGTTCTGCGTGTCGGTCTCGCGCCGGCGATCCGTGAGGAACGCGAACGAGTACGCCTCGTTGACGTACAGCGTCGAGATGTTCGTCTTCGTGAACTCCGACTCCGACGTGATGTCGGTCGCCTCGGCGATCGACCCTGCGGTGATCTGGTTGTACCCGGGCAGCGAACGCGCCTCGTCGCCCTGGCGGTCAGTGAAGACCGTGACCAGGTTCGACATCACGTTGTTTGCACGGAAGACGGTGACAGCGTCCGCGTAAACGGTGCTGACCCAGTTAGTCCCCAGGCTGGAGACTGTGGTTGCGGTCCCGGCCATGCGGGCCCCCTTTGTGTCTGGTTGTCGTTATGGCCGGGCGGTGCCCGGGGTCAGTCGAGTTCCACGACGCCGCCCCCGTATGCCTCGGGGTTCGTGTAGATGGCGTCGCGGTCGTTCCCGCCGTAGATGCGCGCCAGCGCGTCCTCACGGGATTCCTGCTGCTTCTGCGCCGCTCCCGGGTTCGCGGTCTGGCCGCTGCTCGGGAGGGGCTTGCCCGCAAGCTGCGGGTGCTTCTCGACGAGCGCAGTGAGGAGATCCCGAACGTTCGTGGGATCCCCCTGCTCGTCGTACTCGACGTTCCCGCTGATGAGCGGGATCGCGAGGTCTGCGGGAATGCTGCCGTCCTCAGCGATGGCAGCGCGCAGCGCACCGGCCTTCGCCTTCTCAGCGAGAACAGCGAGGTCCTTCTCTGCCTGCTCGGCCTTCGCCTGAAGCCTCTCGGTCTCAGTCATCTCGGCCTGCCGGCGCTCCTCAAGCTCCTTCTCAGCCGCGCGCAGTTTCGTGCGGTAGTCGGCTGCTTCCTTGCGGAGCTTCTTCACCTGCTCGGGGTCCACCTCCGGGGCGGCCTCCGTCTCCTGCGTGGTTGCCTCAACCTCCGGGGTTTCGGCGGGGGTGGCCTCCAGGGCCGGGGGAGTCTCAGCCTCTGCCTCCGGGGCAGCGGCGTCGACAGACACATCGGACACGAGGTCCTCCTGTGATCGGGTACTAAGAGAGGGCAGCGCGCAGGGACCGCTCACGGCGGCCCTTACCCCAGCGGGCCGAACGGGTCTGTTGCACCAAGTCTGGAAGAGAGATCCGGCCGTCGCGGAACGCCGCGTACTTACCGGGCCCCAGGATCTTCAACTGCTCCGAACCAGGCAGCCGATCGAACACGTCAACCCCGCGCTCAATGCGCGGACGCGAATCCGGGATGTTGTCGAAGCCGAGATCCGACCATGACACCGTGCGGGGAAGCATCGAGCAGCGGCAGCCGGGATGCGAGTTCAGCGACTCCGCGTTCGAGTGCTCAGTCCCGCTCATCGCCCAGCAGGCGGCGCACGTGCGGTTGTCGTACGCGCACTGCCACGTCCAGCCCTTCACGACGGATGGGTTCTCCTTGAACGCGCTCAGCGACGTGGTGCGGTACGCGCGGATCATCTCCGTGCGAGCGATCAGCAGGCTGCGGTTCCGCGAGATGTTCGACACGTGCCGGACGCGGCGGTCCACCTCACGCGGACCCTTCCCGCGAATCAGGCCCTGCACGAGCTCCTGGCGGATGGCGGCGGCGGTCGACCCCGCAACCTCATTGAGAAGAAGTCCCAGGGGCTGGCCGTCGCCGCTCAATCCCACCAAACTCAGGGGCACACCCGGCGCCGGCGGCCTGAACTCAAAGCTCGCGGGGCCCGGGCCGAGCGCCGAACGCATCAGCCGCGGCGCATCCTCCGACGCCTGCGAGATCGCAGATTCCTGCAAGCCCGTGATCGTGCCGGTCGCCTCGTGCGCGAAGATCAACAGGTGATGACGGATCGCACGGTCCGTCTGCTGCAACCGTTCCAGGCGCTCCGCGTACCGGCGCCTAAGCGGCTGCTCGGTCGCGGCCTCTAGCAGATCCCGCACCCCATCCACCTCACGACGGATACGGTCCAGTGCTTCGCCGTACTGTGCGATCAGGTACCTCGCGGCCTCCTGCTCACGACGGATCAGCGCCCGCTTCTGCTTCAGGCTGAGGTCGGTCGGGTGCATGCGTCACCGCCAGAAACGCGGCTTGCCAGTGCGCCAGCAGGAACCGTGCCTCATCCGGGCTGAAGCCTTCGCGGACCAGGGCGAGGAAGTAGGTGCGCGCCACTGCGGCCATACCGCGATGGAAGGCGCCTTCCTGCTCCAGTTCATGCGGGTCCGGAAGACTCATCAGTGGGAACGATAGGCGCACCAGGAGGGAACGGCAACGGCGGCGGCGCGTTCGGATCGGTGATCCCGTTGTCCATCGCGGACGCCTGCTCGGTGTCCATCAGGGCGCGCTCCGCGGCGTAGTCGTACCCGAGCTTCCCCGCGATCGTCTCCTTCGACACGATCCCGAGCTCCTCATGCAGCGCGAGGGTCTCCGCTTCTTCCTTCGGGTCACTCGGGACGATGTCGGGCCACTTGATCGAGCACCTCGCAGCGTCGAGGTCCGGGGCCTTGCCGCCGACGACGAGGAGGCGAGCGGAGAGGTCTTCGATCATGTGCCCGTACGTGCGGCGCTTCGCCTCGGTCTTGTCGATCAGCGGTCCATAAGCGATCTTCCTTGCGACTCCACTCATCTGGCCGACGTTGCGGATACGGCCCGTCGCGATCTCCGGGACGCGCGCCTGCTCGAACAGGGCTTCCTTCAGCCGGTCGTACAGGGCGAGGCTCGCGGCGATGTCACCGGGGTTGTGCAGGTACCCGATCTCAGCGGTATCGGAGGGAAG
>ERZ869929.276-NODE-276-length-34758-cov-14.579777_pt1 | contig 34758 bp, 48 predicted proteins | sample MGYA00579312_ERZ869929 | MGnify/ENA primary metagenome ERZ869929 (study PRJEB32216, sample SAMN09231818) | wastewater metagenome | place: USA: Maryland | collected 2016-08-09 | study: EMG produced TPA metagenomics assembly of the PRJNA472060 data set (Reclaimed... | reverse complement strand
CCGCATCTGCAGGTGATTCGATCCCGCTGCTGGTCTTCCCGCTGGTGTAGTTCATTGCCACGAAGCGTTCCACGGACAGTAAACCGGGGGGCCGTTTATCCATCCGCGCTATCAGTGTGAATGCAGGTTTCTCGACATCACTGCCAGCACTGTGATACTGCGGATTAAACAGGATCTGCTCCGCCGTCACCAGCCCTACTCCCGGCCGCGCCGTTATAGTCGGTCCCGGCTGGTCGATGGATGCCCCGGCGTTCTGCTGGGTGTTGTTATGCGAGGAATTATACTTCGCCAAGAAGCGCTGCGGCTGGATCACTGCCAGCCGGTCCTTCGTGGTCAGCGTCGGTGCGGCTTCATCGATGCCGGCGATGTTCTTCCCGGTGCCGTAGTATTTTGTCAGGAATGCCGGTTGCACCACGGCGAAGCGATTGCTGGTGGTGATCGTCTTGCTCGGCTCCTCTGCGCTGTTCACGCGATCGTCGAATCCGGCGCCGTTGTATTGCGCGATAAAACTCTCATCCCCGCCAGCGATGAACTTCACCAGTCCGGCGTAGATGCGTTTGAACGTATTATCGGAGAGCGGCTTCTTTCTGGCAAAGATCGATTTCCCCTTGTTCTCAAAGTCCAGGCATTCCTTCACCGGCCGCCATTTGGCCTTCCCATCCTCCCCGGTGCGGGAATGTGTCGGCTCCGGCCATACAATCGGCATACCCTCGCGTGCGAAGAGGATGAAGAGGCGACGGCGCGACGTGTGCGCTCCGAAGTCCGCACTGTTCAGGATGCGTTCTTCGTGCCGGTATCCGAGCGAACAGATCTCCTTCACCCATCGCCTGTAATCAATGCACTTCTGCGCCGGGTCGGGCACCATCACCGGCTTTCCCTTCTTGTCCACCATCGGTACGCCGGAGGCGTCACACTTCTGCATCAGCGGTCCCCACTCCCGGAACTCCCGCACATTCTCGATGCCGATGTAGTCCGGCTGGAACTCCCGGATGTACGGCGGAAGGTGCTCCGCCAGCGTCCGGCTGTCCGCATCGCGTGAAAGACCGCCCTTGGCGTTGCTGTGGTTGGTGCACTCCAGTGATGCCCACAGCAGCTTGAACTGTCCCGGCTTTTCGGTCCGCGGCAGGTTCCGAACATTGAACGTCCGGATATCCTCCACGAAGTGCTTCACGTGCGGGTGGTTCGCCCAGTGACTCTCGATCGCCTTGCGGTCGTGGTTGATCGCGCAGATGACCTCCGCGACCTTCCTGCCATTTAGCTCTGCCATTTCGATACCGGTGGTCACCCCTCCGGCACCACTGAACAAGTCGATCACTGCAAAGGCCGCGGTGTCGGTTAGCAGCGCCTTTTTGCCGGTGAGCTCAAGCATATTCTGCTTCCTGAACTGTTTCATCCCTTCACCACCTTCATACCGGCCGCCGTCACGGTCATGCACCGGGCTTTGCCGTAGTTTCTCATCAGCAGCCCCTTCTTCTCCAGAGCGCGGACGTGACAGACCGCTGCGTTGAGACTGACGGAGAAATGCTTCCCGATCTCCTGATAAGTGGGGGCGGTGCCGTTGCTCTTGATGAATCCCTGAACAAAGACCAGGACTTCAATCTGCCGGGCGGTTGGGTTGGTCATTTACCCGCCTCTTCGAAGATGCTCTTCTCTGCCGTGATGTAGAGCGGGGCCGGTGCTATGTCGGCGACACTGACCCACAGATATCCACGGAATAAGCAATGCAGACGTTCGCGCCAGGTTAGCTTCCACATTGATATCACTTCGCGGCCGTTGATGAAAGCAGGAAGGTCTTCGTGCTTGGTGTCTTTGAACGTGTAGTTTTGCTCTTTGAATGCTACTGGCTTCATCCGAATTTCAATCCTTTCCTTCGCCGGTCCTGGTGCACCCGCACCGACGGCAGACCCTGGGCCCGCATGATGCGCTCATAGATGTCTTCGATCTTGGATACCTGCCACTCCAGCAGATCCTCGCCCCGCTCGACCTCTCCGGTGATGCTGTCCAGGAACTCTTCGATCTTGCCGTCCGCATCGATCCTATCGATGGTTGTGAAATTGCTGACAATGATGGAGAACATCTCCCGCGTGGACCTCTTGGCGAGGCCCACATCGGAAGAGTATCGGTCCTGTACTTTGCGAATACCGGCCATCAGCTGATCTGCTTCTTCTGGTCCCTCAGCTTGCTGTTGCGCGCCTTGCCCTTCGGTTTGTCATCCGGCTCTACTGCGGGCGCGGGTTCCTTCTTCTGCGCGGCTGCCCGGATGGCCTTCAGTTCCTTCTGGAAGTCCTTGTCCATTGACTTCCAGCGGCCAAGGATGTCGACGCCGAACTGCTTCTTGTAGTAGGCATTGTTCTCATCATCCAGATCAGCGCCGATGCCGAATGAACAGTCATCGATCTCCTCGGCAAGGATGGACAGCACCAGCTTCTCAATGGCTGTGAAATGCTCCGCCGGACATTCCAGCAATTCACAGACACGGTCAAACGAATTGATATTCTGCACTTCGATGATGTGATCTACGATCTCCATCGGCATATCGACCTTGGGAGTGAAGCTGCGGACCATGCGAAGGGCATCTTTGATCTTGTCATTCTCATGGCGCTCATTTGCTTCGGTCTCTTCCGGCGTGATCTGCTGCCGGGCTGTCTCACCGGCGGATGGTTTCTTCTCCTTCTTCACCTTGATATACTTCTTCTTGCCGAGCTCGGACTCCGGTCCCTGCACTACCACGGCCAGAACTGCGTTTTTGTCCCCCTTGCTGGTGAACTCGTACGCATCGTTGGCCAGCACGCCCTTCTTGGCGTTATAGTCGGTGGATATCTGCACCGGCTCACCGCCGGTCTTCTCGGCCACCTCCTGCTTCGCCTTGGCGATGTGCGCTCTCAGTTTCAAAGTGTAGCACGCCCGGTCGGTGCAGGTGTTGTCATCGCCCACGTCACTGAACAGGTCGGTGTTGTTCCCGCTGCGCTTCGGGCACGCTGCGCAGGATCCGGCCGCCGGGACCAGATTTTCATCGTCCGTTCGGAACGGTGCCTTCTTCAGGATGCAGTATTGGTTGGTCTCGATGAACGCGAAGAGACGGCTGGCGGTGAGTGATCCCCACTCGATCTCGTGCGCGAAGTTCTTGAGTATCCTCTCTTGGAATGCCGGCAGACACCGGGCAATGAGCATGCCCTGGTGCGCATTCAGCTTGCCGGACCAGAGCAGCTCGCGGGCCGGATCGATAAGCTTCAGCAGGGAGAGCCGCTGGTAGATGTGACTTGCGGACTTTCCGACCTTCGCTGCAAGCTCCTTGGCATCGTACGTCCCCTTGGAGAGCAGCCGCTCGTATGCCTCCGCCTCTTCCATCGGATGGATGTCCGCCCGGTGCAGGTGACCGATCATCTGCGTTTCCATCACCTGCTCCGTGGTCATCTCCACTACCAAACAAATCACCGTGAGACGGCCGGAAGCGATTGCGGCACGTACCCGGCGCTCGCCGTCGACGATCTCGTATTCCGGCTCGCCCTTCGGCTTCTTGTATTCCTCCGGCCAGACTCTAACAAGAGGCGGCTGGATGACTCCGTTCTCCTTCACCGATTCGGTGAGCTCCTGCATCTCACGTTCGTTGAAGACCTTCCGGGGCTGCGTCGGGCTCGCGCCGAGCAGTTTTGCATCTATCACTTTGAGAATCTCATTGTCAATCTTCTTAAAGATTTCTTTTTCAGTTTGTGTCAGTTGGTCCATGCTGTTCTCCTGCGATTGGTTGCGTAGATGATGGTTTCGTGTTTGTCAATTCGTCGGCCTGAAGCTCGCCGGGGCCGCGGATCTTTGACCCGAGACGGCATGGATTTACCGGTTGGAAGTCTGTCGGACCGCACATTGTTCCGGGCCAATAGATCAGGTTAGATAAATTATCTTTCTCCATACATCACTCTGTGGCTATCAATATTTGACCCACGCAATGATCACTGCGGCCGGTGTGACAATGAAGATGAACGTACCGAAGCTCCAGTAATGCCTGGAGCGCTGCATCGGCATCCGGCGGATATCACATTCCATGCGGTTCCTCAGCATCATAGTTATCCACCTCTGCAGCCATTGCATCCATCCGGCGCTGCTCCCTGCTCTGCCGCAGCTGATACCAGAATGCGACCCAGGTGAACACGGCAATGAAGAGCAGGCCGATGATGACGTGGTGCTTTTCGATGAGAAAACCGATTGATTCAGTCACCATCCACCCCCATCTCCGATGTCCGCAGCCCGCGGCCGTCCTTCAGACTCTCCAGCATCCGCTTCTCCTCCTCCTCGGTAAGTTCGCTGTGACTCTCGAGGTCGTTCATGTATACCCACGCACACCAGAGGAGAGCAAGCGTGAGTCCGATGGCACAGATCCACAGCAGAACTGACAAGAATCCCGATGCGATGTCGTAGAGTGTCATGGCGCACCCCTTTAGTTTGCCGAGATGATGATGAACGGACGAACGGACCGGCGGAACCGGCTGACAACTTCCCGCGCCTGGTGCTCCTGCAGCTGCACGTCGAAATCGATCCGGCAGATGTTCGCAATGAACTCGGCGCCGAACAGTCCCATGGACGATTCCCGGAAGGCGGTGTGCACACTCTTTCGGAAGGCCGTGTAGCTTTGCATGCGGATCTCGCGGAGCCTGATCTTGAAGAATGGTATCATGGGGTTTGAATGGATTGGTGAGCTGCAGGGGCCGGCCGGAACATGGCCGTCGGTTCATCGAAGAGCGTGGGAGCGTTCTCCCGGTGCTTCCTGGACTGCGAAACCTTCCGGAGCAGCTTCACGGCCCGCTCCTTCTCCTTCATCAGATGGTGGTTCCACTCCTCCGCGTTGCGCGCTATACCGTACCCCGCTCCGGTACTGATGACCATGAACCCCGCCTGCTCGAACTCCCGCATCATAGTCGCCACGGTCCGGGTGTCGACCGTGGTCAGCTCTTCGATCTTCCGGGCGGTAATCGGACTGTCGCAGGTGTGGCGCGCCACCAGGCGGAACACATCGAGCGACTTCCGGAGATATTCTGCATTACCGCTTTTCATGCTGTCCTCGTGTAAGAACCCCCGGAGGTTGCCCTCCGGGGCCTCTCATAACCTGACGCCGCGTGTGCGACTTCCCGTTTCAGGCCGATCGGCCCGGAGCACGAGCAACACTCCTTTGTCACCGCGTCATCCTCCGCGTAGACAATCTCTTTAGATCACCGGTATATCGAGCGACGTGAGGATCGTCAGGAACGATTCGAGCGGCACCCACTGATCCACCGTCTTCTTACCCTCGCATTTCACGCAGATGTCGAACTTCTCCGGCGTGAATTGCTCGCCCGGAATGTGGTCCGGATTGACCTGCGTACCGGACCCATGGCATGCGGGGCAGGTGTGTCTGATCAATACTTGCACATTTCTCGCTTGTTCCATACCTCTCCCTATTGAATGACTGCTGCATCGCACCGGTCGCGCAGGTAGCACTTCGACGCCATATAGCAGACCCTGAAGCACTGACCGCACGGCATTTTCTGCGCTTTCTTCGGTGCGGCGATTTTCTCTTCGGACAGCATCAGCCGCTGCCACTTCTTCCCCTCTGCGGTGATCTCCGCGCCGATGATGCGCGATCTCCCCTTACCCGGCTTCATCCTCTTCTGCAGGCGGATGAGCCCTTCGCCCTCCATCGCCCGGAGACGATAGGCGATCTGGTGAATGCCGTCCCGGATGCCGTCCATGATCTCCCCGCGGCTGAGCACCTCGGTATCCCGGAACAATGCCAGCACCATCATGCGGCTGCGGTACGAATCGGCACGCTCGCTCCAGACGGTCATGCTGCCGCCTCCGGACGCTGCGAGGCAGGAAGGACCGCTCCGGCGCATTCGTGGACCGGCCAGCCGAACCGACGGCCGGAGGTGACGATCATCCCCTCTTCATCCAGTATCTTCCGGTCCCCCTCGGTCGCGGTGACGATCACCTTCTTTGCGTCGCACGCCACATAGTTCCAGTGGATGTTCTTCAGGAAGAGAATCGGCTTCCCGCAATACTTGCACTTGGACGGCGAGTACCGATTGAGCCGCCAGACGCGCTGGTTGTGCGGGATATTGTCGTTCGTGTAGATCTTCGTGGTCATTGCGCCTGTGCGATCGGTGAGCTGCCGGCGTGCTGGTTTGCTGCGCGCTTCTGCCTCCAGAAATGCGCCATCAGTTTCTTGCGGAGTTTGCGCTCCTCACGGGTGACCTCCTTCACCTTCCGCATGGCTCCGTTCTTATCGGTCTTGTAGACGGCGCCGTCGGGCGTGCTGCGCGTGGTGGGGTCGGTGGGATCCTGCTTCATCAGGAAGACCACATCGGTACGGTCTATCCAAGAGCCGTCCGGCAACCGGACAAGGTTGGGACGGAGCGTCTGATACTCTTCGATGGAGAGACCTCCTGGGACCGCTTTTTCGATTGCCTTCAACACTACTTCGCGACGGTCGGTAATTACTAAAACTTGGTTTTCACTCATGGTTTTATAGGAATAGATTTTTAATGAAGAACTCCGGGTCATCGTAGCGAGGACCAAGATTAAGACTGAGCGATTCTCCCTGGCAGGTGATCTCCGGGCCGTCCGGAGCGTGCAGAATGAACAAGAACCCGGCGCTGAGCGGCGCAGCGGTGTGCATCTTCGCCAGATCGGCGTGCTTCGGATACTTTACTCCCTCGCCCTCCATTGGGAAGAGGACGAAGAAATTATCGGCGAACCTGACGTACTTGATCGGTGACGTTGCGGCCATTCCCTACCTCCCGCCGTTCGCAGCGGTCCGCTGCGGAAGTTCGTGGACGTTGCCGTTGCGCAGGAAGAGACGGTCCATCCATGTATCGATGTCGGACTGCAGGAACATATACTTCCGGTCCAGTTTCCAGTGACGCATGCCGGCCTCAGCCCACCGGATGATGGTCTTGGCGCTCACCGCGTTGTTCTTCGCCGCTTCCTTCGCCGTGATCTTCCGCTCTTTCTGTCCTTCCTGGTTCATCGTTGACTCCGTCGATTATATCTTATTTTCCTCTTTCATCGCCTCCATCACCTCTGCGTACAGCCGGTCGGAGATCGTCCGCAGATTGGCAGCCAATGCGCGGACCTCCTTCACCTCGTGCTTCTCAATGCCGTCGCTGACGATCCCGGCGAGCCTGCCGTCCGCCTTCGTGAGATCCAGCAGCTCATCCATCAGACTGCCGTCGGCGGTCGGGTCGGGCGTAAGGAACATCGCGCCGAGCGCTGCGATCACCGCTTCGGCAACCGGCTGCGTGAACGGGTCCTTCACCAGGAGCAAGAGATGCGCCACGCTCAGCTGCAGCTCTTCGTTCGGATTGGTCATGCGCGAGACGGAGGACTGGTTCAGTCCGAGCACCTTGGCAACGATCTCCTGCTTCACCTTCGCATCGCGCATGCCGTCGTAGAGTGCGCGCTTGACCACCGTCTGCTCCTCTTCGAGCGTGGTGTGCATGGACAGCATCGGAACGATCTTCTTTTGTAATTGAATGGACATACGATTCTCCGTGGTTATGCGTGCGCGGTCTGCGCAGGCGTGGTATCTTTGGTGTGTGAGGATTCGAGTGTATCGAAGTATTTCTCGATCGCCTGGGCAACAGCCGGAAGGCGTTCGGGTTTCCGCATGGCCAGCGACACGCTGCTCTGGTCCTTCCGGATCTTTCGGGCAATGCGCTCCTGGCTGATCTTGAGGTGCGGAAACGTGGCACGGATGACCAGCATCCGGTGAGCGAGATTCTGGCGGACTATTGGACTTTTTGAGGGATTTTCAGTACGTTCGGTGGTCATAAATTATTACTTAATTGGTGAATAATGGAGCCTGTTTCGTCTGCCCTCACATCGGCTAAGGCAATCGTTGAACTTGTGAGCGGTGCTGTATCTCTGAAGATTGAAACTTCGGTTCAGGAGCGATTGTATTCTGCTCTCAAGGAGGGAAGCTCTCTCATATCGTCTATTCAAGAGCTTCAGCACCGAATTGATATACTTCAGCGCGAAAATGTTGACCTTCGCGAAAAGCTCAACAATATCAGTAGTTGGGATGAGGAGAAGGCCAATTATGAGCTTTTTCGCCTGCGATCGGGAAGTGTTGTAATTGTTCAGAAGGACGACAGCAAAAGCAATTACAAGAAGATATGGCTTTGTCCAAATTGCTTCGAAAACCGCAAGAAGAGCTATATGCAGTCTATTGACCTGGTAGACCCGCCGGCGTTCACGTGCAGCACTTGCAATTGCACTGCTATGCTGGATGTCATGGAAAAAATTAACCTGTGAAGGCCCAAAAATCATAGCTTCAATCATCCAGCTGGTACCGCGGGCGGCAGGCTTTCGGATCCCAGAGACGGCATTGTTTCGGTCTTCATTATGCTTGTCCATGTCGCCCTTTGTTCATAATTTATTTATGACCAATTTAATTAGATTACTGTAACTTGTCAAGTACTATTTTGAATTAAATTAATGTTGTGACGACAAACGAACAAACCGCCAATATTATCAAGGAATTTTGCAAGATTAATTTTGGCGGAAATATGTCTGCAATGGCGCGAGCTATGGGGATGGTGCCCCAGGCATTGCAGCAGTATACCCGTTCAAAAAATCCATTGCCAATTAAGGCATCCATGCGGGAAAGACTTGCTTCTGTAGGACTGGATAGTGTATACTTGCAGAGTCGACTGGAAGGAGGAGAGACGAAGCGAGAGATACCACATGTGGCACTCGTAAAAGTGCCTATTTATCAGTCTGTGAGTGCAGGAACTAAGGGCAATCTTGTTATGGAAGATGTAGCCGAGTTTATTTCCATCCCCAAAAGCGGAGACGACAGCCGGTTCGGCGTGATCGTGAAGGGATCCTCAATGTCACCCAGGGTGAACCCCGGTGATATTGTTATCGTGTCTCAGTCAGCGGAAGTGATGAGCGGCGACCTGGCGATCGTGCTCTGGAACGACGGGGAAAATGCGCTCCGCACCGTGACTTATTCCGGCGACAATGTGGTGCTCTCATCTACCGACTCTGCCAAGTACCCGCCTCAGATCGTATCGAAACAGACCATCCATAAACTGCTGCGCGTTGTAATGCGCATTGAGAAGTTCTAACAGGAAATTCATGTGGTATTTTGCAGGCGCCGTCTATATCTTTCTTGTCTGCGCATTGTACTGCATGGTCATTGCCGATGCGAAGGGATATGATCCGCAGAAATGGTTCGTACTAGGGTTGGCAACGAATATTTTCGGACTGATTGCAATTGTTGGCATGCCAAATAATAAATAAAATGAGAGGTGTGCAGAATGGAATATGTATTTATTGCATTGTGGGCTGTAATTTTGTTTGTATTGTATCGGCGGTTTTTCAGGAAAAAACGAACCTCGCAGATCGAACAGTCTTCGAATAACGCTGGCACTTCTTATCCTCCTGTTGCAAGAATCTCCATCCCTATCGGCATTATCCCGGCACAAGACTTCACGGTCCCCAGTTTTGCCGAACCGGGAGTGGTGTATACCGTGTCGTTCCCGGCAATGACGTGCACCTGCCCGGATTTTGATAAACGACGGAAGCACATTGCAGCGCCACAGCTGGACCGAGCATGCAAACACATTAGGAGAATAATTGACGATTCCGGTGCACTTCGAGGTACTATTTACGAGGCTGTTCTAAGCAGTGAGTATACCAGCGCTCATTATTTCACACTCGCCGACCAGCCTTTTATTATTGGGTTCACGCCTGGCAAGGAGTGGATTAATGTCTACGGAGTGACACGGCATGGTAAGGACGGCATCGTCCGATATCAGAGATACGGATACAGTTTGGCCGAACTTCGGTGGTCGTATGGTGAGGCACCCAGCAATCGCGAAGCACTGGAAGAGATAATCCAACAACATTTTCCATCTGGACCATCATTCCGGAAGTCTTATTTGTCCAACGCATCAATTCAGTTTCGTGATGCGTTTTCGCTGACCGATGAAAGCCAGAAGAAGGCGGTTGCGGAGCTATACAACATGATAGACCCTATGCTGGAAGATGGCGTTATCGATGCCGAAGAAATGAAGCTATTGAATGATTTCATAGCACGGAACATCATGCACCTGAATGCTTCTCCGTTGGATCGTCTTCTTTCCATTGTTCAGAACGCATCCAAGGATGGGCGCATTTCAAAAGCCGAGAGGCAGCAGGTGTTCGAATATCTTACAATGATCAGCAAAGCCATCGGATAACCATGTCCCAATACAACGGCATCGAATACTCGCTGCGGAAGAGAGAGGGGTCCAAGTTTTACTTTGTGGACTTCTATCTGCGCGGCCGGCGGAAGCGCGTCTCGCTGAAGACCGCGGACAAAGCCCTGGCGATGATCAAAGCGAAGACCATCCTCAGCCGGTACGTGGAGCATGAGATCCCGACCAATTCGGTCTCGGTGAGCGAGTTCAAGAGGAAGTATATCGATCACATCGGCGCCCGGCTCCGTCCCCGGACCGTGGCCGCACAGACCCTGGCGTTGGATCACTTCTTCACCTTCCGGGACTTTGCGCACATCTCCCATATCACCCCGAAGGATGTCGATGAGTTCATGACCTATCTGCTCACCCGCACGGGCAAAGACGTGAAGCCGATGGCCCCGATCTCGGTGAACACGAACATCCGGATGCTGCGGCAGGTGTTCAATCAGGCATTGCGGTGGGAGTATATCGTGGATAATCCGTTCAACCGTGTGAAGCTGCTGCGGTATCAGCAGCCGGTGGTGCGCGTGCTGTCGGCGGCGGAGATCGGGAAGCTGCTGGCGGCATTCGATGAGCATCACCCGCAGTACGCGGACGTGATCCGGTTCTACCTGCTCACCGGCATGCGGCTCTCCGAACCGCTCGGCATGACCTGGAAGAACGTCCACTTCGATGAGAACTACATCGAGCTCACCTGGACGAAGGGAAAGTATAACCGGCGGATCCCGCTCCTGCCGGCCACCCGGGCCATTCTGGAGCAGCGGCGCAACTTCCCCCGGCCGTTCGCGCACTCCGACAGCCGCCTGATTAATGCCATGTCCGATGCGTGCAAACTCGCCGGAATCGAACCGGCCACCATCCAGAACCTCCGCTCCACGGCCTACAGCTACATGGTCAAGATCGGTGTTCCACAGCCGCTCATCCGGAAGATCATCGGGCACACCGGCGACCGGGTCGGGCAGATCCATTACTTCAACATGGATTCCGCGGAAGTGCTGACGAAAACCTCCGGCCTGCAGGACATCATCAGCTCGGGCACACCTATAGGCACACAATAGGCACACTTTTTCCGCGAAATCGTGGGCGCACTATAGGCGCACTTGACCCCTTTAAAAATCAAAAGCCCCGATTACGGGGCTTTTTTTGTGGGCGTTGTAGGATTTGAACCTACGGCCTTCTGCTTGTAAGGACTTTCGAACCATTCAAGAAATTGAGAACTTCGTGAATGCGGCAGAAATTCAACGGGACAAGAGGGACAACTTCTCCACGCGAGACCCATCAGCCCACCTTGGGCGCAGTTGCTGGGCGCACAGTTGAGCCGATACAATAATGCGCAAGTTTTACCATAATATCCAGTCTGCCACCAGTCCGGCCACTCCCCCGGCGCCGGCGCCGAGCGGTCCGCCGAAGATCGCCCCGGCGGTGGCACCAATGCCGACCAGAGAGATCGTGCTGACGGCCACCTGATTCTCCGGCGGCAGCTGTGGGACGTAGAACGAATCGGTGATCGTCCGTTCGACGATCTTCTGCGGGAACGGCGAGAAGGTGTAGAACTCCATCTCCCGGAGCCGATCGGACTGATGGAGGAGCGTACCGACCGAATCGAAGGTGATGAGCGTCTCCCGCGGCGCGGTATACCAGGCGAACAGCCTCCGGAGCGAATCGAGCCCGGCCTCTCGGCCTGCATTGAAGACCGAATCGGCATCGATGGTGTGCTGCGGACTGAGCCGCGGCCGTGACCGCACCTGCTTCGCCTGGACCGGCAACGGTCGCTCCTTCACCCGGTCTGTGGTATCGCGCCGGAACGGGGCGGACTGATAGATATCCTCCTGGTTCTCCTTCTCCACATAGCCGCGGGCGTACCAGCCGATGCCGAGGCACGCGCAGCAGAGGACGATGAATAAGATGTGCTTTCTCATGCCTTTACCTTTTGCGGGATATCGACGTTGCCGGGATGCTGCACATCGACGTGCAGACAGTTGTTCTCGCGTTCCGGCACCAGCCCTTTGATCTCCGGAAAGGCTCCGCCGGCCATGGCAGCAGTGAGGATCTCCGTCTCATCGGCGATACTGTTGGAGCCGCCGCCGATGTCGAATGCCATCCCCCGGAAGTGCACGGAGGGCGGAATGATCTGCCCCTTCTTGTTCACCCCGGCCTTATTGACGTAGTCCAGGAGGCACTGCGCGGCGACCGGCGGATTGATGATGACACCGGCGTTGAGCAGTTTGGACCAGGCGAGCTGCCAGCCGAAGATCCTCCGGGCGTTCCAGTCGACCATGCCGGTGACCGTGGCATTGGCAATGAACTCATCCTGGATACCATTGCGCTTTACGTAGTACCGGATGATACGCAGCTGGTCCTCCGGCAGCCGCACGCCGGAGGTCACGTACGCGATGCGCCCCGCCTTTTCGAAGACCGGGTCGAGCCGGTGGATGATACCATCCAGAAGCGGATTGAGGACTACGCCCTCCCAGACGATGAGGAACTTGTTTCCGTCGGACTTGTTCACGGCGCCACCTCGGCAGGCGTTGACTTCACATCCTTCACCCCGTACCGCAGCTTGAGCAGTTCGAGGATGGCAGGGTTGTCCCGCAGCAGACCGCTGAAGAGCTGGTATCCGATCAGGAACATGAACAGCGTCATCCACTCATCGGGGATCGGTCCGGTGGCCGTGGTGATGCGGATGATGACATAGGATCCCGCCAGGCGGCTGTAGCTGGTCTTCCCACCGCTCTCGGTGAGCGCATCCGCGAAGAACTTCACGGCGCTGATGAACAGCTCCCACACGATGCGGATGGCATCTCGGACCCGCTCCAGGAGCGTGAGCAGCACTGCGGCCACAAGAAGGAACGTGATCCAGATATAGTTCTGATAGGCCACGAAGAGTTCGTTCATGTTATCCTCCGAGTATTTTGCTTTTGAAAAATGAGAATGCAATCGAGATCCCCGTGACGACACCGGCAGTCCAGGCGAGCTTCGCGTCGAACCGCTTCACATCTTTCTTCAGATTGCTCACATCACCATTGAGACCGTTGTCCCCATTGACGCCATTGAGCTGCTGTTCGTGTTTCTGGAGCTTGAGATTGTTTTCAGCGATATGCTCCATCACCGGCTTCATTGCCGTATTGATGGAGCCCTCAATGACCAGCTTGAGGTATTCCTTATCATCGTCCGTATAGGCCATGATTGATGATTCCCCCTTGTTATGTATCCGCCATGGTAGATTCCATCGGCAGTTCGGTGATGTTGTTCAGGTCGTATCGGAACACCTCATAGGGATTGAATCCCTTCTCCATGTTCACGAGGTGCGGGATGCCGTCCTCGTCGATATAGTAAAACGGCATACCATCATTTTTAACGGTCTCCAGGAATGTCTTATAGAGCGCAATGAAGGCATTGCTTTGCAACCGGAAGGAGGCAATGGACTTCCGGACTGCTCCATAGTTCTGCGAGGTTCGCAGATGCCCGCCGATGGATCGGCTTTTGGATGTTTCATGCGACGGCATATCCGTGAAGGAGTTGAACTCCTGCGGCTTTTCAAAGTTGAGCGTGGTCCCGAGGTAGATATTGCCGATTTCGGGAGCGGCGCCGAGCGGTCCGGCAGCATCATACACTACCCTCCAATAGCGATATGTAGCTGAGTCAAACGTCTCGAGTACGAGTTCGTCCGCGCTGGCCACGGTGATCGATGCTACGATCACCGTCGGAGACGTGAAGCCGGAATTATCATCGGCCTCCAGAGAAACAGTGTCGGCAAGGACCGCGGCGAAATTGTGGCCTTCTATGATGAGTGCATTGCACGCCACCGCGGAGCCCATATCGACAACGAAGGACTGCCCGGCGGTGGTTGCATTGGACCGGCTCTTCATGTCCGGAAAGCCGGTTTTGAGGTTGCTCACCGGATAGGAGGCATTGGTCCCGGCCGACCAGCTGTACGTCGGTATGGAGAGATCGCAGCCAAGGAATTTAGGGAGCGCCATTAGAATATCACCTCACAGTTCACATTGCCGTGCTGGTCGAATCCGAATGCCTGGATCATTCCGACATCGGTGATCTGGACACGGTTGTCGTCGAGCGTTACATCTCCACCATCAAATACCTCATATTCCATCGATGCGATGTTGGTCTGGAAATAGTACACATCGTGATCCGCATTGAAGAAGAGGAAGAGGTGCTTGCAGATATCCTTCACGATCTCATCAGGGATGAAGGGGCTGTTCACCGTCATCGTTCTGGATTGATCCAGCACGCCGGAATTGAACGCGGTGCCGTCATAGCCATAGGTCACAGTGCCGTTGGTGACCTCGACATAATCCACCTTCTGGTATGCTTTGCTGACCCGCCGCACGGAAACGATGTTGGTTTTATTCAGCACCAGATTGTTCCCGCTGGTGACGATCGCGCCGCTATCGTTGCCACGGCGGTATACCGATGCCGTTTTGTTCGCTGAAATGATGGAGAGCAGGTTGCAGTCCTGCAGGATGCGGCCGTAGAGATCCCGCACGGAATAGCTGGAGTAGTCCGGGTCCCGCAGATAGAATGCCACCGTTGTATGGTACTGATAGAGCTCGCCGACCTGATTGACCCCATAGAGCCGATCAGAATTGTACCAGAGGGTCTGCCCCGTTTGATATTTCAGGGCGTCTGCTGTGGTCGGCGTGTTCGCCGTGACATGGTACAGCGTTCCCTTCAGATAATCGGTGGAGTTCCGGTCCACGAAATAGACCTTGCTGTTGCCATAGTACATCGCCTCCACCTTGTTCAGCCCGGTCTTCACATCTGTGGTGGTGGCCGAGGAGAGCGTATAGGACTTCACCTTGGATGAGGATGCGTTCCAGTAATAGATCCGGGATTCCGATTCGTGAAGCACCGCTGCCAGCGTGTGGGATTCGCTGAGCGTGAGCTTTGCTCCGTCATCTGCTACTTCACCATCCGTCTGGATGTGGAACTCCCACAGCTTGTGATTTACACCATCGATAACTTCCACATACATGTATCCGGTGGACTGGATGATGCCGAGGAAGTATCCCGGGATGTCGTCGACCCCAAGGTCCACTTCCGTGAAGATCGTTGACCCTGAGAGCGTTCCGGATGAGAGATCCACGCCGCGGAGCTCGTTTAGGTTAGCATCGCAATAAAAGAAGAAGTACTTCCAACTGTTCGACACGTATTCGAAATCCATTACACCACAGGCATATTCTTTGACAAAATCGCCTGCAGACGTAAGGGTGAGCTCGTTGGAGAGCGTGAGCGTGTCCAGGTCATACCGGGCCAGCTTTTTCGTGAGATTATCGGCCGTGGACGCCAGAATGATGATCTGGTTGTTCCGGGCATTGTACCAGAGACGATAGATGAAGTCCGTGGAGGTCGAGAGCGACGTGACAAGCGTGTACCCGGAGATGGTCCGCGCAAAGACCCGGTGACCGACCGCAATGTAGAGCGTGGTGGACCCGTTCCCCACGATCGCCAGCTTCCGGCCAAGATAGGACGCATTCTCCGGCGGTACGTCCAAATAGGATACCTTCGCCGCGCCGTCGTTGGTCGGCATTTCCAGCGTGTCATAGGTGACGCTGGTGATCCCGACCTGACTGTAGATCTTGCCGAGCATGGTCCGCGCCGAGAGTCCAAAGTAGAGCTGTTTGCACAGTGTGTCGCCTTTGGTTGTGACCACCAGATACTCGGTGATCTCTCCGGTGACATTGGGAAGCTCGCTGGCATCGATGTAGAGTTCGACCTTCTGCGTGCCGTCCCCATTGGCGATCTGCAGCGTCTGGTCCGACCCGGAAAGCGCGACATAGTCTCCGTCGTCCAGCTTCACCTCATTGTCCGTGGCGTTGTAGGTGACCGTGTGGAAGCCCTTGTTTAGCTCGTAGCTGGTCACGCCGGCATCGACAACGAACATGCCGGAGATCTTCGGCATGATGAGCCCCGGCGTGGAGGCGCCATCCACGTCCGGACTGTAGTACTGGGTGTTGAGATTCAGCGCGGAGATACGGTTCCCGAGTTCGTCCGCGGTGAACACCGTGAAGGCGACCGTGTCGCCGTCCTCTGAGGAGTCAACGTTGCTTTTATCGATGTATCCGGTGAATGCGTAGAACGCGTCGGTGCTCATCATGGACTGGCTGATACCGATGTATCCCTTCACCCGGACCTCGAGGTACTGGGAGGCGCTGGCGTTGAAGATGTTGTTCTCGAAGTACTGCACCGCGCTGATCGACGGGATGCCCTTGATACCGCGCAGCGTCGCCGTGACCGAGATCGAATCGGAGGTGAACTGTCCTACGCTGAACTCGATGCGCTGCGCGATCGGGAAGAACGAGCCATCGGCATACCGGGTGATATCGACCCAGGTGCCGGAAGTGAGCGCCTCGCTCAGATCGGTGGTCTTCTTGACCTCCATCGTCCATCGGACAAAGCGTCCGGCAGCTTTGGCGGCAATAAGCCAGTTTGTGGATGGCGTGAATCGCATACTATGCTGCGCTGAGCGCGAGATTACTGCGCTGGTTGACGAATACTTTCGTGATATCGGTGACGCCCATCTTCCGCATCATCATGTCGACGTTGGTGCGGATGAACTCTTCACCGCTGACCGGGGCGTTGAAATTCAAATAGATATTGGTGGTGTTGCCGGATCCCTGCTGGAGCTTCCGCTCCTGCTCAGCCGTGCGGACGGTCTCACCGACCTTCATAATGGCCGGCCGCTCATCGCTTTTCAACAGAGGCTGCCGTTCGCCCATCCGCCCCATTGTGCCGCCTTCGTGGAACTTCGGAATGGAGACCGCCGTCATGGCTGCCATCTGCGCTGCGGCCGCTGTGCCGGCCGATGCTGCTGCTGCCGCTCCGGCAGCCCCAAAGCTGGCAATATTCACCGTGAGCGCCGCCGGGGCCGCCGCGACCGAGAGCGCCGCCATCTCCGCAGACAGCGCTGCGATCGTGGCGGCCGTCGTTGTTTTTGCGATGATCGCATTGGTGACCGTGGTCGCGATCTGTTCGGCACCCCAGGCGATGAGGTTCTGCCCCAGCTGTCCCAGGAAGATCTCGAGAATGGAGTTCTGGTTCCCCAGCAGCTCCGTGAATTTATCCCCGAGTACGGCCTGCATGGTACCGCCGACGGCATCGCCGAACGTGCGATACAACTTGGTCTCCTCTTCGAGTGTTTTCTGCAGCTGTTCGATCTGTATCTTTTTCAGATTTGCATCGAACGCCGCCGCGTTTACCTTCTGCAGCGTGATACTTTTGATGGCGGTCGTGCCTTTTGACTGCAGCAGACCGTAGGCATTTATCGACTCACGGACGGACGGCGTGAGCTTCTCAGAGACCGCCCGGGCGCTGACATTGATCGCGGCTTCATGGGCGCGTTCAGCCCTTGTGAGTTCCAGCAGTTTATTGGTATAGGATGTCGTTCCCGGGGTAAGCTTTTCCAGATCCTCGCGCATCTGCGCCAGTTTGGATTTCTCTGTGCTGGTCTTCTGCGTGGCGTCGAAGAACTGCTTGAACTTCTCCTCCATCCGCCGCACATTGTTCTCCGCCTCAGCGATCTCCTCCGGTGTGCCGACGGTTTTGGTGATGACACCGTACCGCCCCTGCGACATGATCTGCATCATCCAGTCGGTGGTGGTCTTCTTGAGCGCATCCACCTTGTCCTGCGCTGCGACGATCTCCGAGAGGAGGAATGCTTTACGGGCCGCCTCCGAGATCCGCCCGAGCCGATATTCGAGCTCATTGGCCTCAGCAGCGAGCTTCATCGTCTCCTGGGAGGATTTGCTGGCGGAAGCGCTGTACTGCGAGAATGCAACCGCGGCGCCGGCAGCGAGCGAAATGGCAAGACCCCAGGGACCAGCCAGAAAGCTGAACGAACTGCCGAGCAGCCCCACGACATTGTTCACGCCCTGGAAGGCCACATACCCGGCGTTCATGCTGTTGGAGAGCGTTTTCATGCCCTCGCTGCTGTCGCCCATGGTGGCATTGAAGAGCGCGAGGACCGTTGCAGACCCCTGAACGATCTCCTTTCCTTGCGCGAAGAGGAAGTTATGCTGCCGCTGCTCTGCTTTCTGCTCTTTGATCCATCCGGTCAGGTTCTGCGTGGTCTGACCGTACTTCTCTGTCGCGGCGCCGGCCGCCTTCATGGCAGACTCAGCATCGGATTTGAACTGAGCAAGCGTGGCGCTGGCTTCGTTCTTCAGCGAGATGGCAAATTGCAGTTCGTTCTCTTTGGCCATTATGCTTCTCTCCCGGTCTCAACAAAGACTTTGATGACCCGCGGGAGTTCCTTCATCAGTCGTTCGGTGATGAATGCCGTGACATTATTGTATACTTTTTGATTTTTGAAGAATATCACGGGGTGGATGTATCGCCACAGCGTGATCGGAAGTCTCTGGGAGGTCTCCCTGCGACGAATCTGGAGCCCCTGGGACGACCCCTTGGCGATGAATGCCTTCCCCCCGCCCTCCTGACCGGGCCACGGCGCCTCGCCGAGTGTGGTGCGCTTCCCCCGGATGATTTCCACTACCACCGGCTGCTGGTCTTCCGGCCGAACCCCTTTGCGCGCTGTCTGCCGCTTCCCGCTGACCACGAAGTCCATGATGGGGAACTTCCGGCCCTTCACCTTCACTACAAAACGAAGCGTTGCCCAGGTGGACTGCACAACCGAGATCCGCTCCTTCACCCTTGCCGGTGCCACGTTGAACACCGACGTGATCTCTTCGCCCCACTTTGTGCGCGCTTCGGCTCCCGTGCGATTGAGCACCGCATTGGCGGCCTTCGGGAACCGCTCGGACAGCTGCTTGATGCCATCCGGCAAGGTATAGTTGTAAATGAGTTTCCCCGGCATCAGCGCTTCTTGGCCTTCACGTATTGCTCATAGAGTTCCTGGTAGATCGTCAGCCCGGAGAAGACGACCTCCGGTATCTGCTCGTACTCTGTGAGTGAGATGGTAAAATATCCCGCGGTTCGATGTTCGAAGAACCTGACGGCGGACCGATATTCCTCCACCGCCGCCAGGCGCTCCTGTTGTGAAACATCCCGATTCAGATGTTGATCATAACTGTCGCCATCGAGCAGATCGGGATAGAACCGCGCCTCGATGGCGAGTCTCAGTTTTTTGATTCGTCGTCCGACAGCCGATTGTAGTTGCGGACGGCGAACGCGATATCGAGCGTGTCCTCGTACGGAAGCTCATTGTATGCTGCATCCGTGAGCACCTGCCGTGACGGTAACCCCAGCACTGATTCCTCGGCTGTGGCGAAACTGGCTTCGAAGTTCTCCCATCCCGTCAGTCCGACTTTCACCCAATACTTCACCAGTTCGTGCATCTTGGTGCCGCTCTCCGACGTGTTGATCGCGACGCTGGCCGATTCATCGATGAGGCGGCCGCGCTCCACCGGTGAGAGCGGGCGGATCTTGTACTTGGTCACTTGAACACCCGACGGGACGATCAGGATCGCCTCTTCGTTTTTGTTCTTGCAGTCGTTGTTGATGCAGATGTAGCGGTTCTCACCGGCGGCATTGTTCCGCACGAATGACTTGGAATTGCAGCAGGTGGTGACCTTGTCACCGGCGGGAACGATGGTGCGGATGAGTGCTTTGGAGATTGGTGTTGACATGGCTATTTCCTTTCTGCCCCTTATCCTCCCCCGCCGGAGCGCTCTTAAGGGGAGAGACGCTGCCGGCAGGGAAGGTCAGAGGAAATATTGAATCAGTGAATTATGTGGATTACGCATTGTCCTGTACGATATTCATCCAGTCAGCGCCGGAGGTGAACGTCGGATTGCACGTGAGCTTTACCGCCAGCAGACCGCCGACATCAGCATACGAGATCTTCCTGATCTGCATGCTGGGGATGGTGTGCGTGAATTTGTTCATTGCCACCGTGCCGAGGACCCATTGCAGACCGACGCTGGAGGAGTTGATCTGCGTGCTGGCGCGCATCTTGTTCCAGTAGTCATACGCCGCTACCGTCCGGGCGAGCACCGTGAGCGTGACGACCGGTTTCTTGCGGGTGATCTGGAAGCCGTACACGCCTGCCGATGCGGATCCATCGGTGATGAGCGCGATCTCGTTGCCGCAATCGACTTCAATGTCGGATACAACATGCCCTGTGGCATTGTCGATCTTGATGGCTGCCGATTCGAGGATCGGCGGAGCGACCGAGATGGGTGCAACGCTCGGGCTGCTGGGCCAGGAGGACTGGTCGGTGATCGCAGCATCAAGCCCCATACCGCTGAGCTGGATGATGCCACGGGCACCGGCCTTGAAGGACATCTTCAGGTTTGCCAGGCTTCCCGCATAGGCATGCACCAGACCGTCTTTGATGATTGTGGCGGTTGCAGCTGTGGCGCATCCGTACATATTGCTCGGCGCGGCATCGATCGGCGCAATGGTCCAGTCCGTACCGCCGGAGCCGCCGGAAACGGCAAAGCCGGCCATCTTGAACGCCGCCAGCAACGGATTGTTCGGAGTGTTCGATACGAGCGTACCGCGGTACGGCAGCGAGACTTCGAACTTCCCGGACTTTTTGCCGGTCACATCCGGCAAAGGATCCAGCGTGGTGCGGGAATAGTCCTGCTCGATTTTCTCAACATCCTGCTCGGGCGACGGATCGATGGCGTACGCATAGTCCGAGTCGGAGAGCGTGGCCGGCGTGTTCTGCGTGCTTTCGGATTTCAGGCCGAAGACTTGTATGTTGGATACCTTGTTTGCCATAGTGATCAGCCCTCACTTTCTTCGGTTGATTTCTTCACCTTCACCTGGTAGGCTTTGGTGTCTTTGTTGTACTCGGTCGGAAGCCAGTTACCGTGCTTATCCTGCCAGTCCTTCACCTCATCGATGAGTTCCCCGGTGTCCGGGTGTCGGGTGCGCAGCTTCTGCGTTAACGGCAGATTGCCGTTGGCTTCAACGGCGATCTGCTCTTTGCTTTTTTCTTCGTGTGACATGGTGGTCCCTTCCATTGTTATTATGCTCTACTCTGCTGTCCATTCGGTGGTCATGAAGTATACCCGGATCTTGATCGTGGCGGCTATGATGACCTGCTCGTTCTGATCCTTCTCCTCTTCCGTCCCCAGCCATTCCGTGCGCTCTGCCAGTCCGCCCCACTGCTTATTCGCCTTCACCACCCGCTCAATATCCTCTTCCGCGTCGATGATCTCATCGATCAGCGTTGCAGAGTTGTTGGAGGTAATCTTCAGATGGACTTCGATGTACCGTTCCCACTGATTATAGGTGCCACCGGCGAACTCTGTGACCGGCGTGGGATTGAAATCGGTTATATTGACCCGCCGGCCTTCGTTTGTCTGGACTTCCGTGGTCCTCCAGGCATCCACACGGCCAGCCCAGCTGTAGTTGTAGGGGGCAGTGCCCGTGACCGCTTCTATGGCCGCCTTGATCGCTGCACGAATCTGCTTCCTTTTATTGGCCACTTCGTCCTCGTATTCCAGGGTGACGGTGTTGCTGTATCCGGTGATTCCGCCGGGATTGCCGGCCCGGTACCGGAAACTTGTCTCGACATTGGCCGCCAGCGTGATGCTGAATGCGGCGGAGGTCTGTTTCACATCGACCGGGGACCATCCTTCGCCGGTGTTGCGCTCCCAGTAGTAGTGCGTGGCGTTGGTGACGGCCGCCGGCGTAAGTGTTGCCAGAGAGCCCGCTGCGCTGCCGGTGAGAGTCCCGACATCTCCGATTGGAAGGTATGGGTCCCAGGGGACCGTCCCGGACCAGGCGACAGCTGCTGCGACATCGATCTTGCCGTATCCATCGTTGAGAGAGGCGCTTCCGCCTCCGGATGCGGTCTGCAGCGCTGCGTAGATGGCATCCCACCATCCTCCACCGCGGCTGTCTTTGATGCTGAGCAGCTTGCCGGCAATGACGCCGGTGGAGAAACTGCTGAGATCTGCGCTTGCCGGGGTGCCTCTTCCATTGTCATCGTCAAAGAACCAGAGTGCATTGCCGTATGCTGTTTCGTTCGCTGCTCCGTCACTGGCTCCGCAGGTGATCGCCGGATACCGCTCATCCGGGGAGTAGATTATCTGCGTGTGACTGTTGGAGCCGAGCGGGATGATGACCCGCATTGTCTGCGACTGACTCCAGTAGACCGCGGACTGGTCGAGAATCTGCTGGATACTTACCCCCGCTGCGCAGACGAATACCTCATATCCTCCGGCGAACGCTGTTGCCATGTCTGCCAGGATGCTGCTGATGTTGTAACTGGCATTCAGCTGAATCGTGACATCTGCCTCCACAAGAGCCGGATGCGCTGAGAGTATGGCGGTCCGAATTATCTCACCGTGCGTGCCGGCGGTGACGCTATCCGAGATGAAGATGCGCGGCATTACGGATAAACGGCGACGGAAACAAGTAATTCTTCTGTCGCCCAGATTGATGTGGACAGATCAATCGGCGTTGCAGAGGCGGCGCCGTCTGAAACGTCGGGAATATCTTGACAAGACAATGACAGAGAGTTCACGTTGTTTCTCTTAAACTCGAGATACTGCACTTTGTAACCGGGCTCAATCCACAGGAAATGGGTTGTTCTGGTGGTTTTTATTGAGGCCAGCACTTTGCCTGCAGGAAATTCGCTTGCAAGCGTAAGCACGTATTGACCTGTGCTACCTCGAGACCATACGGGGGTACCGCTTAGCGTATTCTCCAGCACCGTTGCAACAGGTGCACTCGTTCCGCTTTGCGTCAGCAGCGCCACATATTTCTTCACCCTGACCGCCGGATTCATCAGGATGAAATATGTCCCGTTGTAGGAGAGCAGCGCGGTCATGCCGGCGGCGATCTCCCCGGTGAGAGGATCCCGCACTCCGGAGGCATCGACGACCTTGATGGACTTGGCGGCGACTTCGTCCACGGTGAGCGTGCAGGCCCCGGTGTTGCCGGTGGTGACTTTCAGCGCGAAGGCGAATCCGGCCGTGAGCGATGCCAGGGAAAGCCCCGTGCTGATCACGAAGGCATCATCCCCGCCGGTGTCTTCGAAGAACGATAGCTTCGAGAGCCCGAGCGCGGCAGCCATGGCTTTGAGTCTCTTGGTCCCGCTGGTCCCAGCCGACGCATCGATCGCCATGAACAGATCGGCGGCGGCAATCTCGGCAGCGGTGAGTTCGGTCTTTGTGGATACTTTGCTCATAGTTCTGCTCACTTCTGCACGTTGATGATGAGCGGCGAATTGACCGGCGTGAGATTGTTGCCATTGCCGGACTTGTCATACCCTCCGCTGCGCCAGTCATACCAGGTGGTGATCACTCCTTCACCGTAGGGGGGTTTCAGCTTTCCCTGTGCGTAGATATCGGACAACTGCTGCGCGATGTCGGACGGAAGTGATGTGTACCGGATGCGCTGGCGCTGTTCGATTTGCCCGTTGAAATACGATCCGGTGAGACCCCGGCCGACATAGATGGAGTCGACGGCGATGATCCCGACCGCTGTCGCCGATACTCCTGTTCCGGCTACACCATCCACGTAGAGCGTGAGATTGCCGGTACGGGACAAGGTCGCGAAGAACGCATGGTGACGGCCGTCGTTGACCGTGGCGGAATTGGTGGCGCTGACCGATGTGGTACCATCGGATACCGTGACGGTCGCGGTGTTATTGTTCAGGAACATGGAGGTCCGCAGAGAAGATGAGAACCCTGCGGCGCAGATCGTTTGCACACCGCTGGCAGAGGTCCGGATGAACCCGCCCCACACCGCATCGTATGCCTGTTTGAGCGAGGCATCATCGACATAGATGATATCGCCGGCAGTCGGGGTGCCGACCCACTGAATAGCGACCCGGAGACCTGTTTGCGATCCACCGCTCGCACCGTTGACCACTAACTTCGTCCAGGTGTTCGCCACCAGCGTCGTATTGCCGGACTGATAGAGAGTCCCGAGCGATTGGTTCCGCACCTGCAGGCGGACAGTCTTCAGAACTGTCGCGGTCGGAGCATATACCCAGCATTCGAACGTGAAATTGCCGTTGGTGGTATTGGCCACATTGTTGGATGCAAGATATCCATTCAGACCGCCAGTACTGGTCACTTTGCACGACCCGGCGCCTGTTCGCTTGGTGGTCGTCTCGTAGGCAATCGATGCGTCCACACCGGCCCACCCGGCGACATTCGCATCGAAGGTGCCGTTGGTGAGCACTTCGGAACCATTGAAATCGACATTCGAAGGAGATGCCTTGGCCCAATACTGCGAGGAGCCGTTGAGCGCGGTGGCTTTCGGACCGGTCGTAAAGAACGGCAGCAGCCGGTTGTATGCCTGTCCCGAGGCGAGCGTAAAGATGGTCAGTATGGCAAGAATGATGCGCATGGCCGCTCAGTTCCTGATGATGCCGAGTTTGATGATGAACCGCTGCGCCCGCGTGGGCTGGAAAGCGTTTTTTGCGAGGAGCACGCCATAGAGGAACCGGTCATCCGTGGCACAGCTGAACGGTATATTGAGTCCGGTGACGAATGAATAGTTCGAGGCGGTACCGTTGTTTGTCAGCGCAAAGTCGATCTCGCCGACCATCCGGGTGTTGTAATATGCGGCCGTTGCCCACGCCGCATTGTCTGCCACATTGGTCACGGTATCACGGAAGATCAGCAGCTTGAAGGTGCCGGTGGTGTTCGCGGAGTCTCCGACATTCAGCAACGCTGAGACGATCACGCCGGAACCGCCTTTGTTCACCACAAGGCCGGAGTCGTTGGATGTGGCGATGTTGACGTTCTTGAAGCGCAGCATCCGGGTGAACGTGGAATCGTTCACCACATCGTTCGCAGTGTACTGCGTGATGTTGTAAGGGCGGGTGATACTGTCGATGGCCGTGATGGTGGTCTGCGCCTGCAGCGTCACGACCGCGGCGAGCAGCGAGATCAAGAGCGTGATGATGCGTTTCATTGGGATTCCCTTTCTGTTGGTAGCGGTCCGCTGCGGATCACTCCGACGGCGGACCGGTGGATATCGTTACCTGGGCGAGATGAGAGACAATTCGACCATGGTGAGCCCGAATGCGTCATCGTGGACCGAGACCACATTGTAGGTGTACTCGTTTTCCGCGATGAGCAATTCCCCGGATTCATCCCGGATATTCTCATCGTTCTCATCCGTGAGGTATCCGTAGTGGATGACGATCTGCGATGCAACAGAGATACCGGGCACCGCGCTGGTCTTCATGTATGCGACCGGATTGGCGTTCTGTACGCCAAGAGCCGGCGCGTTGTCCCTGGAGAACGATACGACGATCTCGTATTCATCGGAGTCGGCATCCGATGCGTCCACGGTATACGTGGCCGGTCGTCCGCCAAGGTCGATATCAAAGATGTCGTCGTAGAGCGCGTCCATGGTTCATCCCTGCACCGAAGGAGAAAACGCCCCGGAGCTTCCGGGGCGCCTTGATCACTTCTTCTTGCCGTCGGCGAGCAGCTGACCGATGAGCTTGTTCTGCTCGCTGATCTCTGCGGCGAGCTTCAGGATGGCCTCGCTCGTGCTGACCTGGGACGGGGCAAGCGCCTTCTTGGTGGCTGCTTTCTTCTCTTCATCCGCGGCCCACTTCTTGTGCTCGGGGGATCCTTCCTTCACCGCTTTCTGCATGGAGATGAGTTCGGCGGCATATTTGCCGACGATGTCGACTTTGTCGCCGACCTTGAAGTCCTGCGGCTTGGTATCGTCGTCGACCTTTGCGCGGCAGGAACGGGTGATGACGACCGTGATGGGCGTCCGGTTGAACTTCTCGCGTTCTTCCTGTGTCATGGTGCACCTTCTTCGAATGGTTGTGAAATTGTTGGTTGAAACACCGGGCCCCGGTTTGCACCGGAGCCCGATGGCAGTTCAGTTCAGCGCTTTAGGAGACGCTGGAGGCGTACGAGAACGCGCCCGGATGCTTGATGCCGACATCGAACATGTCGAACAGCGCCATGCGCGCACCGCCGTTGGTGATGGCGGTGGACCGGTCAACGATCAGCTCGGGGCTGCCGAATCCGGCGACCACGATCTCGGACGGCTCGGCCAGCAGCAGCGTGTTGGCGGTCATCTGTTCGGTGACCTGCGAACGGTACGAGATCATCGTGCCGTCATCCTTCATCAGGTAGTTCCCGAACCCTGCGGTCTGGTCGCGTCCCTTGAGGATCTCCTGCGTGGTGGAGTTCATCAGCCACTGCAGCGAACCGCGCACGTTCGCGCCGCGGACATCGGCTTCGGCGTTGAGCAGGCCGGCACGGCCGAGCGAGGCACCGTCGAAGGTACCGATACCGCTGGTGGAGACGACGCCGGTGGGCTGACCGGAGCTTCCGGAACCGTAGATGGCGAGCACATTGATGCGCAGCGCCAGCTGGCGGAGGAGCAGCATGCTGATCAGATTGTCCACCGCCGGGGAGGACTGCACCATGAGGCGACGGGTCACGTCGACATAGGCGCCGATCTCCTTCGGCGAGAGCAGGATCTGACCGAAGGTCAGGCTGGTCTCGGAGAATCCGGCCGCTTCGGCCGTTGCGACATCGACCGTCGGACCGCCGGTTACTTTCGGGATGTCGACGTTGTCGCGCAGACCGGGCATGTAGGTGATGCCCTGGATGAGCTCGTTCAGGAAGAGCTCGACCAGATCCTGCGGACGATGCTGCGTACCGACCAGGTATCCGCCGGCAGACGGCGTGCCGACCGACTGATCGAACCGCTCCGTGCGGATACCGTGTCCCGCCAGCAATGCGGTCAGATGCGCGTCGAACGCGATCTGACGGCTCAGCATGTCCATCGGCAGGAGGATCGATTCGCCGCGGGTCTGCTTGCCGCCGTTGGCAAGGATCTGTTGATGCACATCCTTCTCGATGCCGAGTTCGTCCACCTTTCCGGTGAGCGGGTTCGGCGTGTTGGTGAGATGCCGGATGGCCCGGGTGATCGAATACCGTTCCTTCTCCTTGCCGGACATGCCGATGAGCGAGTTCGGGGTCTCGCGCATATTCTTGTCCTCGATCATCAGGAAGAGACGGCCGCGGAACTTATCGCGCTGCGCATCCTGGGTCTCGTTCTCGAACAATGCGACCACGTCTTCGGCGAGCGATTCGATGGCCTGCTCTCCGCCTTTGACGCGGTTCTTGTATTTTTCGCCGAAATTCACAAGGAGGGCCTTGTTCTCCTTTTTCTCGGCAGCGAGCTGTTCTTGGGTTTTGGACATAGCGTCCTCCTTCGTGTTGTGGTTGTGGTTGATTTTGATATCGTGCTTCGGTTCGCTTGAACGGTTGGTGAACTTCTCCATGAATGCCTCCTTGGCGTAGGCATCCACGAACGGCTTCGGCAGCTGCTCGAGCCCGAACTCCTCGGCGAGCTGCACCACCTCGGCCGGGGAATAGTTCTCGAGGAACTCGCCATACTGCATGAACTCGCCATACTGCACGCCGACCGTCGGATTGGCTCCGAGGAACGCAGAGGATCCTTCGAACGGCCGCCATTTGGAGACCTTGTAGGCCGGGCACTGCATGGAGAGACACTTGTTCTTGAGATCCTCCGGCATATCCTCCGGCTCGATCTCTTCCATGGAGAGAATCTCGAAGCCGACGGAGGTGTAGGGACGGATCTGGTCTAGCACGTCGTTCAGCAGATCCAATGCCTTCGAATGCCGGGAGAACTTCACGTCGCCGCTGAGGACCTTGTCCGCCAGCTTGCCGTTGAGGATGATGCCCCGCTGGTCGTACACGTCATGGTCCATGCAGTACGGCGCGCCGGCTTCCCAGCGGTCGAGGATCACCGCCTCGGGTGTGAAATCGAGCACCAGGATGCCATACCAGCGCTCCACATAGTATTCCGATGCGAAGGTCATGGGGACCAGCGGCATGTCCGGGGATTCGCCGAGGGCCTCTTTGCGCTTGAACTCCATGAACTGCTCTTTCACACCGGCGAGCAGCTCGGGAGGGATCCGCATCGACATGCGTCCGCCCTTCTTCAGCAGATGGGCGCGGAGTTTCTCATTCATCATTGCAATACCTCTTCTGGTAAGTGGTGGCCGTTCTTTTTTCCGTTGGTGGTGAACATGTGCAGTCCGTTCTGCGCCGGGGTGCCGGGAGCATCCGCGGGCGGAGCGGACGGTTGTTTCACATCCGTCACGATCTGAAGCCCGTGTTCTTTTGCCAATGCCATGTCCTGCGCGATCATAGCAAATACTTCTTCCGGTTCGTACTGATCATCAGACTCATTGATCATCTGAGAGATGGATTTCTGCAGCATTTTGAATTTCATCGCGTTGGCGTTGACTTCCTGCTCCGGATTCACGTACGCCCAGCGTTTCCCCGCCCAGACAACCTTCGTGAGCCGCTCCGCATCGCGCAGCGGAATGTTCAGTGCGCCGGTGAGCTGCGCTTCCTGCATGAAGATCCTGGCGACGCGATTGAGGAACCGGCGCGTGAACCATTCCTGGATGAGCATGTAGTTGTCACGCACGGCGATCTGGCGCGCACGCTCCGAGGAGAAATTGACATCCGAATAGTTCCCGGAGTGTACCGACCCGGCAACACCGAGCGCCGCGGCCTGCTTCTGCAGGTTGCGCATGACAAAGTCCGGATATACTCCGGCCGGGAAGTTCGTATCCGGGGAGGCGATATCGTATCCGGGCGGCAGATCCTTCCAGACACCATTCTCCAGCGCCATCTCAAAGTCACCGTCTGGTGTCTCACCGTCGCCCTGGTATCCGGCCGCCATGTTGTTATTGACCCGCTTCAGGAACCCGCCGATCATCGCCCGCATGCGAGCAGCGACCAGCGTCGCCTCTTCCATTTTGCTGAGCATGCGCATGTCGGACATGCTCTGCACCATCCAACTGATGCCCCGCGCCTGGTTCACATACTCATCGTCGAACTCGAAGATGAGCTCTTCAGCCGGGATGCGGTACCGCTCGCCGACATTGAGCAGGCCATAGATCTGCGACTGCACAGGGATGTCGCGGAACCAATAGGCGAGGCGCCGCATCGTCTTCCTGTCGTATTCCACACCGAGCACCACCACACGATCGCCCGGCAGCACTTCGGTGTAGGTTTCATCCAGCAGCTCGTGCTGCACCGGCAGCAGCGCGAAGCCGAACTTGAGACTCTTGTTCCGAATGATGCGGTACGCCATCTCCCCGTCCCGCCCGGCGCTCGTGACAGCCAGGTTCTGGATGTCCACGAACGAACGATCACCGGCGAGCGTGCAATGGTCCGGCTCCATCCATTCGTAGAAGCGCTGACGTACATCGTATGCCTTCTGCCGGAATGCTTTGTCCCGCTCTGCCGGATTGATGCGGGCAGCGAAGCCGTACGGCCCGACCACGTTTGCCTTGAGCTGGCGCAGGTAGTTCTTGGCATAGCCGTCGTTGTTCGCCAGGTCCCGCGCCCGGTCCCGCACCGTGGCGATCGCATTGCGGAGGTCATGGTTCACGCTCACACTGGAGGTCCGCCAGTCTTTGTTCAAGCGGTTGACCTCTGCAGCATCGAACCCGAACTGACCACCGCGGCGCGATACAGTCCTTCCCATGTTCACCGAACGTATGCCCGCATCCGCTGCCGGCGCGGAGGAACCGGCGAGGACGGATGCGGGTGACACGGTCGGTATTTTCACAGAAAGCGACATCAGGCGGATTCAGTTTTGTTCGGGATGAAGGCGAACTCTTCCACGCGCTCCCGAGGGAGCTGCGCCACGACAGTGCCATTGGCGAGGATCAGATATTCCGTCCCTTTGGTCTGCACTTCGTCGGCGGTGTTGTAGGCAGAATCGTCGCCGTTTGTCTTCTTCACGATGATCATGGGCGCGGGTCCGGCTACGGCACGAAGTCCAAGGTGACGCGGCGACGAAGTGTCGCAGCGTTTCCGTATTCCAATCGGTGCGCGTTGGTCGTCAAGATGATCATCAGATCCTGTTTCACGCCGTCGAAGAGATCGCTGTCACTGTCCACAAGACTGAACTCTTTCGACCCTCCGAGGTCTCCGGCTTGCATAGAATCGTCTATGATCGTTGTCCAGCTGTTCGCCGCTCCTGTCGCCGACGCCGTCACGCCTTTCACGCTGGCACGAGCTTTCACCACGACATCCGTACTTGCCGAGTCTGTCACCTCGATCGTAAAGCTGGACCGGTTGAACCTGGCGATGTTGTCATAGTATGCGGGAGTCTGATATGCGCCGGTCTTGCGGTTGATCCAGTAGGTCTTGTAGAACGTGTCGACGCGGCTGGCATAGATCTTCACGTACGGCGAGTCTGCATAGCCCGCCACCGGCAGGCTGAACGAGTATCCGATCTGCAGGCTTGCCGGGGACTGATTCGGCGAGTTGGGGCTGGTCTGCGCGGATGCGGTCTGGAAGGCGGTGGCGAGCAGGAGAACAATGCTCAGGATGAGGATCGGGAGTTGCATCAGTTTGGATTTCATGTGGACCTCCTTGATGGATTAGTATGACGTTGAATTGAAACTTGGGAGTATCATCCGGCGGCGGCCGCCGTTCCTGACGCGCTCTGTCTCCAGCTCCTGCGCGACCTTGTATTCATATTCGTTGATGAGCTTGACCAGGTCCTCCGGCGGCAGGATCCCGATCGTGACGCCGTTCGGCAGCTGCTGATTCTCCTGGATCTTCGTGGCGCGCTTCTCGAGGACCGCCTTGGCGGCATCCAGCACTTTCTTCGCGTGACTCCGGGTGTCGACCTGGGATGCGGTTGTGAGGTCCTGCAGGATCTCGATCGTGCTCTCGTGGATGGCCTGCTTCCCGCCGCTCTCATTCTCCACGTATCCGAACAGTGTGTAGGATCCGGCCGGCAGCGCTGCGGACTGGACCGCGGTGAGCGTGAACGTCCAGCGGGCGGTTGTTGCATCCCACTCTCCTTCGATCTCTGCCGATCCGTTCTGACCGTTGACCGTGTACTTTGCCGTCGTGTAGCCCGCCTCCCGCGAGTAGTTGGCAACGTCGCTCTTCTGCCAGATCACCGTGGTGCCGGCGCGGAACGATGCGGGTTCGACTTGTGAGTAAGTGACGGCCATAAAAAATAAAAACGCCCGAGCTGCCTGCGCGCAGTCGGGCGTTGTTAGAATCCTCTCAAGACCGTGGATCGTTGATCAGACGACCTGTGTCTCGGTTGTGGTGTTAAGTTAAAGGCATTGTATCGGTCTCAGCAAGAAAATCTTTCGGGGAGTTTCCAGCTTCGACTTGCCAAAAACATTAGCAAAATTCAAAAGTCATATTTTATTTATGAATGATTTTAATACGGAGAGAATCTTTTTACCCATCCGCTTTTCTTGCTTTGTCTAATATCTGGCGAATGTCTTTATTCTTTTCGGATTCACCGTAAAACAAATAAGTCAAATTTTTCGCCCTCTCAATAATCCCCTGCAACCGTTCGATTTCTGAGCGCAACTTCTCCAATTCATCAACCGCTGATACAAATTCCTCTGCGTTCAAAATGCCCGTTGGATTACCATCTTCATCTTCATCCTCGTCTGTAACAAATGCAGCTGATGATGCACCGCAGTTTTTGCATCGCAGTTTATCTCCATCAAGTCCAAATCCATCATTTTCACAATCTGTAAAGATTTCGATTGAATCATACCCGCACACATTACACTCGCCCAATTCATCTATATCTTTCCACTGTTTTCCTTTTACTTTGTCTGCCATTACGTTGCTCATTGTGGGTCCTATGGTTTGTAGCCGGACAGATCCGAGGATGTCCGGCGGGTGAATGTGACCGTGCGCTTGGTAACAGGATCCTGCAGGCGCACCTGAGTGAGCTGCTCGACCGTGACCACTTCGATGAGGAAGTTGACCATCTCGGGATACGACATCCGCAATGCTTCTGCGAGCGCGTCCGCCTTCTTCACGTTGAACGGATAGATGTCGACCTGTTTTGATTTCGTTGTCGGATTGCTCACGGTGTATATCCTGAAGTGAACGGATCCCGGCCGGTCCGGCGCTGACGCCGATCGGACCTGGGCGGTGCTGCCTCCGGCGTTCCTGCTGCCGCGGCTTCCTCGATGCGCTTGAGGAATTTCTGATACTGGAGCTTCATGTTGTAGTTCAGCACGTGGAATCCGGCGAGATTGTAGACCTCCAGATCGAGCGCCTCGTTGCGCTTGCGCCCCTTGCGCAGCCGCCATTCCTTCCGCACCCGGCCGGTCTGACGATTGAGCACGGACGCCTGCTCCTCCGCGGTGAGCTGTTTGAAGTAGTCGATCACTACTTCCGAACCTTCGCCGCCGAGATCATCACAGAAGTGCATCTGCGCCTTGGTCTTGTCATAATCGACCAGGCGGGACATGATGATCTCCTTCGCCGTATCGACACCGGCCACGATGATCGGCAGGCGAAATCGATTTTTATCACTGATTTTGTCCATCACCATGCGCGTGATTGAGGGAGTATTACCACGACCCATCACACCAAACACGTGGTAACCGGAGGCGCGTTTTCGCCGGATCCATGCGTACACCGCATCCGTATTGCTCCCTTGTATATCAATTACCGTGACACTTGCTTTCAGGAATATTCCAGACACGTGGTAGAACTCTTCATCGACCAACTCATCCAATTTATTCCAGACCTCAACTCGATCCGGTGATCCGCGGAGAACAGACCTTTTTATCAAGAACGATTCCTCGTTCACTCCCCATGCCTTCACCTTTACTTCAAGACGGTCTGGCTGTGTATCGGCGGCGATGACAATGACGAAGCCCGGGCGCGGTACGCTGTACCGATGATTCACCCGCGGGTGAGTTTCGCGGATGGTCTTCGGCACCTCCTCGTAGACCTTGCTCTGCAGGTCCGCGTCGATCCGCTCTTTGAGCCCGCTGTCATCGATGGACTGTGTGCGCTGCGCGATAAACCACTCGGCGAGATACAGGTTGACGAACGTCTGCAGCGACTCGCGGTCGCCAACCGATTCGAGGAACTTACCGGCGGTCGCCTTCCACCCGGAGAACGGAGAGATGAGCCGGTTCCACTGATAGCCGAGATGCTTCCGGCGTTCGGGATGCTGGTGGATCCAGCGGCCGCGGCGAACGAGCCCCGGTTTCTGCCATTCCTCGATGACCCGGTTTTTGCAGTTGGGATGGCCGCACTCGTAGTACGCCCACCGCGGCTCGACACCGTTGTCCGTGTCGTACACCAGGCGGCCGTGCGGAACATCGTCCGCGAACACGCTGCGGTTCGAGAAGAGCATTACCTGTTCCATCCCGCACGTCGGGCACTTGAAGTACCGGAAGGCCCGGGAGGAGGATTCGAACTTCTTCTGGATCCTGGACTCGCCGTCCTTGGTGGTGGTGGAGATGTTGATGATCTTCTTGGTGTGCGGGAATGATTCCGCCCGCGCATCCGCCAGATCGCCCGGGTCTCCCTCCCCTTTGATGAACGGCGGCCAGCCGTCATAATCGTCCTTCATCACGATCTCGGCCCACAGCTGTCGGAACGATGCCTTGGAGTTCGCGCCGAGGATGAACAGATGGTATCCGAGGAACCGTTTCTCCAGGGTCTTCGTCTTCTTGTCCCGCGATTTCATCTCACCAAATATCTCCCGCAGCACCGGCGTCTCCATGAGGAGCGGTTCGACCTTGTCATTGGCGAACTTCTTGGCGAGATCCTGCGTGGGCTGATAGATGGCGATGTCGGTCGGATGGTGGTGCGAATAGTATCCGATGATGCAGAGGCCGAGCTCGGACTTGCCGGACTGATTCGGCGCGATGATCGACAGCTCCTCGACCTCCGGCTCGACAATGCGGTCCATCGGCTCCTTGATGTAGGGAACGAAGTCCGTACGCCATTGCCCCTTGTTCGAACCGTAACTGATATACCGGTTCTGGTCCGCCCACTCGGACGGCGTGAGCCGCGGCGCCGGGCGGAGCTTCCCGAACACCCGCGGCATCACCTTGCCGGTGAGATACGCGATCGCGGACGGGTGCGTCTCATAGTTGTGCATCCGGGACTCCCCAGCCATGAACAGTTCGGGGTCTGTCTTCACTTTTTGGCCTTCCCGGGCTTCCGCTTTGCCGCCTTCTTCCTGGATTCCTTCTCCGGTTTCGCACCGAACAGACCGGCCGGGATATTCGCTATGTTGTTCCGGACATCATCAATGATCCGGTCAAGTTTCTCTTCGCGGCTGGTGCGGATATCTGCGTGCTCATCTTTGGGGAATGTGGAGCGGATTTCACGCACCAGTGTATCCAGTTTCTTTGCTGCCGCCACGAATGCCGGGGTGAGCAAGCGCTCCATATCGTCCGCATTGAGCGTGACCCCCTGCTTCTCGGCCAGTTCCAGGCGAACGAGCTCCATGTTGAAGATCGTCAGCTGCCGTTCAGCTTCCGCTTTCGTGAGATCACCATGCTCCGCCGCCTTCACCTGGGCATTCTTCCGCCTGATGTAGAACGGGATCACCTTCCGGAGGTCGTATTGACCGCGGGCCTCCTTCGGCATGCCGTGATGCTTCCACAAGTTGTTCACCTCGTGTGGAGTGATCAGCAGCATGTCCGCGAGGACCTCCCTGGTGACGATGAGACCGTTTTCTTCGGATTGTGACATAGTGAAGTGATGTAGGCCCAAAAATTTTGGAAACTAGAAAGAATTTGCGCTTGCGCCGCACTAGATCG
>ERZ869929.273-NODE-273-length-34925-cov-23.089561_pt1 | contig 34925 bp, 55 predicted proteins | sample MGYA00579312_ERZ869929 | MGnify/ENA primary metagenome ERZ869929 (study PRJEB32216, sample SAMN09231818) | wastewater metagenome | place: USA: Maryland | collected 2016-08-09 | study: EMG produced TPA metagenomics assembly of the PRJNA472060 data set (Reclaimed... | reverse complement strand
GCAATTATAATTATTCCAATAATTGCTAAGTCGCTTTGTGGTCTTTCTACTTCTAGTTGTCGTTTTACACGCATTTCCTCGAATTTATTTGTAGACATATTAAAATTCTTTTGTGCTAACTGCTTCGTCTAGTAATCCTCTAGTTATCTCATCCCATTCATTGCCGTGTAATGTGTCATAGTCTCCGTGATAAGTTTCTATACTTTCTTGACCATATTCGTTTGTAACTTTTATTTCTACTTTTATTTTTTTATTCATATTATCTTGGCTCGTTAGGATTACCTACTAAATTACTTTCTCGACCATTTATTGAACTACTAGATTTGAACATTCCACGACAACCTGTACACTTTCCTACATACTTACTCATTTGAGTTATTAAATCTTTTTTACATTTTTTACATTTTGCTTTTGGTGCAAAATAATCTTCTACACCTGCACCGCTTTCTTGTTGTTTTATTAATTCTTCACTCATAACTTTTTTCTTTAACTTTTTACCAGTGGACGAGACTGGCTTACTAATGTTCTAAGTATATACCCACTGTTTACTTTTGTAAAGAGTGTAAATACTATTTTAACATTATTCCTGTGGATTAGACTTTTGTCAAGTTATTCATTTTCTAAATTCTCATAAGGTTTGTTATTCCATAGCCATTGCTCGAAACTAAGCATCTCGTGTTTACTTACCCCATTCTCTCCTGTAATGGTTCTCATTTTATATTTTGCGTATTCTTCTATATCTTTTTCGTCTGACATTTTAGTTATTGTTCATTTTAATTCCATTTATGATATTTTAATAATCCGAGCCGAGAAGTTTTGTGATTTATTGATGACCAACTTCTACCTAAATGCAGTGCTATTTCTAAGAGTGTCTTTTGTGGGTAATTATTTCTTAAATATTTTATTTCTTCATCCGTCCATTCTTTTGGAGGACTACCTGCTCCAGTTTGACTTTGGTAAGTCTTAGTTTGCTTTTTGATTACTTGATTTCTGTGTTCATTAAGATAATAATTTTTAATTTTACTTCTCTTAGCATTTAGTTCTAGTTCCTTTAAATAATACTCAGGATTTCTTCTTAAAACTGTGCAAGGTTTTTCACCGCCATATTTTGAAAATCCTTTATTCCATCCTCCTACTATATGTTTAGGCATTCTACCTTTCATAGCTAGACGAATTTTTTCTTTATGTTCAGAACTATGTGGTTTGTGTTTGTAAACTCCTGATGGCATATATTATTTTAATGACTTAATAAATAAAGGAGCAGGAGCGTCTAAGTCCCAAGTTGTTTGTCGGTTACAATTTGAGCAGATAATATTAGTGAAAGTTCCACCCTCATACAGTTTTGATTTTGGGTCTTGTAGTGTTTCATGCCCACATTCGCAATATGCTTTACTTGAATAGTCTTGTTTTTTATGTTTTCTTTCCCATAATTCTATTGCTTTAGACCAAGTAATCTCATCAGGTGATATTTTTGCCCCTTCCTCAAAAGAAGTAGCACAACTCCAAAATCTAAAGAATGCCCAGTACACTACTCTCTGTGGAAGTAACCACGCTATTTTATTATATATTTTATCTTTCATTTGATTATTTATTTGCTTGATAATATTCTTGTACCGCAGTTAACAAAAACTCCATATCGAACGAATTATCTTTTAAAAAAAACAATATCAAATCCTTACTTTCCTTACTTAGCTCTTCAAATCTTTTTGGATTGTCCATATTATTTTACAGCATATTTAGTGTTTTTAAGATGAAGAAATACGATTTTTCCTCTTTTACCAGTTATGTTAATTAAACTTTTCTGATTTAAGACCAGCCCAGATAGATAATAGTCTTTTGAACCATAAGCTAGTTTCAGTCTCCATCCTCCTTTTACTTCTGTTGCAACCCAGCACCATTTTTTTATTTGTTTCATTTTATTTTTCATTTACTAATAATTACATTTTAAATTTATCTGCTAAGGATTTTGTGACTTCTGAAAATTGTTTATATTCTGGATTTACAAGTTGTTTTATTTGTTTAAAAGATTCACTAGCGGGGTTTGATAGTAATTCTCTTTTATTTTCTTTTACAATATATTCAGCGAGTAATTTTCCATTAGATAAAGTATTTCTATAACTTTCTTCTAAAGGTTTAACGTCTTCAAAATCAAGTGCAGTCATTTCATATCCCTTATTCCAGTTTTTAACTTTATGCCAATCAGGAACAATTCTTAATATGTCATTACTTCGATTATTAAAAAATCCATTCTCAAAAATAGCTTTACCACCCTCCATAGCAATTACAAATGCCTTATGTAATTCATCAGAGGTGATAGGGAAGTATTGTAAGTTATCATTAAACCCATGTACGATTTTATAGTATTTCATATTACCAAAAGACATTATTATTTTTAATTTGCTTTCTTGCTCGATAGGCAATAATTGCATCTTCAAGTTTTTGCCATTTTTCAAATAATTGCAAAGGTGTACTTATATTCGGAAAAAATTCAGCAGTCATTTTATTTGTTCGTGGTAAAGTTTCAGTTATAACTTTTAAGGTTCTTTCCAAGCTATAATTTTGAATTAAGTCTTCACATGCTTTTCTTTGAGTTTTATTACCATACATTCGTTTACATGCTGGATTTAATGTCTCAAAACTTTTAATAATAAGTGGTGTATCTTGCGAGCTTGTCTCGCTTGTATTCTCTTCTATACTATCCTCTCCTAACCTATCCTTACCTGTGTCTACCTTTGGTATACCAGATGACAACCTTTTTAATTCCTTTTTATACACATCTAAATACTTACTTGGGCTATATCTATCAGCCCTTAAATAGTTATTTTCTTTCCAGTCAATGATAACAAGTACACGGTCATCAAAGACATTTACGAAACCTTTTGCTTGAAGAATTTTCAAGTCATCAGGCTTACTATCAGTCATTCTCATTAAAGCAAAGTGTTCACAAAAACCATCATCATCGGCATTCATACCAAGATGAAAATATAAATTTTGAGAACTTTGAGGCATCATCAAAAATTGACTAGAATTTGTGATGCTTTTACTAAACATTCTACGTTGTGCCATTTTAGTATTTTATTCTCGGCTCTCTACCTAGACAAACTTGTAAGAAAATCTAGATAGAAATGCGAGAACATACAAGTTTTATAATATGTACCACGACAGGTACTTACTTATTATAATACTTATCTAAAATATAAAAAAGTTATTAAGCTGTGGAAAACTATTGATTTATATCACAAAAGATGATATGATGTCAAATATCAGATACTTCTTTTATAGGTGTTCAAATCTGATACAAAAAAAATAGCTATCTAAAGACTTCTTACATTCGTGAGAGGTCTTTTTGTTTTTAAACAAGAAAACTGCCCGAAGGCAGTCCTTGAAGATAATAGGTCGAGTATTATCTTAAAAAAAGTGTAGGAAAGTTAAAAAACCTACAAGGATTATCATAACATAAAATAGCCCTAAAGGCTACTTATGATACTCCATTCGAAACTTATTGAATTTAATATAAGAAATAAGTGGAAGTTCAATAACGGAGATATACATAATTATACTACTAAAATAAAACTACTCCAAATGTTGAAGTAGTTTAGTAAAAGTTTGTGTGCCACAAATAATGCCAGTCATTCTCTGTTGCTTGTTCTATAATTGAATCATAAGCATATCTATTAGGGTCAAATTTAACCCCTAGAGCATTTGCTTGAGCTTCTTTAAGCTTATAGTCCTGTTCATAACAAAGAAAACATATTTTTGCATACATCACATATGGAATCATTGCTTTACCACTTCTTTGGTAGTCTCGTTTTATGAAGAAAACCCAGTGTAAATTTAAGTGGTGTTTTTCACACCAAACTTTACGGATTCTGTATTCTTTGCCTTGTAAGTTCATGGAGCAAATCCTTTCTCTACAAATAAATTCCATTTCTCAATGGTTGTAGCTAAAATTTTTGCAATGAATTTTCTTTTGAAAACATTTCTGCAATTTATACAGACTTGTTCGTAGCACACTTCATTTTGTTTAGAAGTGGTATTAAAAAATTGGTTCTTAAATACTATCTCATGCCTTGAAATAGCATTGTTGCATCTCTCACAATGAACGTAGCGAAAGAATGACTCTGGGGAAGCGTGTTTGATTTCCATAATTTCTATATATTAAATTGTTTATGTACTTTATATCAATATAATTATACTACATACTTGACAATCTTGTTGACAATGAAAAGTGGATAAGTTGCTTTTTAAACAAAAAGAACCTCGTCCGAAGTTCCTTTGAGTAGCTAGATAGATAAATTTATATAAATGAGTTTTTAAGCGTTAGTATTGTATCAAGATAACAAACACTTTGAGTTTTTATGTAGAACATTTTGCAAATGTGAGCTACTTTTATTTGCTCTGTAATAATTATCGCATATAAACAAAAACTCGCATAGCAATTCTGTGAATTACTAAACGAGCCTTGCGTAAAATCTATCAATACTTTGTTTCTAAAGAATGTAGTATGAAGTTTTACTTGTCTGTCGTGATACCGAGAAGTGCCGAAAAAGTAATAAATAAAATCAAAGTATCCGATGACAATAAAATTATATTAATATCCTCCTAGTTCGTCAATCTTTTTATGTGCTTTGTAGTTTCCGTAAACAGCAACAATAATACCTACTGCTTGTACAATTAAATCTATAAATACACCTAGTTGGTCTTTTGAAACAACTTCACCAAAACCACACCAGCCTAATATTGTAATTATAAGTCCTATGTATGTTTTATATCCGTTCATATTATTTTTCATTGGTTAATAAGCGACCATTTTATCTGATAATTAAAGTGAAAGATTTTTTACCCATTATCTGCTCAAACTGTGCAAGTGTCTTTTTACTATTAAGAAGGTCAGCTTGTTTGTCGTTATTTAAATTTCCGTATGAATCGCCCAAAGCAATGCAACCATTTAATTGACTCCACCAGTTCGCAGGATGAATCCTTATACCTGTTCTGTTTGGTACATTCATCACTTCATAAGTATACTTCATAAACTTTGTAGAAAAAGTCCATTTGCATTCATAAACTCCTTTTGGAATACAACTTACACTAGACATATTTGAAAGATAAGGGCGTTCGAGCGTTTTACAGTTAAATGAGCCATAGGATAAGTCACCTAACGCTTGTTTTCCATCGTCACTGAATCTTTTTAGTGTAACTAGGGTATTTGTTGGTTTACCATTTAAACGCTCTAGAAAAGGCAAAATGCCCTTCCAAGTTTGGTTAAAGTTACTATCTGCATCAGGTAACAAATAGTTATTTTTATAGTAAGGCATCCATTGTCCATTTACTAAGGTATTATCCATAAAGTCTTTAGGTGTGTGGTCGCCATATTTTACATTTATGATATTTCCCAAGACGTGCATAAACTCGTGAGCAGAATAATTTAATTCATTTCCGTCTACTCGAACAGTACAAACATAAGTTCCATTTGAAAGAGTAGTAGGGAATGTGTAGCCACCAGTATTTCTTAATTTATCATCATAATCTTTTGGATTCCAGCCGACTAGAATAACATCATACTTTGAGTTTTTGTATCGTGCTTCTAAAATGTTTTTAACATCAGGTGTATAGAAATCTACTGTTTGTCCTAGAGAATTTTTACCTTGATAGAGAAACAGCATATTATACTTTTCGTTTGGTGACGATAGAGTATCTATATCAAGAAAAAGTCCCTTGCTTTCAAAGTATGCTTCATCTAGCTTAGTGTTTATGCAAAGTATTTTCATTTTATTTATCTAAAGCACCTTCTAATTTGCTAATACGTTCTCCATGAGATGACGACTTTTCTATTATAGAGTCCATTTTCTGTTCTATTCTATCAATAGATTTTTTCATATCTGGTAATTCGTGTAAATGATTATTTGCAATTTTATCTATTTTACTATTTAAAGAAATTAATGTTATTGCTTCGTTTACTGTTCTATCTACCTGTGTACCTCTTATTTTTTTCATTAAACCTTTTCCATCTACAAGTTGAAAGATTATAATAGCTAGTATTGCTATTACTCCTAATGGTGAAACTGTTTGTGCAAATTCTATTATCTCTTTCATTTTATTTTAAGCCTGTTATTTTTGCTTGTAATTCTGCTAACTTTTGTTCTTTTTCTGTTTTTAAATTTGTGTGGTAAGCGATATTTTCAGTAGCTTGAAAAATTTCTTTTTCTAGTTCTTCTCTTTCTACTAAATAAGAGTCATAAGTTTTTTCTGTTGTTACAGTTTGTACTTCAACAACATTGTCGCCTATTTTTTCGACACTTACTACGTCTACACTTTTGTTTACTAATCCTTTTTGGTCTGTTTCGTTTTCCATATATTTATTATACTATTTTAATTTATAATTATGATGCTAGTACTCCGTAAGCGATTTTGTCGCCTGTTACAGTAGTACAAACTATTGTTAATGTCGTTGTTGTTGTGATTACAGTACAAATGTTTGCTTGTGTTGTTTCGTTATAAGCGAAAGCGGAAGGAGCATTTGTAAAGGCTTGTCCGAAAGTTATTGTGATTGTAGAAACACCTGTATTGTTTGCTGTTACTTTACCAACGTGGTCAGAAGCACCTGTTGAAAGAGTAGCTGTACCTGCACTGATAGCAACTGTTACTCCTGTTGCTGTACCTGTGAGCATTTCTAAGTGTCTACCTCTTATTCTTATTGCATCTGAAAGAGTTGTACCGCCTTGAAGTGTTCTCCAAATGAAATCAGTTACTTGTGTTCCTGAACCGACATTACTGTATTTAAAAGCTGCTGTTCCTGCACTTCTTGAAGCAGAGTTATCACGCAAACTATATGTGTGGTTTATTTCTTGTGAAGTTGTAGCGTTCTGTCCGTTTTGCTGGAAGTCCAACATTGTAAGTACGTTACCACCACCTGAAGTTGTAGACTTAGAAACGATAATACCTTGAGCTGCATTGTGTCCTGCGCTTGACATTGTTACCTTGAGTCCGTTCGCTGCCGCAGAAGTTGTTGAGTTTAAAACATCAAGAGCTGTACCTGCTACTGTATCTGTTACAGTCATAAGTTTTGAAGCGACAACTGAAGCAGAACCTACTGTAAGAACACTTGTACCATTGTTTGTTAAAAGAATAGAACCTGCACTTGTAGCGTTTATATGAGTAGTAACTCCGTTATGCATCCAAAAATGGTTTGAGTTTGATGGTGTTACGTTTGTTGAATATGCCGCAGCGAAAAGACCTGAAGAAGTGTTATCTCTAAATACTAAACCTAGTACACCTGAACCATATCTAAATGTATTTGCTCCATCGTAAGTAAAGTTTGTTGAACTCGTAATGTTATCAGCCGTTGAAGTATAAAGAATAGTGTTCGTACCTCCGACAGTAGTAAGTCCTGTACCTCCACGAGCAACAGTGAGCGTTCCTGTTGTACCTGCAACTATTGGAAGTCCTGTTGCGTTAGTCAAAGTACCACTACTAGGAGTGCCCAAAGCACCACCATTAACTACAAATGCACCCGCAGAACCGACATTCACACCAAGAGCAGTGAGTACGCCTGTTCCTGTTGTTACTGTGCTTGGTGCTGTTCCTGCACCGCCTCCTATCATAAGAGAGTTAGCTGCGAGAAGTCCTGAGCTTGCCCAAGTTGAAGTTGATGAGAAATATGGAATACCGCCTGAAGTTCCTGCGACTGTGAGTGCGAGTGTTCCGCTTGATGTAATTGGTGATCCTGATACTGAAATAAGTCCACCAGTGAACGATTGACCGACTGAAGTTACTGTACCTGAACCGACTGCAAGAGTAATATTTCCTGCACTGTCAGGAGCTGTGCCGTTTACTGATAAAACATAAGTTCCTGTTGCATCTGGTATAGTATGTGTTCTAACTGCTGTCAAACCAGTTGCATCATATTTTACTGCTTTACTTATGTCGGCATTCATAAAACCTGCCAAGTTTGGAAGGTAATAATCTCCTGTTGTGTTGTCGAAAAATGAATTAGTAGCACCTGCTGTAAGTCCTGTTACAGAGTCGTAGTATTGTATGTTGCCTGGAGAACCCGCTGGGCTTACTATTGCTGAAAATTCTATAATACCAGCACCTAAATCATTAATAGTCATTCCTGAACCTTGTACGAGGTTTAAGATTGTTTGTGAGGCGTTAGGTATGCCGTTTGTGAGGAGGGAGATACTTCCACTTGAGGTAGCTTTTATAAGCAACCTTTTTGTTATAGGGTCAACACGAAGCATTTCAATGTCTTGATCTACATCGTCTGTTACTCCAGCAAGGACAGTTACATAGTTTTGATCTCGTTTTATTATTTCGTCTGCCATATTATTTTAATTTTGGTGGTTTAGCTGGTAATTTTACTTTTGGTTTGGTTTGTGGTAAAGTTTTAGATATGGCTTTTATAGGTGAAGCAATTTTAGCAGGTTTAGCAATATTAGGTTTAATTAAGTTAGGAGTACCTTTTTGGATAGCTTTTATTTCAGTTGCTGTATTATTTACTGGAATTTTAGAATCAAAAATATAATCTCCAGGTGATTTTATTCCAGCTTTTAAAAGAGCGTTTTTTACTATATTTGCTTTGTTTCCAACTATACCTAAAACATTCAATATTTCTCCAACTGCTCTAGGTGATGAAACTAGAGCAAGTTTAAGCATTGGTACAATACCTGCCCCAGAAACAAGTCCTGCTCCAGCTCCTACTGTTCCTAGTGTTCTAGCTAATCCTCTAGGTAGAATTTCACTTAACTGTTGACCAGCTATTTTAGGTATTAAAGTACCACCAGTTATTTCGTTTAGTTCTTTAACTGCCTGTTGTCTCATTTCATTATTTGTCCGCAATACTGTAGATAGCTTCCTAAAAGCAGTATCTGTACTTGCTTTATCTCCTAGACTTAATGCTTTTTGTATTTCTTTTATATCTTTTGTAGATTTTTCAAAATCACCCAACATTTTGTCGTAAGTAAGTAAAGTTTTTAAATCTTTTGATTTTGTTAAATTATTACGGATAATATTCTTTGCTTCCCCTCTAAGAGATGTGACAAATGTATCAAACTTTTTACTATCTTGTGAACCTATTCTAAAATCATCAATAACTTGTTTTAACTTATCAACACCAGCAATAGTACTATCACCCTCACGAGTTCCCCATTCAGCTAATGTTTTTGAAAGTCCTTGTAAATCTTTTTCATATCTACCAAGACCAGGAGCACGCGAAAAGTTAGGAGTTCCATCTGTATTAGCAAATACTCCAAAATCTTCAAGTTGTTTATTAAATTTTTGTATTATTGGTGTATGGTCAATAATATTTGTCTTAGTTTTTATTTTTGATAGTTGAGTTGAATAATCATCAGAACGATTTTTAATTATTGTTCCAAAAGCAGTACGAGCTTCATCTACAATATCTTGAGGTGCTATATTACCACGTAATGCTCCACGAGCTATGTTAGCACCTTCACCACCACCCGCTATTGCTTCGCTAAATTGCTTTATAGTACCTGCTCCAGTACCTGTTGTTGCACCTAAAATTTCTTGACCGCCTCTTGCAATAGCTTTTCCAATATAAGGTATTGATGCAATACCAGCACCGATAGCAGTTCCTGATCCAGGAGTAAATGGTTTATTAGCTCCCTCAGCAATTTTATTTGTTACATCAGCTCCATAACCAATACTTGCTCCAGTTGCTATATTAGCAATAGGTTTTGCAAGTTTACCTAATCCTACAGTTTTAGCTCCGATACCAAGTCCTGTAGCTATTTTACCTACAGGTAAAAAGTTAAGAGCAATTCTTCCGACATCACCTGCTATTTGTTTTCCAGTAGGACCAGAATCTATAAATTGTTTTTCTTGTTCAGTTGCTCTTGATTTTGCAATTTGTGTTCCTATCGCTTCTCCTATCTTTCCACCACCAAATATAGTGTCCAATACACCTCCAGCTTTCTCTGAAAATGTCTTTTTTGGTGCTTCTTTTGTTTGTAAACTTTTTGTTATTCCCAAAGAATTAGCAACTTCTTCAACATCAGCAGAAGTTGGTTCTCCTTCAAAATTTACTGTTGTTCCATTTTCAAATTTAATTTTTGCCATATTATTTTTCTATTGTGTATTTAATTCCACTACTTGTAACTCCTGATGTTGCTGTTTTTGTAGGACTAGCTATTTGTTGAGATGTCTGTGTTGCACGCTTTATGTAGTTTGCCTTTGCAGCTTCAAGCTCACTAAAGAACCTATCTATCTTTGTTTTTGCTGTAGCTTCATCATCATTTACTCCTGGAATAAATCCTTTTATTCTTTCAAATTCTTGAGGAGTAACTGCTGCACCTGAACGAGCTTTTATCAATATTGAACCTAAGTTATCTATAGAGCTTCTGTATTGTGTAAATTCTTTTTGTCCACCTAATAATGCTCCTACTTTTTTAGTTCTACTTGCTAGTGGTCCAGTATTTAATCCTGATTCAAGATATGTTTTAGCAAGTTGAGCTTCTCTCTGTAAAGTATCAAAAGAGTCTATTTGCTCTCTTTGTGCATTATTTAATTGAGGAATAGTTAAAGCTGTTGTGTCTAATCCTTGCGCTTGCATTTCTCTTATAACTTGTCCTTTAACAGTCGGTGTAAGTGTAGAATAAAGTGCAGGGTTAGCCATAACTGCCTGAGTAATACCTCCAGCTGTACCTGTTCCACTTCCAGTAGAGCCAGGGGCATAAGTTTTTCCATTAGATGCTACTTGTTCATATTTTCTTGTTGTTGGATTTATTTCATATCTTGACTGTCCTTCTGATAAGTCAAAAGGAGCATTTAGTTTATCAGTACGTTCCTGTGTGTATCTATCAGCTTCAAGCTTTGCTTTATTAGCAGCCTGTGTAGCTTCATATACGGTCTTTCCTGCATTTATATACTGATCATAGGTATCTTTTGCTACCATAGCACTTCTAGCTGCAGCACCTTCTTCTATCGCTCCGTAAGCAGATTCTGCACTTGCGCGTCTATTACCGACACTCGCAGCCTGTTCAGCACCTATTTTTAAGCCTCCAGGAGTATCAAGTGTGTTTTCATAATTTACTCTTGCATCAAGAGCTTGTTTTTCATTTCTATTTTGAATATCAGCAAGTCTTGTGTTTGCACTATTGAGTGTATCTAATGCTTTTGTTGTCTGTTCTGGATTAAATAGTGAGTTTAAATATTTTATGTATGGATCTTCTTGTGGTGCTGGTTGTGTGCTAGCAGTAGTATTCTTGTTATTATCTGGAGCAGTATATCCTGAAAAATTAGTATTTAATTCTCCTGTTGAAGTATTGTACTTGTTTGAAGCATCATTAGCAGAAAGTGTATTAGCAAACTGCTTGCCAGCAGATGATAATGCAGTACCTGTTGAATTTGTTGTAGGAGCTTTTATCACTGTTTTATTTGCACTTGTTGCTGAAGGATTTGAAGTTATTATAGCTTTTGCTGGAGCAGTTACTCCAGGACGTGGAGCAGATACACCTACTTGATAAGGTGATGTTTGCATAGGTGTTTGAGGTACTGGTTTTTTTACACCAACAGAAAAGTTACTGATTTTATTTGATAAACTATTTATAAAGTTATTTTTTGGATTCATATTTTTTTAAAAGCCACTTGCCTGTTGCCAAGGATAATAATAATTTCTAATAATTGTATTTGGAGCATCTAATGGAGAAAGATAAACACCTTCTTCTGTCTCTCCTTCATTTGCTAACATTTGTGACATAAGCCCACCATAATTTGTACTGTAACCAGCTTCTACACCTCCGTCATACATCAACCAATATGTTTTTGCTCTTACTAAATCATTTTGATTTTGCCAATATAAAGCAGTTGCTCTATATACAATACCGACATCGTATGCTGATGGAATTACTGAACATTGTCCTATTGTATAAGCAGCAGATCCAGCACTTATAGAAGTACCTTCATAAGGTTTTGTTAGTGTTATGTGTGTTGCATCTGTCCAGCCTCCAATTTCATACCAAAATCCATCTCCACCATTAGCAGCTGTTGTTTCTGTAATCTGTATATATCTTCCTATCATATCTTTTGTCCAAACAGTACCACTACCAACAACAGCTGTACCTGCATTTGCAATAGAAGTAATAGTACCAGTAGTATAATCAGCTATTGTCAAATCTTTGACTTCAAGTCTTCCACGAAGTTTTATTAAATTACCTGTTACAGACGGTATAGGTTGGATTTTATATGTTGTGTTTTCTACATAAGTAAAATATGGAACTTGCTGTGTACCAAGATGTGACTGTAATACTCTTTTCCAAATTGTAGGGTCAAAAACCATTTGTGGTGCATAAATAGTATCAGTAGATAATCCAGTTCCATCATAAATATACATATCCATCAGTTTTCTAAATCCATTCGGTAACTGATATGTTTCTTGACTTGCAACAGTATACATATCTTTTGTTGCTTCTAAGAAGCGTAATTTTCCACCTTGCAAATTACAAATAGTACGGATACTGTCGTTGACATTACTATCAATAGTTGCCATCAGTGTTGTATCTCCTGTGTTTACATTACAATATGTTGCTGTTAGATTTCTTAATTTTGTGAAAGTTTTCATTTTATTTTATAAGTTACTTTTAATATCTTCATTACTTACTAATGCAAATTTTTGAAATTCGTCATCACCTGTAAAAGTCAAACATCCTTTTATCTGAATACGAGTATTGTTCATACCTATAGCCATTTGCTCCCAAGATTTTACTTGTCCTGTAATTTCTGGTAAAAGTTTTATCCATTTCTGAAATCTTGCTGTTGCTGTACCTGTTGCTCCAGTTATTGTGGTGTCAAGTGTTACTGTGTAAGTTCCTGCATTATTAACAACATTTGTTATGTGTGCGCAACTTGCTCCACCAGTACCTCTTGTAATCTCTACTTCTCCTCCAATAGTTCCATTAAAACCTGTAGCAGTTGGACCGTATGCAGTAACGTCTGTTGTTGTTGTAAATGTTGTTGTACTTGTCCAAGTTATTGTTGCTTCTATCGGTTCTTCTTCGTACAATCTATATTTTAACACGATAGAATCATTTGATGCTAAAAATCTTCTATAAACTATCCAAAGTCTTGCCCATTTATCCTCTATTTGTTGAGAATTAAACCAAGTTGTTACAAAGTATCCTTTTTTCTGAATAGTATTTGCAGAATCATCAACCATAATTCCAGCTACTACTGTTGTTGCGTCTGTATAATAGTTTATTCCAGCAAGAATAGTACCTGTACCACTTGGATCTGAAATTGTATCTCCATTTGCTAAAGCACCTGTTAAAGCAACTCTATTTTGTCCATAATCAATTATAGTTGAGCTTGCTACTGGATTATATGAGGCTGAATGTTTATGTGTAAATCCAAAATCTTCTGACCATTCCCAAATTCCTGAAGGTAAGTTTTCTTGAATAGTGGTTGTACTATCATTATTTGTATTTCTAACTAAAGCAAGTATTGTGCCATTTTTTGTTGTTAAAAGACCATTAGGATGAATAAAGCTAGTGTTTGCTACATAGTTTTGATTAACAAGATTATTGTTTGGCAATCTTCCTATTTCTTGAAAAGAAGAACCTGTAAATTTTAGTAAAGTACCATTACTGTCTATTGCGTAAGGTATATCATTATTAATAATTATAGCCATACAAGCATTTGCATTTAAAATATATTCATTTGTTACTTGTGCAGAAATTCCGTCCCATTGATATATTTTTCCTCGTCCTGTTTGGTTTAAATATGTACCAGTACCAATCCAAATACTATCGGAAGTTGCTTTCATACAGATAGATACTTCTTGCTGGTTAGGTGAGTTTAAATTCAAAGCATAGTCACCTGAAGTAACAAGAGTATAAGCAGTATTTAATGAGTATATATTTGTAGCATCACCTATAACATATAAGCGATTAAACTTTTTAAAGTAAGCCATCATGTGACTACTGTTTCCTAAAGAAGCAGCACCACCTCGTCTTGTCCAAGTACCACCAGCACTGTCAAGACTCCATATTTCATTACTTGTTGTTGAAAAAAGTATACCATTGAACATTTGTAAGTCAGATAAAGCACTGTATGTTGTTTGAGTTGAAGCTGCTGTGTCTGGTGTAAATACATCATTTGCACTATCACCACCGACAAATATTCTAGTTCCACAAATTGCATGGAAAGAACTAAAGAATTTAAAAGCAACAGGTATACCTAGATTAGCTTGATCTATTGAATTAGTATTTTTCTTTAATCTTGGAGCTACTCGCATTGTTCCTAAATTACTTTGAAAATCTAAATTCATTGTTGACCATAAAGAACCTAAGTCATCACTTCGGTTAGTTTGTAAATATGTGTAGTTTTGTTTTGCTGGAAAATTATTTATCATATATTTTATACTGCTCCCCAAACTGTTCCATTATGGAAATTAAGAACATTTGTTGTTGTGTTATAAATTACTAAACCTGCTATTGGATTGACTATTGCATCTCTTTGTGTTGTTGTCATTCTTGGAAATAAAAGCCCTTTTGTTATTGATTCAAGTACAAGTAAAGCAGAATAATTAGCTGATATTGGTTCTGATGAACCAATGTTTAATGCGTTATTTTTTAAAACTCTTTGTACTGCTCTGTAAATATTCATATCAGAATTATAAGACATATTAACCTTGATTTGGTTATCTTCCAGTGCTTTTATTCTTTTTTCTAAGTCTTGTTTATCCATAAAATTACATAAAATCTATTAACATACCTGGATTTGTAAGAATGTATGGGCTAATAGATACCATTTGACCTGATAATACTCCTATTGGATGTGTTGCTATTAAACTATAACTACCTGCTGGTGTTTTTGCACCATTTGAATCAAATAGACGCGCATTACCTATTGCATCACGAGCAGTTGTATCTAGTCCAGCAGTCCATGTACCAGCTGTATCTACAACATAAAATCCTACAAGCCATGAATTATCTGCTATTGTTGTAGTTGTTGTAGTAATAGATGTTCCAGTAGAATTAGGAAAAGTAACATAAGAATCTGGTTGTCCTGTTTGTCTTACTCCTGTATAAGAAGCGCTAGTTGCTCCTATATAATCCATTGGAGTAGTGGTTGTAATAATAATATTTTGTGAACCTACGGAAGGAGCAATAAGGTAATACATATATTGATATTCACCATTTGGGGTTCTTTCTACATTTCCAAAACTTGTCATTTCAACTCCATCATAAGTTACTGATGAAATTGTAATACCAGTAGGAGAAACTAGATAAGTTTGAATACCAACAATCAATATTAAATTAGATCCTGAACAAACATGACTAAAAGTTAAAGAAGTTCCTGAACCTGAACTATTTGATTTTGAATCAAATGCTATTGACATGTTATTTTTGATGCAATTATTATTAATAATATTGTCCACAATACTGCAAATGGAATAATCACATACATTTCTAAGTGCCAATATTCTGCCATTTTAAATTTTGATTTAAACCATTTTTTCATAAATTTATATATTTTGTCCTATAATAAATCCGTCATAAGTTCCTGTTCCTGTTCTAATAAATCCAAACACATCTCTTTTGTTTGCTGTTGTTGTTAATGTTGGTACTGTTCCATTTGCCCATCTAATTGTACTGAACCACGTTACTATTCTACCTCCTATCGCATCTTGTGTTATAGATACTAGAAATACTTGGTTATTTGTATCGTTTGATAAAGCGATAGTTATGTTACCTGCTGGCATTGTTATGTAATTTTGGTTTGCTAGAGATAAATCTAATGTTGCAGTAGCTCCGCCTACTGGTGTATACGTTTGTGCTGTTGGATTAGTAGCATTTAAAATAGGTTTTGTTATTGTTGGAGTAGTTAATGTTTTGTTAGTTAAAGTATCTGTAGTAGCTTTACCAACAAGAGTGTCTGTAGCAGCTGGAAGTGTTAATGTTCCTGAAGCTGATGCTGTTGCTTTTAGAATAGTTGAGCCAGAAGTTGAACCTTGTATAGTAAATCCTACTTCACCCATTCTAAACATTTCTACTGGATTAGTACCATTTATTTTACCTGCATAGAAAACTAAATCAGAGCCAGTATCTACATCTGCGGCATAACTTTCTGTTGCTTCTGCTCCAATATAAGCTACAAGTTTAGGTGCTGTGAAACTAGAATCTCTTGAGAGAAAACCAAATTGTCCCAAATATTTGTTAGTAGCATTTGCTCCACCTGTACCAGTACCAACTGCAATAGTATTTGATAAATCTATTGTTGATGGAGATGTTGCATTTGAGTTAAGTTGTATTTTACCAGTTGCTGTTGTTGCTGTTGTCCAAGCTCCAACTGAAAGTACACCGACTTCATTTACAGAAGCGATACTACCAGAAGATGCTCCGACAGAACCAGATAACATAAAGTATGCTTTTCCTGATGTTTTTACTATTTCTAGCATTGCATTTGGTACATCACCATTTGCTACACCAAGTCCCATCATTCCACCGTTTGCTACACGAGCAATGTTTAATATTTGTTCAAAAGAGTTATCTGCAGCATTACGTCCATTTATTTGAAACTTATCTCCTTGTACTGCTATTTCAAATTTTCCTGCTGGTGATACTTGGTCTGTTTCTATAAGTTCAATATCTGGGTTTGGAGAGTCAATACGGATATTTACTGCAGCTCCTGAAGTAGAATTATCCACAATATATACTAAAGGTTGATTCCAAGCAGCATTGGCTGCGTTTACATACAATAAAGAACCAAAACCTATAGGTGAAGCTTGGTTAGAGTATATTTGCATCGCCATTCCTGTATTGTTTGTGTTATCAATAAGAATAGCACCAGAAGAACCTAATGTTGCACCTGTATTTCCGTTTTGTATTACTTTTACTCCAGGTGTAGTTAGAGAATTTGTTACTGTTATAGCTCCACTTGCTAAAGTACCCATACCACTTGTATTTCCACTATCATCAACTGAAATTGCGGAATTTTGAAGTGTACTTCCACTTGTTCCATCTGAACGTAAAAGTCTGTTGTCTGTTGCTCCAGTAGAACCTCCAATACCTGAAACAATAGCACCTGCTAATTGCGTAAAAACGAGGCTAGATGAACCTAATGTAGGGTTTTGAGTAGTTTGTACCCATAGTGTATTTGCTTGCGTTGTACCTGCAATAATAGCTGTAAAAGTACCTGCTTGTACTTCACCACTTGTATCATAGTCTGTTGTACGAGTCCAGGCTCCTGCTCCTGAAGTATAAATACCATTTTGTGAGCCAGTTGATTGGTTTTTTACAAGAACACGACTTGCAGATGTAGCAACTCCGTCAATAGTTTGCTCACCTGAAAGAGTTATGTTTGCTGTAGTTGCAACATCACAAGATTGTCTAACTGATAACCCTTGTGAGAAAGTATCTACATAATTTTTAGTTACAGCTTGTGTTGCAAGTGTTGGTATTGTTGCTGGTAATATAGGGATTTCATTAAAAGTTTTAACTCCAGCAAATTCTTGAGCACCAATTGTTACTACTCCTCTTGCTGTTGAAGATGCATCTGGTAAATTAAAAGTATGTGTTCCAGCATTGTCATCATCTATGTTGAAATCATTACCAGTAGTACCAACATCTAAAATCTGTGCAGAGGTTGTATCTCCATTAATTGATGAAATACCAGCACTTCCTACTGCGGTTACTTTTAATCTTTTTGTAACTGGATCTACTCGAAGCATTGTTACTTCTTGAGCAACATTATCTGTTACTCCTCCTAAAACTGTCACATGGTTTGGGTCTCTTTTAAGTATTTCTTCTGCCATAAATTTATATAAATTCTACATCACAAAGGAGGTAGCCATTTTCATCTGTTAATATTTCGACAACTTCATCATTATCTTCATCATAAGCAAGACATACTGGTATATGGTTTTGGTCTCTTGAAGCTATATTTCCTGTATTTTCAGAAGTAGCACCACCTGATGTAATATCTACTAAAAGATATTTTGTAACAGGGTCAACACGGAACATAGAAATATCTTGATCACTATCAGGCGATACTCCAGCTCCTACTGTTACGCTATTTACATCTCTTGTTATGATTTCGTCAGCCATTATATGTTTTCTATTTCTTTAAGAATTGATAAAATCTTGCTCTTAATTTCATTTACTTTTTCATCTTGTTCATTTTTTACAATTTCAAACTCTTTTTTAGCGTCTTCTATTTCTCTTTCTTTAACATTTAAAGCAGTATTATCATCAACTAATTTAAGTTCAAGACGTCTGTTGTCATTTACTATATCTGTATTCTTTTGGAATAGTTCTTTTATAGCTAATTCCTGTTTATCTAATTCAACACCTCTGTCAAGTATTTCTTTAACTTTCTTGTGTTCTTCTTCTAAATCTTCTAATTCTTTAGCTTTTTCTTGCGCCCATTCTAATTTAAGTGTAGAAATATCATTCATTACTGTTTTTAAATACTCGTTTTGTTCGTCTATAAGTTTTACATTTCTTGCTTTAAGTTGTGTAGTGTCGGAAGCCTCTTTTTTAGCATCGCTAAGTTGAGAAAGTACAATTTTTAGCTCTCTTTTAGCGTTTGTTATATCTGTTTCTATTTTTAGTTTTTCTTCTGTAGTGTCCATAGTTTTTTTAATTCTTTATAACTTGTTTCTAATGTTTGTTGCTGGCTTTCGACATGCCTGCGGTCTTTTTTAAGTTTTTCTTTATCTTCTTCTAATGTTTTATTCTTTCTTTTAATTTCTTCGTTATCTTTGTCTATATCTTTTCTTAATTCTCCAATTTCTTCTATTTGTTTATTGTATATTTCATTCCATAAGTCACTCCGTTCATTGAAACCTTCAACAAATATTCTATATTTCTCATACATTTCTTTAAGAAAATCAGAGAAAGAAAGTGTGACATTGTGGAAATTCTTTACTTCTTTATAATTATATTTTGTTTCTTCAAGTAAATCTTTGCTATCATCTAAAACCTTTGCAATCATTAAGTGAACTTCTTCTTCTCTTTTTTGTAAGTATTCTTTTTCCTCTTCTTGTAATTTCAGGAGTGTGTTTTTAGCCTCACTAATCTTTAAGTTAGTATCTGCTAGTATTTTTAGGCTATTTATTTGTTCGGTTGTTACTAATTCCATAAAACTATGTTAGGGCTTGCACCTAATGTTGTCTATGCACATAGCTTTTCGCTATTATGCGAGCAACTTTTCTAGTTCAGCTTTATTTTTACGTTTATCGTGAGCAATACCACGTTTTTCTAACTCAGCTAAAACTTCTGCTTTGTCTTTATATCCATCAGAAGATACTTTAGATCCACCCATTTCTTCTACTTTTCTATTTAATTCTTCAAACTTTCTCATAAGAATATCTGTTTCAGATTCTTTGATAGGTTTTTCTTCAAGATATTCATCTGTAAACATTTTAGCCACAAGAGCATTTATCTCTTCATCACCAAATGCACCAGCAGATTGAGTAGGGTCACCTTTTCCATATTCAGGAGCAGGTATTTTTCGTATTAGTATCTGTTTCGCTAAGTTAATTGCTAATCTACGACCGATATGATAAGGGAAGTTTAACTCTTCATTTATCGCAATACAGTTTTCTTTTGCTTTACCGAAGATGGGGCGACTGTTAAACATCGCACCTAAAGCAGGAGTGAAATCAAAGTCAGAAATGTTTTTAAACTTTACTACTTTGAAATCAAACTCATTGTTTTCTACATTTTGCATAGTATTTTTATTACTACTTAATTATAATCATAGGCTTCGCCTTTCCTATGTCAGCTGGATAGCTGAGACTCACCCCTATAAAGGGGCAAAGTCAGCCATTAAGCTACGTTAACGTAAACAAGTGTACCTTGATCAGCGGCAGCGTTTGCAACACGACAATATCCAAGATATTGCTCATCAAAAGCACCTTTTGCTGTTGTACCTTTAAGAACTTGTCCTGCTGTATCGTCACCTGTTACGAATGACAAATCAGCTGTTAGAACTTCTCCAGCAATAACACGTCCTGTACCTTGTTTCAAAACCCAACCAAATTCAGATGCAGCGAAAGCAATTTGGGCGATACCAGTAGCTTGCTGTGCTTTATCTGTAATAAGTGACTTTCTAACCAAGTTAGGGAAACTAAGTGTTATATCTGAATCAGCTACTGAAAGAGCAGTAGTAAGAGCATAGTTAGGGAAAAGAATAAGTGTATCAGTTGTGTTATCCATAACTTTAAACACCTGTCCTACTCCTGTACCATCATCTACGATACCGAATGCGCCAGCATAAGCACCAACTGTCCAACCAGCAGAAGCTTCTGTGATGTACACAATTCTTCCTTGATTGTCAGCAGATGAACTTACTGTTTCTACTTGTACTTCTGCAGCTGGAATAACAACATTACCTGCTGAAACTGCTGCTGAAGCCTTAACATAAATCCAACTTGCACCGTCTGGAGTTTGAGCTACTTGTCCAGGAGCTGTTTGTCCTTGTGATGTTGTTGTTTGCTTTACGTCTTGAAAACTTATTTTCATACTCATAATACTTAATCTTTATTTATAATCCTTTGTTATTTTAAGTGGATATTTCCTAAAGATTTTTGCAGATTATCTGCTCGGACTTAATGCGTCCGTAATTAAGCTAACGTTGCACCATTATTACCTGCTACTATCCAACCTTTTGTTGTGATGAATACGAGTGTTACCCCATCTCCAGCATCATTAAAAGTGATAGTTGAGAATCCTGTCTTTGTTGTAGGAGTAAGAGTAGCATCGCCACCATCAGTTCCCATAACAATGATTTTCATCTGTCCATTAGTTCCGTCTGCTAAAGTAAGTGCTATTGCACCTGCTGAATCAATACGAGTTACCAATGTAGTCAAGTTTACTGCACCTGCCGCTGCAAGAGTTTGTACTCCACCGATAAGACCTCCTGTTGCTGTAATAGCTCCAGTAAAGGCTACAGTAGAAGCAAAAGTTGTTGCACCAGATACAGTTAGTGTACTTTCAAATGTAGCTGCTTTTTGTGTATTTAAGCCGTTATATTTTACTGTTGGTATATTGTCTTCTAAATAAATCATATATTTTCTTTTTATTGTTCTCTCTCACATCAAGTGTGGTCAAGAGCAGATATATTAGTTATTACGCAGCTTCTTCGACAGATTCTGCGGGAGCTTCTACAGCTTCCTCTGCTTCTGGAGTAACTTCTTCAGCTACTTCATCGGCTACTACTTCACCTTCTACTTTTTCTATTTCTTCCATAAATAATTCATTAGTTAGCTAATAATTATGAAACTCCTGACATTGTACCCAAGAGTCTTGGATTCTCTGAACAGAAATTACCTGCGAACAAAAGGTAACCAACTTGTGAAAGCTGATCTACTGGAGCTTTCATAACACGGAAGTTAAATCCTTTTGCTGATGGAACATTACCTGGAACACCTGTTGGAACTGAATTAGACAATTTCTTAAAGTTAAGAGTGTCATAGTCAGCACCTTGGATATTTACACCTTGCATACCGAAAGCTGTTTGGTTAGCAAAAATGAATTTTCCTGATGGAACTTGTTCATCTTTAACTACTGGAACACCACGATATGTAATTGCACGAAAACCTTGTGTACCGAAAGCATTTGACTTTGAGTCCATAAGCATACCATATTGGTCATAGTTAGGAGCTGCAAAAGTTTGGAAACTTGCTCTTAATGTAGGAGTTAAAAGAGCTTCGTAAGAAGACCAGATACTCTTAGTTGTAAGCATAACTGTTGGTTCGTCCATACCTACTGTAACTGCGTCAAAACCTGTAGCCATTTTAGTAAGTGTCAAAGCACCTGCTGAAGCTAAGTAATAACCGTTAATAGATGTGTATGTTGAACGTGAAAGACTACCATAAGTAGCATATACTGTTGAGTCAGCTGCTGCGTTTGCTAGTGAATCCCAAGAATCACCAACACCTGTACCTGAGTAAAGGTTTTGTGCCATTACGTTCAAAAGTGACTTTCCTTGTGTATCAAATTCTGCTTCCAAAAGCTGAACAATTTGTTCATCACCTTTGTTAAGTGTTGCTTCGATGTCTGCGATAACTACTGGTTTGTAAGCCATTTTTACTTCAAAATCCATAGAAACACGAGTGTTCTGACGATCTGAATCAAGTTGGTTAGCTATACCTGTATTACCACCATTTGTTGTATCTTGGTATTGAATAACTGGAGCATAAGATGTTCCTGTGTTCCAATCCTTCGCTGTTCTCATAAAGGTCATAAGACCTGGTGTACCTAATGTAACTGTATCGAAAATCTTTTTTGGAATTGCTTTACGAGTTACTGTTGTGACTGCTGCTGAAAATTGCATATATTTATTTTATACTACGAAGATAATCTACTAAACTCATATTTCTAGCACTTGGGTCATATACATCTCCATCAAATACTGCTCCTCCTTGACTTCCTCCACTGATTGGCTCGGCATTCCTTTTTTGGATATTTAGAGCTGTTGTTTCGGTTGCTTTTTTAATAGAGGCTTGCATATCTTTCATATTGCTGTATGCGATACTCAAATCCTTGAAACCGTATTTTAGTGCGTGATTAAAGAGTTGGTTTTCATTTAAAGTAGGATTCTCTTTTTTTAATTCAGAGAGTTGGCTTGATACGAAATCTTCGTTTTTTTGACGAGATTCAATTTCAGCTTGTTTTTCCTTTTCAAAGTCTTCCCTTAAAGCTTGTTTGGAACGTTCGAGAACTTCCTCCCAAGTTTGTGGCACCCACTCTTCCTTCGTAGGTTCATTATTAGTTATAATTTTACTTGGTTCTCCTTTCTCATAAGTAGCGAGTTTTTGAGATTTCCTAGTAAATTCAGAGTATAGATTACGATATTCTATCTCTGCTTCTTTTGGAGGTAACTTTCTTCCGTCAGGAAGTTCCACCAAGTTATCTTCCGCCTTTGCAGGCTCTTCTGTAGTCCCTACAACAGTCTCTGCTGGCTCTGCTGGAGTTTCTGCTGGTACTACTTCTGTCTGTGGTTCAGACGCTGGAGTTTCAACAGGATTTCCTGTATCAACACTTACTACTTCTACTTCATAATCAGGCATAATTTTGCGACTGCTATCCCTTTGACTTGGTCTAAAATAGACTGAAAAATTGATTGCTTGGTCGGATTATTTGATAATTTATGAAAGTTTAACGACATTTCACAAGTCAAATTCATTAGGCTAAAACTGGTGTGTAAATCTTTATTTCACTGCATTCTTGTTTCAACACCCCAAGCTGTTTATGTTTATAAATACGGTCTATTTGACTTAAATAAATCAATACTGCTTTCTTCCAAATCTCATAATCTAATTTCTTCTTACCTCTTAATGGAAACTCATCTAAAAGTTTTACTATTGACCATACTTCTTCTTTTGTTCTATACATACACACTATAGTCGGTTTAGAAAGATTCCTTTTTAAAGACGCCTTTTGTGCTTTTCTTTTTATTACATAACCACATCCAACGGCTCTGATAAAACTTTCAATTGCGTAGTGATTGTCATCTCTAAGCTGAATCTGAAACTCTGGTCTAAAACAATCAATACTATTTCTTTCATATTTTTTGTGAATAGAGAAACAACCTTCTCCGTCTATAAGACCAGATGCCCACCCTTTTAATTTTAATGTTTCATTTTTCATATAAACTATTCTTGTGTTTCTTTAGGTGTTTCTAATGACTTTTCAGACATAAACTGTCCATGTTCTTGTCCTTGTTTCTTTAGGTTAAACTCTTTATTATAATTTTGATTTTCAGCTATCTTTTCTGCTATAAGTATTGCTGGATTTGCTGTAATACCTACCTTTGCTAGTAATTGTACTTGTGCATCAGGTGGTAAATCTGCATAACTAATTGAAATACTTGGTGGTTTTTCTTCTGGAGTTTGTGGTGCAAGTTCTTGCATTTCTTCTGATGTTATACCTACTGCAATATTAGGATTAAGCTTATAAACCTGTGCATTTTTTGCTAAATCTTTAGGATTTGTATAACCAGCTTCTTCCATATAATCAATAGGGGATATAATACCTTGCTCCATATCTTTCTGTGCGCGCTCAAATCTAAATTCACTATCTACTGGTAGAGTTTTTCCAGGAATAACTTGTATTTCACTTCCTGTCTCAAAGTCGTCTTGAATAAGTGTAGTTGTTTTTACTGCATCTTCTTTACCTATCCATTTTGCGTAGTGATATTCAGTGTATCTAGTCTTAGAAAGCTGATAGAACCAAGCAAATAATTCACCAGAAACGAAGTCTACTACTTGTACTAATTCATTAAGACGTAAGAATGATTGTTGAATTAAAGCTAAACGTCCTGCTTTTGTTTCTTGTCCTTCACGTTCTCCTCTAAAAGCAGAAGATGCTGCCATAATATTATCTATTTCAGATCGGCTATCCAACATATCATCAAATACCATTTGTGGAAGTGGTGTTCCTGTTTCACGAGCTACGCCTTGTACTACACCCTTACCCCAAATAATACCTTTAGCTTCAAAAGCAAGAGATTGAGCATCTGCTTTACCCATAACTTCACTATCAACTTTGATTATTCCATTTACTAATTCACAGTTTTTACCTATATCTTGTTTACGAGAGTCAATAGATAACTGTAAAGGTAATGCTAATGTTATAAAATCAGTTCTACCTATTGGTGAGTTTTCGTTGTTAAGTATAGTTGCATAAATATAAGGCTTACGAGGCTGATTAAAGTAATTAAAGTTATACGCTTTGTAAGTCTGCGGTTCAGAATGTCCTTCGTTTGGTGGTATTTCACCTTCAACTGTTTGTGGAGCGTCTGTTTCTACTTCAGGACTTGGCAATGTAGCCATTTGTCTGTTTTGCTGGTCAAGTTTTATTTGAGTAAACAATGCTCGTCTGTCTTCTCCATAAGACTCATTTATTTGCTGTTCTTCTTCATCAGTTATTAAAATTCCGTCCCAATCCCAATATGGATTACGAATTTTATCAAGAATAATATTGTCGTATTTAAAGATTACATAGTCACCTATCCAACATTCCTTGTATTTAACTTCAGGATTCATAATATAAGCATCGTTTATCTCTTCTTCATTAAAACCACTCTTTTCAAGTATTTCTTTAGTCTTTTTAGGAAAACGAGTTATCAAAGAACATAGATTATCTTTTACTTCTTCAATAGCAAATTCACTTTCTTCTTCTTTACGAGAGAATTTACCTACTCTTATGTCTCTAGGATCAATAGAACGAGCATCAAAATCATTTATTTTAGCATTCCAAAATGGTTTTATAACTAAAAGTCTACTAAAATATAGGTTTCTTAAAGCCATTCTCATTGTTTCTTTAACACCTATATCTCTATACTTTTTACGGAAAAAACCTTCCATTTCACGAGCTAGATTTTGACTTTCTTCACCTTTTCTACCTGGAATAAAGTTTATACCTGGTGGATTTGCTATAACAGAGTTAATAACTGCTTCCATATTTGGAAAAATACGATTAGATAATACTTTTGCTACATTTGCAGGTATTTTGTCTATGTAAGCACTCTTATTTTCATAAGCTTTAGTGTTTATTTCGTATGTACTCTTAATTATCTGCCATACAGTATCAGAAGAAGCCCATCTTTGTTCTATGAGTTTTGCTAATTGTCCGTCTTTTAATTGTGCAATATTAAAATTTGGCATTAAAAATAGGCGAAACAAACCTTTTATGGTCTGCTCGCCTTTGTTAGGGTAAAGCTATATCAAACAAATAAATTATACCACAAATAAAATAAAAACAACAAATGTTAATATGTTAATAACTTTCGTGTTTTCTTGAATATAGAAAATCTGCTCTTTGAATGTTTTGTAATATGCCTTCATTATCAAAATTAAGCACAGCACTACCATTTTTAATAGCAAATACTCCTTTTTCAAGTAAAAGGTTAAACATTGAATAGTTTTTTTGATATTCTATAAACTTCTTTGCTTCTTCTTCTGATACAAATAATGTAATTGTTTTAATTTCGTTCATATTTTAATGAGTCAAAATACTTGTTAAAATCCCCAACTTTATTATCATCTGAAATAATTTTATATGGTTTTGGTGTGTCTGATAAAAACACTCCATTTCCTAGACTTGCTACGGCTATAAGATAATACATTGTTGCAAAGCAATAGTGATCAACATTTGTTGTACTTTCCCATACATATCGCTCAATACCTTTAGCATTTGTTTCTTTAACTCTGCGTAATGTCTCAAAATGCTTTATATAATCTATAAATTCTTTGTTACTAGGTACACCTATAAGGAACTTAGCTTGTACCATATCATCAATCATCATATCAATATTTCTATCTCTATGAGAATAAACAATACCTTTTTTATCTCCTTCTCCATACCAGATAACTAATTGTGGATTATTAGCGTTTTCCATTGGATACCACATTAAAGCATTACGATATGTCTTTACAAAGTATTTAGACATTGTACTATCTGGTAGAGCATCAATAACAAGTTTTGGCTTATAATGTTTCATTAAGTCTTCAAGTACACTCCATTCTGTAAACTTACCAACTTTTATTATTCCTTTCTCACTTCCTAATACATAGTGCTTTATATTTCCTACGTCTACACCAAGAAAGTATTGACCAGTTGTTAAATCTTTTGGTGTCCATAAGTCTAGTATTGTTGTTCGTGAAACAGTCAAATCACCAGGATTATAAGGCTCACCTAATACGAAGTTATTAAAATACTCTTGATCTCCTTCACTATCTTCAAGTATTTCTTTAGCTGTTATTTTAGTAGCTATTAAGTGTGATAAATGCCAACCAGATACATCATATTTTGGATTAAGTGTACCATTCCAAACAATACCATCTCTATCAATCCATCTACCTTTTCTGCGGACATTATCACTTATAGGCTCTTTACAATTCTTACATATAAAGCATTTCTTTTCTTTATCTATACTATCAGGGAAGTTTAAATAGTGTTCATCTTTACAATTAGGACAAATTATATGCCATTCTTTTTGGTCTGATTTCTGCCATTCTAAGTCAAGGACATCACGCTCTGTTGTTGGGTTAGAGAATAACCAACGTCCTTTATAACTAGAGTCTTTAGTACGAGATTTGTATGTATTAAGAGCTTCCTGATTACTACGACTTGCTTCATCATGAATAAGTAGATCAGCAGTTGTAGAAATTGGTCCAGACTTTGATTCAGTTCCTTTAAAGAATATTGAGCGTCCATTTATATCTTTACGTTCAATGTTATCTGTTTGTACTCCTTTAAATATCTGTGGATTATTACCTAATATTCTGTTAGTTTTTGTACCAACAAATTCTCTAACACTTTCATCTGTTGGCATTGTATATATTATGTTCCAACGAAATTTGTCACAAGCAAACAAAGCTTTTAGATTAAATGATACAGACTTACCAACCTGCGCACAAGCTTTTACTGCAATATTCTTACTCCAATCACATAAAATATCAAGAAGAAATGCGTGGTCTTTAAAGTCTAAAGGTTCACCTTTTTCACTTGTTATACCTTGACGAAATATCCAATCAAGTATTGAGTAGTCTTCTACTTTTGGTTCATTTTGCATTATTTATATATCCTTTTAATCTTTCTAGTTGAGAACTAAATCCACTTTCTCCTTCTGAGTAAATAATTGGTACATGGTATATATCATTATCTTTAATTGCAAATAAATTATAAGCTAATTGATTCCCTTTAGTTCGATAAAATTTATAACCATTAATATCAGGTATATCTTGTTTAATCATTTTGTTTCTCTGGAAACTCTGCACAGAATACATCTAAACTAGCAAATATACTAGCGATAGAGATAGCAGTTTCTATTGCAATACGTTCAACTTTATAAGGGTCAATTATACCTGCTTCAAACATATTTACTAGCTTTTTAGACTTAAAGTCATAGCCGTGGTCATAGTTATTTTCTAGTTCACTTATTGTATTTTTCTTACAAAATTGATACCACTTTCTAGTCATTCCTGCATTTTTTTCCATTTGTTTGAAAGGTGCAAGTAATGCTTTCTTAAACATAGGGTCTGTATGTAATTTAGCTACTCGTACAAAATCAGAGCCACCACCAGCAACAATTCCTTCATCTAGAGCAAGTTGTGTAGAGTTTACAGCGTCTTCTATCTTATCTCTCTTTAAGCGTAACTCATCAATAGTGAATGCTCCTACTTTAATTACTCCCACACCGCTTGTGAGGCTCGCTAGGCGTTGTTCTGCAACTTTTCTATCCCATTCTACCTTTTCAGTTATAAGTGCCTTAATGACGCTTATACGGTCATTTAAGAGTGTTTCATTAGCGTTACCACCAGATATAATTGTTTCATCTTTACTTACGATTACAGAGTTAGCGGTTCCTAATACTTCAAGCCCTACTTTGTCAAGCATAAGTCCAGCTTCTTCACTTATTACTTTTCCACCTGTAAGAATAGCTAAGTCAATTAAGAAGTCTTTTTGCTCTTGTCCTTTAAATGGAGCTTGAACACAAGCGATATTCATAGCTCGTCTTGCGTGGTTTATAGCAAATGAAGCTCTAGCCTCACCTTCAATATCTGTAGCAACTACAAGCACATCAGTCTTACCAGAAGCCACAATAGCTTCTAAAACATTCTTTATTTGAAAGTTAGTAGCAATTCTTCTATCAGCTATTAAAATATATGGGTTAGATAATACACAGCGATTCTTCTCTCTATCATTGATAAAGTCTTCAGATATAAGCCCTTTCTTAAATCGCATACCTTTTGTTACTTCAAGTGAAAGCTCTACTTTATTGCTTTCTTCTACTGTAATTACTCCATTTCTACCAAGTTCAAGTATTGCTTGAGAAATTATATTTGCTACTTCTTCATCAAGACTTTCTGTTAAAGCAAGACGCTTTATATCTTCGTCTTTTACTTCACGCTTTAAATTTGAAAGTATGCTAAGTGTTTGTGCTAAACCTTTTTCAAGGCGTTCTACTACTTCTCGTTGATCCTTACCTTTCTTTATTTCTTTATAAACTTCATTAGCAAAAGCTCTAGCAAGTACAGCGCTTGTAGTTCTACCAGAACCTGCTTTGTGGTGCATTTTATTTACTATCTTACGCATAAGACGATTACCCATTTGTTCCCAACGGTCTTCAATATCTATCATATTTAAAATCTTTGCTCCGTCATCTGCAAATATAGGTTCAAGATGTCCTGCATCAAGGATTGCACGCTTTCCAACTACACCAAGAGTACTTGCGACTGTATCGGTTACAATATTTATACCCTTCAAAATCTTTTTACTTCCTTCCTTGCCAAACAAAATTTTCTTCATAGTTATTATTTTTTATCTTTTAATTTATTAAATCCATAAGTATCTGTAGTTCTATGACAAGCGACACATAGAGTTCTACCATTATCTATCGCGAAGCGAAGTTCTGGGTAATAAGCAAATGGTTTTATGTGGTCGGCGTGTAAATCTCCTCCCCTTTGTCCGCACCATACACAAGTATAATCATCTCTAGTGAAAACTGCTATTCTCCATATCTTATATTCAAATGATTTCCTTATCTTGCGATGTTCTGGTGTAATTCCACCTTTCCAAGCGTGATTAGACTCACCTGTCATTTTACCCCTTCTTGATAAACTTGTTTTTAATTTTGTAGATTCTGTATGTTTACCAGTAAACCCTTTACTTCCTTTTTTAAATCTTCCACTATTCGGTAATTTTCCAGTATATTTTCCTTTACATCTAGGCGAACAAGCTATAAAAGTAGATTGTCTATATTTTTGTACATAAACTTCTTTACCACAAATAGTACATTTCATTAGTTAGCCTGTTTTATTTCTACCGATAGAACCTTTCATAAACTATACCTTCATTATTATATCTTCTAATTTAACAACTTTCATTTGCTCTCCATCTACAGTGACATCTTCACCAGAACCTTTTAGGAATAAGACTTTTGTTCCTGCATCTAAACCAAACTCACAAGACACTGGTGTCATTACGACTTCACCCATATAAGTAAAACTATCTTGCACACTAGCAAATGAAACAGCTCCTTGCTCTTCTTCAACTCTTTTTAATAAATAGTAATCGTTAAACATTCTTTTTATATAACATATCAAAGCCAGTTTCTTGCGGTTGCTTTGTAAAATTATTCGCTTTAAACAGATAGGTGTCTGTTTTGGAGTGACACTCCCGACAGAGTGTTCTTCCATTGTTAATATTCCATAATTCTTCACATTCCATTGCTTCCTCGTAAGTTTTTATATTGTTACGATTATAAATAAATGAAAAAGGAATTATATGGTCTGCTTCTAATCTTCCTCCTTTACTATCACATTCAGCACAAGTAAAGTTATCTCTAGTGAACACATCTGAACGCCATTGACGATACTTAAAAGAATTTCTAACTATCTTTGACAACTTAGTTAATCCTCCTTTCCAATAATGACTCTTTTCTCCTTTATGCGAATTACTTATTTTAGTTCTATGCTCTAGTGTTAACTGTTTTCCAAACAAAGGGTTTTTATTACCTAATTTTGAAACACTTAATTTTTTCTTATGTTCCTCACTTAGTTTTCTTCCCAACCAAATCTTATTTCCTTTCTTAAACCCATTACCATTACTATTTGGATGTTTACCACGAGCATATTTCATATAGGTATTATAACATTATTTATTCCCATATAAAAGATTAAATCCAGTCTCAAAAGGTTGAATAAGTGCCAGCCTATTAACTCGTCTATCCCGACAGACAGACGGACTTTTAATAAAAAACTTATCATTTATCTTTTGTGTTATTAAACGTACATTCCAAGTTCCACAATGCTTACTACGCCAAAATCTAAATGTTCCTCCAGTATTCCAGTCATTCTGTTCTACTTTTACTACTCTTTTAGGAAAATAATCTTTCTTACAAACTCTACAAAGGAATATGTTTGCTGGTGTATCTTCATCTACTTCAAGCTCTTTCTTTAGTAATTCTCTTTGTGCTTCATTATCTCTATCTTCCCAGATTTTATTAAGCTTATTTTCTAATTTTAATACATCAGGATGTTCCATATTATTTTAATTCTGATAATCTTTTTTTAAACTTAGCCCATACAGGTTGTTGGTCATGTAAGTATTGATCTCTTTCTTGTTCAGACATTAAAGGAATAAATACTGCTTTACCATCACCACGATCAGGTATATCAGCTATATCCTCTTTAGTTAAACCTTCAATAGCTTTTAAGAATTTAGGGTCTTTAGAAGATAATATCCATAATTTATGAATAGTTTTTAATTTATTCCACATCTTTATTTAATATTTGTTCTTTTAAATGTTGATCGTAATTCTTAATGTTTTGTTGAAACTTTGGATCAAAGAAGAAATTGTATACGTTTTCTTTAGGTTTATCAGAATCTTCTACTCCATAAATATCTTTAGCATGTTTTAATCCTTTATCAACAGCAGTAAAATCAGTTTTTCCTTTATCATCTATAGCTTGTAATAGAACATTTACTTTCTGTGCTATATAAGTTGGTGTTATTCCTTCTTTTTCTAATGCAGATTTTAAAGTTTCTCTCTTGATTTCTATAGCATTTATGATGTTATCTTTAGTTATCATTCTTTGAGCTTTAACTCCTGCATATCTTTGGTTATCTAAATTATATGCTTCTTGTGCAGATTTTGTTAATTTCCCTGTAATTACTACTTTTTCTACAAAATCTTTATCTTGTTTACTTAGTTTCTGAAGCTTCTTCTGTTGTGTTTGTTTCGTCTCCATTGTTATAAGGGCTTTTTATATCTTCTTTAGCTTTTTTCTTTAAAAGAAATAATACTGCTACTTGTGATATTTTACTTAATGTTTTCTCTTCTCTTATAGCTGGTAAGTAAGATGCGTTGTATTTATCTAAAATTGCTCCTAATTCTGCTTCTAGTTTTTCCTTTTCTTCTGCTTCTAGTGGTATAAGTTCTGTTCCATCTAAAAGTTTAATCGGTTCTAATTTATCCATATATTTATAGTAATTTCATTATTTCATCATAAACTTCGACCTCTCCTGTTTTAAATTTATGCTCTGTTTCTTTTAAAATCTCTTTTATTTTAGGGTTTATAGTAATTTCTACTTCTTCGCTGTATAGTGTTACAAGTTCATCATTTACTTTACTAATATCTTCTGCTTTAAACTTAAATCTATTTCCGTCTTCTAAATCATTAGTACCATCTTCGTTCTTTAAGCAAAAGTTTTCATATATTTTTTGCCTATCTTTTATTAAAGTATTTGTTGCTTCTAAGAGATCCTTTAGAAAAGCGTCTCTTATTCTAGCTTCTGGTAATTTTGGTGAAGTTTCACTTAAAGTTGAGTGAAATACTTCTAAGTATTTTTTTGCAATTTTCATTGTGTTAATGATTAATTAATAATATATCTCTATTATATCACATTCAAAGATAACTTGTAAATTAAAAGGTTCCAATTCTATTTGTGCCTTTATAACCCAGGAATTTCTTAAACTTAAAGTAATTGATCCAAAATCCATGATTTATTTTCTGCCATTTATAGAATCTCCTAACCCATTTAGGTTCTGGTTTGTTACTATAACTGGGTAGTTTTTTAAACATACCAAAGTTCTGAAACGTAAAATCAGCTTCCAGTAACAATCTTCCTTCTTCTGTTTCATATAATTGCCCTTTCCCTGTTTGAGGGAATCCATTTTCTTCTAATTTTTTAGCTGTTTCGTATGTAATCATTGCTCTTTATTGTTTATTGATAAAATCGACACCTTATACAATGATATCTCGACCCACCACCTATTAAATGAAAACCCAAAAAACATTTAAGCAATTCTAGTTTTCTTTTAATGAATAATTTTTGTTTGAAGTATTTCATATTTATTGTTTATTGATAATTTCTAAAATGTTATATAAAGCTTTATTGTATCCCTCTTTCCAGTCTTCATTTCCAAGTGGCATTGAATCTTGTTGTACTTCGTGGAATAGACTGTTTATTTCTTTTACTATTTTTTGTATAAACTCAGTCTTTAATTGTTCTGCTTCTGTTTTGTTATTCATTGTTTTTTAATTATTTGATAACCCATATCTTTTAATTTATCTACAAGATTTATAATCATTGAAGTTTTTGGAGTATTTTCTATCCATTCGTAAATAGAATCTCTACCACCACTACATTCACTAAAAGAAGCATAGAGAGCATTGTACTCTTCTTCATTATCGCCACCATACATTTCATATTTAACTCCTTTGTAAATCATAAAATTATTTATCCTTAAACCACACTAATAATTCTTCATTTGTAACCATTTTATTTGTATCAGTTATTCTGTCCTCATTAAGCCATTGGCGAAGTTTACCGATATTTACTTTTAGTTTTTCTTTCTGTTCTTCCCTCTCTAATTGGATGAGATTTTCAATGAAATTTACACAAAGTTCTCTATCGAGATTAGCCATTGTCGGCTTTTTAGGCTTTAATGTTTTATCAAAGTATTCTCGGAACTCAATTCTCCAGTCGCTATCAGTAGAGGGGATAGAAACAACACCAAAAAAGGGATTTTTACAATCAGTACATTCTGCCCATTCTATACACTTGCATTGTTGTTGCATTTTCATATGTTTACACGATTCTTTTCGTTCTCCACCACAGTATAAACACTTCTTCTCTTCGGAATATTCAGGGCTAAAAAGTGTTTCACATTCAGGACATTCACTACTATCTGATATTCCTGTGTATGTTTGTTTGCATTGTTTACAATATTTTTTCATAAGCTTTTATTTATATAAGTTTGTAATTTATTGTTTTGTGTTAGAAAATAATGATTTCTAAACTTCCACACTAGACATTCGCCACCTTGTTTATCACATACATTCTTTTTATCTACGACCTTTGAAAATAAAAAGTAAAGTATATTTCCGTTTCTTTTCTTTAATCTATTTAGGAAATGCTGGCGTTTTTTATTTAGTAGGATTTTTAGTTTCATAAATTATATAATAAGTTAGTATTATCTCTATTCGCCAATTTTTCTAAAAACTGCTCATCGGTTATTTTTTTCTTTTTACTTGCTCTAGGATTTTTAGCTCCATTGCTTTTTATGTCTCGCCATTTATATGGAGTATGTTCATCAATGTAATCTCTTTCTAATTGTGAATAATGCTTTATCATCAATAGTATTTTGATAAAATATCTTCTAATTCTTCGACCATTTCTGTTAATTTTACTTTTCCTTTTTCAATGTCTTGTTCTGTTATATCGGGAATTTGTTTCATTAAATTACGAGACAACAAATACATTTTCCAAGACCGTTTCATAATATCACTAAATCTTTTTTGTTCTGCTTTCATATGTTTATCCAGATATTATATTAAAATACTTAATAATCTTTTGTATCTTTTCGTCACTATTTGAACCATCAGTAATGATTTTAATCATATCTTTTGCTATCTTACTTTTCTCTGTTATTTCTTCTTCCTTCTCTTCCGAAGATTCAGGGATGAACTCACTTTTACATTTTAAACAAACATAATGTCCTGTTCCTTCATCGGAATATATAGCTTCTTTTATTGCTTTACAGCATTCTGATTTTTCTTCTTTCATAATATATTTTAGTATTTATTTCTTAATATTTCTAATGGATTTTTAGGACTAGTCATTGATATTTCTTCAATATAATCTCCAATAACATCTTCTAACACCATATCAGCATTATCAATTAAAACTTTTTGACCATATCCTTTACCTTGTTTTCTGTTTAAGTATTCACGCCAATACATAATTCTTTTTGGGTCAACATATCCATAGTATGCTTCTCTAAGTCTATCTGCTTCTTTCATTGAAAATGTTAAAAGAACAAATCTTTCATCTTGTGCAAGACGTTCTATCATTTTAGTTGTTTTACCACTTTGTCTCGGTGAATAATTTATTTTCATAATATATTTACACATATTGCACATTAGATTATAAAACTGACTGGTTAGA